>ERZ772957.164-NODE-164-length-56143-cov-8.480691_pt1 | contig 56143 bp, 41 predicted proteins | sample MGYA00580682_ERZ772957 | MGnify/ENA primary metagenome ERZ772957 (study PRJEB29015, sample SAMEA2737921) | human oral metagenome | biome: human oral; feature: human-associated habitat; material: dental | place: China | collected 2025 ... | reverse complement strand
CAATCTCAATCAATGCCGTTCCCGTCAACGCCTTTTCGGAGGTGTTGATTACGCGAGCAGTTATCCAACCCTTGTCGCCCAGACGCATAAAGCGCGGCATATTGGGCTGCACCATCATTTTCTTGGTGGCCACAGCCTCGTTTTCCACCATCACGTTGTTCATTTCCTGGTCGGTGGCCAAGCCCATAAAGCGCCATGTGGTGACACTTTCGGGCAGCGTGAACTTGATGGCCACGTCGCCATTGGCATCAGAAGTGAGGGTCGGATAGAAGAAAGCCGTCTCGTTCAGGTTCTCGCGGATGGTGGGTTTATCAGTAGAGCTAGACTCTGGTTTAGCCTCAGGGGTTTCCTCCACGTCTTTCGTCTTCACCTCTTCGTATGCAACTGCGGATGCCCTGGTTTCTTTTGCAGAAACAGAAGATAAGCCCCTTACCCTAACAGAACCTGTTAGACTGCTCTTCTTGCTGTAACCGGAAACCACAACTTCTTCCAGTCGATCCCCTTTGAGACCAAACATCGAGGTGAAATAATAGGCCCAATCGAAGCATGACGTGTCAAATCGATAAAAGCCTAAGGAGTTTACGGGTAACGAGCGCAAGGGATTGCGGGAATAAACTTCGTAAGAGCGTAGGCTCCATGCCCACTGCCAGACGGCATAGGGCACGGGGAACGAGTAGCCTAAATCGAAACCCCAACGATGATTTACAATTTGGTCGAGCGACTTATCGTAAAGCGTAGCCATCAATTGCGCGTTGGCCGGCTTGCCGTCGGGATGTTTCAGGGTCAAAGTCCACTCTTCTTTCTGTCCGGGGGTGAGCTTATTTCTGAACGTTTTCCACTCGGCCAGCAATCGTTTGTCGGGTGTCGCTCTCCTGATACTTAGGGTGTGGTCGTAGTAATGGTCGTCCTTCACCCAAACATAGCTGATGGTTATGCCCTCGCCATATTCGGGTTTGTAGGTATAGGGGATGGTGATGAGCGAGTCGCTGAGTACGGTTGTGCCTTTTTCGAGAACCTTATCACCCGAATATATGGCGTAAAGCACGTAGGCATCTTTGAGCGAAGTGCCCACCTGCACGTACACGGGACTGCCATCGAGATTGAATTTCGAGGACGTTTGGTAGGCCCATATCTTCGAGTCGACCACAGGTCGGCGGTCGTTCATGCTGAAAAGCACGAACTCTTGGTCAACGGTATCGTTCTCGCAGACAGCCACCAGCCGATGTTTGCCCGATGCCAAGGCCGCAACATCGAATGCGATGGGTGTGTTGGCTTTCACCGTTTGGGTGGTCAACTCATTATCTATATAGTAGCGTACATTGCCTGGAATTTCTGCACCTGATGCGTTTCTGAAACTGAAAGTAATGTTTTTGAGGCTGTCTTTCTCACTTCTCTCAGGCAAATCACAACTCAACACCGTGAGTTTGCTACCTAACGGCAACGACATAGAACCCAATCGGGTTTCGCCGCCTTGGTCTACAACGGTGGCTGTAACCTCGAAGTTGTAGAAGCCTGGACGTTTCTTACCCTTAGGAAGGGTCAAGGGGATGTTCACACGGAAAGCTCCATCGTTGTCGGTCACCGTGCTTTCACGGGCTATTTCGTTTGGAGACTCGTCGTCATCCCTACTCCACCACCACCAAAAAGCGGGGTTGCGCTTAATCGTATAGGTAACTTTTGCACCCTGGACAGGCACGCCCGCAAAGCTCTTGGCGTGCCCCATAACCACCACCGTGTCGCCTGGGGCATACTTCTCGTTCACCTTGGGGAAAGAAACTTCGAACGTCGGGCGTTTGTATTCCTCAACTCTGAACGTTACGTTGCCACTTATCTTGCTCGATGCACTAACTCTGAATGTACCCGTAAGCCCACTGGTAGGCAACGTAAACTGTGTAGACAATTTGCCAAAGGCATCTGTAACGACCTCGTTTTCGGCTACAACTTTCCAATTGGCATCGTAAAGTTTAAGTTTTAAGCTTTGCCCGGCCGCGCCCTTACGTTCTAAGTCGGGTCCACGAAGCACCCAAATGCCTGCCACATGAACGGTTTGCCCTGGGCGATAGATGCTTCGGTCGGTGTACAGGTGCAGCCTAGGACTTGTCTTGTCGGAGCCATAATAGCGGTATTGGGTGTCATAAGCCGCTTCGTTGAAATAAGTATCGTCTTTGGTGTACACGTAAATGCCACGTATTTCGTTATCACCAAAGGCGTGTTCAAGTTCGCCGTCGACGCCACAAGTAAACAATTTCGTCTTTTCTTTCTCTTCTTCGTCATCGTAAAACCTCAGTCGCACCTTTGCATTTGGTACGGGATGCCCCGTTGTGGCGTTCAAAACGGCGATGCGCACACGGTCGTCCGGCAACTCTTGCAACACCGGAACGAGGTTGGTTACATTCAACAACACGCGGCGTGTGGGTACATTCTTGTTGTCGGGGATAATCTCCAACATGTACATACCTACGGGCAAGCCCTCCAATTGCAACGAGTCGTTTGTGAAGACGTAGTTGGGCACGCCCACAAACTTGCGTTCGCGGGTAGCGGTTGGCACTGCTTTCATGTTCCTTCGCAACTTGGCCAACACCTTAGGTTCTTCCACATCCCCTTCAAAATCGCCATCCACGTTCAATCGCCACACCTTCATGGTTATCGTCTTGATGTTGCGTACGTTCGAAAGATACACCTGTTGGGGCTTTTGGGGCAATAACATGTGGCGCACGCGCATGTTGAAAGTGGGGTTTATGCGTTCATTATAAGTATTGCGCAAAGTGTTCATGTTTTGCCAAGTGCCCCATTTCGACAGGGCGTAATTGATATATTCCAGTTCTTTCTCAACACCAACGTCGGATGCCGATTGCATCATGTTAGCACGCACGATGGCCAATTCGCCCGCTTCGGGTAAGTCGGCATACATGTTAATGAAAGAGTCGAGCTTATGAACGATACGCGACTTGTAGAACGAGAACCCTTTCCCATCATCTTCGTCTTCGCCTTCATCGTCAGAATTGGAACGAAATCCCCTTTCAAACATCATGCTGGCAACGATGCAAGCAGCCCGTCTGTTGCCCGCTTTCGCGTAGAAGTCGTACAATAAGCGGTAGTTTCCTGCGGCCATTGCCAGCACATGCAACAGGTCGTTGTTGAAAATGCGGGAATCGACGCCTGGTAACAGCATCGGTTCGTAACCCTTGGCCTGCGTTTTGGCCAAGAGTTCGGGATGCTGCAACGACAAGTTGAAAAACGTTTGTGCCGTTTTACCGTCCTTATCTCTCAAACTGTAATTGTTGTGATATATCTGCGCCAGAGCCGATTGGTACACGGCAGCCAAGACAGGTTCCGTGTTTCTCACCGCCAACTCTTCCGCTTCTATCCGCTTCACCTCGCCCAAAAGCGAATCGGGAGCGATGGCCGACTGCAAAGCGCCCTTGCAAACGGAGGCTTTAAGCAGCGAGCCGTATTGCTTATCGGCCTTTGCTTGCCTCTCTATCTGCTGTAAAACGCCCAGGGCCGTCTTAGGCAAATCTTTCACCATTGCCACATCAAACTGTTTCCAAAGCTCGTTGTATCCATCAGCAAAAGCCGACTGACACACCATTATAAATAAGGCTAATGCCCAAAAAACATTTTTCTTCATACGTCTTTCTATTGTTTTAAGACCTGTTTATATCAAGTTCGATCACAATGGAACAAACCACTCTGCTGCTAAAATATACGCCTCAACCGCACAAATGGGGGACATGGAGAAACCTATGTGTCACTGTACATCATTGTCGTTGTTTACTTTACCGTTATGGTTAGGGCCTTGGTGCGTGCCATATACGCAGGGCTGTAAGCGCATTGCACGGTGCAAGTGCCCGTTGTGAATGTTCCGGGGCGATCTATATAATAGGTGTTCTCTATCACATGCGTACCCTTTCGCATCATGTCTGTATAATAATAGGTGGCGTTGTCGCGCGGCGAACGGTAGTAACCGTCGCGATAGCCCGTCAGTTGGTTTGTCGGTTCCATGCAGGCGGCGCGCTTGTCTACCACCTGAACGAAGTCGTAATCGCGGTCGGCAGTGATGGTTATGCGCACCTTCACCTTGCTACCCACCTTCAATTCGCCGTCGTACAGCAGTTCGCGCTTAACGCTTAGCCCCATCGAGGCATCGGCAATGTCGGTGGTGCGCTGCGTAAACTGGGCGTAGACAGAACCCCACGAGGTGCCGGGGGCGGTCTTGTCTACGGTGAAGGTGTTGAGGTCGGCACCCGTCATGGTGGTCTTTACGTAGCCCATGCCTGCCGAGGCGTTGGGCGTTTCGAGGCGTTTGCCGTCCACAGAGAGCTTGGCGGGCGAGTCGGCGACGGCCTGCAACACCTGCATGTTGCCGTTGAGGAAGGCGTAAACGGCATTCACGCTGTTGATGGGCGTGTCCCAAACCTGCGTGCGTTTCTGCTGCAACAGCCAACGTTTCATCTCGTCGAGGGTGGTCGTGTCGTGGGGTTCGAGGGCCTGTATGGCCTCGATGGCGGCCACCTGCGTGGGTATTTTGTAGTCGAACCAGCTGTAATAGGCCTTCCTGGTGTCGTAGTATCGGCCCATCTCTTCGGTAAACACGCTGTACTCGCGAATGCTCTGCAAATACTCTTTGCCCATCTGCGCATAGCCGTTCTTGGCCAAAATAACGGCAGCAACGGCCTTGCCGTAGATGGTGAAGGCGACAGGCTGCTTGGCCATGCGACTGATGAGGAACTTGCGTTCGGCCTGAACGTCCTCGTAAAATTCCTTGTCTACCAGCGAGCTTACATAAAGGTAGCGCACAGCCCATTCGCTTGGGAGCACGTCTTTCTCGCCTTTCTTCTCGCGTTCCTTTATCTCGGTCACTTCTTCCTTAACCGCAGTGCCCATAAACTTGAAGGCCCTTTCCAGGCTGCGGTTCATGTCGGTGCGCCCGCCCGTTAGGGTTTGCAGGCGTGTTATCATCTCGGCAACGGCTAGCGTTATCGAGGGACTGCTCTTCATATCCTCAAACCATCCCCAACCGCCGTCATACCTTTGCAGTTGGCGTAGCTTGTTCGTGGCCGTGTTGAGGCGTTGCGCGATGCCGTTCTCGTCGAAGAAATGCACCAATTCTTGGCGTTGACGGGTTTCGTTATTGCCTTCCCACACCCAAGGCGTTTCGTTCAGCACCAGCGTTTTCAGCTCCTCGTTCTTTTCAAGTTCGCTTACCATCGAGCCTTCACCGTTGTTTTCCTGTTTCCACAGTTCGATAGTGCGCTTTATTGCGGGAACTTGTTTGAGCATGTGGTTGGCCAAGCTGTTTACGTAGAACGAGGTGGCTAGGGATATGGCATCGCTTTCGTTGGCACTACCCATATACGGCAAAGTCTGTACCATCATCCAAGCGGGGTTGTTGGCGTATTCGATGGTGAGTCGGTTGTCGGCTCTGTTCACGGCGAAAAGCTTGCGCAGGTCGATGTTCAGCTTGCCCGGGCGATGCAGCGTAAAGGCCTTCGAGTTGGTGACAAGCTCGGTATCGCCCAGCAGCGGCAGGTAATGTTGTTCGCCGTCGCTAAACCCTTTGCCCGTTACCGATATGCGACATACCCAAACTTTTACGCCGGCAGTGTAGAACTTGGAGCCTTCTTGCAGGTCGAGCAGAAAGCTCACGTTCGTGGTTTGGCCGGCACTCACCGTGCAGGTCTTCGTGTCGGTATAGAACGTCTTGTCCGTTTCGGGGTCTACAATCTCAATCAAGGCCGTTCCCGTCAACGCCTTCTCGGAGGTGTTGATTACGCGGGCGGTTATCCAACCCTTGTCGCCCAATCGCATAAAGCGCGGCATATTGGGCTGCACCATCATCTTCTTGGTGGCCACGGCCTCGTTTTCCACCAGCACGTTGTTCATGTCCTTGTCGGTGGCCAAGCACATAAAGCGCCAGGTGGTGACACTTTCGGGCAGCGTAAACTTGATGGCCACGTCGCCATTGGCATCGGAAGTGAGGGCAGGATAGAAGAAAGCCGTCTCGTTCAGGTTCTCTCTAATGGTAGGTTTTTCGCCATTACCCGCTACTACCTCCTTATCAGTATTGTCAGCATAACCTTTGTCCTTGCCTGCCTCCATAACTTCAAGTCTTTCGTCTTCCACACAATCGTCTGCCATAGAGGATAAAACAGCAATGCGCTTTATTTCATCATCGCGTTTCAAAACAGGCGCAGTAAATTTCACGTTTCCATTACCCACCGACTCATCTTCGTACAGTTCCTCAGCATAACTTAGTCCGTCTAGATAGTCAAAGGGGTCATCATACCGGAAACAAGCTTTTGAAAAACGGTAGAACCTAAACGAGGGAGTGGGTAGCAGACGCACTGGCCGAGAACCCGAAAGTTCTACTGAGGCGGGATTCCAAATCCATTGCCAATTAACAGAAGGCGCATTGAAATTATATCCCAAATCAAGCCCCCAATGGTGTTCCTTTATTCTTTCGAGCGACTTATCATAGAGTGTGGCCATCAGTTGGGCGTTGGCAGGCTCGCCATTGGGATGTTTCAGGCTTAGGGTCCACTCTTCTGTTTGCCCTGGCGTAAGCCTGTCTCTAAACGTCTTCCATTCGGCCATCAGCCGTTTGTCGGGTGTAGCTCTTACTATCGAGATGTTGCAGTCGTAGCATTCATCGTCTTTCACCCAAACATAGCTAATCGTTATGCCGTCGCCGTATTCGGGTTTGTAGGTGTAGGGGATGGTGATGAGCGAGTCGCTGATTATGGTTGTACCCTCTTCAAGAACCTTATTGCCCGAGTAGATGGCGTAAAGCACGTATGTATCTTTCAACGATGTGCCCACTTGCACATACACGGGCTTGTTGTCGAGATTAAAACTTGATGCCGACTGATACGACCATATCTTCGACTCCACCACAGGACGGCGATCGTTCAAGCCGAAAAGCACAAACTCGCGGTCGAGCGTGTCGTTTTCACAAATGGCCACCAAGCGATGTTTGCCTGAGGACAGGGCGGCAGCATCGAATGGAATGGGCGTGTTGGCCACAACCGTTTGGGTGTTGCTCTCCTTATCTATATAATAACGTACGTTGCCGGGGATTTCTGCACCAGTGTTGTTCCTTACGTTAAACAGCAATGTTTTAATGCTGTCTTTCTCTATTTTGTCAGGCAGATCGCACGTCACCGAAACGGACTTGTACCCCAACGGCAGGCTTATCGCACACGAATGCGTTTCTCCGCCTTGGTCTACAACAGTGGCTGTCACCCTGAAAGAAAAAAAGGCACATTCCCATTTAAAGTAGGGAAGTTCCATAGGAACCCTCACGCTAAACATCCCTTCACTGTCGGTAACTGTGGTATCGTTGTCCAACTCACCCGCATCTTCATCGACGTCGCAGCTTTGATAGCACCAAAATACAGGGCTACGCTTTATCGTATAGTACACTTTCGCCCCCTGAACAGGCGCACCGGCGAAACTCTGCGCATGCCCTTTAACAACCACGGTGTCGCCCAAAGCATACTTTTCTTTCACTTCGGCAAAGTTCACGTCAAACGTCGGACGTTTATACTCTTCCACCCTGAACGACGTGCTGGTATAATAATCTCCTTTTAACTTTATGGTGAAATTACCCGTAAGCCCATCTTTGGGCAAGGTAAATTGCGTGGCGATTTTGCCAAAGGCATCAGTAACGGCCTCACGCTCCCCAATTTCTTTCCCATTGGCATCACAAAGTCTTAGCGTTACTTTCTTTCCTGCTACGCTTTTACGTTCTAAGTCGGGACCGCCACAAGCCGAAATGCCAGCCACTTGCACAACTTGCCCTGGCCGATAGATACTCCTATCGGTATAAATAAACAATGTTGGCAGGCCACTATGCCCGTTCCCTTGAAAATAAAATCCAGACCAACCTTCTCTGCAAGCATACACGTCGGTTGGCGTATAGGGGAAAACATCCTCTAAATCTTCATTATATTCCAAACTACACACCACTTCGCCATTGGCTTTACACGCCAGAGTATCAACCCGCGTCTTGTAGCCCGTTCGATCTTTAATGGTCACCTCCACTTTGGCATTGGGCATGGGATGCCCCGTGGTAGCATTCAATACGGCGATGCGCACATTATATCCGGGCTGTTCCTGCATCACGGCCGTAACATTGGTTACAAACAACAGCGAGCGTTGCACGGCCACTTCCTTGTTGCTGGGTATAAACTCTAACATGTATGCACCCACGGGCAAACCATCCAACTGTACCGAATCGTTCGAGAACTGGTACACACTCTTGCCCACAAACTTACATTCTCTTGTGGCCGAAGGCACCGCCTGCATCGTCTTCCTAAGCCTTTGCAACACTTGCGGTTTGTTTATATCTCCTTCAAAACGCCCGTTTATGTTTAGTCGCCACACCTTCATGGTGATGCTTGAGAGGTTGCGCACATTAGAGAAATGTACCTTTAGGGGCTTTTTCGGCAAGATAAGCCGCCTAGAAGCCACATCGAATGTAGGATTAGATACCGTCTTCTGAGCGTTGCGCAACACGTTCATCCGTTTCCACGAGCCCCACTTAGACAAGGCATAATCAATATATTTCAGAACCTCGCTCTTTTTCACCTTCTCCGATCCGTACATTAAGCTGTAACGATAGATGGCCAATTCGGCAACTTCGGGCAGGTCGGCATATACGTTCATCAGCGAATCGAGTTTGCGAACGATGGGCAACTCATCAAATTTGCATGTGTCCTCTTCCCCATTTTCCTCGTTAACACTATCCGCAAAGTTGGTTTCCGTCTCTTCCAACATCAACCTAGCCAACAGGCAAGCCGCTCGCCTATTTCCAACCTTCTCGTAATAGCGATACAACAAGTCGTACTCACCAGCTGCAAGCCCTAGCACATGCAGCAGGTCGTTATGAAAGACATGACTATCCATGCCAGGAACCAGCAGTGGTTCGTAACCTTTGGCCGATGTCTTGGCCAATAGTTCGGGATGTTTAACCGACAAACTGAAATAGGTTCTGGACTTACTGCCGTCACCATCTTTTAGTTCGTCGTACACATTATATAGCTGCCCCAAGGCCGACTGGTACACAGCTGCCAACACAGGCATTTTATCTCGCACGGCCAGTTCAGCCGCCTCTATTCGCTTTACCTCGCCTTCGAGCGAGTCGGGGGAGATGCTCACCATCACCTGTCCTTTGCAAAAAACGGCTTTAAGCATCGACCCATATTGCCTTTCGGCCTTTGCCTTCTTTTCAATCTGCTGCAAAACGTCCATAGCCGTCCGTGGCAAGTCTTTCTTCCTTGCCACACTGTATTGTTTCCACAATGCGTCGTAATTGTCGGCAAAAACAGTCTGGCATACCATTATTAATAAGGATAATGCCAATAAAACAGCTTTTCTCATACGCTATCGTTATGTTTTAAGGCGAGGTTTATTAAGTTCGGACGCAAGGGTGTGCAACTCTCCGATGTGCAAACATAACTTGGCCATGCCCTTTCCAAGTTCGCGCAACTAATGCAAAAGTAAAAAAATATCTCTGAAAAGCAAAACTTTACTTCCTCGTTTTTATGCCTTTAACGAATAATATGGATGTTGCGGCACGTTTTCGTAATTAAATAACTAACTTTGCCTGAAAGAAAAAGATAAACAATGAGAAATATGAAGCGTTTAAACCATCTTCTTATCGGTGCATTGGCCGCCATGATGTTGGCCTGTGGAACTACTAGCCAAGTGCCCATTACGGGGCGAAAACACTCGCTGCTCGTATCCGATGCACAAATACTTAGCCTCAGCAAGCAAGAATATGCCAAGTTTCTAAGCAGCGCCCGCCTATCGTCTAACGCCGCCAATACGGCCATGGTGAAACGTGTTGGCCAACGATTGGCACGTGCTGTGGAAACCTATCTGATGAACAACGGCTACCAAGACGAGATTAAGAACTTTGAATGGGAGTTCAACCTCGTGGCCGACAATCATGTAAATGCCTTCTGTATGCCTGGCGGAAAGATCGTGGTTTACGAGGGCTTGCTGCCTGTAACCCAAAACGAAGCCTCGTTGGCCATCGTGCTGGGCCACGAAATTGCACACGCCGTTGCCAAACATTCGGCCGAACAAATGTCCAAAAAGATACGCCAAGCCTACGGCACACAGATTGGCGGCAGCATACTTGGCGCCATCGGTGGCGAAACTGTGGGCGGACTGGCGCAGGTGGCGGCAGGGCAATACTTCTCGTTTAGAAACTTGAAATACTCGCGCGACAACGAGTCGGAGGCCGACCACATGGGACTTATCTTCGCGGCTATGGCCGGTTACGACCCCTCGGTGGCTGTGGCCTTTTGGCAACGCATGGCGGCAAAGTCGGGTGGCGGAAACACTTCCGACATGTTTAGCGACCACCCCTCGGATGCGAAACGCATCGCCGCCATACAAAAGCTGCTGCCCGAGGCCATGAGTTACTACAAAGCCTCTGGCAACGCGCACGCCAACGCCCCTGCAACAACGAGCACAAAGCCAGCCAACACCCAACCCACCAACAAGAACAAGGGTTCGAAAGGCGTGTCGGCCTCTGGCTTATATCGAAACTCTAAGCGCAAATAGCGTAACAAAAAGAACATGCCGAACGAAGAAATGAAGAAGTTTTGCCTCGACCTCGACGTCGTGGCCGTTGAGCGGCTGAATGCCCGCTACGTGCTTATCAGGCTCTCCCGCGCCCAACCTTTGCCCCTGATGAAACCTGGGCAATTTGTTGAAGTGCGGGTAGACCACTCGCCACAAACCTTTCTGCGACGTCCCATCTCCATCAACTACGTAGACATACAGCGCAACGAGATGGGGCTGTTGGTGGCCACAGTGGGGCACGGCACACGCCAAATGGCCTTGTTAAAGACTGGCGACACGCTTAATTGCGTGTTTCCCTTGGGCAATCCTTTCACACTTCCCGCATCGCCCGATGAGCGTTTCTTGCTCGTTGGCGGCGGCGTGGGCGTAGCACCGATGCTCTTCCTGGGGCAAAAAATCAAGGAAATGGGCGCACAACCCACATTTTTGCTAGGCGCACGCACGGCAGCCGACTTGCTGGAAATGGACCTCTTTGAACGTACGGGGCGCGTACTCGTTACCACCGAAGACGGGTCGGCTGGCGAAAAAGGTTTCGTTACCAACCACTCGGTACTGCAAAACGAGACGTTCGACATGATTTCCACCTGCGGGCCCAAACCCATGATGATGGCCGTTGCACGTTATGCGCGCGAAAAAGGAACGGCTTGCGAGGTGTCGCTCGAAAACTTAATGGCTTGCGGCATTGGCGCATGCCTCTGTTGTGTGGAGAAAACAGTAGACGGAAATCTCTGCGCATGCAAAGAAGGACCTGTGTTTAACATTCAAAAACTGCTTTGGTAATGGCCATTCTCAAAACGAATATCGGCAATTTGTCGATGAAAAACCCCGTGATGACTGCCTCTGGCACCTTCGGTTATGGCTTGGAGTTCGAAGACTTTGTGCCGCTTGACGGCATCGGCGGCATTATTGTAAAAGGAACAACCTTGCATCCACGACAAGGTAACGACTATCCGCGCATGGCCGAAACGCCACAAGGCATGCTAAACTGTGTGGGATTGCAGAACAAAGGCGTTGACTACTTCGCCGAACACATCTATCCCAAAATCAAGGACATTGACACACGCATGATTGTGAACGTGAGTGGCAACACACCCGAAGACTATGCAGAGTGTGCCACACGTATAGATGCACTCGAAAACATACCTGCCATTGAGCTGAACATTTCGTGTCCCAACGTGAAAGAGGGGGGAATGGCCTTCGGAACAACTTGTGCTGGGGCTGCTAGCGTGGTGCGCGCGGTACGTGCACGCTACGGCAAGACGCTTATCGTGAAACTTTCGCCCAACGTTACCGACGTAACGGAGATTGCACGAGCAGTAGAGGCAGAGGGCGCCGACAGCGTTTCGCTCATCAACACGCTTATGGGTATGGCTATCGACATCGAACGGCGGCAGTCGGTTTTAAGCATCAACACGGGTGGTTTAAGTGGCCCTGCCGTTAAGCCCGTTGCCTTGCGCATGGTGTGGCAGGTGGCAAAGGCGGTGAAGATACCGGTCATCGGGTTGGGCGGAATATGCAATGCCACCGATGCCATCGAGTTTATCATGGCTGGCGCATCGGCCATTCAGATTGGCACCGCCAACTTCCTCGACCCTACCGTTACCATTAAGGTACGCGATGGCATAAACCAATGGCTAGACAATCATGGTGTTAAAGACATTAAAGAGATTGTTGGGGCGGTTGGATAAACGGTTTTATGGGCGCATTGAAGTTTCCGTTTCAGCTTTAAATGCTGCTTATAAAGCAACGGTAATTGCCTGCACCTTAACGCGCGCCCACCCTTATATAAACAAGCAACAGGCTTTCGTCCATATACAACGAAACACATCCGTTGCGTTAGCTAGGGTATAGCAGTTGGTGCGATAGGCGCTTTGGTCGCACGCCAACTATTATAAGCTGTTTTACATTGCTGTCTGATAAAAGTTATTTCCCAAACACAGTGTGTTTCTTTTATCAGACAGCAATGAGAATGTTTCAATTACTTTTTCTCAAAACAACAAAAGATGGGAACCAATTACAGCATCACCGAACAATTCGGCGCTAACCTCGCCGAATTGCTAGCCGAGAAAATCTGCAAGGTCTACCATGAGTTCGACACTGTCCACTTTATACAAGACACCGCCAACAAAACCATCGGGCAAAGCTACACACAGCGAGTGGCTACGCTTGCCGAACTATTAAAAATCTATCTCCCAGCAGACTACAAGAAAGCTTTACCTATCCTGATGGCAATCTTGGGCGAAGAAAACCCCAACGAAACTGGGATGTTTACCCACTATTATTGGATTTTGCCCATCGGGAAGTTTGTGCAGGAGTACGGCATCGAGCATTTCGACCGCTCAATGAAAGCCATTGAAGAAATAACCAAGCGGAATACGGGCGAGTATGCCGTTAGGCCATACATCAGAAAATATCCAGAAACCTCGCTCAAAATCATCGAGCAATGGGCAAAATCGCCCAACTTCCACTTGCGCAGACTGGCTAGCGAAGGGCTCCGCCCTAAATTGCCTTGGGCAAGTAAGCTGGAAACATTTATAGAAAACCCCGCACCTGTGTTCAAAATATTGGAGTTTCTAAAAGAAGACGAAATTCTTTTCGTGAAGAGGTCGGTTGCCAACCATCTTACCGATTGGCTCAAAGTGAACAGAGAAGGGGTTCTACCTCTCATTGAACGATGGAAAACGTCTGATAATCCACACACCCAATGGATAATTAAAAGAGCCACTCGCAAGATACAATAGGTAGTTCATGACTTTTCTCTCTTTCTTTTCTTCGTGAGAAAATTAGCATGAATGCACGATTCCCCAACGTGTCACCCACATGTTTTACGCAGGGGAATAGTTTACGCCCCCATGATGTACGTACCAACCGCTTTTCCACATAGAACCAGCATTTCCCATTCTGCAAGACATTGGGATAGGCGGCAGAGAGCCTATCAAGTTTTTGCAGTTTTCTCTCTTCATAACTCTTCCTCAACCACTTTATATATTAACACAGTCTTGATTTTTTGTCTCCATACCCAAATTTGTAATCCTATTGTTTCAAAATCATAAACATGTTGATTTTGTCCCTTTCCATTAACTAATAAATATATTCGCTCATGATTATTGGGAAGGATGCGGATAGCGGATAATAATTCTTGAAACGGCAAGCCGATTAACTCTACTCCCTGATAAAAGCAAGAAGAAGCACATCGAATCACATTGATCTTTCCATCATCATCGCACCAAATGTCTATTTCATCATCATAAAAATAATATGAACTATTTGTAAATGTCGATTCATTGTAAACCGCTTTTGTGTGGCGTTTATATAAATAATTTGAAATATCTGAATCGAGAATAAAGTCGTTATATGCAGTATTTAGAATCAATCCCTTTGTATCCATAATATTACTTTTTATTTCCTCTACGCTATTTCTGGTAGTGTCCTTAAAATGTGTAATCCCCTTTTCCTACATTTGTGTTTAAAACCAATAAAAAAAGAAACGGTGGAACTTACACATTCGCAAATTTCGGAAACCGAAACCGCCTTGATTTAATGTTTCTATAAATTGAGAGTAATCTGTTACCTTTGTGATACCAGCACAAGATAAACATCCTTCTCATATACGAAGTGTAGGACAAATCAATTCACTGGCTTATAAGCTCACGAAAAAACAACAAATCCCGAACGAGTCAACTCATCAACTTATAGGCTCATCAACTTACAAACTCAAAAACTCATCTACTTATAATCTCATCAAGCCACCAACTCATCAAACTCACCAACTCGCCACCCTTGCCGACTCACCACTCTTGCCAACCCGTTAAGTTGTTAATTCGCCAACTAAGCAACTCAGCTACTTAAAACCTAAATTCTTATTTTTGATTTTACAACACCACTCTAATTTTCCCTCCGTTCTAGGGAAAATTTAGGTCAAAAAGTGGGTAAATAGCCACTATTTTTAGCCTTTCACGCCTTTTGCTTTGTCTATTTTTAAGAACAAAACCGCCATTTTGCACCATTTTACCTTTCTAGTTTGGTTGCCAGCTCATTATTTTCTACGCCCAATTACCCACTTTTAGCCCCTAAAATCCCACTTTTTAACAGGTGTTTTGCCCTTTTCAGCCATGTGTTTCATGGATCTAAAAGGGTTTGTCTATACCATTACAGTGGATATTTATGCTTTTTATCTTGCATTTAGCGGCATTTTGCACTGCATTTAGCATCAAATTGCACCGCATTTTGCTGCAAATGACCCAAAAACCAGTGCAGAGGGCGTTTGTTTTTAATAAAAATTCATTTTGTCTGCATTTACAACTAACCCCTTTTTGCATCAAAACCAACTTTCGCGAGAATCGATTTTTTGCGGCAAGGTTGGCGATTGGTGGAAGAAAAGGGCACTCATAATGTTAAAATTCCAACCGAAAACTAGACAAAAAAACTTTCTGATGATGAGAGTTTATAAGCTTGAGAGTTTGTAAGGTGGTAAGTTTTATAAGGTGATGCGGTTATAAGCTTGTGAGGCTGTAAAGCCGTGAGGCCGTAAGTTGGTGGGGATATAAAGTAGTGAGGTCGTAAGTTGATAAACTCATAAGCTTTTAAACGCATGAGTTCAAAAACTCATGAACCTACTAATTCATGATTTCACAAACCCATTAACTCATTAGCTCATGAACTTACAACCTCACCAACTTACGACCTCACAAACTTATAACCTCACAAACTCAGCAATTCAAAGGTTCAAACCCTTAGTGTATCTTGAAGAGTTCTTTTATTCCTCCTAGGCTACCCAGTAGGTTTGTAGCCTCGTAAGGCAGGTAAACCATCTTGGTTTGGTCGCCTTGTGCCAACTCTTGCATCATGGCGATGTACTTTTGTGCAAGCAGATAATTGGCCGGATTGGTGCTCTGTCCAACAGCATCGGTAATTTTTTGAATGGCTATTGCCTCGGCCTCGGCCTTGCGAATGCGTGCTTGCGCCTCACCTTCGGCATAGAGAATGGCCTGCTGTTTGACAGCCTCAGCGCGGTTGATGGTAGAAGTCTTCTCACCTTCCGACTGCAAAATCACGGCTTGTTTCTCACCCTCACTGGTAAGAATGGTGGCGCGCTTGTTACGTTCGGCTTGCATCTGTTTCTCCATCGCCTGCAAAACGCTCGATGGCGGGATGATGTCTTGCAGCTCAACGCGGTTCACCTTGATACCCCACTTGTTGGTTGCATCGTCTAACACCGAGCGAAGTTTGGTGTTGATGGTGTCGCGCGAGGTGAGCGTTTGGTCCAATTCCATTTCACCGATGATGTTACGCAGCGTGGTTTGAGTAAGTTTCTCAATGGCGTTGGGCAAGTTGTCAATCTCGTAAACGGCCTTGAAGGGGTCCACAATCTGGAAGTAGAGCAAGGCATTGATTTGCATTTGGATGTTATCTTTGGTGATAACGTTCTGCTTGTCGAAGTCGTACACTTGCTCGCGAAGGTCGATTGTGTTTGAATACGAGTAGCGGCGATTGGTCATTCTTACGATGTTTTTCGCTTTATCCACAAAGGGTATGATGATGTTGACACCTGGTTTGAGGATTGCTCGAAACTTACCCAAGCGTTCGATGATTTTCGTTTCCGACTGGGGAATAATTACAAGCGACTTCTTAACAAAGACAAAGGCCAGCAATATTGCGGCGATAATTAAATAAGTTCCTAGATATTCCATTATTGATTATTGTTTTTGGTGTTATTCAAATTAGGTGTTTACTACGGATAATCTAAGCCTAAGACATCGTCCTGGGCACGATTACAACGAAGAAATTAGCCACAGCCTTGGCCTGCAAAAACATTTGAGCACCCGCTTAACACATGCGCCCATAGCTACACATAACGGCCAAAGATTGTTTTTCAGACACGTTCAACCGTGGCGATGATGCTTTCCATCTTAACGATGCGCACCCTTTCTCCTATCTTAATAAGCGACCCGTCGGCCGAAACAGCGCGCCATTCGTCGCCGTCTACCTTTACATAGCCGCTGTGTTGTGGCTGCACATCTTCTATCACCACGCCCACACGCCCTTCAAGCGCGTCGGCATTGCTTTTTCGTTCCTCCTCATCGCGGTGCAGATATTTCATCACCACAGGCCTAACGGCAAAGATGGATAAGATTGAGAAGAAGGCGAAACAAACCACTTGGCCCCAAAACGGGAAACCAAGCCAGCAGCCTACCATCGACGAAAGGGCGCCAATGGCGAAACAAAGGATGTAGAACGTGCCAGAGGCCATTTCTATTATTAGGCATAATAGGCTTATTAGTAGCCAAAATAGCCATTGATTTGAATTGAGGTATTCGAACATCTTTGTGGTATATTGATTGTGTTTCCAAAGTTAGACAATATTTGTCAAACTGCAAAATAATTGTGAGAATAATTGAATTTTGAGTTTTTAGCATGAGCGAGAGTTTGTATTTTGTTGCAAAAAAACAACAAAATATGCACAGATAAAGTAAGCATTTTCAATCATTGAGAGGCTTTGTTATTTCACATTACAACCACTTTCACCTTAACTACCCAAGCATATCAAAAGGGAAAGCTATCACCTGTATAACTTACAATTTGCCACTTTACAGAGCAACATACTCACCTCACGCAAGCATTAGGCCACAGCAACCTACCAACCCGCGCTATCGCTCTAACAAAGCTATCACCCGTCACTTCATTTAATTTAACAAAACAAGTGAAAACAAAAGTGAAAGACCGTAAGAAAAAACTCATTTTTGTAAAGATTATGACATATAATTACTAATTTTGAACACAGAAATATTATTCATCCATAAAATTAAATAAACTATGAATAGACTTAACTCCATCGGAAAAGCACTGATCGCAGGCTTAGTTTTGTTGTTAACCATGCCACAAATTGCACACGCAAGAGCTAGGATTCCTGTCGGGACACGCGATGTTATCGACATCGTTTACAACATCCCTGCATCGGACAGTATCATTATCGACGGCAAACAGGTGAACTTGGCACGTATGCACAAGGAGTTCAACATTGCCTACATCCTGCCCCTATGGGTGACTGAAGAACCTAAACTTGTGCTATACGATGCCCCATCGGAAACCTATTACGAAATGACAACCGAAAAATCGCAGGCATTTCTGAAAGAGTATATGAAAGAAAAGAAACTCGATGAGGCCAGTATGTTGAAACTAGGTTTCTATACACGCTACGGCGGAAAGGCTGTTTTGTTGGCTATCGTGGCCTTAATGATATGGGGACAGATTCCTTCGCGCAAAAAAGAAGAGAAGATAGAGCCTACTGAATTATAACTAAGATGCCATGGGAATAACTCCATTTATCATCTTCGCCATTATTATGACAATTGGCATAGTTGTCGCTTTGGTATTCTTCATCTCAGCTAACAATAAGCCGTTAAACTTTGCAGAAGTAGAAAGCGAATCACAAAGACTTGGCGAGAACGAACTAAACACGTTCATAAACGATAAGTTTGGAATGTGCATCGAACATCTTGACGACAAAAGGGTGTTAGGGGTAAACTACGTTTACTACACCCCTAGCATGAAGGAATACTTTAAGAGTGCAGGCAAAGATTTGCTGAGAAGCGCAATGACACTTGGCACCGTGAAGTATACAACTGTGGAAACGCCCACACCATTATTACTCACCGCTGATGGATTACACATCTTTGACCTCAGCGTTGAAGGAAAGGTGAAACGGCATTTGATGTTCAATAACTCAAGATTAGAGAACGCTACACTAACACCTTTACCCGACGAGCAAGCTCCAAAGCTGTTGGTCGACTGTGCTAAGTTTTATAATCTACAAGTTCCATGCGAGGACCAGGTACGCGAAATAAAAATCTGCACCGTGGTCTATACTCCCACAGAGCAGTTCTTCAATTACAACAAGCTCCAACGCGTGTTGGCTTATGCTGCTGGCAAGGAATTCTTTAAAGCATTAGAAGAAAAATATCCGAACTTAAAGACGTAAGTGATAATGAGTTGACGAGTTAACAAGTAGACAAGTTAACGAGTTGATGAGTAGACAAGCTGCGAGTGAACAAGTTTACGAGTTAACGAGTGGAAAGTTAACGAGTGGACGAGTTGGCGAGCCAACATTCCCCAAGCATACGGGTTGACAAGGTAACATACAGCCTTGCCAACCCGTTTTTATTCGGCATCAACGCCAAACTTGACCCCTGCCATGGCCAAATTATCCATCAACACCATCGCAGCCATCGCCTCGACAATGGGCACGGCACGCGGAACAACGCACGAATCATGACGCCCACGAGCCGCAAAAGTGGTGGGCGTTCCGTCTAGTTCAATGGTGTCTTGCTCCATCAGCACGGTGGCAACAGGCTTAAACGCCACACGAAAAAAGATGTCTTGCCCATTGCTTATGCCCCCTTGGATGCCTCCGCTATGGTTGGTAAGCGTAGAAACCTGACCTTCTTCGGCCACGAAAACATCGTTAACCTCACTGCCTTTACACCTAACCAAGTCGAAACCATCGCCAATTTCAAAACCCTTTGCGGCGTTAATACTCAGCATGGCATAACCCAATCGGGCGTGAAGTTTGTCAAATTCGGGCTCGCCAACCCCCACAGGACAACCCTTCATCACGCATGTAACCACGCCGCCAATGGTGTCGCCCGCGTTCTTCGTATCCAAAATAAGTTGCGCCATGCGCTTGGCCACCTCCTCATCGGGGCATCGCACGTCGTTGTTTTCTGTGTTCGCGAGGTTATACAGGCGATAATCCTTGTTCAAAACGATGTCGCCCACCTGCGACACGTAGGCCGAAATGGTTATACCCATCTGCCTAAGAGCCAGCTTTGCCAATGCTCCGCCCACCACACGAGCCAAAGTAATGCGAGCCGACGAGCGTCCACCGCCACGATGGTCGCGCAATCCGTACTTATTATAATAGGTGTAGTCAGCATGCGACGGCCGGAAAAGTCCACGCATATTGTCGTAATCTTTCGAGTGCTGATTAGCGTTTCGCACGACAAAGCCAATGGGCGTGCCAGTGCTTTTTCCCTCGAACACACCACTAAGCAATTCCACTTGGTCGGCCTCGTTGCGGCTCGTGGTAAGCTTGCTCTGGCCAGGCCTACGCCTATTAAGCTCCGACTGGATAAAGTCTAAGTCGATGTCAATGCCTGCTGGCATGCCGTCTACCACGCCTCCGATGGCTGGCCCATGACTTTCGCCAAAGGTGGTAAGGGCGAAAAGGTTTCCAAATGTGTTGCGCATAATTGTGAGGGATAAACAGTTAAAGCAATAATGGCGAACACACAACCGCGCCAAACGCAGTTATGATGTGTTCGCCATTGTATATATAATATCTGTGTGATCTACACAACAAAAGGATTAATGGTGTCCACAGCCACCGCCATGATGGCCATTACCATGACTGCAACAGCCGCCATGATGACCATGTTCGTGGCCATCGCCATGATGTTCGTGCCCGCAACAGCCGCCATGTTCATGGCCACCGCCTTCTTCATCTCCATGATTGTGCCCGCAACCACAACCTCCACAGCCGCCTTCGCCACTGATATGGTTCAGCATTTGCTGCACTTCCTCGTTCGTAGCCTCGCGGTTCTCAACTATTTCGCCCTTAAACAGCAAGTCAAGCCCTGCAAGCGGGTGGTTCAAGTCCATCTTCACGGTGTCTTCCGTCACATCAAGCACACGACCCATAAAGCGGTTTCCGTCTTCGTTTTGCAGCGGAACAACGGCATCTTTGTAGATGTTGTCGTGGTCGAAGTGGCCATTGATGGTGAATATCTCCTTGTTCAAGTCAAGAACACGCTCGTCAAGACGTTCGCCATAAGCCTCTTCGCATTCAATGTTCAGCGTAAACTGCTCGCCCTTAGGCAAGTCTTCCACACCGTTTTCAAAAGCGTCGAGGGTGATGCCAAAGCCCGTAATAAACACAAAAGGGCGGTCGGCAGGTGCCTCCTCGATAAGCGTTTCCTTGCCGTCGGCCAGCGAATAAAGCTTATAAGCCACGGCGATAAACTTGTTGTTTTCTTTTTCCATTGTCATATTTCGTTTTTATCTTTTCCTTGCAATAATGATGCCAATGCGCGTTATGCCACAATTAGCAACCCCACGCACGCGGCATTACATGCAAAGTTACGAAAAACTTTCCGTATATATGGCCTATTCCACAAATTCCCTGCCACTTAACCCAATTGCGTTATCGCGTTGTTCTTTGTCGTTTTACCATTCTATTGGGCATCTTCTGCTTGCATTCTCAGCCACATAATCCACAAAGTCCCTTCCAAAGAATAAGCCAAATTTCCCAAAATTAAGTCTAAAACTCCACCAAAGTCAATTTTAATAATCCGCCAGATGCTATCTCCATTATTTTCCGTAACTTTGCTTTCGCTAGGCCAACACGCGCCTGGAGAGATGGCCGTTTCAGCCCCTATCCTAACCACCTCAACTGTACAAACACTGCAACGAACGATGAAAAAGACGTTATCATTAGCCATAATCGCCCTCTTGTGCATACTGCATGCCCATGCACAACGCCCTGTTTATGCCAAGATGTCGGGCGAATTACGCCAGCTATACATAGAAAGCCAAGCCGAACGGCAGGCAACCACTCGCTCAAACCCATACGACAGCCGCTCCGTATGTGCCTTTGTGCGCATTGGCAGCCACGCCGAGGCGGTGTTTAAAGCCCACGCATGCACATCGTTAGCGCAGTTTGGCAACATCCACATCGTGAACATCCCCCTCAATCAGCTGGCCAAGTTGTCGCAATCCAAATGGGTTAGCCGCATCGAAATGGGCCAAAGCAACAGCATATTGATGGACACCACAGCCAAAGTGCTGAACGCTTGACCCGCATATCAAAGCCAATCGCTGCCACAAGCCTACACGGGCAAGGGCGTGGTGGTGGGCATTCAAGACATCGGTTTCGACCTTACGCACCCCAATTTCTGCGACTCTACGGGTCAAACACTACGCATCAAGGCCCTATGGGACCAACTTTCAACCGATACCATCGGCACAACCCTACCCGTTGGGCGCGACTACACCACACCCAACGCCCTCCTCAGCCTGCGCCACACACGCGACGGCAAACAAGAAACGCATGGCACACACACCTTGGGCATTGCAGCAGGCAGTGGCTTTAAAAGCCCTTATCGCGGCATGGCATGGGAAAGCGACATTTGCCTAGTGGCTAACCTCACCAGCGAAAACAAAAACTTGGTGGACAAAAAAGACCTATATAAATACACCACTGCGACAGACGCGTTGGGCTTTAAATACATTTTCGACTATGCCAAGCGACACAACCAACCCTGCGTGGCATCGTTTAGCGAGGGTTCTAGCTTTCGTTTCGACAGCGACACGCAACTCTACCATGCCGTTTTAGACAGCCTTCAAGGTCCAGGGCGCATCATCGTGGCCTCGGCAGGCAATGAAGGCGGACGGGCAAGCTACCTTAGAAAGCCACTGGAAACCGACTCGGCAGGTACTTTTATCAAGGATTCGAACGGCAAAATACGCGTGTCGGCAAAAAGTAAGGAGCATTTTTTGCTTAGATTGAGGTTTCATCGCGTGGGCACATTAACCACATACGACATCGACACGCGTGCATTAGTGGCCGCCAAAGATTCGCAACTGATAGACACACTTACCTTTGGAAAGCTGCAATACGAGATACAAGCGGCTGCCTATCAGCCCGACAACGAGGGCGCATTGGCCTACGAGATGTATTTGCGCACGTTGGGTTCTAGCACCTACGTGCCGCCAACGGCATTGGTATTAATTGGCGCAAATGCCGATGTGGAGCTGTTCCGAGGTGCAGGCAGATGGGAAACGAGCGAGCGCGAACCAGCGTTGTTGGGCGGTGATGACACCCACACCATCCTATCGCCAGCCAGCGCGCCTGCTGTTATTGCCGTTGGCGCAACCTCGTATCGCACACACATTACTAATTATAAGGGCGAAAAAAAGTATTCGTTGCAAGGAACAGGGGGCGAAAGAGCACCCTACTCTTCGAAAGGACCAACGACAGACGGCCGAACGAAGCCCGATGTGATGGCTCCGGGCAGCAACATCATCTCGTCGTACAACAGCTTTTACATTGCCAATCATCCCAACAACAGCGACGTACAATGGGATGTGGCGCACTTCCAACACAACGGACGCACCTATCCGTGGAACTGCAACACGGGTACTTCCATGTCTGCACCAGCTGTTGCAGGTGCTATCGCCTTGTGGTTGCAAGCCAACCCTATGCTAACAGCCAACGACATACGCAACATTGTGGCACAAACGGGCATTCGACACAGTGCCTCTCTGCCCCACCCCAACAACCTTTATGGCTACGGACAGGTTGATGTTTATCGCGGTTTGCTCCACATCTTGGGCATTACCAAGGTGCAAGGCATCGACCAGCACCAACCACAGGGCGTGCATATAACCCCAGGCAACAACAACGAGCTGCACATAACCTTTGCCGATGGGCAACCACACGCTTGCTCCCTGCGCCTTTACTCGCTATCGGGTTCATTAGTTCTAAGTAGGGCGCACACGCTGTTGCCCGCCGAATCCACCATACAGCTAGGAGCATTAGCGGCAGGCGTGTATGTATTTCAGATACATGCAGATAGCCCCAAGCACAGCGGCAGCACGCTCGTTAGGTTCGTTGGGAAATAAACCAACAGCCCACATTACGCCTCAAAACAGTCCTCACGCAAAAAACACCATTTCTAGGTATTGTGCCATTGTATATTTGTACTTAACTTTGCATCCATAATAATAACACAACTAAAACTTAAGAATTGAAATGAAAAAAACGGTGGTAGTATACGGTTCTTCAACAGGAACCTGCCAAAGCATCGCTGAAACGATTGCAAGCAAACTGGGCGTAGAAGCCCTAGACGTGGCCAACTTCAACGCAGACGTTGTTGCCGAGAACGAAAATTTGCTCATTGGAACCTCTACTTGGGGTGCAGGCGAACTGCAAGACGATTGGTACGACGGCGTGAAAGTGCTTAAAGAGGCCGACTTGGCCGGCAAAACAGTGGCCGTTTTCGGTTGCGGCGATGCCGAATCTTACTCTGATACCTTCTGCGGCGCAATGGCCGAGCTTTACAATGCAGCAAAAGACAGTGGCGCAAAGATGGTTGGCGAGGTGTCTACCGATGGCTATACCTTCGACGATAGCGAGGCTGTTGTCGATGGAAAGTTCGTGGGACTGGCTCTCGACGACGTAAACGAAGACGATAAGACCGAAGGTCGCATCGACGCATGGCTCGAAGAAATTAAGCCTGCATTGTAATTTCGATTGCAAAGAAATACTTTTGCATAGAGCAAAACCCCGACGGTGGGGCTGAAAACAGCCCCACCGCCATACTAAAAAATACAAGACTATGCCGCAAACAGAAATGATTTCAGCCGACATGAAGGTGCTGATGAACCATATTTATGAGTATCAGAAAGGCGTGCGACAGATGGTTTTATACACCTTCAACAAGAAATACGAGCAATTTGCCATAGCAAGGCTTGAACGACAGCACATAGACTACCTGATAAAACCTGTGGGGAAAGAGAACCTCAACTTGTTTTTCGGAAAGAAAGAGTGCCTCAACGCCATTAGGATGATGATTAACCGTCCGCTAAACGAGCTTAGCCCAGAAGAGGATTTCATACTCGGAGCCATGCTCGGCTACGACATTTGCCGACAATGCGAACGCTATTGCGAACGCAAAGAGCGCACTTTCAAAGTGGCGCAATAAGAATGCAAACAAAATAAACCATATTGAATATAATCAACATATCGATAACTTTTAATCTTGTTCGCTAAATAAAATTCATAATGTTTTTGTATAATATGTGAAGGGGTGTCGGGAGATACCCCTTTTCGTTGTATATAGCAATAAATCAATAAGTTATAAACACAATGTACAAAGTAAAAGACTTTGCAAATTTGCACAAAATTAAACTTATAAACGGTATTTAGCACCCATTATAGCCCCAACTTAGCCCCCAATTTGGACATAATGGACATTTAGTAGGTTGATACCTCTGATACACCAATTTATCTGCATGCCCTGCAACCACTGGCTCTGGCGGACGTAAACATGTGTGCTTTCCATTCCGTTTGCCCACTCGCGTGCACATGACGCAACCACTATTGTCTTGTTTTCAGTAAGAATTTTAACATTATGAGTGCCCTTTCTGCTCACCAATCGCCCGCCTTGCCTCAAAAAATCGATTCTCGCGAAGGTTTGTTTCGATATAAAATGGGGTTGATTGTAAATGCAAGCAAAGTGAATACGCATTGCATAAAACCTCAATTTGCACCAGATTTGGGACTACTTGGTGCTAAATGCAATGCATTTTGGTGCTAAACGCAGTGCATTTTGGTGCTAAACGTAGTGCGTTTTGGTGCTAAACGCAAGGTATTTTGGTGCTAAATGCAGGGCATTTTGGTGCTAAACGCGAGGCAAAATGCTGCAAAACGTGAGGCGATAAGCATAAATATTCATCAAAATGGTATAGACAAAACCTTTTCAAGCCATTAAAATCTTGGCTAAAAAGGGCAAAATAGACATTAAAAAGTGGAGTTTTCGTGGCTAAAAGGACGTAATTGGGCTTGAAAAATTACGAGTTTGCAACCAATCTAGAAAGGCAAAATGGGGCAAAATGCAGATAAAGCTTTAAAAAATGGGGCAAAAATTCAACATGCAAAGATGCAATTAGCGGCAAATTGCTTGCTTATGAGCATATTTTTTCGCTAGAAGGCTGTGGCAAACAACACTTGTTTTGTAAAATAAAAACAACACGTTTAACAAAGAATCAGCAGTCTAGAAATACAATGAAAGATGCTCTCGAAAGACCGAGTTGCGTTAATGAGATGCAACAAGCCGCAAATGGCGATATTACTAAAAAGTGATTGCAAAACGTCCGACTTCTTATTACGAAACGCCAACCTAGTGAATTACATCTCATATACTTGTAAACCCCTCGCACGCAATACGGTGCGAGGTTCGTATGACAAGAAACACATCTGATTTTGGCCTTAGAACAAATGAAAAACATACGACAAACTATACACGCACGCAAGGAAAGACGCTGCGTGTATGAATAAGAATTCACTTGCTAGCCGTTTTTATCAAACCGCTAGCACGACGTATAGGCCATCATGTGACCAGGAAAGGAAGAAGACACTGCTGCAAACGCTTTGCAACAGCTATGGATTTCGCACTATTCCACCATGTATGCCCACACGGTAAAGGCCACTATCAGAATGGCCAAAATGGTCAACACTGCGAATAAAACGCGCCCTATAATACGCCGACGCTTGGGCCAATTTAGGTTGCGCTGCTTAATCCGCTCTTCTTCACTAACTCCATTTCTCTTTTCTCTATCCATTTCCTAATTCTATTTTTATGTATAAGTAGACAACTCAACAAGCTTGCAAGCTTACTAGTTTATCAGTTGACGAGTTAACCAGTTGACGAGTTAACGAGTTCACCAGTTGACAAGTTAGCGAGTTCACCAGTTGACAAGTTAACGAGTTCACCAGTTGACAAGTTAACGAGTTTACCAGTTGACAAGTTAACGAGTTTACCAGTTGACAAGTTAACGAGTTGACGAGTAAACCAGTTTACTAGTTGACGAGTTAACCTGTTTACCAGTTGACGAGTTAACCAGTTTACCAGTTGACGAGTTAACGAGTTGAACAGTTGAACAGTTGACAAGCTAACAAACTTACAAACAAACATGCTGACACGTCAATAAGACGTCCGCTTGATGCAGCTGATGGGTCTAATAGCCCCTCACATCAACCTGCAACAGCCCTTAAAACCTCAATCCCAGTTGAAAGTCGACGAGGTTATAGTTGGTCTTTTTCAGTGCCTTATCGTTCACAAACGCATATTCGGCACTTAGTTTAAGCATTCGCGACAGTTCGCAGTCGATGCCCAGTTCGTATAAAGTCTTGGCCGTACTGCTCTTTCCGTTAGGGCAATACTGGTCGAAACGTGCCTTCACGTGCAGTTTTTTCCCATTAAATTCGGCCACAGGAGCAATAACCAACCCATAGAAACCATAGGCTTTGTCGCCTGCCTCGTAATTGATGTTGGCATCTTGCAGGTCGGCTTTGGTGTTATGAACGGTCTTAAAGCCATAGCCTTTGCTGTAAATGTACTCGCTGCGGAAGGTCCAACCCTTCGTAACATACTCGCCACTCACGGCAAAACGGCGTTTCTCTACCGTTTGTTTGCCTTTAACCGCCTGCTTTTGTCCTGCGCCATCCAATATCGGTTCGTGCGTATCGGGGTCTACCTGCGTGTAATTTCCCACTCGCGTGTAAGAACCCGTCCACCCAAACGCGCCCAAACGCATGCCTTTAATGGGCATAACCCATAGTCCGCCAATAACGTCTTTGCGCTGATCGACATCGCGCATGTTGATGCCCTGCCCGTTAAACACGCCCACCTGATAGTGAACCAGCGGCCTTTCGTTGCTGTTGGGAAAGAGGTCGCCCTGAATTTGCAAGCCGATGTCGCGCCCATTGCTGGCGGCCTCGCCCGTTCGGTCGCTAAATCCCGACAGTTTCAGCACGCTTTGCCCAAACGACATGAAGCCCTGGTCGATGGGGTGCATGGGATTTTCGAAAGTGAACGGCCGCTTAAATTGCCCCAGTTTTACGCGGAAGGGTTTATACTTCTGCCATTCGGCAAACACATCTACCACACGCGGCGACGTGCCGAGGGTGGCCGTATTGCCGTTAAACTGCACTTGGGCTTTCCAATAGAAGTCGGTAAGCACACGCCCTTCCAGTGAAAGGCGCGCCATGCGGATGTTAAAGCCGTTGCTTTCCGCCCCTTCTTGGTCGGCCCATTGGTACTGCGATATCATGTATCCGCTAAGTTTAAGGTTGCTCACCAAAGTAAGCTTTTTCTCTTCTGGCGGAGTTTCGCCGTTTTGTGCGCTGGCTTGTAGCGTTGTTGCCGCCAAGAGCAGCGCAAGCATTGCCTTTTGTTTCATGAGTATCTTGTTAATAGTTATTGTGTAGGCTTGTTTATGGTTGGATTGTTATGCGCGGCGTTCCAGCAGCACCACGTTCTCCACATGGGGTGTATGGGGGAACATGTCTACGGGTTGTACGGCCGTCACCGCATAGCGTTCGTCTAGCGCAATGAGGTCGCGCGCTTGCGTTGCAGGATTGCAGCTAACGTACACAATGCGTTGGGGATTGGCTCGAATAATGGTTTCGATAACGTCGGCGTGCATGCCTGCGCGCGGCGGATCGGTAATAATAACGTCGGGCTGTCCGTTGTTGGCGATAAAGTCATCGTTCAGAATGTCCTTCATATCGCCTGCATAGAAGGTGGTGTTGCCTATTCCGTTCAGCTCGCTATTCACTTTGGCGTCTGCTATTGCCTCGGGTACGTACTCCACACCCACCACTTTCTTGGCCTGTCGGGCCACAAAGTTGGCGATTGTTCCCGTGCCCGTGTACAGGTCGTAAACAATTTCTGTACCGCTCAAGTTGGCAAAGCGGCGCGCCACTTCGTAGAGGTGGTAGGCTTGTTGGGTGTTGGTTTGGTAGAAACTCTTTGGTCCTACCTTAAAACGAAGGTCTTCCATCACCTCGAAAATATGGTCGTTGCCCTTGAAAACGTGCACGGTCAGGTCGGCAAATGTGTCGTTACACTTCTGGTTGTCTACCCAAAGCAGCGATGTTATCTGCGGAAAACGTTCGGCCACGTGGGCAAGCAGGGCATCGGCCGTTTGTGGGTCGCCGGCTGTTTCAAAATGAAACTGCACCAACACCATCCATTCGCCCGTGTCGCTATTGCGTATCATGACATCGCGCAGCAGTCCTGTTTGTTGTCGAAGGTCGAAGAAAGTGATGTTATGTGCTAGCGCATAGTCCCTTATCTCGTTGCGAATTTGATTTTGCAAGTCGTCCATCAGCCAGCATTTCTCGATGGGGAGTATTTTATCGAACGCCCCTGTGATGTGGAAACCGATGGCGTTCATGGTGTCGAAAGTTTCTCCCGACGCCACTTGTTCGCGGGTTAGCCAACGCTTGTTAGAGCATCCGAACTCCAACTTGTTGCGATAATGCAGGGTTAACTGCGAGCCCATGATGGGTTGGAATGTGGGAAGTTGCACATGCGAGATACGCGAAAGTTGGTCGTACACCTGCTGTTGTTTGGCTCGCAACTGCTCTTCGTAGGGCAAATTTTGCCACTTGCAGCCGCCGCACACGCCGAAATGTTGGCACGCGGGCTCAACGCGCACGTCGCTGTACTTCACGAAACGCACCACCTCGGCCTCGCAATAGCTGTGTTTTTTCTTTCTTATTTTGAGGTCTACCACGTCGCCTGGCACTGCGAAGGGTACGAAAACAACCATGTCGTTGACCCTCGCCAACGCCTTTCCTTCTGCCGCCACGTCTGTAATGGTGACGTTCTCCAATATCGGAAACTCTTTTCTCTTTCTTGCCATATATATAATAAGGTGCAACGCACTCGCGCCGTGAGGGGGAAAAACAAGCCCGCTTTCCGCCCTTTTCTTCACAAAAGCCCATCGCACGCAACATCAGCGTTGCGCCCGAACTTGCGCTACACACCTGCAAAGATACATATTTCCTTCAAAATATCCGAATATTTTGCTCGCTGTTTACGATAACAGGCACTTTTGTCATGTACAATTTACAAAATCGGAGCTGAAAGTTTTGTAAATCAATAATATTTATCTATATTTGCAAAAGGTAAAAACAGAAAACATTATACGTTCTAATTCAATGAGTGAAAAAAGAGTTTACACCTTCGGCAATGGCGTTGCCGAGGGTAAAGCAGACATGAGAAATCTGCTAGGTGGTAAAGGAGCCAACTTGGCTGAAATGAATCTTATCGGCGTTCCCGTGCCTCCGGGGTTCACCATCACCACAGATGTTTGTAACGAATACTTCGAAAAAGGGAAAGAAAAGGTTGTATCTCTGCTTAAAGGCGAAGTTGAAAAGGCTGTCAATCACATTGAAGACTTGATGAACAGCAAGTTTGGCGACGTGAAAAACCCGTTGCTCGTGTCGGTTCGTTCGGGTGCTCGCGCCTCTATGCCTGGCATGATGGACACCATCCTGAACCTCGGACTGAACGACGAAGTGGCCAAAGGATTGGCAGAAAAGTCGGGCAACGAGCGTTTCGCTTACGACAGCTACCGCCGTTTCGTACAGATGTACGGCGATGTGGTACTGGGAATGAAACCCACCAATAAGGAAGACATCGACCCCTTCGAAGAGATCATACAGCAAGTTAAGGCCGAACGCGGCATCAAGCTAGACAACGAAATGACCGTTGACGAACTCAAAAAGCTCGTTGTATTGTTTAAGGAGGCCATCAAAAAGCAAACGGGAAAAGATTTCCCCACCGACCCGATGGAACAACTGTGGGGCGCCATCTGCGCCGTATTCGACAGCTGGATGAACGAACGCGCCATACTCTACCGCAAGATGGAAGGCATCCCCGCCGAATGGGGAACGGCTGTTAACGTGCAAGCGATGGTGTTCGGCAATATGGGCAACACTTCGGCAACGGGCGTTTGTTTCAGTCGCGACGCCGCTACAGGCGAAAACATCTTCAACGGAGAATATCTCGTTAACGCACAAGGCGAGGATGTGGTGGCCGGAATCCGCACGCCACAACAAATTACGAAGGAGGGTTCGTTGCGTTGGGCGGCACAACAGCTCATCGACGAAGATGTGCGCGCAAGCCAATATCCCTCTATGGAAGAGAACATGCCGGAGATTTACGCTCAGCTTAACGCCATTCAAGAAAAGCTGGAACGCCACTATCACGACATGCAAGACATGGAGTTCACCGTACAAGACGGCAAACTGTGGTTCTTGCAAACGCGTAACGGAAAACGTACGGGTACGGCAATGGTGAAAATTGCAATGGATTTGCTGCGCGAAGGCGAGATTGACGAGAAGACGGCCTTGAAACGTTGCGAGCCCAACAAGCTAGACGAACTGCTGCACCCCGTATTCGACAAGGCTGCACAAAAGCAAGCCAAGGTTCTTACCCGCGGTTTGCCGGCATCGCCCGGCGCAGCCTGCGGACAGGTGGTGTTCTTTGCCGACGATGCCGCACGCTGGCACGAGGAGGGGCACCAGGTTATCATGGTCCGCATAGAAACGTCGCCCGAAGACCTCGCCGGCATGTCGGCAGCCGAGGGCATTCTTACCGCACGCGGCGGCATGACTTCGCACGCTGCCGTTGTTGCCCGCGGCATGGGCAAGTGCTGCGTTTCGGGTGCCGGTGCCATCAACATCAACTATAAGGAGCGTACGCTCGAAATAGACGGTGTGCTGTTGCACGAAGGCGATTACATATCGCTAAACGGTAGCACTGGCGAAGTTTATCTGGGCAAAGTTACCACACAACCCGCCAAAGTGACGGGCGACTTGGCCGACCTGATGGAGCTTTGCAACAAGTACACCAAGCTGGTTGTGCGTACCAATGCCGACACCCCACACGATGCACAAGTGGCAAGAAACTTCGGAGCAGTGGGAATTGGCCTCTGCCGCACCGAACACATGTTCTTCGAGAACGAGAAAATCAAGGCCATGCGCGAGATGATACTCGCCGACAGCACCGAGGGACGTGAGAAAGCACTGACAAAACTGCTGCCCTTCCAACGCCAAGACTTCTACGGCATACTCAAATCGATGAACGGATACCCCGTAAACGTGCGCCTACTCGACCCGCCTTTGCACGAGTTTGTGCCACACGACTTGGAAGGTCAGCAAGTAATGGCGGCAGACATGGGCGTGTCTGTGCAAGAAATTCAACGCCGCGTAAACTCACTAAGCGAGCATAACCCCATGCTGGGACATCGCGGTTGCCGTCTGGGCAACACTTATCCCGAAATCACGGCCATGCAAACACGCGCCATTCTTGGTGCAGCCATCCAGTTGAAGAAGGAAGGATACGACCCACATCCCGAAATCATGGTACCGCTCATTGGTGTTGTTCACGAGTTCGACCAACAGGAAAAGGTTATCCGCGACACGGCTAAGAAACTCTTCGAAGAAGAAGGTATGGAGGTTGACTTCCACGTTGGAACCATGATTGAGGTGCCACGCGCAGCCTTGGTTGCCGAAAACATCGCCAAAAGAGCCGAGTATTTCAGCTTTGGAACGAACGACCTAACGCAGATGACCTTCGGTTACAGCCGCGACGACATCGCCAGTTTCTTGCCCGTTTACCTGGAGAAGAAGATTTTGAAGGTAGACCCCTTCCAGGTTCTCGACCAGAAAGGTGTTGGCCAGCTCATCGACATGGGTGTGAAGAAAGGCCGTTCCACGCGTCCCGAACTAATCTGCGGCATCTGCGGAGAGCACGGCGGCGAACCCGAATCGGTGAAGTTCTGCCATCGCGTAGGCCTCAACTACGTTAGCTGCTCGCCCTTCCGTGTGCCCATCGCACGCTTGGCAGCCGCACAAGCAGCAGTAGAAGATTAAGCAGAAAAGGGAGGGAAGACGAGTTGATATGTCGGTAATTAGCGAGTTGATGAGTTGACAAGTCACGAGTTAATAGGGTTGGCGAGTTCGCAAGTCAACAGCATTAACGAGTTTACAGGCTGGCAGACTCACGTGTTAACAAGCCGTCAAGCAGACGATCCCCTTAGAAACCTACCCTGTCACAACGCAACAGGCATCCTCCACAACGAGGATGCCTGTTTGTTTTTGTCACATAAGACTGCTTGCCGTGCGTCGTTTGCAGTTCATTGTTAATTTCTTATTGCAAAAACGCACCATGCTTACCGCTCCATTCTAGCAGAAATAAATTGCTGTAACTATCCTTATTGCCGCATTATTCGGCCTAACGCATTTCTTTTTTTAGTCCATTTTTTGAGCGTATCACCTGTGTTTTGCAGCAAATAACAGTGCATTTTGCAGCAAGTTGCTGCCTTTTTGGTGCAAATAGCACACTTTTGCGCTACAATGCAATAAGGCATATTACGCCCCTCTCCTCTTGGAGAAGGGTTGGGGGTGAGGCGTATTTATCCCACCTCCACGCACAGCACATGCCCCGAAACACGCACATCGCCACTAACCCATGCTGCATCATGCTGCCGAAGAGGAGTGCCATTCAATGTGGTTTGGCTGCCAATGGCAAACACCAACATGTGTTCCACACCTGCAAACACATGCTCGCCGCGCTCTACGCGCGCGCATACACGCGTACCTTGTTTATATATAACGTTCAAATCAACAGCACCAGGCGAGTTCACCGAGGTAACATCTGCGGCCCCATCAAACTCAAAAAGGCACTCATCAGACAACGTCACGACTTGCCCATCCACACAAAGCGTGATGTCGCCATCAAGACAAAGGATGAGGCGCGTAAAGCCCGTGAAGTCTGAAAACGTGCTTTGCGTAACATGAATAACGGCAGACGAGACACGAAGGTCGAAGTTACGGTCTTGCAAACTGCTCCCCACGGAGGGCAATATGCACACTTCGCGAGTCAGTCCGCCACTCCACACACTCGTCTTAAAATCCTCTTTACGAATTATTTCCATCGTTAGATTGTTTTAAACTAAGGTTCAAAGATAGCAAATACTTGGGAGCCAAAGCAAAATAACGCACGTTTTTTAAGTATCATAAAAAAAGTACATTTTTTCTTGCATGTCCCACTAGATATTATTATTTTTGCATCATAAAAATACTAAATCTAGAACAACCATTATGGAACAAGACCTACCACCAAACCTGCTAAGCCCATTACAACCAATAAGCGCAAGTAGACTTTACCCAAATAGAAGCTGCGTTCCATTCAGCTGCTAATATATACTCATAGCCAGTTAATATCTGCCAATTCTATTTTGCTCACAAAAAGCAGAGAAATTGGAAGAACACCATTTATTACTTTTAATTAAACATACGCCAATGAAAAAAATCTAAATGTTGCTATTAGTTTATTTATACTAATAGCATCAGCATGCCAACAAGACAGCTTTCTTGATGACAAACAACGACAGGGAACTAATGCTAGCAATATCAGCAATTACGAGTGCGACATCAATGTAAGTTTGGCTACGGCCAAATATACAGCTGAGCTTATGTCTCATTCTAAAGTTAAGAGTATAACACCAATCGTTCCGCAGCCGCACGACACAATCATGTACATTGTAAATTGCGAAAAAGGATGGATGTTACTTTCCGCCGACAAACGCGTAACACCAATACTCGCGAGTTCGCCATCAGGAGAGTTTAACCAAAACTCAACAAATCCGGGCGTTGCAACACTATTGAACAGTTTTGCAGACAAACTGACGAACATGAAACAACAAGGGGAAAAAGCTACCTTCGCTGAGCTCAAGAAGAATGAAAACTTCATGTTTTGGTTAAGAATGACCTGGGGAGCGACAAACAAAGATTGTATAAAAACGGCATCTAGCCTGCCTTCCACAAGATGTCATGGATGTGAAGATGATGGAAATATCGACACATTCATCTGCAAGAAGCTGGTAGACAATGTTATTATCGAGGAAAAAGAAAACCATATCGGACAGCGAACAAAGACGAGATGGGGACAACGTAGTCCTTGGAATAGTAACCTACCACAAGTTTTTGATGGTAACAACTACATTTATCCCCCTACAGGTTGCACAGCAGTAGCGATGGCGCAGCTTTTATATTTTACACATTTCAAATTCAATGTGCCTAATGGCTTAAACCACGGAGTTTCTTTCACTGGCAGAATTGTAGACAACCACTATTCCATCAAGAATTACATACCCGGCCACTACGTACCCAACTCTCCTCGATGGAATGAGATGCCTTTGCGAAAATGGGAAAATGGTCAGCAAGAGTACTATGTGGCCGACCTCATGGCAGAGCTGGGTTTCTATTTGAATATGGATTATTCACCAACTGGAAGTGGTGCGAACGTTTCAACCGAAGTTATGAGAAGTTACGGCATAGCTTGGGACGAAGGCGACTATGATGCAAATACTGTTATGCAAAGTATCGAAAAAGGATGCCCCGTTCTCATCACTGCCTTTGAAGGAAAGTACAGAAAGGGTTGGCTTTTCTGGAGACGTACACATTATCGAGATGGCCATGCGTGGCTAATTGATGGCATTGTGAACAGACATAGAAGTATTAGAAGTGAGTATCAATGGGAACAAGTAATCGTTGATCGTTCGCAAGGAGATGTAGAGCCATCACTAGGTAAGTACGAGGAAGTGCTTTACATCAACGCAGCAAGAGCTTCGGGCATACGAGAATACGACCGAACATATAAATATTACGACAATGACTCTCGCTACCTACAGATGAATTGGGGATGGGACGGGGAGGGTAACAGCCTAGAATTTTCCCCCAATGCGGAGATTTGGTCGGCGGGTGGACACAATTTCCGTTACAACAAAAGAATATACTTTAACGTAAGGCCGCTAAACAAATAAACATTAAGCAATGATTAAAACAAGATACGTTATCTTCACGCTGTTTGCGCTTTGTCTTCTCGCCTGTACTCCTAAGGATGAGAAAGAGGTTATCGGGGGGCATACCCATTATCGCCTCATCGCTAGGGAATGTAACTACGCATGGGCGTTCAATGCTTACATTAAACAAATACCGCATCAAGGGTTTGTCCAAACAAAAATAAGTTCGCTAAAAAAAGACACGACATTAAAAGCAAGCGACTTTATACTAGGATTCACCACTTGCAATGTAGACATTAAAGACATAAGGAAGAATCCAGATTGGGAAAGTTATCAAGAAGCGTACAAAAGGAATGGTGAAAGCCTATTGGTAGACTTTCCACCTTTCAATGTGCTTTCCACTATGCCAGACAACATGGCCGATGAAAAAGACCCTATTATAGAAAGCCGATTGAAACAACAGCTTGAAAGGCGTGGTACAAGAGCCATACACGACATGCCAACAACAGATCTAGTGCATGTGGATTACAGACTTACGTGGCTCAAAGACATTAAGATTACGTCTTCGGCAGAGATAGCAGGACGAGCTCCTGGCCAATCATTAAGTGATCTCTTCGTTATTGAACGCTATTTCCGAAACCATTCTTTCATCGTGACTTCCAACAAGAACGTGATTACAGACCATAAAAAAATTGTTGGAATAAGCCTTTCTCAATACCTGTCTTATAAGCCCATGGCACCCGCGGAGATATACCTGCGATTTAAAGATAACGTTAGTGTGCCGGCACCAGTTACAGCGCAATTCACCATAGAGCTGATAACTGGCGAAGACAAATTGATTAAGGCCACGGCTGCTGATGTTAAATTGGTGCCCTGATATTCATCGACATGAGAAAGAACAGCCTCAAAGCATTATTGGCGTTACCAATGTTGGTGAGCTTACTCTCTGCTTGCGTGGAAGAGATAGATACACCAAATCTGCACGAACCCAAAATGGTGGTGAACTGCTTGCTCACACAAGACTCCGTGCAGAAGCTGTGGCTGACGTACACCAGCAAGCTGGGCAACACCGCATACGAGGAAGTTCCTCAAGCCATTGCTACCTTGTTTGAAAACGACCGCGAAGTGGGCGTGTTCAACAAGGTGGCGTATGGCGAGTGGCGAATGGCGTTCACGCCCGTAAGAGGACGAACATACACCCTGCGAATACAAACGCCCAACCACCCAGACATAACAGCAAACACCACTTTTCCCGAACGCCTGCCCATCCAGAGACTGAAACCAGAAGACAAAGAAGGTAGACGCGCATTCAGGATAAGCAAAAATGCAGACCCGTTTTGGGCGTGCGCGTTCGCAAAAGACCAAGACACCATTATGCGCACGGTAGTGATACGCCCCTATTATACAATGAAAGAAGACATCGCAACCGACTATCCCAAGACCGACCAATTCAACATGCAACCAGCAGAAGCAGAAAGAGTGAATACCTACCATTACTATATTAGGATGTTACCAAACGCCGTGCCTACGGTTTTTACCCTCTATTCGCTTTACAGCAGCGTGGTTTCGTTCATCGCTGTTTCTGAAGAATACGACCGCTACCTTAAAAGCAGCCTACGGAAAATGCAAGCATACGAATCGTTTAGCGACCCGACGCAATGGCTAGAAGAGAACGCCGTGTACTCGAACATAGAAAAGGGAGTGGGTATTTTCGGAGCTTACGAAGAAACGCTTTTTAATTGCAACAACATCCTGCCTGAATAACAGATGAGAACTGTAGCCCTATTCATCGTCGCCATTTGCGTGGAGGTATGCCTCTACGCACAAGACAAGTCCAGGACGTATGTCGTTAAAGACAGCCTAACGCAGCTAGCCGTGCGCGGATGCCACGTAAGGTTCGGCACGGCTCCCCCCGAACAAAGCACTGTAACCAATGCCAGGGGATGCTTTTCTTTACCAAACGGCGTTGCTAGTGTTGTTGTTTCACACGTGGCATACGAACAAAAACAGGTTGAATTGAGCGAACTCACAGGCAACACCATTTACATCACGCCGAAAAACATTGCTTTGAAAGAAACCACCATCACCTCTACCACGCCCAACAACCGCGGCAGCGAGTTCAGTTACGATGCTCGTCAAGCCGCCTCGAGCATCTCTATCATTGGCGAACCCGATGTGCTAAGGCACACATTGAGTTTCCCCGGCACATCGTTTGGCATGGAAGGCACGTTGGGCATTTTCGTGAGGGGAGGCGACACAAGCGGCAATGGCCTTTACTTCGGCGGCGTGCCACTATACGTAACGTCGCACCTGATGGGTCTTTTCTCTGTCATTCCACCCGAAATGGCCGATAAAGTCGACTTTTACAAAGGCGGACTGCCTGCCACAAACAGTAACAATTCTTCTGCCCTCATAAGCGTTTCGCCCAAAGTCTGCTATGGCACACCCACAACAGGTAAGGCATACATATCGCCTTACCTTTGCGGATTGCACGTCACACTACCGCTCATAATGAATAAAATGTCGGTTAGGCTGTCAGCCCGAACCACCATCCTACCATATGTGTTGAACTGGATAAATCGCACAGACGACAAACTGCGGGTAGACCTTTACGACATTTGCGTAAAGCTAGACTACAAGCCCAATACCCGAAACGCCTTCTCTGCATTTTATTTCCACACAAACGACCTCTACGAATACACCCAATACCAAGAGTTGCGCAACAAACAAGCGTGGCAAGCCTCTGCCGCCAAGCTGGAATGGGATGCTAAACTGAACGAGCAGACCAACTTCAATTTCTTAGCCTACCACGCTTACGCATTCTCAATACAAGAGTCTGACCACTTCGCCCCCAACGCCAGCGACACCCGTTCGCACGTCGCCATTGCCTCTAAGCTGAATGAATGGGCATTGCGGGCGATGTTTGCCTACACCTGGAAGCAAGGAATGGCAGTGCGGGCAGGACTATCCATGCAAAACCAAGAGTTCACTAATGGTTACCAGAGAAGCCTAACAGCCCAAAAAGGAGCAGAAAACGTACAAACTTACCCCAACACACTTGGCGCCGTTTTCGCGGAGGTCGCCCTAAAATTTACCAACCAAGCCGACCTTAAGCTCGGCATAAGAAACACTACCCGGTTTCATGATGAGCGCAAACCCGTAAATCCCGATCTCTACGCGCTTGCACATTGGTACTTCAAACCGTGGTTGGGCTTAGAGATTGCTTACGACAAGCAGAACCAATTTCACCACATTCTAGAAGGGTTGCCAACTGGTTGGCCGCTCAACATCAGAGTGGCAAGCAACGAACGCTTTCCAAACGAGGAGACAAACCAATTTTATGCAGGTGCGTTCGTTAAAAAGCGATGGGGCGACAACAATAAATTCGATGCCACACTCGGGGCATATTGCAGGCGGATGAACAACCTCGTTTCCTATACCAGCCCCATTAATGCCTTCGGCTTAAACACATACACGTGGGAAGAAGAGGCATCACGCGGCAAAGGACGTTCGCTTGGAATAGAAGTAAGCTCGGCAATCAGCCTGCCAATATTCACTGCATCGATTGCTTACACGCTCTCGAAAACCACCCGCACTTACCCTTTCATCAACGGCGGCAGGCCTTTTCCCCATAAGTTCGACAGGAGGCACGTCCTTAACTGCCAATTACTATATGCCTTTGTAAGGCGACCTACACGCAAAGGGACAACTGAACACAACGTGGCTTGCAACGCCGTGTTCGCTTCGGGTAACCGGCTAACCCTGCCAATTGGCACTTATCAAGGTTTCGCGCCCCCTCATTGGGACAACTTAAAAACCGGTTTCATCCATCCCGACGAATATTATCGCCATATTTACGATAGACAACAGATGTCTGACGTCAACGCTATCTCAATCAAAAACTATTTCCGAACTGACCTCGCCTACAACTACATCTCCAAAAAAAGAAAGTACACAAGAGAGCTGTCTGTCTCTGTATTCAACATATTTAACAGGCGTAACCCATATGCCATCTTCCATGAAGAAGACAGATGGAAACAACTTAGCATTGTTCCCATCATGCCTATGGTTAGGTGGAGCGTAAGTTGGTAGCACCAACAAACACCCTGTTGTCCACCTACTTACCCAATATCTGCTCTGCGTGTTCCTTCACTTTAATTTCCTTGGGCTGCATAATACGTGTTATTACACCCTCTTCGTTGATGACAAACGTGGTGCGGAACGTGCCGAAGTACTTGCGGCCATACATGCTTTTCTCGCCCCAAACGCCAAATTCCTCAACCAACTTATGCTCGGTATCTGCTATCAGCGGAAACGGCAAGTCGTGTTTCTCGATGAATTTCTTATGCGATTTCTCGTCGTTTATGCTCACACCAACCACGGCATAGCCCTGTTTTTGCAGTTCGGCATAGTTGTCGCGCAGGTTACAAGCCTGCGTTGTGCAGCCCGAAGTGAGGTCTTTGGGGTAGAAATACAACACCAATTTCTTACCTTTAAAGTCGCTTAGGCGTACTTCGTTGCCGTTCTCGTCGCGCCCCAACACATCGGGAGCCTTTGTTCCTATTTCCATCATGATGATAATTCGTTTCTATTGTTTGTTGGTACAAAGGTAAACATTAATTTCCGAAAAGCCTTATCCGCCACCAAAACACATTTTCGCACCACATAACGCCGAACAAATGTTTCGCCCTTTGCGGCAAAATGAGTACCTTTGTGCCCGAATTGGTTTGCCGGGGCCCAGTGCTAGGCGATTAAAAGGGAACGGGGTGCAACTCTCCGACTGTCCCGCAGCTGTAAGTTCTTTACGGTTTTCTTCCAAAGGCGGTATCTAAAAAGCCATTAAACGCGCGGCATCAGCGCAGGCACGCATTTTAGATAACGCAGTTACATAAGCCACTGTTTCGGTTTAATCGCACCGTTTGGCGAACCGAATTGGGAAGGCGAAGAGAATTAGAACAAAGTCAGAAGACCTGCCCGTTCGTCAAAGCGACGTTCCACTCGTGGGATTAGGGAACACCGCGAAACGTTTTTTTAAATCAAAAGCAAGTCTAAATCACCTCATGGACATAACCAAGAGAAATGGCTCGATGGCTCCCTTCGACAGGGAAAAGATTGCCACGGCCATCAAAAAGAGTTTTATCAGCACAGGCCGGCCAATCGTTGAAGAAGAAATTCGCGATGTGGCCATAGCCGTTGAACAAGTTATCATAAACCATCCAGCAAAACTTAACGTTGAATGTATTCAGGACGAGGTGGAACGGAGCCTTATGCAACGCGGCTTTTACGCCGAGGCTAAGAGCTATATTCTGTTTCGTTGGCAGCGAACCGAACAGCGAAAATACCTCAATAGGATTGCCAACACCCTGCAACAAGCCGAAATTGCGCCCGTGCTGAAAGGCATCGCGGCCGACTTCGAGCCTGAGTTGTACCCCATTGCCGCACTCGCCGAGAAGTTCATGGGCTTTGTTAAGGCCGACATGAACGGGCGCGACAAGCTCTCGGCCTTGATAAAAGCCGCCGTGGAACTTACTTCGGCCGAGGCTCCTAATTGGGAATTTATCGCGGCTCGACTGCTTAGCTATCGCCTGCAACGCGACCTAGAAACGTTCGAACAAGCAGAAGACATACAATCTTTTGCTCAAAAGGTGCGCCATTTGGCCAGCCAGAACCTCTACGGAGCCTACATTGTCGACGCTTACACCGAGAGCGAACTGCAACAGGCGGCATCGTTTATCGACGAAGAACGCAACAAACTGCTCAACTATTCGGGGCTCGACCTCCTCATTAAGCGATACGTCATCAGGTCGTTTACGCACAAACCCGTTGAGAGTGTGCAAGAGATGTTCCTCGGCATTGCCCTACATCTGGCCATGAACGAGGGCGAAAACCGACTGCATTGGGTTAAAAAGTTCTACGACATGCTTAGCCGCCTGGAAGTAACTATGGCCACGCCCACCCTAGCCAATGCGCGCAAGCCTTTCCATCAGCTGTCAAGCTGTTTCATCGACACCGTACCCGATAGTCTTGAAGGCATCTACCGCAGCATCGACAACTTTGCCCAAGTCAGCAAGTTTGGCGGTGGCATGGGCCTTTACTTCGGCAAGGTTAGGGCCGCTGGCGGTCGTATTCGCGGTTTTAAAGGTGCCGCAGGTGGTGTGGTTAGGTGGATGAAGTTGGTGAACGACACCGCTGTGGCCGTAGACCAACTGGGCGTTCGCCAAGGCGCAGTGGCCGTTTACCTAGATGTTTGGCACAAAGACCTGCCCGAATTTCTACAACTGCGCACCAACAACGGCGACGACCGAATGAAGGCGCACGATATATTCCCCGCCGTGTGTTACCCCGACTTGTTTTGGCGAATGGCGCAACAAGACCTCAATCAGGACTGGCACATGTTCTGCCCCAACGAAGTTCTAACTACGCGCGGTTACTCGCTGGAAGACTTCTACGGCGAGGCATGGGAGGAGAAATACCACGAATGCGTGGCCGACAAACGCCTTTCGCGCCGAACCATGACCATCAAAGACGTTATCCGTCTTGTTCTCCGTTCGGCCGTCGAAACCGGAACGCCCTTCACTTTCAACCGCGACATCGTTAACCGAGCCAACCCCAACGGTCACAACGGCATCATCTATTGTTCTAATCTCTGCACAGAGATTGCCCAAAACATGAAAGCCATCGAAGAGGTAAGCAATGAAGTGCTGACCAAAGACGGCGATACCGTGGTGGTACGTACGGTTAAGCCGGGCGATTTCGTGGTGTGCAACCTAGCAAGCCTTTCGCTTGGCAACCTGCCATTAGAAAACGAGGACTATCTCAACGATATTGTAGCGACTGTTGTGCGTGCACTCGACAACGTTATCGACCTGAACTTCTACCCCGTGCCATACGCCCAAATCACCAATCACCGCTATCGCAGCATCGGCCTTGGTGTAAGCGGCTATCACCACGCACTAGCCCTGAGAGGCATTAAATGGGAAAGCGAAGAACACCTGCAATTTGTAGACCAAGTGTTCGAACGCATCAACCGCGCCGCCATCGAGGCCAGTTCTTCCTTGGCAAAAGAGAAAGGCGCTTACGCTTACTTCGAGGGTAGCGACTGGCAAACGGGTGCTTACTTCGACAAGCGCAACTACAATTCGCCCCAATGGCAGCAAACCGCCCAGCGCGTAAAGGCACAAGGCATGCGCAACGCCTACCTCTTGGCCATCGCCCCCACAAGTAGCACCAGCATTGTAGCCGCAACAACGGCAGGATTAGATCCCGTTATGCAGCGTTTCTTCTTGGAAGAGAAGAAAGGCGCCATGCTACCACGTGTGGCTCCGGCACTATCCGACCGCACTTTCTGGCTCTACAAGGGCGCATACCAAACCAATCAAGCATGGAGCATGCGCGCATCGGGCATACGCCAACGCCATATAGACCAAGCGCAAAGCGTTAATCTCTACATCACCAACAACTATACCATGCGACAGTTGCTCGACCTCTACCTCTTGGCATGGCAAAGTGGGGTAAAAACCATCTACTACGTACGAAGTAAATCGCTAGAAGTGGAAGAATGCGAAAGCTGCGCATCGTAACCAACAACACTACACACACAAACGAAACTCAACACAGCACAAATGGACAATAAGCTAAAAAAGAACGCCTTGTTTAACCCACAAGGAGATACCGACTTACGACTAAGGCGCATGATTGGAGGCAACACCACCAATCTAAACGACTTTAACAACATGCGCTACACGTGGGCAAGCGACTGGTATAGGCAGGCAATGAACAACTTTTGGATTCCAGAAGAGATTAATCTCACCCAAGACACCAAAGACTATCCGCTGTTGCCGCCTGCCGAACGCAAGGCTTACGATAAGATATTGAGCTTTTTAGTGTTTCTCGACTCGCTGCAAAGCGCCAACTTGCCCTCGTTAACCGAGTTTATCACGGCCAACGAGGTAAATCTGTGCCTGCACATTCAGGCCTTTCAAGAGTGCGTTCACAGCCAGAGTTACAGCTACATGCTCGACACAATCTGCTCACCCGAAGAGCGAAACGATATTCTCTACCAGTGGAAAACCGACGAACACCTACTTCGCCGCAACACATTCATCGGCGATTGCTACAACGAGTTCTACGCCAACAACGACAAAGCGTCGCTCATGAAGACGCTCATGGCCAACTATATTCTCGAAGGCATCTACTTTTATAGTGGCTTTATGTTCTTCTACAACTTGGCGCGCAACGGCAAAATGTCGGGTTCGGCACAAGAAATACGCTACATCAACCGCGACGAAAACACGCACCTGTGGCTCTTCCGTAACATCATTCACGAGATGAAGAAAGAAGAACCCGAATACTTTACGCCCGAAAAGGTGAAGAACTACGAAGAAATGATGCGCGAAGGAGTGCGCCAAGAAATTGCATGGGGCCAATATGTTATTGGCGACGAGGTGCAAGGACTTAACGCACAGATGGTAAACGACTACATTCGTTACCTTGGCAACATGCGATGGCGCAGTCTGGGTTTCGGCAATTTGTTTGAAGACAACATCGAAGAGCCCGAAAACATGCGCTGGGTAGCTCAATATGCCAATGCCAACATGGTAAAAACCGACTTCTTCGAGGCCAAAAGCACGGCATACGCCAAAAGCACAGCCATCGAAGACGACCTGTAAAGAGATGCTTTGTACGGGACTGCATGGCAAGGGAAAATCCTCGAACGACTTATGTTTTGGTACGCCAGGCATGACGCAAGACGAGTACGCCACGCAGTTTCACCGTGGTGTATGTGGTCGTCGCCCATGGCATTATCCTTTGATCCACGTGCCAACACCGCTACAAAAGATTAGATTGTTCGCACAAAACCAATAAGAAAAATATAAGGGAGGATTACTATGAGTACAAAAGGAGAAATGATAACGAGCATCAGCAAAGAGATAGAACGCGAGTTTGGCAAGCCCGGCACAGCAGAACGCGAAAAGTTTGATGAGGAGGCATATGCTTTTTATAACGAAACAGCTACTATTATACGCACGAAAAACAGCAGAAGGTAACACTAGCAGAATTGACTAAGCGCGTACTCGCCACTAAATCCTACATTTGGAGAGTGGAAACATGATGCCCAGTGCGGTTAAGTTTTATAGGCAGGTTCTAAAAATTACCTTTGCTGTATTTTTAGCTCCTAGCTGAGCAGGTTTTGCTTACTTCTTGAAGGAACATAGTTGTCTATGCGACTGAAAGAGAAAGCAAAAGATGCCGGATAAAAGCAAAAAGACCGTGAAGAGCAATACAAGGAACAACCATTGAACCTTTGCGAAGATTTTTTAGAACATGCCTATAACATGGTTACTGCCTAGGCATGCGCATAGAGATTGTTAAGCCCTTAGTAAGGGTTTAATAAGCTGGCCCACTTGTTGACCAACTTGCCCGTTAACCCGTCCGCCCTTGTCTTCTTTTAAGAACGAATTTTAACATTATGAGTGCCTTTTTATCCACCAATCTCCAATTAGGCTGCAAATAATCGATTCTCGCGAAAGTTTGTTTTGATGCAAAAAGGGGGTAGCTTGCGATGCTGGGAAAATGAATATTTATTTAAGATAACCGCCATTTACACCCATTTTGGGGCTATTTTCCGCTAAATATAGTGCAATATGGTGCTAAATGCAATGCAATATGCCGCTAAATGCAGTGCGTTTTGATGCTAAACGCAGTGCGTTTTGGTGCTAAACGCAATGTAAAATGGTGCAAAATGCAGTGCAAAATGGTGCTAAATGCAAGATGAAAAGCATAAACATCCACAGCAATTGTATAAACAACCCCCTTTCGAGCCATGAAAAGCATGGCAAAAAAGGGCAAAACAACCATTAAAAAGTGGGGTTTTAGGGGCTAAATACTGCTTTTTCGGATTGAAAAAACACAAGCCGGCAACCAAACTAGAAAGGCAAAATGGTGCAAAATGCAGGTAATATGCCAAAAAATGGACAGAAAACGAAAGGCGTAAGGCTACAAATAGCCGCTAATAGCCTACACAAAAGCCTTAATTTACGCTAGAACAGAGCGGCAAGCAGGGCGTGTTTTGTAAAATACAAATACCACATTTAACAAAAACAGGTTTATCACAAAAGAACTGAAAGTTGCTCGATAATGGCTGCTTTGTGGCAAACAGCTTTCAGAACGGCATGCCTTCGTAATATATTCCACAGGCCAAAACTTCTACGGGCCATATCAATGCCTACCGCCAAGTTGTGAAATCCACCTTTATTTGAAACACGAAAGAATAGCTAATGGGCTTTCCACCATACGATACAGGTTTAAATTGAACGGCATTCAGCATCTTTTTTACGTCTTTCCAAACCCACATGCTGCCCTTAAAACTCTTTTTGTTTACCAGACTTAGTCGTTTAAGTCGGCCCCGCTTGCCTATCGTTGCAGACACAACAAACCGAAAAGACGTACCATCATATAGTATCATGGGCAAGTTTCGGGCAATGTGTTCACTCAGTTCTTTCTCTATGACCGGCTCGTTGGTCGACGAAACAAAGGCATAAGTTTTACCATCAACTACATAACAAGGCCCTTGCACATGCTGGCCATGTACAAAAAGGGGCATTAGCAACATGGCTAACAACGCCAAAAACGTTATCGCTTTCATCCTCAAACTAATTTACATTTATGGTTGGCTCTAAAAAGCAACTTTGGGTAGCGCTTTTAGGTACTATCTAGTCAGATACGGATTACTTCTTAAAGGGGGAATCCATGCCCACATATTCATCATCTCGAACCAACACCTTCTCTATCTTTCCCACGTACATCGTGTGGAGATCGCGTTTAGGATAGCTCTCATCGAGTGTTTCCTGATACACGAAACCACTCTGCTGCAATTCAGCGGCATACAGTTTCTTACAGATAAGCACAAGCTTGGCCTCCTTAAAATATACCGTTTCGTCGGCAAACACTTTGGTAAGTCCTGCCTTGGCTATCTTGTCCTCATCGCGCCCCGACACACTCCCCAGGTAGGCCATTTGCTTTTTAAAGTCGCTATCCATAACGCACAGCGAGAAATACTTTTCCTTATCCACATACGTCTTTGTGTAACGCGATGGGCGCAGATAGATAACTGCCGTGGGATCGTTGTGTCCCCACAGGCAACCTAAGTGCCCCCAGCTAATGGTCATCGTGTTGCACCCATCCTGCTCATTACCCGCAGACACCAACATCCATTCCTTTCCCAATAGGTTGAAAGGATTAAATTGCATCTCCTTATAATTAATTTCTTTCATCTTATGTATGGTTATGTCGTGTTTATTCGCTACAAAATCCGCGCCAAACGTGGAAATATGCCTTACGCCACCTTAACAAAACGAGCCATAAGGCTCGCTGGTACGTATCTTTGGCATACAAACCCTATTGAAAAAGACATTGCCCAAGCCACACAACGGCTGGCAGACGTGGACAAGAGGCTCGTTACTTGCACCCCATGCCTTGCAGTTTGCCCCGCACAGGCGTGGCATTGATAAAGACATGGCTGTGTGGATAGTACCTAACAAGATACATAGCAGGCGTTCCGCCATTGATTACCCCATTTCTAATACCACGCCCGCGCAAACCCTTGGCGTCGGTTTCTTTCATAAACAGCATGGCGGAAAAAGCCTTGTCTTTCACCAAAACACCACGCAGCACCCTATCAACTGCATCTGTTTCGTACTGCGAGAAATCAAAGTAATAATATTTTGTTAATCCCCACTTGTCTTTTTCATTACAACTAGCGAAACGCAAAGTAAATTCTCCGCCTCCAATTTGAGGAAACAGCCAAGCATAAGCGCGTTTTGAGCGTACCACATGATGCTTATACAACACCTCGTTTAAGGTCATTTTCGTAACTTTCGGTCCGCATTTCAAGTCCTTAACGTAATTAAACACACCCATGCTGCCAGCAATAAACACGGCAATCGCCATTAGCACTACGAGCATCAGCCCAAGTATAGCAGCATTTTGGCGCCATTTTCGCTCTTCTTCTTCAAAGTTTGAGCTTTTATACCGTTCTTCGTAGGTGGATATTCGGTTCATTTTAACACCTACCACGATAATCAACACTACGTAAACAAACAGCATTGCAGGCGTGGAAACAGCAATAAGTTGCCACAACAATCCGGCAAGCCCAACCTGCGGAAGTCCCCAAAAAGAGTCGTAGAAAACAATAAGCAGCTGCAAAATGACCATCGTGATGTACGTAGTGATGCGTACTTTGCCCCACCAGTAGCTACGTTGGCGTGCCGCGCGTCCATCAATTAGGGCACGCATTTTTCTTTTATACATGGGTTTATATGCGTGAAGTATATGGCATAAGCCTAAACAACAAAACCCAGTTCAAGGGTAGGGCGCACTACCCCACCCTTGTTCTGGGCTCACATTTATAGTTTAATTAGCTATTCCACCTCGGTCTTATCCGCAATGGAAGTAGCGTTCAACAAGTTCTTTCAGTTCGGCGGGGCGGTTTTCCACCTCCTTACGTAGGTTGCTGTCGTTAAAGTCGCGCAACTGCTTGATGATGCCATCAATCATAGCGGGCGAGAATACGCCATGAGCTTCGTACACCTTGCGTTGACGTTCCAGGCAATCGGCCGATGCAACGCAGCTGTCGGGCAATTGTCCTAGACGGCTCAACTTATCGGCATTTGCAGCATCGTGGATGTTCACATCAACGTAAGTTTGTTCTGCAATTTCGAGTGCGTTGGGCAATTCAAAGCCATAACGGCAGCCAACACACAAGCCAGCGAGCAGTTGATAAACGTCGGCCGAGCCGTCGGGCGAACGCATTTCGAAGGTTTGTTTCATCGACGTGTCGGGCGTTTCGGCGGGTTGCTGTGGGTTAGCCTTGTGCATCATGTCTACGCCAGCGGCCCAACCTAGTGGCACGCGTACGAGAACAGAGCGGTTGCGGTCGCCCCAACAAACGTTGGTGGGTGCCTCTTGGTGAGGAACAAGACGGAAGTAAGCCATCGGGTTCTTGTTGCCAAAGGCGGTGATGCTGTCTGCAAGCTGCATCAAACCGGCGATAGCAGTGCGTGCCGTGTTGCTAAGCTTGCCGTTTTCTACCATCACGCTCTTGCCATCTTTCATCAGGCGCATGTGTACATGCATACCCGAACCGGCCTTACCCGTGGTAATTTTCGGTGCGAAGGTAACGTTCATACCCATTTGGTAAGCCAAGTTGCGAATAATCCACTTGGCAATCATCAGCTCATCAGCGGCTTTTTCTACGGGCACGGGCAAGAATTCAATCTCGTTTTGCTCGTAAATCAGCCCGTCTTGGCTAAAATTACCCACCTCAGAGTGTCCGTATTTAATCTGTCCGCCAGCCTTTGCGATGTACGACATGCAAAGCGTGCGGAAGTCGTTTGTTTTCGCATAAGGCATCGACTCGTGGTAACCGCGCTGGTCAACAGCGGGGAACACCTCCTCGTCGGGCGTTATCACGTAATATTCCAGTTCGCCCATAGCATGAAATTCCATACCCGTAACCTCGCGGAAAGCCTTAGCAGCCTTGGCCAAGGTGTATTCGGGCGAGCTTTCTAGCGGATTGCCGTCCTTGTCGAAATAAGATGCAAGCATGCAAAGCGTAGGAATTTCGGCGAAGGGATCGACGAAAGCCGACGAGAAACGCGGCAGAACATAGAGGTCGCTGCTGCCTGCTTGGATGAAAGAGAATAGGCTGGACCCGTCTACACGTTCACCACAAGTGAGTATTGTGTCGAGGTAAGCCAAGTTGTTGATGATGAAATTGAGGGTTTTGAGCTTTCCGTCGCCCCCAGGATACATGAAGTTCACCATCTTAATCTCGTTTTCTTGGATAAAACGCACAATATCCTCCTTAGTAAATTCGGAAGACGGTTTTTGCAAGAACGCCACCACTTCGTTGGCATTCATCAAAAGTTCATTGTTTGCCATGTTTGATGTCTTTTTTAGTTAAAAGGGTTTAACGTTGGTTGATTGTTTACGTTGATTACTTTGCCGATGGTTTTTATCGGTCGGGACAAAGGTAGGAAAAACAAATCTACGTGACAAATTTTCAGCCAACAAATTATGTTTTACATGAAAAATAGTCGCAAAGATGACAATTTGACAGAGGAAATAACATCGGCATACTGTTTGGATAGTGTTCAACAGACAATAAGTCAGACAATAAATTACATTAAACATATAGACAATGAACTTCGACAAGTATACAATCAAAGCGCAAGAAACGGTTCAAGAGGCCGTGAACATTGCACAACGGGCAGGACAACAAAGCATCGAACCGGTGCACCTGCTCAAGGCCTTGCTTGAAAAGGCCGCCGATGTAACCAACTACATCTTCCAGAAGCTTGGCGTTAATGCCATGCAGGTAAGTACGTTGGCCAACTCGGAAGTAGAACATCTTCCGCGCGTAGAGGGTGGTAAGCCCTACCTAAGCAACGAAACCAACAACGTTTTGTTGAAGGCCGAAGACCTATCGAAGAGCCTTGGCGACGAGTTTGTCTCGGTTGAGCCGCTCTTCCTCGCTTTACTGGCCGTCAATTCGTCGGCCGCTCGCATATTGAAAGATGCGGGATGCACCGAAAAAGACGCGCGTGCTGCCATCGAAGGCCTACGGCAAGGGCAACAGGTGAAGTCGCAATCGGGCGACGAGAACTACCAATCGTTGGAGAAATACGCCAAGAACTTGGTGGAAGACGCTCGTAACGGCAAGTTAGACCCTGTTATCGGGCGCGACGACGAGATACGTCGCGTGCTGCAAATTCTTTCGCGCCGCACCAAGAACAACCCCATATTGATAGGCGAACCCGGTACGGGTAAGACCGCCATCGTTGAAGGTTTGGCCGAGCGCATCGTGCGTGGCGACGTGCCAGAGAACCTGAAAGACAAGAAATTGTATTCGCTAGACATGGGCGCACTGGTTGCAGGAGCCAAATATAAGGGCGAATTTGAAGAGCGACTGAAAAGCGTTATCAAGGAAGTGACCAACGCCGACGGGCAGATTATCCTCTTTATTGACGAAATTCACACGCTTGTTGGCGCAGGCGGAGGCGAAGGAGCGATGGACGCCGCCAACATTTTGAAACCCGCATTGGCCCGTGGAGAACTCAGGGCCATAGGTGCCACCACGCTAAACGAGTATCAAAAGTACTTTGAAAAAGACAAAGCGCTGGAACGCCGCTTTCAAACGGTGATGGTAAACGAGCCCGATGAGCTTAGTGCCATCTCCATTTTGCGCGGTATTAAGGAGCGTTACGAGAACCATCACAAGGTGCGCATACAGGACGATGCTTGTATTGCCGCCGTACAATTGTCTGAACGCTACATCTCCGACCGCTTTCTACCCGACAAAGCCATCGACCTGATGGACGAGGCAGCCGCGAAATTGCGAATGGAACGCGACTCGGTGCCCGAAGAACTGGACGAAATAACCCGTAGGCTTAAACAGTTGGAGATTGAACGCGAGGCCATTAAGCGCGAGAACGATGAGCCGAAGATGGCACAATTGGACAAAGACATTGCCGAACTGCGCGAACAAGAGAAAGCGTTCAGGGCCAAATGGGAAAGCGAAAGGGCGTTGGTGAACAAGATTCAGCAAGACAAACTGGAAATTGAACGCCTGAACCACGAGGCCGACAGGGCCGAACGCGAGGGCAATTACGAACGTGTGGCCGAGATTAGGTATGGCAAACTGAAAGAGCTTGACAACGACATCGAGAACATTAAGCAACAACTGCAAGCCACGCAAGGCCGAGAAGGTATGGTACGCGAAGAGGTTACGGCCGACGACATTGCAGAGGTGGTGAGCCGTTGGACGGGTATTCCTGTTACGCGCATGTTGCAAAGCGAGCGCGAAAAGCTGTTGCACCTCGAAGAAGAGCTGCATCGCCGCGTTATCGCACAGGATGAAGCCATCGCCGCTGTTAGCGATGCCGTGCGCAGAAGTCGTGCCGGACTGCAAGACCCCAAACGTCCTATCGCCTCGTTTATCTTCCTCGGCACCACGGGTGTGGGCAAAACGGAGTTGGCGAAGGCCTTGGCCGAATACCTATTTAATGATGAGTCGATGATGACACGTATCGACATGAGCGAGTATCAAGAAAAGTTCAGCGTGTCTAGGCTCATCGGTGCACCTCCGGGATATGTGGGTTACGACGAGGGCGGACAGCTTACCGAGGCCGTAAGACGTAAGCCTTACAGCGTGGTTCTGTTCGACGAGATTGAGAAAGCGCACCCCGATGTGTTCAACATCCTGCTACAAGTGCTGGATGATGGTAGGCTAACCGACAACAAGGGTCGCACGGTGAACTTCAAGAACACCATCATCATCATGACGTCTAACCTTGGTTCGCAGTACATCCAGCAACAGTGCGCCAACCTCAGCGAGGGCAATCGCGATGAGGTTTTGGACGAAACGCGCCAAAAGGTGATGGACATGCTGAAACAAACCATACGTCCTGAGTTCCTCAACCGCATCGACGAAACCATCATGTTCTTGCCGCTCACCAAGCAAGAGATTGCCGAAGTGGTTCGCTTGCAGATGCGTTCAGTAGGCCGCATGCTTGCCGAGCAGGGCTTTAAGATAGACGTTAGCGACGATGCCATCAGTCTTTTGGCCGACCTTGGCTACGACCCAGAGTTTGGTGCACGGCCCGTTAAGCGCGCCATCCAACGCTATGTGCTTAACGACCTGAGCAAGAAAATACTGGCCGAAGAGGTTAGTCGCGACAAGCCCATCCTCATCGATGCCCTTGATGGCAAGTTGGTGTTCAGGAACTAAAATGGAAATAAACGTGGAATAGTGGTCTATAAGGCGCGCCAAGCACATGTTTGTAGCCACTCCACACAAGAAATACGCTTTAAAAAACAGGCACAAGCAACCGGGAAACTGGCCTTGTGCCTGCTTTTTTGTTTTCTGGCTGGCGCACAAATGGCATGTCGTCATGTTGCATCCTCATACTAATAGGGCCTAAGTAAAATAGCTTTCCCTGTAAAAAAGTCATTGAATATTTGGCCGTTTCAATTATTATATGTAACATTGCAACGTGTGCCCGGCATCTTATTTTTTTGCTTGCATGTAGATAAGGAGCCACCTAAACAGTAAATTAAGAACACATCTAGAATTAATTAGTTATGAAATGCAATAACATACCTAAGCCAAACACCGTAACGCAATTATTAGTTGTGCTAATGTTCGCAAGTATCTTTTGGGCGGATTCGGCCTTTGGGCAGACTGTTCATAACGACAATGCCTCGCATCTGCCCAAAACAGAAAACAAAGTTGCAGACATAGAAAGCGCTAGGCACTTATTACATCAAGCAAAAAAAAATAGCCCCCTTGGCATCAATCACCCAGGCAACAGCCATCATTGGCCCTAAAGTGGGTTACGAAGGAGCAAAATACAGCTTGCAGTCTGCCCAAGAAGGCGATGTAATTTGGAGCAGCGACAATCCCAATGTGGCATCAATCAATGCCTCGGGCATACTGACGGTGAAGGGCAGAGGCGTGGTAGTGCTCACTGCGAATTATAAAAACCAAAAGTATAGCCAAACCATTCTTGTGGGCATCCCACGATTTATTCTGTCGTCTTCGTCTCAAATGGGCGGGTATAAGGTTGTCGCCAGCTGCATAGATAATGAATATAAAAATTACTTGCCCCAATTGAACGGCGTGCTTAAATTTAATTGGGGTATTAAATATTCGAACAAAGACATCCGTTGGTTCGAAAGCGACGAATCGAGTTTTACGGTACAGCCGCAAGAACAGAACGGAGACATAACGATATTCCTGCAGATTGAGGACGCCCTAGGCAATAAAAGTGCGTTGCAACACATTAGTGTACATCCACAAGATGTCTACGCCTCGGATTATACCACTTTTTACATAGATTCCGAGGGAAACCTTTATGATTTCAAAAAAAGATATGATTTGTACGAATCGTCAAGAGTATTCATCGACTATAAGCCAAACCTGCCTAAAAAATACGAAGGCCGTGAATGGATGCCAATAACAGCCATTGTGTTGAGTCCACAGAAAGGGAACAAAGAAATTTCCATGTACGGTGGCGGCCCTCTTGTCTGCGATATCTTGTCTGAAGAAGAATACGAATTTATCCGAAACAAGTCAAACGACAATCAGAGGTATAATTATATGTTGATGTTGCTCAACGATGAGCAAAAAGTTATCCAATATATACCTATCAGTTTCATTTTTAAAACAACTTTGTAACCATGATACGAAGAATAATATCGACAAAGATGTGTGCAGCCATTGTGCTTTCTCTCATCAGCATTGGATGTTCAAGGTTTACCTCCGAAGGTGAAACTTTAATAAGAGGAACGGCCACCATAAACGGGAAAGAGTATGTAGACATAACGAAACGTTATTGGAATACTGACTTTACCATTAATAATTTGTCTTTCTATCCTGAATACAGCATGTTTTTAATATGCATGCAACTCCAACCCAAAGGTCAAACCAAATTGGACTATGAATATTGGATTTCATTCTGCTTATCAACAGAGAAGACCGGAGGCTTACAGATTAACTACCCTTATAGAGTAGAATATAAAAAGTCGTTGGAGGAACCAACAGTAATAATACCGAATGATGTGATAAAAAACTTTGCAACGAACAGAGAAAAAGTTATAAATACGAAAGCAAATGACGGTATTGCTATTGTAGCAAATCTAAAAAGAGAAGCTACACGTTCTGTGGAAGGGCAGTTCATCATTCATTCTCTCGACTTGCAAAGTGGAGATTGCAGAGGAGAGTATACAATAACGACTCCTGCGGTTGACGGCAAAGAAGATCTAAGAATCAACGGCAAATTTGAAACGATATTTAGCGAATATCCATATTATTCACCATATTTAAAATAACAGATATGAAAACAACAACTATAATCATTAGCCTAACGGCCTTTCTTTGTGCGGTGTCGTGTAAAGAAGAAACCGAGCTACAAGTTCCCAATCCTCCACCCCCTCATACAAATGTAAAAAGCGCAGAACTTGACAATGAAGCCATTTACCGTTTCCAAACGGACAAGAATCAGATGCTGAATAGCATGATAAGATACGACTATACCAAAAAGAAGTACGTTCTTGACATTTCCGAACAAGACGCGCGGAGCATTGGCGTCACAACGCAGATGTATAAGGACGCCATTAAACGAGTGGAAGAAATGAATAAGGTAAACATCGAACGGCTGCAATGAGCCAAAAAGCAACGTTTTCCTTAAGCCAAATGAACAATGTCTAGCTTGTTCGAACATTGTCATGGCGAGAAAACGCACTTTTCGAGGAACGAGAAAAGAACGTTCCTAGCCACAACAACTTGCGCCTTTACCTTATTGGCCGCTCATCTAACGTGCAGTATCTAGGTTTCAGTACTGCTGCTACCACCCGTTGGTGGCGTGACAACAACAAATGCCCCATATCATTCCTTTATACGTTTTAACTTGACAAGCTTTTTGCCACGAATTTCATACTCTGCAGTTAGTCCATGTCCCATGCTTGCGCGTTCGTTAAGTATTTCTTCATAAGAGAATACAACAACGATCTTTTGCAGTTTTGGCGATTTCTCGAGAACATTGTTATATAAATGTAGGGCAATTGTATCTTCGACATTTGCTGGTAAGAAATAGAATGTTGAGGAGTCTTCAATTTCTATGGTAAACATGTATGCATAGTTTTTATCCAACCGAATTTGGTTTTGGAATAAAGATTTTCCTTCCTTGTCTACATTATAAATGTATCTGTCTGCACCAGTCCATCCCTCTTTTTCCTCCAAGTCGCTAAAGAACTGCTTTTCTCTAATTGAATGTTCTGGCTGATAACTTGGCTTTGGTTGCATCATCATTCCCCATGCCAAGAAGTATATGCACACGAACAAAATGAAAAGGCCAATAAGGCATAGCAGCCACCACAAAACAGCTTTCTTATACTTGTTATTCTTTGACAATGAGGTTTTGTCCATCGACATACGCATCTATGTTATTGTTAATTACAAACTTATCGTCAATCTTATGCCAAATTGCATTTTTCCCTACTATCGCATATTCTACCTTATTCTTTGTCTTTATGGGCACAACCCTTATCGTCTTCAAATGCTTAACATACGCAAAGACAACAATGTCAATAGTAGATGCGTGTGTAGTGGATAATGTAGCAGTCTTATCAAGATAAACGCCATACCGAGTTATTCCGCGGATTCTATGGTCATTAACAACAGGATCGATGCGAAATACTCTTTTAAGAGAACTTCTTCTGCCTGCATCTTTGCGTGAAGGAGGTACATAGCCCACCCTAAATCGTCTACGTTTGCAAAGCTCAATTGAGATTCTTCCTGCGGTAATTTGATAGCAAGGATAATTCCCTTCAACGCTAAATTCATCTCCTTCGTCTGCAGAAAGCATCACAGACTCTCCAACCTTGTATCCTCTTTCAATTAGAGCCTTTGCCATACCTGCGGCATACGCACATCCCTCGCTATGTGAAACGAAGTAAAACTTTTCATTTCCTACCCCTTTTGTTATTTCCGCAATGTGTTCATTTGTGAATGCGTAACCTGCATTTTTTCGTTCCTGTCCATCCATATCTCCCCCACAAAGAGAACTACCGTCAACATAATATGGTCTCTCCTGATAGTTTGTGTCGCCAAAATATGATTTAGCAGCCTCTAAATAGTCCCTAAAGCCCTCATTGTCTCCACAAAAATATTTCCAATACCATTCGCTATCCTTACCAGGACCCATTCCAAGAAAATTCATAACTCTATTCCAATGCCCATTAACAAAAACCAGTTTAGGCCTTCCTTTCACTGTAACCTTTGCATGTCCTTTTGCCTGTGGAGATGTTATTTTTATTGTTGCCATTGCTTATCCTTCCTTTTTAAATCCAAAATCCTCTATAATAACGATGCCGTCGGCATCTGCCTTACCCGAGCAAGAGGCATGATAAACACCCTCGTCCGTTTCTTCCTCAAACTCAAACGATAGGTCTTGCCCCGCATTGTGGTTCACCACCTTAATATACAGCTTAACAGGATGGTCGAAAGGTATTTCCTTGCACATTGTTCCGTCGGGTTTAATCC
>ERZ772957.162-NODE-162-length-57118-cov-5.995969_pt1 | contig 57118 bp, 38 predicted proteins | sample MGYA00580682_ERZ772957 | MGnify/ENA primary metagenome ERZ772957 (study PRJEB29015, sample SAMEA2737921) | human oral metagenome | biome: human oral; feature: human-associated habitat; material: dental | place: China | collected 2025 ... | reverse complement strand
GCATCCTCCGTATTACCGCGGCTGCTGGCACGGAGTTAGCCGATGCTTATTCGTAGGGTACATTCACTGAGGCACACGTGCCCCTCTTTATTCCCCTACAAAAGAAGTTTACAATCCATAAGACAGTCATCCTTCACGCGACTTGGCTGGTTCAGGCTCTCGCCCATTGACCAATATTCCTCACTGCTGCCTCCCGTAGGAGTCTGGTCCGTGTCTCAGTACCAGTGTGGGGGTTCAACCTCTCAGTTCCCCTACCCATCGTTGCCTTGGTGAGCCGTTACCTCACCAACTAGCTAATGGGACGCATGCCTATCTCACAGCGAAATTCATTTCCTCTAGCTTGGATGCCCGAGCTGGAGTGTACGCGGTATTAGTCCGTCTTTCGACGGGTTATCCCCCTCTGTGAGGCAAGTTGCATACGCGTTACGCACCCGTGCGCCGGTCGCCATCAGTCTTAGCAAGCTAAGACCATGCTGCCCCTCGACTTGCATGTGTTAAGCCTATCGCTAGCGTTCATCCTGAGCCAGGATCAAACTCTTCCTTGTCAATATTTTTTATTGTACTTGATTCTGTTTGTCTTGCTCCGAAGATGGTTCTTGCTTCAGATCTATTAGTGTATCTCTACCTAAGTAAAGGTTCGTAATTGACGGTTAGGTCTTTCGTTCCCTAAACGTTTGTTACTACACTTCTGTTTGTCAATATCAATTATCTCAAAGATCGCTGTTAGTCGTCGTGACTCCGTCGCCGGTGGGTCACCCGTTTCTTTTGCGACTGCAAAGGTAATGCTTTTTCTCAAACCACCAAAACTACCGAAGTAATTTTTTCGTTCATCATCTTGTCAGTCTCTTGCGCACCTCGCTTGGTTTGCGACTGCAAAGATAGAGCAAAAATCCCCGTTCCTCCAAATATCGGGGAAAATTTCTTCTATTCCCTCCCTCCTTCGCGCGTGTACATTATATATACCCACCCACCTATCCACCGGGAGCGAAAGACCAGTCGATTCTTCCGCATCTTTTAGGTCGAAAAACCACCCTCTCTCCAGCCCGCTCCACAAGCGACTTCCAACCACCCCCAAAAACGACCTACCGTAGGTCGCCGAAAAAACCTACTGTAGGTCGTCAAGACGACCCACTGTAGGTCGGTCGACCGACCTACAGTGCATCCCTTTTTGACCCCAACAAGGACTGAACTCCAGAAGTAACAGAGCGAGGCATCACAATCTCAGGGATGCACCCATAGAAACAGACCCACTGATGCCTTCATCTGAATTCAGCTCCTTCGCTCCCGAATCATCCACTCTTATCTACCCCACTAGACCCCTATTTTGTCAAGCCCACTTCCCGATAGTCTTACCCTTTACCTTCGCACTAGGCAGCGCTTCCCACCCCGCTCTAGATCTAGGATTTCTCCGTATTTGTTCACGAAAAAAAGTTTACTACCTTTGCTACAAGAGTCTGCTGCATACTCCACCATGGAGCGGGAGTGCCCTAAGCACCAATGGGTACACACCGATACCAGTTATCACAGGAGGTAGAGTACAAGCCAGAGAACAAGTGGCAAGAGGCCACATCGACACACTTAAGCAACCCCTGAGGCGGAGCCTACTCATAGAGGAGATCACTCCTCGAGAGACAGACGACACACTTCTGCTGAGAGGCCTAGACCGAAGGACAGACTCCCAATAGGAGAAGCTCTCCTAGTCCGCACATCCGTTTCACTCAAACACCGACAAGTCTAATGAAAAAGAGTTTACTCTTCTTCCTGCTCCTATTCCTATCGATAGGGGTAGCATGGGCTCAGAAGAAGCAGACTACTATCACAGGTGTCGTCATCGCCTCCGATGACAAGGAACCTGTGGTCGCCGCTTCTGTCTCCTGCGTCGAGTTCCCCAAGGTGGGAGCCTTGACTGACCCCAACGGGCGCTTCAGCTTCAATGTCCCCGAGGGTGCCAAGACGCTCAAGATCTCAAGCATCGGCTTCATCACACAGACCGTGGCCATCACTGGCAAGGAACTTCGCATCGTCCTGCGGCCTGAAGAACAAACCCTCTCCCAAGTCGTAGTCGTCGCCTACGGGACGCAGACCAAGAACTCCTTCACGGGGTCGGCAGCTCGTATCGATGTGGCTAGCCTGACGAAGAAGACGGGAGCCAACATCACCACCGCACTCGAAGGTGCTTCCCCTGGGGTACAGGTCTTCACCTCCAGCGGTCAGCCTGGTGCCGCAGCTACAGTCCAGATCCGTGGTATCGGGTCTGTGAACTCCAACACCGCTCCTCTATATGTCATCGACGGTGTCCCCTACAACACGCTCCTCAGTGGCTTCAATATGGCCGACGTCGAGACCCTGACCGTCCTAAAGGATGCCTCTGCTACGGCTCTCTATGGTGCACGTGCAGCTAACGGGGTCGTCCTCATCACGACCAAGCAGGGGAAGGCAGGACGGATCTCCTTCGAAGCAGAAGTGAAGAGCGGGTTCAACGCTCGCTACCTCCCTCAGTACGACGTCATCGACTCTCCTGAAGAATATCTGGAGACGATCTACCACGCTATGAAGAATAGCTACGAGCGCTTTGGTCTGAAGGAGCAGCTCCATTCACTCTACACGAATCCCAAGGCTAAGTTCCAATCCGGCAAGAGTATCGCTGATGCTCCCAAGAACATCTCCGAGCTTCTCTTCTTCCAAGGGATTCTGGAAAATGAGTCCGATGCTACAGGGATATGGAGTCGCTACAACATCTGGAACGCTGAGCCAAGTCAGCTCATTGACCCTGCTACGGGCAAGTTCAATCCCAACGTCAAGCGTCGCTATGACCCAGAGTCTTGGCGTGACCATATCTTCCGCACAGGTCGTATCTCCGAAGCCAACGTCCGCCTATCGGGGGGATCTGATAAGGTGAACTTCTCAAGCTCCCTGGGCTATCAGGACAACGTCGGGTACTACATCGGATCGGAATTCAACCGTCTGAACCTGCGCAATAATGTGACAGCCCACCTGACGAACAACTTCAAGGCTAGCCTCGGCCTCGCCTACTCCCGCTCAGTCATGAAGAATCCTGGGCAGGGCTCTAACGCGAACAACGGCTTCCAGTTCGTCAATAAGGTGCCACCTCTCTACCCCGTCTTCGAGCACGGCGACGATGGGAAGATCCTCGCTGACAAGAAGATCCCTGGCGGTCAGAGCTACGACTACGGTCAGGGCAAGGGAATCAGCCGTCCCTTCTCTGGGGGGATCAACCCTGCTGGGGCTATCCGCCTCGACCGCAACGAAGCTATCAACCACCTCACTACAGGGAACCTCAATCTCGAATATCGCTTCCTCAACGACTTCAAGCTAGCTGTCAACTATGGCTTCCAGGCTACAGCTCGTAAGTCCGAATCACTCACGAACCCCTACTACGGAGATGCTAAGGACCTCGGTCGTATCCGTAATACAAATACGAACAGCTTCTCCTGGATGCTCAACCAGATCCTCTCTTGGGGACGTACCTTCGGTGATCATACCGTCGACGCCTTCATAGCTCACGAAGCCTCCGAAGACGAAGATGATGTCCACTTCTCAGGCAAGGATAAGGTCATCCGTGGTAATCAGACTACCCTCAATGACGGGATCATCCGTGGAGACATCGAGGGCTATCGTATCCGCTACGCCATCGAGAGCTACTTTGGTCAGGCTCGCTATGACTTCAAGAACAAGTACTACCTGAGCGCCTCACTCCGCCGTGACGGCTCCTCTCGCTTCGCACCAGAGAACCGCTGGGGGACCTTCGGCTCTGTGGGTGCTGCTTGGATCATGAGCAAGGAGAACTTCCTCTCAGATGTCAAGTGGATCGACAACCTCAAGCTCAAGGCTAGCTACGGGGTGCTCGGGAACCAGTCGCTCGACCTTGCCTATACGGCTTCCAGCCCTGACTACTACCTCTACCACGACTTCTACTCGGTAGAGAACCTCGATGGTAAGCCCTCATTCTCCTTCTTCTCCAAGGGGAATAGAGACCTAAGATGGGAGCGCTCGGGTACCTTCAACATCGGCTTCGAATCTCGCCTCTTCCATCAGCTGGAGCTCAATGTCGACTACTTCGTCAAGACCACGGACAACATGCTCTTCAAGAAGCAAGTCGCTCCCTCTCTTGGCTATGCTTACTACCCTGTGAGCGAAGGTGAACTCCGCAATAGCGGTCTGGAAGTCGAACTCAACTGGGAGGCTTATAAGAGCAAGAACTTCTCGGTCAACGTCCGTGCTAACGGAGGCTACTACCGCAATAAGATCACCCGTATGGCCAACGATGCCCTAGGCAATCCTAAGCACTACGAGCTCCACGGTAGCTTCGCCTACAAGAAGGGTCACTCCGTACAGGACTACTACATGCGTACCTGGAAGGGCGTAAGTGACAAGGGGCTTCCCCTCTGGAAGGCTTATACCTACAAGGACGCTAACAATAAGGATGTCTACGTCGATGACTACGAAAAGTACATCAGCTCAGGTGGTGACCCCTCTAAGCTGACCGAGACGACGACTTCTAGCTACGGAGATGCTGTGAGAGAGTTCGTCGGCAAGAGCGCTATCCCTGACTTCGTCGGGGGCTTTGGGTTCGATATTCAGTTCCATCGCTTCACGCTGTCGACCAACTTCAGCTACGGTCTCGGAGGCTGGGGCTATGACGGGGTTTACGCTAGTCTCATGAATAGCGGTGCTGCTATCGGCTCTACAAACTACCACAAGGATATCCGCAACTCCTGGACTCCTGAGAGACCTACCAACCAACCGATCTTGACCAACGAAGCAGATCAGCTCAAGTATGCAAGTAGCACCTCGACTCGCTTCCTGACCAGCCGATCCTTCCTCTCACTGACCAACGCTCGCATCAGCTATGATATCCCCAAGACACTCCTACAGCGTCTGGGCCTGAGCGGTGCTTCGGTATACGTCAGCGGAGACAATCTCTTCCTCATCTCTGCACGTAAGGGCTATGCCTCTATGTCTAGCCAGAGCGGGGGATCATCGACGAACCGCTACCTCCCAGTCTCGACCTTCGTAGCGGGTATCCGTCTTGGCTTCTAATGTCCCATCTCTTATACACCCTATCACAATCATGCGTACAAGTATAAGAAACAGCATATGCCTGGCCTGCGGGCTCCTGGCACTCTCTGCCTGTAAGAAAGACTTCCTCGAGAAGGACCCCACAGAGCTCCTCACTGCAGACCAGATAGCTGAAGCTGGGAAGTGGAACGAAGACGTCGCTCTAGGCTTCGTCAACGGGACACTACAGACCTTCTTCAAGTCCTTGCAGTCTACACCTAGTAGTCACGATGACTTTGCTCAGAAGGCCTTCGATATCGAGTCTGACCTGATGTCGGGTGATATGGAGCTTCAGGGGGGGCAGTCCTATGGATGGTTTACCTCCGTAGCCAACCTACTCTCCTACCAAAAGTTTGAGACACTGAACTACTCGGTCTGGCGTATCAGCTACCGTACAGTATCTCTAGCGAATGGCTTCTTCCGCTCTGTAGGTAGCGACGAATCGGTCCCTGAGAAGCAGAATAATCCTAAGACCCTCTATAACTGGGGACAGGTCAAGGCTCTTCGTGCCCTGGCTTACCTCAATCTAGCTCACTTCTACGGCAAGCCTTATAGTGATGCTACGAAGAGCTCGCTCGTCGTACCTATCTATCGCGCAGCCGATGACGCCAGTAAGCCCGGTAAGCTAGCTACCCTAGATGAAGTCTATCAGTTCATCGTCAAGGATCTGATCCAGGCCGCCGACTCCATGGACAAGTCCAAGGTGGTGCGTAGCAACAAGCAGTACCTCAATGCTACGGTAGCCCGTGGTGCTCTAGCTCGTGCTTACATGGATATGGGCCAATGGGAGAAGGCCTATGATGTAGCCAATACCGTCATCACTACCCAAGCCAAGAATTATCCGCTGATCGCAGCCAAGGATATCCTGACTAACGGCTTCAATGACTACAAGACTCCGGAGTTCATCTGGGCGATCAACATCAACGAGGATAACACTGGTAAGCTTGTAAGCTTCTGGGGGCATATGGACGTCTTTACCTATAGCTATGCTTCCGTCGGAGCAGGCAAGGGGATCAATGCCAACCTACAGGGCGAGATCCCCGAGACGGACCTCCGTAAGGGGTGGTTCAGCAAAAGCAAAGGCCTACCTATCAACAAGTTCTTCCACGCAGCAAGGCAGATCCAGGGCGACCGTACTTGGACGAGTGACATCGTCTTCATGCGTATGGCAGAGATGTATCTCATCGCTTCTGAAGCTGCTGCACGTAAGGGGGACGAGGCTAGTGCTAAGAAGCACCTCCTCACCCTGCTCAAGGAGCGTACCGCTGCAGACAACTACGCTGCTGTCGAGACCAAGATCAACGGGCTCAGCGGTGATGACCTCCTCAAGGAGATCCTCTACAACTGGCGTGTAGAGATGTGGGGTGAAGGCTTCTCGCTTACGGTGATGAAGCGCTTCAAGATCGATATCCAGCGCTCGGGTCGCAATATCTACTATCCGAACCAGATCATCAAGTGGGATGATCCTCGCCTGACCTACCAGTTGCCTCAGAACGAGACATCGAACAATCCTCTGATCAAGTAGCCCCCGTCGCTACTCCTGATCCTACGACACGAGCTCTCCTCCTCAGCCTTAGTGCTGGGGAGGCGAGCTCTTTCTTCATGCCTCTCCTCCCTTCCTCTCAGAAGAAAAGGTGCTAGCTAGAGTTTCTCTCAAGGCTAAAGCGCAAGTTCCCCGAGCTCGGGAGGTAGCCTCGAATACCTTCGAGATGATCCGCCCCTTCTTCTTCAGATCGCCCAAAGGAGAAGCTGGGGAAGGTGGCCCCCAACGGAGCGGGCTCCCTCCAGAGCGACATACCATAAACGATACGCCCCCAAACAGCCCGCATAAACAGAGGCCTCCGAGCACCCCCAAAAACGACCTACGGTAGGTCGTCAAAAAAACCTACTGTAGGTCGTCTCACCGACCCACAGTGGGTCGTCAATGCGACCTACCGTAGATCGGTTTTGCCCTCCTCAGTAGAGTAGCCTAAATAAGCAGGAGAAGACCGCCTCCTCGCTTAGCCGAAAACGACCTCTCGGCATGAGGGGAACAGATCCCGCCATCGTCCTACCCGAATCAGCCCACTTTCCCAAGAGCTAGACCACGTGGTTAGAGGGTAAGAAATCTTGCCCCCAGAGGTTCACTTCGCCGTAGCATCGCCCCTGTACCGAAGCACCCGCCGAGGAAAAATCTCCTTACGTAGACTAGGTACCGAATATATTTGTATATTTGTAGTCAGGAAAATAACTAGTGCCTCTAGGCACAAGATCAACATCAACCACTAAATACAAGTGTAACAGTATGGAAATCAAGAAGTCACCTAAAGCCGACCTTGAGAAGGGCAAAGGACTCTCTCTCCTACTGGGTCTCGTCGTCGCTCTCTCCTTGACCTTCGTGAGCTTGGAGTGGCGCAGTGCAGTAGCGCAGGCTGGGAACCTCAATAACTCAGGCAATAAGGCTGACCTCGAAGAAGCCCTCCTCGTCAAGGAAGAGCAACCCGAGGAAAAGCCCGAAGAACCTAAGCCACAGGAAGCTCCTCAGCAGACGGAGATCCAGCTCCCTGATGAATTTAAGGTCGTGAGCAACGATATCAAGGTCGAGAAGCCTTCGTTCGTCTCTGCTGACGAAGACAAGGCTCTGCCTCCCCCCCTCCCCTTCGGGCCTAAGGACATCCCTGGTACTCCTACTGAAGAAATCTCCGAAGAAATCTTCGAAGTCGTAGAAGAGCAGGCAGAGTTCCCTGGTGGTATCAATGCCCTTCGTAAGTACCTCATGGACAACCTCCGCTACCCTGAGAGTGCTCAGGATGCAGGTATCCAGGGTAAGGTCATGGTACGCTTCGTCGTAGAGCGTGACGGATCTGCTACCGCTGTAGAGATCTACAAGGGCGTAGACCCCGCACTCGACAAGGAAGCTATCCGTGTGGTCAAGTCCGTACCTAAGTGGAAGCCTGGTAAGCAGCAGGGTAAGCCCGTACGTACACGCTTCGTCGTGCCTATCGTCTTCTCTCTCCAGTAAGACTGACCCCATGCGAAGCGCTAGAGCGAGCTAAGCCTAGCGACCTTCGACACCCCTATAGTATAGAGGGCAGGTATCACCGATCTTAGGTGTGATACCTGCCCTCTCTCTTTGCTCCTAGACGGTGGGGTGAGGGCTTGAGCGATTTAGCTTTTTCGGGGGCTAAATCGTATCTTTGTGTCAAGTGTATCGCGGGCGAGCGCACTACGACGCACAGCCCCGCCCTACCCCATCATGACAATGGCATCCACGACAATGCATCCTGACAAACAACTCGCTCTCATGCGCCAAGCGATCGAGGACCAGCTCCAGGCACGCGCCCTCCACGAGCGTCAGCCTCAGGGTCTCTTCGCCCCGATCGACTATACACTCCGCCTCGGAGGCAAGCGCCTTCGCCCCCTGCTCTGCTGTGTCGCCGCAGCGACCTTCAGCCCCGAGTGGCAGCGAGCCCTCCCCGCAGCGGCAGCGCTTGAGATCTTCCATAACTTCACCCTCCTGCATGACGACCTGATGGACCGCTCGCCCCTACGCCGTGGGCAGGAGACGGTCTTCCGTCGCTGGGGAGACAATACGGCCATCCTATCGGGTGACGCCATGAGCATCGAGGCCTATGCCTCACTGGCCGAGATCGAGGAGAAGGCACTACTAGGCGTCATCGTCCCCCTCTTCAGCCAGATGGCGCTCGAGGTATGTATCGGCCAACAGCTAGACATGGAGTTCGAGACACGCAGTGAGGTGCGCCCTGAGGAATATATGGAGATGATCCGCCTGAAGACCTCCGTCCTCCTAGGCGCTTCTCTCCAGATCGGCGCACTCATCGGGGGCGCACAGCCTGCCGATGCTCTTCGCCTCTACGAAGCTGGTGTACAGCTCGGCCTTGCCTTCCAGATCCAGGACGACCTCCTCGACGTCTACGGTGATGAGCAGACTTTCGGCAAGCCCATCGGTGGCGATATCATCCATGCTAAGAAGACGCTCCTCCTACTCTATACGCTGGAGCAACTCCAGGGTGACGCCCTCAGCGAACTTCATTCTATCCTTGCCCTCAGCCCCGAAGAGCGTACGGGCAAAGTCGATCGGGTACGTCAGCTCTATGACGAAGCCGGCACACGTACCTACGCCGAAGGAGAAGTCCAGCGCCTCACGGACAAGGCCTTCTCCCTCATCGATCAGATGGAGCTCCGTGACGAGGGACGCTCGCTACTCTTAGCCCTCTTCCATACGCTCTCGGGCAGAACCAAGTGATCATGACACAGCTGATCGATAGCCACACGCATATCTATGCGGAGGAGTTCGACGAGGACTTCTCAGCGATGCTTCAGCGAGCCGAAGAGTCGGGCGTGTCGCAGATGGTCCTCCCCTGTGTCGACAGCGAGAGTTGGCCCCTGATCCAGTCGCTCAGTGAGGCTTATCCCCAGCGTCTCTTCCCTACTATTGGCCTCCACCCGACCTACGTCAAGGAGGACTACGAGGCACAGCTCTCCTATCTGGAGCAGCACCTCGGAGAGGGTATCGTAGCTATCGGTGAGATCGGACTCGACTACTATTGGGATACGAACTTCCGAAGCGAACAGCTCAAGGCCTTCGAGAGGCAACTTCGCTGGGCACACCAGCTCGGGCTCCCCGTGATCCTGCATGTACGGGAGGCTTTCAGGGATACCTTTGACCTTCTTCGTTCGCTCCAGCTCCCGGGACTCCGTGGGGTCTTCCACAGCTTCACAGGCAGTCGGGAGGAGCTACAGGAAGCACTGTCCTTCGAGCACTTTTACATCGGGATCAATGGCGTCGTGACCTTCAAGAATAGTTCGCTCAAGGAGTACGTCGCCGACATCCCCCTCGACCGACTCGTCGTGGAGACAGATGCTCCTTATCTAGCGCCCGTCCCCAGGCGAGGCCGACGCAATGAGCCCGCCTTCCTACGCTACACTGCGAGCTTTGTCGCTTCTTGCTACCAGATCTCCGACGAAGAGCTCTCTGCGCGTACGAGCGAGAATGCCCGCCGACTCTTTGCCCTCCCTCCACGCTAGGCGCTGTCCTTATCTGAAGTACATGCCGAAGAAAAAGGACGTACAAATCAACTAGGACGTAAGCGCCCACGATACTCCCTACACGCTAATTATCACTACTATGCTTTCTATAGATTCGCTCATCAAGCAAACACGCACTTATCGTCGCTTCGACGAGTCCGTAGCTATCGACCGCCTACAGATCGTCCGCTGGCTTGACATCGTCCGTCAGACCCCTTCGGCGCGCAATGCCCAGCCCCTGAAGTATATCATCATCACCGATACCGAGCTCTGCCACGAGATCACCGCTAAGCAGCACTGGGCTTCTATGCTCCTCGAGTGGGACGGACCAAGTGTAGGGGAGCGTCCTCGTGCTTACCTCCTGCAGATCCTGGATACAGACATCGCTCCTGCAGCCCGCTTCGACGAGGGTATTCAGCTTCAGGCGCTGGGACTCCTCGCTACAGAAGCCGGCTACGGCACGTGTATCTTCGGCGGGCATGGCAAGGCCGAACTCTCCCGTCGCCTTAGCCTACCGACCCACCTCTCGATCAATGCCATCATCGCTATCGGTAAGCCCCGAGAGGAAGTGGTACTCGAAGAGGCTCGTAGCCCAGAGGATGTCCGCTACTGGCGTGACAAGGAGGGACGTCACCACGTACCTAAGCGCCCCTTGAGTGAGCTGATCATCGAGCCCAACAAACCCTCTATCTTCTAGACTTACTGCCTGCTGGAGAGCCGACTTCGCCTGTCGGGAGATAGACCTTCGCCTTTAGAGGGCAGAAGCTTTTGCCCCGAGTGATAGAAGCCTTTCCCTAGACACAAGCCTACTTACCCTACGAGACGAAGCGACGTCTTTCGCAGGTCCTTCGGCATCCAGCACAAACGATCTCATCCCCCTATCCTTATCCCACTTCCCTATACATTCATGAAGGCGATCCCCTCCCTTTTCTCCATCCTCGTGCTTATGCTACTCCTCTCCTCCGCCAGCTGTGGGAGCGCTACGAGGCAAGCACAGAGTGCGGACAGCATCAGTGAGCCCAGCCGTACCGCTGCTCCCTTCGACGCAGACACTGCCCTACGATACATCCGAGAGCAGGTAGCATTCGGTGTCCGTACTCCAGGAAGCGAAGGGCACAAGGCTTGTGCTTCTTGGATCGAGTCCAAGCTCCGTGACTGGGGCTATACGGTGACGCTCCAGCACTTCACTGGGAAGGATTACTTTGGCAAGGAAGTACAGGGGACGAACATCATCGCTACCCTCCAGCCCGAGCACGAAGAGCGCATCCTACTGATGGCCCATTGGGACACCCGTCAGGTAGCGGATCACGATCCCGTAGCTAGCCGACAGCAGGAGCCGATCCTCGGTGCCGACGACGGCGCTAGTGGCGTAGCTGTCCTCCTCGAGCTCGCTCGGCAGGAAGCGCTCAAGCCTTCGGGCAAGGCCCTGGACTTCGTATTCTTCGACCTCGAAGATGGTGGCGGAAGCCAAAGTGAAGACTCCTGGTGCCTCGGTTCTCAATATTGGGCTAAGCACCCCCACCGACCTGGCTACTCCGCCCAGTGGGGGATCCTGCTGGATATGGTCGGTGCTCATGGCGCTCGCTTCTATTGGGAGGGGCTGTCTAAGGAGTATGCACGCCCACTCCTCGCCACACTCTGGCAGACAGCCGCACAGCTCGGCTGGGGCAATTACTTTGTCCAAGCCGATGGATCACAGATGACCGATGACCACGTCGCCGTAGTACGTGAGCTCGGTATTCCTTCGGTCGACATCATCAACTTCGACCCTACACGCCCCACGGGCTTCGGTGCGCACTGGCACACTACGGCCGACGACATGAACATCATCTCTCGGGAGACGCTTCGAGCTGTCGGAGAGACAGTCGCCACGACGGTCCGTGAGGATCTCTAATTCGTGCGAACCTCTTATTCGCTATCATTCCTTCATGCCTACAATCAACGAACTACAAGACGAGATCATCGAGGAATTCTCAGCCCTCGATGATTGGATGGATCGCTATGCACTGATCATCGACCTCGGGAATACCTTAGAGCCCCTACCCGAGAGCGACAAGACGCCGACCAACATCATCGAAGGGTGCCAGAGTCGTGTATGGATCACTGCCTCCTTCGACGGGGAGCGTATCCACTTCCGTGGCGAGAGTGACGCACTCATCGTCAAGGGGATCGTCAGCCTCCTACTACGTGTCCTCGACGGACAGACGCCTCAGGACATCCTCGCCTCCGACCTCTACTTCATCGAGCGTATAGGACTGGCCGAGCATCTCTCCCCCACTCGCTCCAATGGGCTCGTGTCGATGCTCCGTCAGATGCGACTCTTCGCAGCAGCCTTCGCAAGTAAAAGCTAAGTCTCATCAATCCCCTTATGCATATCTATCATCAGTTACTGAGGTCAGCGGTAGTGACCTCAGCAGCCCTTGTTGTGGCTACTGCGCTCGTCACCTCCTGTTCGTCCAAGACCGTTGGTGGTGGAAGTGACGATCAGCTTCTCAGCTTCGTTGACCCCTTCATAGGTACGGGCGAGCACGGGCACACCTTCCCCGGGGCTACACGCCCCAATGCGCTGGTCCAATTCAGCCCCGATACCCACCTCATCGGATGGGATGCCAGCAGTGGCTATCATGCTTCTGACAGCGTGATCTATGCCTTCAGCCTCACCCATCTCTCGGGGACGGGCATCGGAGACCTTGGAGACGTCGCCCTCCTTCCCTTCTCTGGAGCGGATAGTCTCAAGCCCGTCGCTACCTTCGACAAGGCTACGGAGGTCGCCACACCAGGCTACTACGCCGTCCAGCTACAGAACTTCGGGATCAAGGCCGAACTCACCAGCACCGATCGTGTCGGCCTCCTTCGCGCCACTTATACCGATAGCACGGACCGCAAGCTCCTTCTTGACCTCGGCCATATCCTGCAGCCCAACTGGGGGCATAAGGTAATGGGCAATGACTTCCGCCTCGTCAACGACTCCACGATCCAAGGGACGTACTATACCAAGGGCTGGGCTGAGCATCATCAGCTGAGCTACACGATCCGTCTTGCTTCGCCCGTCGACAGCATCGCCCTCTATCGGGATGGTAAGCGTGAGCTCATCCATCCAGGCTATGCGGTGACCAAGGACACAGCTGACCTCAAGCTTCACCTCTATCTCCCTGCAGGAAGCGAAGCCTATCAAGTGAAGATCGGCGTCTCTGCCGTCTCACCCGAAGGTGCTGAGAAGAACCTCACGGCCGAACTTCCTCACTGGGACTTCGACGCTGTACATCAGGAGAGCCGACGTATCTGGTCCGAAGTTCTCTCTCGCATCACGATCGAGACGAAGGATACGACCGTCCTCAAGAACTTCTACACAGCCGTCTACCACGCACACATCGCACCCTACAACTATCAGGACGTAGATGGCGCCTTCCGTGGCATGGACAAGCAGATCCACCAAGGTGATCCGAAGGACGGACATTACACTGTCTTCTCCATCTGGGATACGTACCGTGCACTGCATCCGCTACTGACGATCATCGATCCTGACCAAGCTCTCCGCTACGATAGAAGCTTAGTCCAGGACTACCAAGAGGGTACGATCCTCCCCCGCTGGCCACTTGCGGCGAACTATACAGGCTGTATGCCTGCCTACCATTCGGTGAGCATCCTGGCTGACCTCGTAGCCAAGGGGCTAGCTTCGAAGGAAGACCTTCGTCTCTGGACGGAAGCTGCCGTACGTAGTTCCATTTACAGAGAAGACCTAGCGAAGAAGTTCGCCGGTACTCGTGAGCTGGACCTCATCACCCGTCATCCATACTACAAGGAACTACTAGGCTTCGTGCCCGCCGACTCCGTGCCCGAGAGCGTCAGCTGGGGCGTAGAGATGGCCTACGATGACTGGTGTATCGCCCGTCTAGCAGAGGCTGCTGGGCTCGACTCTATCCGCCAAGTCTACGACAAGAAGGCGCTCTACTACCAGCGTTATTGGGACCACGAGACCAAGCTCATGCGTCCCGTGATGGCCGATGGCAAGTTCCGCACGCCCTTCAATCCACGCTTCTCTGCCCACGAGAAGAGTGATTACACCGAGGGTAATGCTTATCAGTGGAGCTTCTATGCACCACATGACATGGAGGGCTTCCTCAAACTCATGGGCGGGAAGGCCGTACTTGAGCAGAACCTCGATACGCTCTTCACCACCTCATCTCGTATCGACGGAGCAGAGCAATCAGGCGATATCACCGGCCTCATCGGGCAGTACGCTCACGGCAATGAGCCCAGCCACCATATCGCTTACCTCTACAACTACACCGCTTCGCCACACAAGGGGCAAGCGCTCCTAGATACCGTCCTTCGCCACTTCTACAAGCCCACTCCCGATGGCATCATCGGCAACGAAGACTGTGGACAGATGTCGGCGTGGTATATCCTCAGCGCCCTCAGCTTCTACCAAGTCTGCCCCGGGAAGGCCGAGTACATGATCGGTCGTCCGCTCGTAGATAAGGCGACTATTCGCCTGAAGAGTGGCACCTTCACCATCGAAGTTAAGGGCAATTCTCCCGTCAATAAGTACGTGCAGTCGGCGAAGATCAACGGCCGAGATATCACCGGTACACTGACCTTCTCCCACACTGATCTCCGTGCTGGCGGCACGCTTGAGATCGTGATGTCCGACAAGCCTCGCAAGTAAGGCAAGACTCCCCTTCTCCACCACACGAGCGCTAGCTACTCCGTGCTGGGACTTTGTCCTTCGGAGAGCTAGCGCTCGCTCGTTTATTCTGATGCCTTAGCACCCAAGGTCACCGCATTCACCTTCTCTCCTACTCGTCAGTCCTCCATCCTCATTCCTCGACGGAAGATTTACGGCAAAGAAAAAGCTCCATTCATAACCTGTAATAGTAGCCTTCGTAATGGGTAAAATCCGAGGACTTTACCGGTAATGAAGGCAGGTACAGCAGGGAGCGAAGACGCCCACCCATTGGGCATCGGGAAGGAGTATAAGGGATATTCCTGAAAAAATTAAATAACTCAGTTCGGTTTACACTAATTTATCTTATCTTTGTTGCACAGAACGATAAGAGTATCAACTATAAATACCTAAATAAAATGGTTAGTTACAAGGAACTCGGCTTGGTCAACACTCGTGAGATGTTTGCCAAGGCTGTCAAGGGTGGCTATGCTATCCCCGCATTCAACTTCAACAACATGGAGCAGCTCCAGGCTATCATCGGTGCTGCCGTAGAAACGAAGTCCCCCGTCATCCTCCAGGTCTCCAGCGGTGCTCGCAAGTATGCGAACCAGACACTCCTTCGCTACATGGCTCAGGGTGCTGTCGAATACGCTAAGGAACTGGGTTGCCCTAACCCACAGATCGCCCTTCACCTCGACCATGGTGATAGCCTCGAGCTCTGCAAGAGCTGTATCGAGATGGGCTTCTCTTCTGTGATGATCGACGGCTCACACCTGCCTTACGACGAGAACGTAGCACTGACTCGCTCGGTAGTCGAATATGCTCATCAGTTCGATGTCACGGTAGAAGGTGAACTCGGTGTCCTCGCAGGTATCGAAGATGATGTCGTAGCTGAGCACCACACCTATACCGAACCTGAAGAAGTCATCGACTTCGTCAGCAAGACGGGTGTAGACTCTCTGGCTATCTCTATCGGTACGTCTCACGGGGCTAACAAGTTCACTCCTGAGCAGTGCCACCGTGATGCTAACGGCATCCTCGTACCTCCCCCCCTCCGCTTCGATATCCTCGCAGAGATCGAAAAGCAGATCCCAGGCTTCCCCATCGTCCTTCACGGCTCCTCTAGCGTACCTCAGGACGAAGTCGCTACCATCAACCAGTACGGTGGTGCCCTCAAGGATGCTGTCGGTATCCCTGAAGAACAGCTCCGTCAGGCTGCTAAGAGCGCTGTCTGCAAGATCAACATCGACTCCGATGGTCGTCTAGCTATGACCGCTGCTATCCGCAAGGTCTTCGCTACCAACCCTGCAGAGTTCGATCCACGTAAGTACCTCGGTCCAGCACGTGACTCGCTCAAGAAGCTCTACATGCACAAGATCGAGAACGTACTCGGCTCCAACAACCGTCTCTAAGAGACAGCTAGCTCGCCGATCGCCCTACAACTAGGGCTGAGACGGAGCTAATACGACAAGAGGCTACCTGCCTTCCCGTACCCTCGTGGGGGTGGGAGTCAGGTAGCCTCTCTCTTTTCACCCTACCGATAGATCATATATATGCACCGCCTCTTCACGCTCCGTGAGCATGATCACGGAGCTTACCCCTTCGACCAAGTCGAGGTGGCGGACTTCCGTCCTGCCTTTGCCGAAGCTATTGCTGAGAAGCGTAGTGAGGTCGAGGCCATCATCCAGCAGACCGATGCTCCTACTTTCGCCAATACCATCGTAGCGCTTGAGCGAAGTGGGGCGAAGCTCGAATGGCTCTCTGGTATCTTCTACAACCTCCTCCACGCTGAGGCCACGGACGAACTGATGCAGATCAGCCAGGAGCTCAGCCCTGAGCTCTCCGCCCTCTCCTCGTACATCCTCCTCTCCGAAGGGCTATTCGCTCGTATCCGCTCCGTCTGGGAGGATCGGGATCAGCTGAAGCTAGACCTCGAGGATGCCCGCCTCCTGCAGCGCACTTATGAGAGCTTCAGTGAGAGTGGCGCTCTCCTACCCGAGGACAAGAAGGAGCGCCTCCGTGAGGTGAAGCGCCAGCTCAGCGAACTAGCCCTCACCTTCGGACAAAATAACCTCAAGGAGCAAGCACGCTTCCGACTCTGGGTCGAGGACGATGCCCAAGTAGCTGGACTCCCTGAGTCGTCACTCGGCGTAGCACGTGAGCTAGCGAAGAAGGAAGATAAGCCCCATGGCTACCTCTTCACCCTTGCAGCCCCGAGCTTCTTCCCCTTCATGCAGCACTGTCCTGACTCTAATCTTCGCGAGGAGATGTACCGAGCGAAGATGAGCCTGGGTGCAGTGGAGGGCGAGTTTGACAATAGAGACGTCATCCGTCGCCTTGCCAACCTCCGTCTGGAGCTTGCCCAACTCCTCGGACATACGACCTTCGCCTCGAAGGTCCTCACCAAGCGCATGGCGGGCTCTCCCGAAGCTGTCTACCGTCTGCTGGACGAACTCCTAGAGGCTTACCTACCCGTAGCGAAGGAAGAGCTCGCTAAGGTAGAGGCCTTCGCCCGTGAAGCAGGTGAGACCAAGGCGCTACAGCCCTGGGACTGGAGCTACTGGGCCGAGCAGTATAAGAAGGCCTTCTATGAGCTGGATGAAGAGGAGCTCCGCCCTTACTTCGAGCTCTCTCGGGTCTCCACGGCGATCTTCTCCCTCGCTACCCGTCTCTACGGCATCCACTTCAGTGAGCGCACCGACCTGCCCGTCTATCATCCCGATGTACATACCTACGAGGTGCAGGATCGGGACGGCTCTTACCTCGGCCTGCTGTACACGGACTTCTTCCCTCGTGAAGGGAAGCAGAGCGGCGCTTGGATGAATAATCTCCAGGAGCAGTACCACACCGCCTCGGGCGAAGACCACCGTCCGCACATCGTCCTCGTGATGAACTTCACCCAGCCCGTCGGCGATCGTCCAGCACTATTGACACCGGGGGAAGTGCGCACCTTCTTACATGAGTTCGGCCACGCCCTCCACGGCATGCTCGCCCAGGCTCGCTACAGCTCGCTCAGCGGGACAAACGTCGTCCGTGACTTCGTAGAGCTACCCAGCCAATTGATGGAGAACTGGCTAGACCAGCGGGAATGGCTCCAGAGCTTCGCCCAGCACTACCAGACGGCAGAGGCGCTACCCGACTCCCTCATCGAGCGAATGGAGCGTGCCCGTCACTTCCTCGTAGGCTATGCAGCCTGTCGTCAGCTGAGCTTTGGCTATCTCGACATGGCTTGGCACACGATCACGGAGCCCCTTCTAGAAGGACTTGACACGAAGGACTTCGAAGAGAGGGCTTGGGCTAAGGCCGTACTTCTTCCCGCTTCACCAGCCCCCTGTCAGATGAGTACAGCCTTCGGTCACATCTTCTCCGGAGGCTACAGCGCTGGCTACTACGGCTACAAATGGGCGGAGGTTCTCGATGCGGATGCCTTCGCCGCCTTCCAGGAGGAAGGGATCTTCTCGAGCAAGACGGCCCAGCGCTTCCGTGACTGTATCCTCTCCCAAGGTGACCGAGAGGATGCCGAAGTACTCTACGAGCGCTTCCGTGGGCAAGCTCCCTCAATCGAAGCCCTTCTTCGCAGGGACGGCATCGAGCGTCGCTAGCCTCACATTCGACCGAGCCCCAGCGTCACGAACCTCCGTGACGCTGGGGCTTACCTTTTACCGCAGGCGCAAGACTGAGTATAAGGGGTCTAGTCATGCCTCTGGAGAAGTCCAATCTACTCCCTTCTAAACAGCCGGCCCCATGATCCTAACAAATCGATCTACGGTAGATCGAGGAGAAGGCCTGCCGTGGAGCACCTTGGCTTACTGCAGTGTGGGGGAGGAGGCGACGGGCTACCCGTTGCTACTTGAGTTAGAGGGAGCTCCTTCGTATCGGGTAATGAGTCTTTCCATCTGCAGTAAAGGGAGGAGCATTCTCCTATTGTTCATGATAGTAGTGGCCGTACTCGGCACTGCGGAGCTGAGAGGAGGGCGCTCCCTCGTGCGGTGTGGCTACGGCAGTGTGAGCTGAGATGGGAGGGGACAGGACGGGATAGGAGCATAAAAGAAGCGACTCAGAGCATCACTCCTGACACCTGTCTTCGGAGTGAACTCTGAGTCGCTTGGGCTTATCGTAGCTGAGCTATGTGAGGCTCTTGGCTGTAGTGGATGACTTAGATAATATTACTATTCCAGTCACCACCATCCTCAATGTCCTCGATATCCCCACCTACGGAGAAGCTGACTAGGATATCCTGAGTCCCTTCGAGCTCAAGGAAAGCAGCTTCGGGACGCTCGTAGCGCTCTTTCTTCTGTTCTATATTCATCGTTCTTGTGTGTGCTTAGTGGGTTTGGATTATCCTCGCTTGATCTTGAACTCGTGCGATACGATCAGTCCATCACGCTTCAGAGGCTTGAGCTTCTGGCCGTCACCAGCTAGAGCGTTACCTGGACTACTTTCATAGAGGACTTGGAAGATAGGACCTTCGTTTCTACCATTTGAAGTCGTCTTGTTCAGCGGTAGGTAAACCGTCACATCCATTGAATCTCCTGATTTAAGCTCTTTTCGCACCTCCTTGCTGAACGTAGTGGTTACGTATCGCTGGTAATGAGCACCACCAGTGCGAGAGTTCTGAGCTACTACGGGATGGATCAATACACCCTTATTCTTACCATCTTGATCGCCAGGATTGCGGTCAGGAGCTTCGAATACGAGGTCACCACGACCTACACCATCCGCTCTCAGACCGATGATCTTGTGATCCTTGTAATCATTGTTGGTGATCTTGGCCTTAATAATTGAGCCGAGCATTCTGAGCTTTACGTTAGAGAAGCCGATCTTCCCTTCACCTACACCCGAAGGCTTCACTTCATAGGCTACGAAGATAGGGCGAGTGATGGTCGAATTATCATCCTGAGATACCCAGTAATTAATTTCTTTACTTAGGTCCATCTCTTGCCCGACAGAGTAATTTGTACGGCTAGGGGTCATGTCAGCGGTGCCCCAGTTCTGTGATGGCTGAAGAGCATAGGTCTCGAAACCAACTACAAGTGCCATACGAAGTACCTCAGGGTCGGTGTAGACTCGCTTGCGATCTTTGTTTTGCCCAGGTTGCATTTGGAGGTGATCTTGGAAGAAGCCGCTCTCATTTCTACCTTGGTCGGTCTTGAAGGAGAAGGTGCTGTGCCAGCGATCATCTGCGCCCTTGATGCTAGTTACATCGAGTGAGATCTCACGCATCACGTAGGGAGCCTCCTTACCCGTCTTCCCATCGTCGTTGTAGAAGCATACGAGGGCTGGGATTGAGCCAGTCTTGAAGTAGGGCTTGTAGGAAATACGCTCATTTTTGTCCTTAAAAGGCTGGAATTCGAGGCCACGAGCCATCTCTTCTGGCAGGTCGATCTGTCCACTGATAGAGATGCTTAGGCCGTCGTTAGCCTTCTGTTCCTGCTGTACGACTGGCTCATTGCTTTCCTTGTTACACGCACTGAGCAGAGCCAGCGAAGCAAGCATCAAAATACTTTTCTTCATCGAATGTTGTTTAATAACCGCTGTATAATTGCGTTTTCAGAGTACTTGTACTATACAGCTTGGCACAATACTCCTAGGATCACTCCATGTGAGTAGGCCGCTTACCCCTCCGATCCACAGGGGACTACTGATAGGAGTAGAGCGTGACCATAGCAATAGAGAAAACTTGATCGTACCAGTAGAGTAAATAAAAGAGTGAGAGGAAGATAAAGATTGGGCCATCCTCGATCTTTTCTCTTGTAGTTCTGTTCCCGTTTCCAATTGCAACACGAAGTTACAAAAAATAACTTCTCGCCCGACTTTAGTTGCATCTATGAGGTGATTATATTTATCTATCTCTCGATTTCTTTATATCTCCTGCCCGATTACCTGTCATGCTCCCCTCGGCTACCTGACAGATGCGAGCAAAGAGAAGAAGCCCCCGACAAGAGGCTTTTGCTCTTGTCGGGGGCTTCACTTGCTGAGCGCCGGTGGGTGTGCGGAGGGTGAGGGTTAAGCTCCTACGTGACCGCCACCCTCACTACCTTGGTTGGGGGGCTGAGTTGTGCTGTCTTTCTTCTTGCCCTTCTTCTTACTCTGAGGTCTAGGCTCGATACGCTCGAAGGTGACATCATTGAGCTTGAAGAAGGATTTGTTGGGGCGCAGCAGGACACGAGCACCGAGGATGTGCGTGGTAGCGTTGAAGTCGACCTCCTTGACGACCGCTTTGCTCCTGAGACTCGGGCACAAGCAGCCGAGACGTCCGTATTCGACGGTCTCACCACCGGCCACTAGACTGCGAGCCATATCGGCAGAGAGGTTGAGGATAGAGGCTACCTCCATGTAGTTGAAGGTCGTGTGCTCAGCGACTAAGTCGCAGAAGCGGGCGAACGAGACGCGGCCACGGACGCGAGCACGAGCGATACGTACGGTCTTACCGGCCTGCTTGCCGATCTTTAGTTTTCTTTCGCTGAGCGAATAGTTCATCGGATTGATTGCTCCCATGATTACATTTAGTATAAATGATGAGTAAAACGTGTTTTTGTACCTCTTCTCTTGAGGACACTACAAAGGTAGATCGCCCCTATCTGGCTGAAGTCCTAAAAGTGACAAAATGTACTTTTTCGGTCTCTAATGTGTATTATCGCTCCTTTTCTCCTGTACTTACCGCCTCAGTAAGCCGTAGCTATGAGGCTCTGGGGTGGTAGCTGATGGACCGAGCATAGGCTATCGGTCTGGGGACTCCCTCCGATCTCGCTCGGGGATGCAGGCCGATGGGGAGTGGAGACGTCGAAGGCCTCGAGTGCTAATACTATCGGTGGAAAGCACCCTTCGAATGGCAAGGAGGAGCCTAGCGGGATGTCGCCCCGCTCATGAATAGAAAAGTAGGGAGGGATAAGCCGTATCGCTGGACTCAATATACTGAAGCTAATCGATTCGCCGTGGCAGACGAGCGTGCGAATCAGTGGAGACTCCCTGCCCGAGGATGGGGTATCTAGGCTAAGATGACCAAGAAGAAAAGGAGGAAGGATAGGATGACGACGCAGGCAGAGACTGACCGAAGAGCCCGATTGCGTACCAGATTGAGGTTGAATAGCGGGAAGGCAAAGAAACTTAACCCCCACGGGATGATCAGATCAGTGTACTGAGCGTGCAGGAGTTCGAAGAAAATCCAAAAACTTAGCCGAGGATGCCCCGCTCGGCTCAGCCCAAAGTAGGGCGTTTCACCTGAGGACGTAGAGCTTGCTTCAGGGAGTGTGTAGAATTCTACCTCTTCATCCCGCTCCGCTTCATGCTGAAGATTGTGCCATCCCCCAAAGTACTCGGTCGTGTAGATCGTCTCATCTCCGACGATCTTGAGGTGGGCATCGTGGAGCTTTCCGCCAAAGCTTCGCCAGCTCTCGACGACACCCGTCTTGTGTATCAGGTGAGGCAGAGCCAAGCTACTTCTACGCACGGCGACGATCTGTGTAGATAGGGCGCAGAGTAGGAAGGCAACTCCTAGGATATTCGCTAGAGCGGGCTGCGCATGAAAAAAAGACTGCAGGGGATTGATGGTCTTCGACATGGGGCTTTATAGAGGATCGGGGAGTACTTCTGCTGTCTAGCGGTAGGCGATGTAGAGTGAGTGCCTCTTGCCCCGCCTAGTGATCTGGAGGTAGGTGCGAGTAGACTCCGTCTGGACGAGCCTATAGAGGCCCATCTTGGGGCGCCAAAAGAGCCCCGTGAAGCCGAAGTAGCCACCCGAGGCAAAGAGACGTAGCCCCCCGCTTAGCTCTAGTCCCGTGACTACCTCTATGTGATAGTCGGTGTGGGTGTAGGTCTTCGAGGTGAGCAGGCGCCGTAGTACGACACGCTCTCCATCGTAGCTCAGCCGGAGTGGCATCGAGACGATGGGCTCGATGAGCGCCGCTACCGCCGTCACTGCTATGAGCGTGTAGACGGTGATGCCTATAGAGAAGAGGAGGAAATAGATGAGGAAAGCGAGAGCGATCAGCCCGAGAGCGGAGATGATCACCACACATCCCGAGTAGTGGAAGGAATATTGGATGGTCTTCATCATGTAATTAGCTCTCAGTTCTTCGGAGAAGTAGCCCGAAGTTCTTATTAGTGAGCTCATCCAAAGATAGCTAATTCGCTCCCCCCGACAGTCCTTCTATCGGGGGATATATAGAGAAGGCATCGGGGAGAGCAGTTAGGGAGCTCAGGCGTAGAGGGAGCTGAGTCTCCAGCCCATAGGACGCTGAGCCCTGAAGTCCCTGAGATCGGGCTAGAGTCGATTGTGCTCCTCGAGTTGCTTCTCGACCTTATTGAAGCGCTGACGGCCGAAGCTGTAGCTGAGTCGTAGGCTGACCTTGCGACTCTCACCATAGCCCCAGGAGGCGAGTTGCAGAGCATCTTTCGTGCCGTAGCTATCCCAGCGCTCGGTGTGGAATACATCTGTCATCAGGAGCGACAGGCGAAGGCGACCGCTCTGCCAGCTCCTATTGAGCCCGATGTCAATACCACCCGTCGGCTTGCTCACCTCATAGCTCCCGCCCTGACGTACAGAGTAGTACCTAGCTGATAGCTCGAGGTTGACCCCCAGTGGGAGAAGGAGGCTATTGCTGGTGGAGAGGAAGCACGAGGGACGCCGATAGTCCTGCCGGTAGGTCTCGTAATGGAGCTGATTAGCGAAGTAATAAAAGCCCAGGTTGGTACTGAAGTCCCACCACGGAGTGAGGCGTCTGGAGAAGACGGCTTCGAGCCCGACCTGCTGCTGTGTCCCGATATTCTTCGTGGTCATGACCGTCTTGTCCGAGCCGAGTACATCGGTGAGGGAGGTGAAGTAGTCGTCGAGCTTGCTGTAGTAGAGGCTAAGCGACAGGTCACGCCACAGATAGTTGAGGATGAACTTGTGGCTGATCTGGGGCTTGAGGAAGGGATTCCCCTTCCAGTAGGTCAATTCATCCAGTAGGTATTCGAAGGGATTGAGGTCCTCGTATCTAGGTTTGTCCTGCCGGCGACTATAGAGGAGGGCAAGCTTATTCTTTGCGTTGATCGAGTAGGATAGACTGAGGTTGGGGAAGAGTCGTAGGTGATCCCCATGGCTTCGATCCGTAGCCTGAGAGGTGTGTACCCGAAGTTTGCTCTGGGTGTGCATGTACTCGAGCCTGAGACCAGCACTGAGTTCGAAGCGATCCCAGGTATGAGTGTACTGCGTGTAGCCCTCGATGTTGTGCTCATCGTAGCGGAAGCGATTGGAGCGCTGTGGATCGAGCGTCCCGTTCTTCTTGAAGAGGAAGGAATTATCGCTAGCGATGCGGGAGGCCTTCACCCCCAGAAGCCACTCAGACTGCGAGCTCGTCTGGAGCTTGTAGTCCGCCAGGAGGGCGTAAATATCGATATCCTTCTCGGGCTGTGAATAGAAGACGTCGGAGCGAATGAGCTGATCGGAGCCCGAATAGTAGTCGTTGGGCTGGTCACAGCGTGCCTTCCCGTCGAAGCGTGTCCAGTCCAGTGTGAGGGAGAGTTGCTGTCGGTCGGAGGGCTGATAGAGGTAATTGAGGCTATTGGCATACCGCAGGGTCTTCTGCTCGATATAGTTATTGCGGGCTCTGAGTCGGCCATCGAGCGTCGTCATCCCCTTATAGAGGAGGGTCGTGGTATTGGTCTCACCGGGGCCAGAGAGGATGTTCACCGAGCTTCCTACGAAGAACTTACTCTTCGGTGTCACTTGCCACGAGAAGTCGATACCGGTAGCGTAGGTATTCCGCTTGTCTGTGTCGACGGTCTCTGACAGGCTCTTGTCGCCGTTTTGTACCTTCTCGTAGCCGTATCTCATCCCATGATGGCCGAGGCTGTGGCTGTAGTTGAGCCCGAGTTGCCATTTACTGGTATTGTAGGATAGGGCTAGGTCGGAGCTCTGCTTCAGGTGATCCCAATAGGCGATGCTGTGTGAAGTGGTGAGGAAGAAGCCGGAGTGCTCCGAGGCTTTCAGTACAATGTTGATGATGCCACCGGCTCCATCCGCCCCGAAGCTTGCATTAGGGCTGGGGGAAGTCTCTATACGAGCGATCTTCGATGACGAGAGGGAGCGTAGGTAGGCTGCGAGTTCCTCGCACTGGAGCATCAGCTTCTTGCCGTTGACATAGACGGCAGTTCCGCCGATGGTGGCTAGAGAGATCTCCCCCTTATTACTCACAGAGATACCCGGAGCATGCCTGAGGACGTCCAGCGCATTACCGATATCGGTGAGGTAAGACTGGGCTACATGGATCTGTATCTTGCCGTGGGAGGCCGTGGTCATCGGCCGAGACTTGCGGGCGGTGACTACGATATCCTTAAGCGAAACTTCCTCTGGCTCGAGCTGGATATCAGGGAGGCGCAGACCCGGAGTGCAGGAGATCCTTTGCTTAACCTCCTTATATCCGAGCGAACGGATACATAGAAGGAAGTCCCCTTCACGGGGAAGGAGGGAGAAGGCTCCCGTATCATCGGTAAGAGTGGATTCGACTAGGACACCCTGAGGTGTCGTGATGAGTAGGACAACTGCGCCGTCCATCGCTCCTCGATGTTCGTCGAGTATCCGCCCTGTGACCTTCTGCTGGGCTCTGGCTGACACGCTATAGCTGACGCTAATGAAGCAAAGGAGCAGGCGTAGGATGAATCGATTCATGGCGGTTAGTTTGTGATGGGAGGAGTATTGTCCTTCAGAGGGGAGGTGAACTTCGACCTCTTTAGGCGTTAGAATCTGAACAAATGTACAGAAATATAGAATTTCTGTCCCCTTTTATCCCGTAATTCTTGACGCTATTACAAGTAATGGTCGTAAACGCTACAAGTAATCGCAGAGGCTTTGATAAGTGATACCAGCGAGGATGATAGCTTCTTGATCCTAACTTAGCAAGTAATGTGTACGATCTGATCGGGTAATGGGAGGGCTTCCTTCAAGCGACGGGGGGCTTTAGAGTAAGAAAAAGGGAAGAGGGGTATGGGTGGTTTTACGTATATTTGCGTGTCATTCGTAGCCCGTCCCGTCGAGACCACCCGAGATGATCCACCTTAAACAAGGATCGTGATCGGCTATGCCGAGGTTGCTTCTCTAAGGGTCCAGCGGGTGCGTGGCTTAACAATCCATTTATTTAAACAGTACAAAATGAAGCTATTCAAGAATCTTGTTGCCTCAGCCTGCGCTCTGCTGGCTCTCGGTACTAGCCTCTCGGCTCAGGACCTTGGTAAGATCGGCTATCGTGCAGAAGCTGGTCTGACTCTGTCTCGCATCACATCGCTCGGTGTCAATCATGATGGCGACGCTGGCGTCATGGCTAAGAACTTCCGTGTCGGGGCTAGTGTCATCCTGCCCTTCGAGAACACGATCTTCTCATTCAACCCAGGTCTCTACGTCATCGGTCGTGGTGAAGCTCAGAAGGACGTGAGGGATCCTCTCTACAAGAATGTCAAGATCCAGAACTATGCCCTTCAGTTGCCTCTGGAACTTTCATTCAATGTCCTCTCTATCGGAGATGATCACCGAGTTTTCGTTAATGTCGCTCCTTATCTAGCCTATGGTCTCTCCGCCAAGCTGACTAATGACGGCAAGAATGTCAATGCAGCTCAGCCCAAGCAGGGGACAAGCCTCGACCTCTATCAGGAGAAGGCGTTCAACCGCTTTGAAGTCGGCCTCGGTGCGAGCCTAATGTATCAGTACAAGCAGTTCTCACTCCGTGGTGGTATCGATGGTAGCCTGACGAAGTCTGTAGCGAAGAACCTCGGTACTCCCTACTATGTCACCGACGGTACACCACGCTTCCTGACCGGCTATATCACGCTCGGTTACCAGTTCTAATAGGAGCGCCTAACTCTCCTAAGTAGGAGCACCAAGTCTCCTAAGGATAAAATAGAGGCTCACCCGACACATTGGTCGGGTGAGCCTCTATTCTTCTGTCGGGAGTTGTGGGGATGTTAGCCCTTATGCTCAGAGATGACTCGCTGGAGCTGTGCGATGAGTTCGGCGAGGGGCATACCACTCCGTTCGCTCATCATCGCTACGGTAGCCTTGGGGATCATGATGCGGGCCAGTGGCGTAGAGAGCATCTTGAAGGCAGGATTAATCTCGGGGAGCTTAGCTTTCAGCCAAGGGTGCTGCTCTAGCAGGTCCTTGAGGCGAGTTGCTCCGGTGATCTCAGTGCCTGACTTCGCTTTCTCTGGGGCGGATGCTTCGACAGCGGGGGTAGAAGTGCTTGCTTCGGCGTGGGGAGCTTCAGGGGCTTTGGGCGCATGGCTCGCTCCCTTCATGCAGGAGCAAGAGACATATTCGCTCTCTCCTTCAGCTTGCTTGTCCGTGGTGGATGGTGCTTCGGGGGCGGGAGTGGTTGCTGGAGCGGAGTATGGAGCGTCTCCGTGCTTCGAAGCTGCCTTATTACTCTTGTCCCATGAGAGGAGCGTACGGGAACCTTCGAGGCTACGGATGCGGGTACAATCCTGCATCATCTCGAGGATACCACGGAAGCGTCCCTCTTCGTCACGTACAGCGACGTAGTAGATGTAGATGAAGAGTCCTGGCTTATTGATCCAGAAGTCGACTTCATCCTGCTCGCCACGACGGAACTTATCTATGATCTCTTCGACGAGGTGCACACTAGTGCGAGGGTGGCAATTCTTTACGTCTCGCCCGATGACGTTCTTGCTCCGAGGGAAGACACGGTGGTCTGTGTCGGTGTAGAAACGTACGATCTCGTTCTCATCGACATAGGAGAAGTCCACGGGCATATGCTTGTAGACGAGGTTGATCTGCTCGAGGGTCATCTGTCCCGTAGCTACCTCAAGGAGTTGCCCTGGGGTGGACCCTCCTGAGAAGCCATATTTACCGAGGAGTGCTGCTAGATCGCTAGCGAAGCCAGCTGCTTCGGTGGCGGGTAGTGGCTTCTTGGACTCTTCTGTCCGATGCCCTCCACCTACCTTGATCCAAGCAAATCCAATCTCTCGGTCGCCCGCCTTCATCTCTTCGAATTCGTCGGGGCGGATCATAGCGAGCGATGTGGGATAGAGCACTGTCTCTTCCTTCTCGATCAGGTCAAGGATGTCGGCGACGATCACAGGCTGCATGGCGATGAACTCCTCCTCTCGGTCTTCCTCGAGTAGCCTACGAGCATCCCGCACTTCATCACGGATGAAGTCATCGAGGAGCCACATCGTCGTGGTGGGACGATCGAAGCCCTTGCGCTCTAGGATCGAATAGAGCTGGTTCTGCTTGCGGGAGAGGTGAAGACGGTGCTTGTGGAGCTCGTCGTAGAGCTCGAGCCATTGGTTCTTGATCACAGGGTACTGCGCCAGCTCCTCGACCTGCTTGAGAAGTCCTCGCATGGCATCATTCTCACGAATGTAGCACATGATGGGGTGATCCTCGGGGAGGTCGGGACGACTTCTGTCGAGGACATCCTGGAAGAGGACCATCATCTGCTGGATATCTTCCTTGCGACACTCGTCGTCTTCGAAGGTCTTGAGCTCTTGTTCGGCGAGAGCGATCTCATAGGGGCGCAGGGTCTTCACTCGCTCCCTTAGGATAGCACGTGCCTCGTCGAGAGGGAGGGCGCCGCTGAGGTATCTTTCCTTGACATCTAGGACGACACGGAGCTTCTCCATGTCTACCTCAGGGAGGTTGTCTTTCATTTGTTCCATGGTGGAGAATCAGGGGAATTAGAGGTTGATGAGATAGACGAAGAATTCGCTATCTACGAGGGCTTCGATGCCGATGAATACGTCGCCGTCGAAGCGTAGGAGCGTACCGGGGCTGAGCGTGTGCTCTTCGCTCTCGTTGAGGGTGACCTTGACCTGTCCCTTGACAACACTGAAGAAGATGTCCTGCCCCTTGTGGTCGTGTGGGGCGATCTTCTTCCCCTTGGGGAGGTCTACGTGTACGACAGAGAGCTGGTCGTTACTGAGGATGTGTCCGAATTCGGAGATTTCTTGTCCAAGCATAGGTATTATGGAGACTAAGTAGGTGAGTTATTTACTTCTAACGTTTAAGAATAATCGGTTTTTCTTGGTTATCCGTTCGGATCTATCCAAAGCCGATATTTGATTGTAAAGAAAACAAATTTCTAGCTATTCTCCTACCCGACCCACGCTGAGCTTCCCCGAGATAAGCAACAAGAGCTATCCCACTCGGTGGGATAGCCCTTGATTAAAGCGACTTAGACGCTTGTCTGGGGAGCGCTTAGAAGTTGTAGGCCAGACCTAGGCCGAGGACTTCACGGAACTGTACCTTAGCGCCACGGATGTTGCCCTGATCATCACGGGTCTTGATATTGTCATCGTAGACGAGGTTCGTCGTGAGCGTCGTGGAGAGGAACTTATTGATCTTGAAGGCGATCATCATATCCCAATTCACGTCGATGTTCCCGAAGTTCTTGTCGTACGAGGTGAAGAGGGTGAGCTTGGTCACGAGGTTGATGTTCTCAGCGAGCTTACGCTTGTAGTTAGCTACAGCTAGGGCACCGAGCTCAGCGAGCACCTTCTTACCTGGGGTGACACCGAAGGCACCTGCGTCGGAGAGCTTCTTGTCGAAGACGAAGGTCATCTTGCCCGTAGCAGGAGAGAGCATGAGGGAGAAGTCGTCGTTAGGCTTGTAGTCTGCCCCGATAGCGAGGGTCAGGTAGCCGGGAGCGAAGATCGTAGAGATGTACTTGTCTCTGTTCCCTGCGATGTTGGGGTTTGTCGAGGCATCGAAGCCACGGTCGAACTGTGAGAGGAAGTCACCGAGGGCAGAGATACTCCAGTGCTTGCTCACGAAGCGACCGACCTTGGTGCTCAGGTTGAGCTTGTCGACGCTCTTGAGCCACTTATTCGTCGAGGTGAAGGTCTTCCCGAAGTCGGTGACCAGGGCATTGTCCCAGCTCCAAGCGCCCTTCTTATAGTTAGCCGACGCGTTGAGATAGAGGTTCCAAGCGACGGAGTTCTCACCCCCGGCAGCCCAGTTGGTCAGAGAGGTCTGGGCAAGGTTGAGGCCAGAGACGCCGGTGAACTTCCACGCCTTGGGAGCTTCCTCCTGAAGGGCTGCTTCAGTCTGAGCGCTTACACGACCCACGCAGAGGAGTAGGGAGAAAAGAATAAGAAATTTCTTCATTACTGTGTCCGATTATTGATAAAATTGAATGATTTTCGGGTGCAAAAATACACATTTTCAGGTAGTCGGAAGGGGCTGAGCATCCTCCCCACGACCTTGGAAGCATCCTGGCGCTATCCCTTCGATCATTTCCCCGCATTTTGGCGGTGCCAGCGAAGGCGGTGTGACGGCGAAGAAGTGCCCCGACTCATTCCCCCGTTTCCCTGAGTGCATCCCAAGGTTTAGAGCCCCTGATACAGGCGGTCTCATTCACCCTCTTCGGGAGGAGCAAAAAGGGATCTACGGTAGGTCGTCTTGACGACCTACCGTAGGTCGCATCGACGACCCACAGTAGGTTTTTTCGGCGACCTACCGTAGGTCGTTTTTTAGGGCTATCCAAGCCCAGTCTTTTTACGGGCAAGACCACCCCTCCAAACTTAGGGATACTCTCCCAAAAAGAATCCCCTCTCCCTGGTATAACCCTTTCTCATATCGCCCCCTCGCTAAAGGCTTTTGCCCCCTGAGTCCAAATTCAGTACCTTCGATACAGCTAATACAGCGGGGGAGTTGGGATGCACAGCTACAGCTGAGTTGTGATTAGCTTTCAAATTCAGTACCTTCGATACAGCTAATACAGCGCGACAAACAAAGAAGAACATGACAACGATGTTGTGATTAGCTTTCAAATTCAGTACCTTCGATACAGCTAATACAGCTGAGAAGGTCAATCAGAATGGGGAAAATCTGTTGTGATTAGCTTTCAAATTCAGTACCTTCGATACAGCTAATACAGCTGTAGTTACTGAGTACCTCGTCGTCGGAGAGTTGTGATTAGCTTTCAAATTCAGTACCTTCGATACAGCTAATACAGCTCCGTCTTTTCAGATCCGTCGAAGTTGACGGTTGTGATTAGCTTTCAAATTCAGTACCTTCGATACAGCTAATACAGCGAAGGTCGTGTAAATGGTGAAGATGGTGTGGTTGTGATTAGCTTTCAAATTCAGTACCTTCGATACAGCTAATACAGCGCGAGAGCGACAATAGGCGCAAGTGCGACAGTTGTGATTAGCTTTCAAATTCAGTACCTTCTATACAGCTAATACAGCGATATCGTCATGTTCTTACCATCAGACGGAGTTGTGATTAGCTTTCAAATTCAGTACCTTCGATACAGCTAATACAGCCCGCCTTTGCTTTTTTCGATATCGTGATACGTTGTGATTAGCTTTCAAATTCAGTACCTTCGATACAGCTAATACAGCAACAGAGCGATTATAGTCAGAGCCTGAACGGTTGTGATTAGCTTTCAAATTCAGTACCTTCGATACAGCTAATACAGCTTCACCGGGGTTAAGGTCTCGCACCATAGTGTTGTGATTAGCTTTCAAATTCAGTACCTTCGATACAGCTAATACAGCTGATCCTACATAGTCTACTGTACATTAGCTACTTACCTGAAGGATTAGAAATCAAAAAGCCGATGGAGCTCCATCGGCTTTTTGTTGTCTCATGCAGAAATGGTACTAGAACATCTCGAAGAGTAGGGGCGTATCTGGTCCCTCCTTAGGACTATGCGACGAGAAGTGCTCCATCATCCCAAACTGCTTATCCGTAATCGTCATGATGATCACCTCGCCCTCGTCGGGGAGCATCTCCTTGACACGACGAACATGAGTCTCAGCATGCTCCATACTCGGACAGTGGCGCATATAGATGGAATACTGAAGCATCGTGAAGCCATCCTGTATAAGTCCTTGGCGGAAGCCTGAAGCAGCCTTGCGCTCCTGTGAGGTATAGGTAGGGAGATCAAAGAAGACTAAGACCCACATGACTCGATATTCACTTAGGCGATGAGCTAGCATGAGAGGAGGGGATAAGCAAGACGACGCCCCTCTCCGGTGAAGCAACGTAGGAGTGAGCCTGCCGTTTGTGAAGCAGCAAGCATCAGAGGACGCCTCTGCCCTTCGATCTCCACATCTAGGGCTGATACAGAGAGTAGACGTGCCTTGATCTCCTTGCTCAGCACCGAGGGGAAGCCCTCTTCCTCACAGATCTCCACGACCAACTGATCTACATAAGGGCGGTAGGGCTCCATGATATCATCAGCAAGGCAGTAGGCATTGTACTTATTGTGATGGTGGATACCGAGTGTGGGGAGAAGCCCTGTAGCGACAAGAGCTCGAGCAATGATGGCTCTCAGAAGGGCATACCCGTAGTTGAGCAAGGAATTAGGAGCAGTCTCCTCTCGCTCTCGCACAAAGTCTGGGAGAGAGACGAAGAGGTTACGCCAGTAGAAGGCAGCAGCTCGAGCCTCGAGATTCTCTGAGTCGCCACTCTTCACCTGCCGAGACCAAGCGATCATGTTCTTCGCTGGTTCTCCTAGGACATTCTGCAATACTATTGCTTGGTTCTGTATCTTGGCTTGGATCGTTTGTTGCCAGAGTCTCTTGCGTAGAGGTACCGAGGCCTCGAGTTGCGCACGGAAGCGCTCATTCTGCAGACTATGCCCATCTAGAGGAAGGAGGAGCCCCGAAGGGAGATGATTCATCGAGCAAGTCACGACAGCACAATTGTAGCTGAGTAGAGCATCGAGCAGTCTATGGGTGATCGTGATCTGCGGATGATCGAGGAGGACGACCCCGATATCCTCTATCGGGATCGTCCGTACACTCGTAGCTCCACCCTCATCAGGGGTCTGACGGATCTCTAGCTGCCTCTGCTTCAAGGCCAGATAAGCAGGACTACCAAAGTAGAGGGTTCGCTTGATCATAAGCCTTCTGTTTACTTAGGGAGGGAGATCTCCCCGAGGAGATTAACCTTGACCTTACGTGGGTTCGCCTTCAGATATGTATCATTGGGGCCCCGTAAGCGGTAGAACTTGGGGATAATCCCCGTATTATTCTTGTTGTCGGCAACCTCAGTCTCAAGATGATACCGGAAAACATAATACTCCGAGGACATCTTCTGAACGCGATAAAGATGATTGCTTAGGGTCAGCAGATCAGACTCTGCTAGTGCTGTCTGGATCTCTTCGTCCGTAAGCCCAATGAGGAACATCTCATTCGCCTGCAGATACTCTACAAACTCCCAGTCAGAGGCAGGGAGATTCGCCAGCAGAGCCTCTGGGATATCATCTCTAAGGAGGACTTGCTCTAGGACTTCACGAGGCTTCCTAATAATCGCTGGTAGACCATAGCGCACACGATCTACGGCCTGCCAGAAGGTGACACACGATTCGACGAGCTTACCCTCTGGTGTTCGGTAGATGCCTACATGATGATTGTTCCCTGGATTGACGAAGGTGATCGCCTTACCTGACTCATTGTAGCGTAGGGGGACGATACTATTCTTCCCATTCTCGATAGCAACACGTACACTACGTACGCACTGAGCACCTGCTTCGTCAGAATAGAACGGGGTAGCTAGGAGTAACTTCGGATTGAGCTTCGCTCCTTCTGAGGGTTGAGCACGGGCTACCATCTCTCGGCGAAGCTTAGGATCTACGATCTGCTCAATCTGAGTTTCGGAGAGGCTCTCTAGGGCGACCTTCTTGACGTAGGTAGGCTCGCCATTCCTCAAGATCTGCCCATAGAGACTCTCATCCGACAATGGTCCTCGAGGGATGAGTACACCGGACTGAGTCACCTTCTTCCCAGAGCGGAGATAGGTATTACGTCCAGTGGAGACCGTACGCTTACCAGGGCGGAAGGACACAAGGATCTCTGCGACCTTAGACTTCACTTCCTGATGTGAGAAGTGAGGCTGTAGAATGAGCCAATTCTCTAGGATGCTATGCTTGTCCGCTGTAGGGCGTCTCTGTCCCCCCATCTTCTCCCGCACCTGTTTGCTATCCTCCTGCATCTGTAGACTATCCTCCTCACTATTCAAGCTATTGAGTCGCTGAATATATCCCTGCCGAGTACAAGCCACGACAAGTGCATCGATCGCATGATGCCGGTGGTCCTTACGCTTCGACCAGTCCTTGATCCTTTCGCTCTTCGTGATGAATCCATCCTTCTCCTCTTGGCTTACGATCTCGGTTTCCCCCATAGATTGGTAGCGCTCGAAGTTGAGTTCCCGTAGGATATCATCATATCCCCAGAGATGACGGAGCTTGGCCGTCACGCTCCCCTCAGAGGCACCGACCCGACGGATCCCCTGGCGGAGGATCTCCTGCGCCTGCCGAGCGATATACTGCGTCAGACGAAGCTGGCGCTCGATGAAGTCTGCAGGGATATCCGCCTTCTTCCACTGGAGACGACGACGCTTGCTATAGGAGAGCTTACCATCATGGAAGAGAGTCTCGAGACGATCTAGATACTCGGCCTCTCGTCCCTCAGCGAGGATGTACTCATAGGCTGTCCTATTGCCTTTATCCTTATTGCATCGGCTACAAGCACAGGTCTTATTGGCAGAAGAGTCATCATAGAGAATAGACTTAGGGATGATATGCTCGATCTCGACTCCATCACCCCTGAGGAACTGCACGACGTCGATCGACCTGCCGCAATAGAGGCATTGCTCCCCAGCTTCCTGCCAGAGACGATACTTCTGGATTCGGGACTTCGTCGGATAGAGTTCGTACTCTTTGATACGCTCCGCTATCTCTTTGTTCTCCTTCTCTCTGGATCGTATCCTCTTAGAGGTCTCCTCACGCTCCTCACGGCTCATCTTCAGCTCACGGGCGAGCTCGACACGCACTTCATCAATCGATCCATACTTCTGGCGAAGGGCATTGACGAGGTTGATCATCTGATTGAGGATCTTCTCCACGATAGGCTGTCGAAGTTCATTGCGCTGGAGCAAGGGGATGTGCTCTAGGAGTGGGCGCTCCTCCAGCTCCTCCTTAGTCAGACTACTTGCTGAATGGCGTTTCCCCGCTAGTTCACAGGCTTCACTATACCCATGCCCCTCCTGCAGATGGGGCAGGAGCTTACAGATGAACTTCGCCGACTTATTGCTGTAGCCCTGCTTGGCGAAGTCAATCTGATAGAGCTTGTCCAGCAGTCCTCCATCTAGGTCCTCCTCTAGGAAACCAAGCTGATCGATAAGGGCTCTACGCATCGCCTCTCGCTCCTCTATGGAGTAGAGAATATGCCATAGTCGGTAGAGAGGCTGGCTGAGGTAGCTCTCGTCGACAATCGGACGGATAAGCCCCGTCTCTGGGTCTACCTCTTGGGAGTCTCGTAGCTCCAAGTCCATCCGAAGGAGGGGTTCATACCTCTTATATCCCGCCAGAGCCTTACGCAGGAGCGCCCGTGTCGTATCGCCCTTGATGCCTCCTTTCAAGAGTTTATCGCACCAGAGTCGCTCCCTGTCTGAGATCTTCAGCTCCTTCTTGAGAGCGGTGAAGGTCAGCTTGTCATGCGTCTGCAGATAAGCTAAGAGCTTCCGCTTCTCCTCTAGAGTGATCGGCCTCTCCTTCCCATCGGGATAGTAGATACGTATATTATGAATAGACTCCCAGAGCTTACAGAGCTGAGCTATTGGAGAACTCTTCGGTGCGACCTTGGGGCCGATCGTGATCTTCCGCTCTTGGAGCTCTTCCTTGCCTTCCCTGTTGACCCGCTTGAGCTGGACGACACGCTCTTGCTTCTCAAACTCACAGAAGGACACTAGTCCCTTACAGGACTTCAGTGGTCGCTGGAAGAAGATGACCTTATCCCGTAGTTCTTGGATAAACGCAGAGGTCAGGACCTCGGGATAAAAGACTGACTGCACCCCCATGATGCGATCAAACTCCTCGATATAGGCTTCCCGAGGATAGACCTGATCCTTGATGCGGTAGTTATAGAAGAATCCACCCGAAGGGCTCTCCTGCCTGTGCTCTTTGAGTTTGCAGGCAAAGTGCTGTCCGACGGTAGCCCCTTCCTGCTGAAGCTCTGCATAGCGTCCCTTCACTGTGGCGACATAGCCCTTCTCCTTCCCTCGCTTAGTTGCCTCTTCGGCTTCATCGGACTTTGCGTGCTTATAGCCTCTTTTCTGATTGATGTGGTAGAGTACACGACCTATCTCTGGGAGGGAGAGCTTCTCCCCTGGTGAAGCAGCTCGTGCACGAAGCTCCCAGAGGTCAAGGACTGGGAGTTGCATTAGATCTTTGTCTGGGAGCATCCCATGCTCTGCCAGCTTCTCACTAAGGACTTTGCGTCGCAGTTGATAGCGGTCCAGTCCCTTGCGTATGGTGCGCTGTGTGGTGCGCTTCTGGTTCTTGGAGATCGCCTTCCCTTGGGAGAATTCATTGAGATCATCCGTCGTCAGGGGTACGATGCGACTCCCCATACCTAAGATCTCAGCAGGCTGATCCTGCTCATCGAGGGCGATAAGACACCACCCTATAGATCCGACACCGAGGTCGAGACCAAGTACATGCTTACTCATAAGCGTTTGTGTTGTGTAGGTTAAATCTTTAAGCTAACTTTGCAGTACTGAATTTGAAAGCTAATCACAATAAGGATTATCCGTTGTGAAAACATCTAAGGCGGGCTTCCTTCGGGGAGCTCGTCTTCTTTTTGCCCCATCATCAGACGACCACGATAAGTAGCTCTGCCTACGAAGTTAGTGACTTCTACACGTATGAAACAACCTAATACAACTCCTCTCTCCATTTTTTATTTCCCATCTCCCAGCGCAAGACAAAAAACTTACACCCTGAGGTCTTTCGGCAGCTAAGCTAAGAGAACCGATAGATCAAGGAGCTCTCCGAAGGAGCTTACCTCGACTCGTCCTATATAATTATGTACAGGGATACAACTCTCGGCGCCCATGTAGGAGTTGAAGTTCAAGAGAACGACGCCCCCCATCATCCCCCCTCACCTCAGGCATACTCCCCAAGGAGATCAAACGCCCAAAATCAAACTGGCTCACACCTAGCTACAGCATCTCGCTACAGCCCGTATAACAAGCGGTCTCTGGCACCCCTAAAAAGGGACCTACGGTGGATCGCAAATAAAACCTACTGTAGGTCGTCTCACCGACCCACGGTAGGTCGCATCGACGACCTACCGTAGGTCTCTTTACCGAGCTATCCGACAGCCGACTTCTAACGACCCTTTCCTACCCCCTAGAACCTACGCCCGGCGGGGCAAAGTGAGCATCAACTACCCCCACTGGATCCACCAAACAAATCAGAGGAGAAGATGAAGGCAGACATAGCCCATCTATCCCTAGGCCAGGATCAAAGGTCGCGGACTCCTAAAGACCTAGTAGAGCCCACCACACATATGAGCTATAGCACGTAGCCTCTCCTATATGAAGCTAGGCTTCCCATCCAAGACCATGCTCTACGTTCCTACTCTGCACTTATGGGTGGAAGGTACAGAGAAAGAAATTTCACGGAAGATTTGGTCAATTCAAAAAGTCATCGTATCTTTGCAACGCAAAAGAGAAAGGCAAACCACTCTAAAAGCAAAGTTGACATGCGGAAGTAGCTCAGTTGGTAGAGCATAACCTTGCCAAGGTTAGGGTCGCGGGTTCGAGTCCCGTCTTCCGCTCCAATAGGTTTCCATAGTTTTGATGTGTATTTGTTTGATGAGGCATTCTAAGATTCACTAAGGTGATCTTGGGATGTTTCTCGCTTTTATGGGCTAGCCATATACTCGCACCCCGCCCCAGAGCTCACCGAAGAGAAAGAGCGCTTTCATAGATAACCCGGATGAGTTAAGCCATAAAGTGAGGCCTACAAAGCTGTAAAGTGAAGACTACAAAGCCGTAGAACGGAGCCTACGAGGCCGTAGAGCAAGCTCTATTAAGCTGTAAAGCCAAACCATCCAAGCTATAAGTCAAGTCTTCGCAAACCATAAGCGCAAATCCCCCCAAGAGAGAACTCCAGCCGTCGAAGTAGTAAGGACAAGCCGTCTCAGCCGTGGCGCAAATCTATCAAGGCTGTAAAGCCAAGCCATCTGAGTAGTAAGCCGAAGTGCCCCAAACTGTGACGTAGATCCATCGAAGCTATTCTCCTTTACCTTTGGTGCTGTGAGCTTTGGCTGTCTGAGCTGGAGAACCAGAGGGGATAACTCATACGACGCAGGCGACTTAATAAGCAAGGCCCTTGGACCAGATTGGTCCAAGGGCCTTGCTTGTATAGTAACAGCGGGGAGGGTTCAGGTAAAGCGCCTTCGAAGAGGCCGTCCCTACCCCACTTATCTAAAAGTCAATGGGTGGGGATGATTCGGGACTCTCGCTCGGTTCGCCCTCGAAGACTTCGACAGCTTCGTCATCTCCGATCCCTGCATCATAGCAGGGCGAGAAGCCTGGCGGTATCTGGAAGGGGATACCTACTAGATAGCCGAGCGTCTTATCGGAATAAACCTTCTTCATGAACTTACCGAAGATAGGTAGAGCAGCTGCAGCCCCTTGACCGAATGTCATAGAATTGAAGCGGATACTACGCTCTTCACCTCCGACCCAACAGCCAGCTACCAGGTCAGGTGAGAAGCCCATGAACCACGCATCACTATTATTCTGCGTCGTCCCTGTCTTACCGCCCAGAGGCATCTGCAGGCCAAAGGAGGAGCGAAGACGGCCCCCCGTCCCGCCGTTGATGACATTCTGGAGCATGTAGAGCATCTTGTGCGCAGCGTCAGCAGTAAGGACTTCGGTCATCTTCGGCGTGAAGGTCGCCACGATATTGCCGTGCATATCCTCGATCTGAGTAACCAGTACAGGGTCGACACGCACCCCATCATTGACGAAGGTCGTATAACCCGAGACCATCTCTCCTACAGTCGCCTCAGGCGTACCGAGAGACATCGCCATCGTCGCTTCGATAGGACCACGAAGACCATAGCTCTCGAGGAGGCGCTTGAAGGTAATCGGCGAGGTACGACTCATGAGTTCGGCCGTCACCCAGTTATCCGAATTCTGTAGTCCCCATTGGATCGAGACCATCTCTCCTATACGGCGGTGGTTGGTATTACGAGGTGTCCAGGTCTGACCATTATCTAGTCGGTAGGTACGCTGCACGTGGAGCACCTGATCGCAGGGGGAAGCCCCGTCGATCATCGCTAGAGAATAGAGGTAAGGCTTGATGATCGAGCCCGTCTGACGGCGACCATCCGAGACCATGTCGTACTGGAACTGGGAGAAGTTAATATCGCCCACGTAGGCCAGCACATAGCCATTGTGGGGGTTCATCGCTACGAATCCCGAGCGAAGTATCCCCTTCATGTAGCGGATCGAATCCAATGGCGTCATCACCGTATCCCGTGTGCCCTGCCACGACCACACCTGCATCTTCGTCTTACGATGGAACTGTGAGCGGATCTCTTCGTCCGATAGCCCATCCTCCTTGCTGAGACGCCAGCGCTCAGACTGACGCATCGCACGGTCAAGTATCTTCTTACGTTGGTCGGCTGATATGGAGGGACTGAAGGGATCTCCGCCACGTGCCAGGCGCTCTCTGTCGAAGGCAGGCTGGAGATGACCTGCCATGTACTCCTGCATCGCCTCTTCGGCGTAGCGCTGCATCACGGGATTGATCGTCGTATAGATCTTCAGTCCATCGGTGTAGATATTATAGGGGGAGCCGTCGGACTTACGATTCTTGTTGCACCAGCCATAGAGCGGGTTCGTCTCCCACTGAATGCTGTCGTCTCTGAACTTGGCATACTGCCACGAAGCATAGTCACTTCGGTCAGGTTTATTCGCCATCATGACCTTGCGCAGATGCTCACGGAAGTAGGGAGCTATGCCCTGCTTGTGGTCCATACGATGAAATGAGGTACGGATCGGCAGGCGAGACAGGGAGTCGACTTCACGAGAAGTGAGGTAGCCTGCCTTCTCCATCTGCTGGAAGACCGTATTACGTCGCTCCATCGGTAAGGGACTATTGGCTCGAAGTACGGGATTGTAGGTGGATGGATTCTTGCACATCCCGACGAGGACGGCCGCTTCCTCGACCTTGAGTTCAGCAGGCGTCTTGCCGAAGTACGTGAAAGCCGCCGACTTGATCCCCACAGCGTTGTAGAGGAAATCAAATTGGTTGAGGTACATCGCTAGGATCTCCTCCTTGGTATAGAAGCGTTCGAGCTTGGCAGCAATGACCCACTCGACGGGCTTCTTCATCATACGGGTGAAGAAATTAGAGCTAGGTGGCGAGTAAAGCATCTTAGCCAACTGCTGCGTCAGCGTGCTACCACCCCCTGCACTCTTCTGCTGGAGGATCCCAGTTTTAAAGATAGCACGGGCGAGCGAACGGAAATCAATCCCCGAGTGGTTCTCGAAGCGAACGTCCTCGGTGGCTATAAGCGCCTTGACGAGATTGGGAGAAAGGTCCTTGTAGTCTACGAGGACGCGGTTCGATCCGCCATGAGCAAACGACCCGATCACTTCCCCGTCAGAAGCTAATATCTGGGAAGCGTACTTGTCAATAGGGTTTTGGAGCTGCTCGATAGGAGGAAGGTAACCTATCCAGCCCATAGAAATGGCGAAGATACCGCCTAAGATGCCCAGCCAGACGAGCGAGAATGCCAGCCACAGCCAGGGCTTGATCTTATGTTTCATCTATTACCGTTGTCGTATTCTGTCCTGCACTCGCCCCCTCGGGATAAGGAGATCGGGGAGCTCAAAACGGGACATACTGATTGTCTTCTTTTCAGTCAGAGCGAACTAGTGACGCTCGGTACAAAGGTAGCTACTTTTCGTTATTCTGTTGATGGGCTGGTAGCAGTGGGCACAGTGACCGTGCTCCGCTCGCCTACTACTTACAAGAAAGTACCCAATATCCTTGCATCCCGAAAGGCTTGACACACGCCCCACAGCTAGCCTTCAGCCCAAACGATCCGGGATATCCGGATAGTTAGCTTCCGCCATCCCATCATCATTCGTTTCTTATCTAAAGAATACCCTCCGAGTTACCTGTAATTGCGCAAGAGTTTTCCTTTCATCACAAAGCCTCTTTACTACAAGGAGTACCTCCATCTACCGAGCAGCTCCCGCAAGCATACGCATGCCCCTCCCCTTCTCCTTAGAGAGAATAAGACTTATATTATATGACCGAGGAAGAGGCAGGTAATCAGAGTCTGGCGACGAAGCTATACCCTAGGCAAGGTTCTCCAAAAACACGTACCTTTGAGTTACATAAAGGACAAGGCTATGACTAAGACTTTCAACTTATATTGCGACGAAAGCACGCACCTAGAGAACGACCACCAACCCTACATGCTCCTTGGTTACATCAGCGTTGCCTATCCACAGGTCAAGGATGCTAAGGAACATATACGTGCGATTATGAAGAAGCATGACTTCCATGGAGAGCTCAAATGGACCAACGTACATAAAGCTACCTATCCCATGTATAAGGAACTCATCGACTATTTCTTCATGACCGACCTGCAATTCCGTGTCATAGTCGTGGACAAATCACAGATAGATAAGGAGCGAGATGACTACAGCTTTGAAGACTTTTACTTCAAAATGTACTTCCAGCTGATCCATCACATGTGCAACATGAACTATCGCTACAACCTATATATAGATATCAAAGACACCTGTAGCCACCACAAGCTTCGCCGACTAAAGGATATACTGGCTAACAATACAGCTATAGGGACATGCCAATTCGTAAGATCACACGAAGTGGTGCTACTTCAGCTGGCGGATGTCCTTATGGGGGCGATCAACTATCACTTGAGAGTACGTAGGCGGTGCATAGAAGGAAAGGTCATCGCTAAGCAGAAACTCGTAGAGGAAATACAGAAGCACCAAGACACTCCTCTAGAGAAATCGACCTCGAAAGGATATCAAAAGCTTAATCGTTTCTTCATCACGCTCAAGTAGCATGCCTCTAAATCTAGTCAAGGAATACCCTGAACTCCTGACCCTTCTAGGGTCACCTGAGGAGAATAAACGATCACTCCGAAGGATATTCGATCGTGATATAGCCAACCAGACCAACTTCTGCTTTAGGGGAATACGAATCCATCCGATCAAAGCAGAAGGAGTAGATAGCATGAATACCCTGTTCACTCACCTAACCTGTAAGTCTGAAGAAGTGGAAGTCACAGGAAGAAGCTCATACAAACATCGTGTCTTCGATCGCCTCCGATCAGAACGCCTACACTGGATAGCCCACCATATCAATGAGCGTTCTCCTCAAAGTATCCAAATATTCACCTTACAGGAGCGAGATCAAAAGAAGAGAGAGGACGTCACTAAGACCTATATCTACGATCAAACAGAAGAGTATGTGATCATCCTTGAGCACCAGAGAACGAGTGGCTATTATCTACTGACAGCCTTCCATATCACAGAATCCTCCGTGCAGAAACAGCTAAAGAAAAAGATGCTAAAAGCTCAAAAGAGGGCGACCTATAAATGAAAGCGCAGGGCTCGAACCATATCAAAGATGGTCGAGCCCCGAAAACTCCTTCTATTTATAGATGAGTACCACAAAGGTAGATATTCTCTTCGATAAGTCCTAATTGCGAAGGACATTCTCCTTCATCATAAAAGCAGTACAGAGCATGAGGACTGCAGGGTAAAGCACAAGAACTTTACCCTCTGAAAGGCTCACAGCAGAAGAGCCGATTTTAGGAAAACAGCCTGAATATACCGACCGAAAGCTATAAACTCGTACTTATCGGCAAGGGTAAAATTTGAGAAAAGCAGAGCGGAGAAGCCCGAAGACTTCCCCGCTCTTGTGGGTTGAGATGAGGCAGAGTCGCTTGTCGATCGATGTGAGTGATCGTGAGAGCGCTACTTCATCTGCCTATGTCGTCCGCTAAATCGTCCGCTAGAGATGCCTTCGCCTGTGGATAAGGCTGAGCGGCGTGACTGATGACACGCTGGTGTACCCCCGAGCAGAATCGAACTGCTATCTAAAATTTAGGAAATTCTTGTTCTATCCGTTGAACTACGAGGGCCGATGTCACGGAGCTTGTAAGCGCTCCAGACGGGGGCAAAGATAGCGAAATTCTGCTTTGCCTTGGCGTACGCTCTTCCCCGATCTTTAGAGACGGAAGAAGTAGTTGAGCGTAGCACCGAAGCGCATCTCCGAAGACTGGACGTAGGCCGAGCCTCTTCGTGCGCTCCAGATATTCCCTAGTCCGTAGACGAATCGCCCTTCGAGCTCGATCCGCTGACGTGCACCGAGGGCGATACTTACCCCTGGTCCACCACCGAGTCCCCAGAAAAGGCGGTCAGTGACTGCCATCTGATGACGGGCCAGATCACGCTCACTCATGTTCGCCTCACCTGTGACTTCGGAGGCTTCAGCGAGCTGATAGCCGACGAAGGGGCCTAGATTGAGGAAGAGACGCGTGCCACCCGAGCGAAAATATAGATGCGATAGGATCGGGAGCTCCAGATAGTCGATATGCCGAGTGTAGCGAGTCGCCAGCGCATCATACTTCTCCTGCCACCCGCCCCGTAGGTAGTTGAACTCCATCTGTAGGGAAGCGCCTCGCTCGATATCGTAGCGCAGAGCCAGACCTCCTACGTAACCCACGTGGATACGCTGGCGTACTGAGGGAACGAATGTAAAACGACTCGCCGCTATTCCCCCGTGAACTCCTATGGAGAGTGACTGAGAGAAGGGCTCTTTTGCCTCTCCCTGCGCCCAGAGTGAAGGCACGAGGAGGAGCGATAGCAGGAGAGCTAGGAGCGACTGACGGCTAATGAGCTTCACGGAGTATAGCGCCTGAGGAAGGATAGTTGACGAAGAAGAAGCGGTCGTTGGTGTAGATATTCCCTTCGCCACGCTGTAGATGGAAGTCCAGCTGTAGTCCATCGGAGGGGATGGACGACATGTTGCTGACGAAATTCTGGCCATACATCGAGTAAGCACGGATGAAATAGCGAGCCAGATCATAGCCCAGGACGCTGTACTTCGGGTAAGAGTTGCTCACCTTGTGGCTAAACCAGCCCGTGAATTGGCTCAGGAAGTCCTTCGCTTCAGGAAGTGTGGGGTCGAAGAAGAAGCTGGAGTAGATCGTCGTATTGTAGCGACGGAGGCTCTGCTGGAAGTTCGGCCCGTAGGATTGCCACTGAGGGTAGCCGAAGAGGCTGATACCCGCCGTCTGAGTACCGATAGCGGCCATGGTCGCTAGGGCTAGATTGCGGTCAGGTGAGATGGGGACGACGACGGCATTATTACCCAAGCCACCGACTGCACCTCGACCGACCTCGACGGATCGGCTGGAGACGCCTGCCCGACTGAGGGCTGTGCGGAGCTGCGTCACGAAGCTATCCTCCGTGTCTCCCGAGCGATGGGTGAAGATAACTTCCTTACCTCGGTAGCGCTGTACGAAAGCTGGGATCACTCGCCCAAGGATAGTCGCCGTGTGAGCATTCGCCAGGACGACCCGACCATCCCCTGTCTCCAGAGCGCCTGCCTTGCTGAAGGGGATGACATAGTAGCTATAGCCCGAAGCGCCTGCGATAGCTCGGATCTGACTCTCCGTGACACCACCGAAGACGAGATCCTTACCTCGGAGCTTCCCTTCCTCTATATAGGCGTTGAGTGCAGCGTCACTGGGGACGTCAAGTGTCGTCAGCTGCATCGAGATACCGGCCTTCTTCAGCTGGTACATCCCGAGGAGGAAGCCCTCGTAGAACTCTACATAGTGCTTGTCCTGCTTGAGAGGAAGGAGCATGAGTATGCGTGTCTGGCCAGCAGCTACCTGTGATGGGGCCGTGGGCTCCTGTGGAGCGGGGGCAGGATCGCTGATGACGGGGCTGTCGGCCTTAGCCGACGGGATGACGAGCTCCATGCCCACCTGGACGTTAGTAGAGGTGACGCCAGGGTTAGCACGTAGCAGATCCACGAGGTCGATACCGTAGTTACGGCTGATCCCGTAGAGCGTCTCGCCGGACTCTACTCGGTGCTTCCGTCCCTTCTGCGAGGTAGCTGCCTGAGGAGTGGTCGCTGAAGCGGAGGGGATGATGAGCTTATCCCCCACCTTGATCTGCTGACGAGCCCAAGGATTGAGTTCATATACCTTCTCGATCGGCACATTATACTTGCGTGCTATGCTGTAGACGGTCTCTTCACGCTGCACCTCGTGCTCACGTATACGTCGATTTCCCTGCGCACTTCCTCCGATATAGACCAGAAGAAGGGCCATCGAGAGGAGCAGAAGGCGTCGATAGGGATGCGAAAGTGTCATCTTTCTCTGTGCTTACTATTAGTATGAAATATGGGACAAAGGTACAGAATCAGAAGCAATACCCGAGGAATGAGCTTCTCGCCTTCCCGTAGCCCCCGCCTCCGTCCTCTATAGCGGGTGCCCTGAATGCAGGCGAAGGGCGCTTCCCTCAAGCGTAGTGGTACGAGCAATCACGGGACAAGGCTAAGGCTCAAGCAAGCCACGACACCCCTCCCGTCAGTTGATCGCTGAAGCCATCAGCTGTAGCGCTCGCCTTCTTCTCTTGTAATGACGCCTTCCTTTACTAGTAATCAGCTCCCGTATCTATTGAGATGACTTCCCCGCTCTGCAGAGGCTGAGCGGGGAACCAAAGACAAAGCTCCCACGCTCGGCAGGTGACACCTCGAGGGGGATCACGGCTACCAGCATGGGAGCTTCGCTAACTAGCGCTCGGGGCTAGCGGGTGAAGGGAGAGGCCTTCTCTAGTGGATCACTATCTCATCGCAGAAGATGAAGTTCCCCTTGGGTCGATCATTCGAAGCCCGTAGACGTACGTAGCGAGCACGTTCCTTCATGGGGAAGGAGAAGGTCTCAAAGACGGGCTGGTAGATCTCCTCACTCGTGCGGGTGGATTGCTTGACGACACTACGGAAGTTCACGCCATCGCTACTCAAGAGTACCTCTACTTCCCCAGGCATGTACACCCACTGGATGCGCTCTTGCATGAACTTGGCGAAGATATGACTAAGCTCTTCCTCCCGGCCTAAGTCGATAGTGACGTCGAGAGGTGAGGTAAAGCCCTGCCAGCGACCGTCTAGATAGGTAGGCGTACCACGGACACCATCGAGGAGCGCACGCTCACCTCCGGCGGGATACTTCTCATTCCACGAGCAGTCGTTGTAGGTGATCTTCTTCCCGATCCCCTTATGGTAGTCGGTGCGGAAGCGTAGATCGGGGACGTCAAGTGCCTTCCCTCCGTCGAAGAGTCGTGCGACAAGGAGGATCGAATCACGGGATACGATCGGGCGGCCATCATACACCGGCGACAAAGCTGTCGGGATAGAGCCATCCACAGTATAGCGGATCTCGGCTGCGGGACGCTCACTCATCAGGCGAACGGACACCTCACGACGGGCGGTATCTACTTCGTTGAGCGCAGCGATATGTCGTAGAGGATAGGCATTCACACCACGCTTGAGGAGGGCAGGTACGTGATAGTTCGTACGGCGTAGGAAGCTAGCATAGTCACGATCGGCCTGTGGTGACCATGCGACTTCAGCCAGTGCCAGCACTCGTGGGAAGAGCATATACTCGGCATGTGCCTCATCGAGGACGTATTCTGTCCAGAGATTGGCCTGCACTCCGAGGATATGTTTAGCCTCGTTTGCCGTGAGTTCCTTAGGCATGGGATTGTAGGAGTAGACCTTCTCTAGCGTAGTGAAGCCCCCGTTAGCACGTGGTTCGCCATCGGCTTCTCTTTGATAGAAGTCGAGATAGACGTGACTCCCGGGCGTGAGGATGACATCATGCCCCTGCTTTGCCGCCTTGATCCCGCCTTCTTCACCACGCCAACTCATGACCGTAGCGTCTGGAGCGAGCCCGCCCATCAGGATCTCGTCCCAGCCGATGAGCTTACGTCCCTTGCTATTGAGATATTTCTCGATACGCCGTATCATGTAGCTCTGGAGCTCATGATCGTCCTTGAGGCCCTCGACACGCTTACGCTCGGTGCACTTGGGGCAGTCACCCCAGTGGCGCATCGTAGCTTCGTCCCCGCCGATATGAATGTACTTGGAGGGGAAGAGTGCCATGACTTCATCGAGGATCGCCTCAAAGAAGGTGAAGGTCTTCTCGTTGCCAATACATACATCAGAGTTCTCGAAAGCCCAGCCATCGAGACAGCTCAGCTCGGGATACGCCGAGAAGAGCTCGTTGCTATGGCCAGGGAGCTCGATCTCTGGTATCACTGTGATCCCCAGTCGGTCGGCATGGCGGACGACACGCTGGATCTCCTCCTTAGTATAGTAGCCACCATAAGCCCCTGGAGTACCTTCATCGACGAAGCGACGATCCTTCTGCCACCACTTGTCCCAATCGCTCTCGGTGCGGAAAGCGGCCTTCTTCGTCAGCAGAGGATACTTCTCCGAAGGGAAGCGCCACCCGCCACCGTCGACGAGATGCCAATGGAAGCGGTTGAGCTTGTATCGTGCCATCTCATCGAGCAGACGGATGATCATGTCCGTCTTCATGAAGTGACGGGAGACATCCAGCATCACACCTCGGTAGGCCATACGGGCAGAGTCGACGATGGAGAGCTGAGGCAGACGAGCGCCGTACTGCCCGATGATCTGCAATAGACTCTGTGCGCCCTGACGAAGTCCAGCTTCATCACGAGCGACGAGATCGATACCCCGAGCGCCGATGGTCAGACGATAGCCCTCTCTACCCTGTACCGAGGGGTCGATACGTGAGCGAATAAAGCTCGAGGTACGCCCCTTCGCCTCGGTCGTCGCAAGCGAAAGCCCTGCGAGTTCATCACGGAGCACCCGTGGCGTATGGGCAGAGAGCGTCAGACGCTTAGGCAAAGTCAGCGTCCCCTTGGTGTAAGAAACCGAGACGGGACGAGGAATGAGCTGAAGACTATCCAGAGCCACAGCGCCCTCTGCGGAGAAGATCCCCACGAGTGAGAGCGAAAGCGCTCCGAATAGTTTACGCAGACGAGCGTAGTTCGTTCGCATAGTGAATAGGAGTTTGTATCTAAGGATGAATGAATTCTGGCTACAAAGATAGGCCATCCCCTTAGACCTGTCCTATTTATAGGAGAAAGTCGAAGCTAGGGGCTAAGAAAGATGGAGCCTAGGTAATAAGAAAGCGCAGAATTAGTATAGGATAAACCGAACCTAATTTCATGAAAAGCGAGGCCGTACTACAGGAGAACTCATACCTCAGCACGAGATCGGTCGAATTCCCTTTCAAGGAAAGTCAAGCCTCGCTTCAAATAAAACGAGGCCTACCGACGGGAGCACCCGAGCTTTCTCTCAGGAAAGACCACGCCCCAGATCCCGCTAGCGAAAGGGGATCTGGGGCGTAGACTGCGGGCGTATCACTACGCCACGGAGCAAGGTGGACGGGAAAGCGCCGAGGCTAAATCGTAGCCTCTACCGACCAGACAAAGGCACGCAGGCCCTGATCTGGCGTAGCATCATCCAGCGCCTTCAGTGCCTTGAGGAGCTCTGGGACACGTGTGGCGGGCGCCACTACGAGCATCGCCGAATTCATCGTCGGCCAAGCATGGCTCCCGATATGGGGTTCGCCCGAGGTCGTTCCCCGTCCTTCGGCTCGCTCCCACGAGGTATAGCCTCGTAGTCCTTGGCGAGAGAGCAGACGTAGGATCAGCTCATGATAGGCCTGATTGTAGGCGATGAAGACGGTCTTGAGCGCTTCGGCGGGAGCGAAGGGATTATTCTCGTTCATAGGACTGCAGTAGAGAATTAGTGAGACGAAGGGCTAGAGGAGAGCTTGTGGCGACGAGCGATCTTCTTCTCCAGCTGACGGCGTGCTCGGTGTACACGTCTTCCCTCCAGCGCTGCATAGAGCGTCGGGATCAAGACAAGGGTAACGAGCGTGGAGATACTAAGTCCCCAGGCGACAGTGATCCCCATAGACTGCCACATCTCTGAGCCTTCGCCGATGCCCATAGCCATAGGTACCATCCCGAGTACAGTAGTCATGGTGGTCATGAGCACGGGACGTAGACGCGAGCGACCGGATGTGGTGACGGCAAGTGATATCCCCATGCCACGCTCCCGACAGAGACGGATATAGTCGATGAGTACGATCCCGTTCTTCACCACAATACCGATGAGCATGATCATCCCGATGAAGGACATCGTATCCAGAGGTATCTGCGTCACGAGTAGGCCGAAGAAGACACCCGAGAAGGCAAAGGGCACGGAGAACATGATGACAAACGGGTCGACCAAGCTCTCGAACTGCGCCGCCATCACGATGAAGACGAGCATCACGATCAGGAGCATCAGCGTCGTCAGATCACCGAAGGTCTCCTGCTGGCTTTCGTAAGCACCCGTGATCTTGTACGAGACGCCTGCCGAAGGTACAGGATGCGCCTCCAGGGTCTTCTGCACCTGAGCGACCAGTTCACTCAGTTGCACTCCCGGGGTAGGCGTAAGTGTCAGGGTGACGACACGGCTACGGTCCTTGCGCTCGATCGTAGGCGGTGTGAAGGCTTCGTCTATATGTCCCAGATCGGATAGACGAAGCTGCTTGCCCTGCGGTGTGTAGACCAGGAGATTAGAGATATCCTGGAGCGACTGACGCCGATTAGGATCGAGACTTACACGGATATCGTACTCATTACCATCTTCACGGAAGTGCGAGGCGACGGTACCATTGACAGCACTGCGCAGGTACATCGCTGCCGTGGAGAGGTTCAGTCCGTTCTCTGCTAGACGCTGTCGATCGAAGACGAAGCGTACTTCGGGGATATAGTCCTTACGACTGAGCGTCACACCAGAGGCTACCTTCGACTGGCGTAGCTCTTCACGGAGGAGACGAGCATAGCTGTCGGTCTCGTCGAAGTCCTGTCCGTAGATCTCAAGTGTCACGCCCGTGGAGCCTCCTCCGCCCTCACCCGTCTTGACATCGTAGCTAGTGACTTCGGGATAAGAGGCAATGATCTTGCGAATAGCATCTGATGCCTCCTCCTGTGTCTGTGTACGCTCCGAGCGGGGATACATACCGACGTACATCGTGATGACATTCGTCCCGCTGGACTGCACCATAGACCAAGAGTCTCCATCCGACGCTTGACCGAGATTCATAGATATCGTCTGGATGGATGGCACCTCCTGACGCATCCGCTTCTCGAGATCGAGCCCAAGTCTACGAGTCTCATCGACACGTGTACCGACGGGGAGCTCTAGCTCTACATTGAGGAAACCAACATCCTGCTGAGGCATGAAGGAGGTCTTGATGAAGGTCAAGCTCCCCAGACTCAGGATGAAAATACCCAGCGCAGAGAAGACCGTGGTACGACGATGCCGTACCGCCCAGCCCAGTAGACGGGCATAGGCCCCATCAAGAGCATTAAGTCCTCGCTCAATGGGACGGAAGAGCTTATCCGATAGCTTGCTTCTGCCGGGATCACGCTTCAGCAGCTGGGAGCAGAGCATCGGCGTCAGAGAGAGCGCTGCCGTCGTAGAGACGATCATCACAATACTGATACTCCAGCCGAGCTGGCGGAACATCAGCCCCGCTTGTCCCGGAGTCATCGTCAGAGGGAGGAATACCGCCAGCATCGTCAGCGTAGAAGCGATGACCGAGATACCTACCTCGTTGGTGGCGTGTACTGCCGCTTGCTTGGGGTAACTACCACGCTCGATGTGCGTCGTGATGTTCTCTAGGACGACGATCGCATCATCCACGACCATCCCAATAGCGATAGAGAGGGAGGAGAGTGAAATGATGTTGAGCGAATTGCCCGATACCAGGAGGTAGACGAACGATGCTACCAGCGAGATCGGGATCGTCAGGATGATGATGAATGTAGCTCTCCAGCGCCCGAGGAAGAAGAGCACCACCAGCACGACGATGAAGAACGTGATGAAGATCGTCTCCTCAAGTGAACCGATGGTATTGACGATGAAGCTCGAGGTATCGATCAGGTAGCTGAGCTTGACGTCCGAAGGGAGGTTCTCCTGTATCTGAGGCAGGAGAGCTTGTATCTGACGAGCGATCTCGACAGAGTTCGATCCTTCCTGCTTATTGATGATGATGATCGCTCCGCTCTTACCGTTGACGTAGCTCTCCTGCTGGCGCTCGCCGATGGTATCCTTGATGGTAGCGACGTCACGCAGATAGATATCCTTGCCCGAGACGCTCGAGACGACGATCGAGCCCAGCGCCAGAGGATCGACGAATTCCCCCTGGACACGTATCGAGCTGGTGCGTGAGCCGAGGTCGATCTGCCCTGCGGGGATGTTCGTATTCTCTGCAGCGATGAGCTGGGAGATCTGTGCTAGGGTGAGGTGGTAGGCTTCGAGCCTAGCGGGATCACAGTAGACCTGGATGACACGCTTCGAAGCCCCTACGACATTGATGGTACCGACACCGTCGACTCGCTGGAGGGGGTTGCTGACCCTATCCTCCAGGATCTTCGCTAGACCTCGTGCACTCTCCTCGGATTCGACCGAAAGGATCGCTACGGGGATGTTACTCGTATCGAACTTGAAGATCGCTGGCTTCTTCACACCAGAAGGGAGGAAGTCCGTGATCGCATCCAGCTTGTCACGGATATCGTTCATCGCATCGGCGATAGGCGTACCAGCACGGAATTCCAGCGTGACGATCGAAGCGTTGTCCTGGCTCTTCGTGCTGATATGCTTGAGCTTGTCGATCCCATTGAGACTATTCTCCAGTGGCTTGGAGACATTAGTCTCGATATCTGCCGCACTCGCTCCTGGGTAAGAGGTGACGACCATGACCCGTGTCGTATCCGTCTTGGGCATCAGCTCGATGGCCAAGCGTGACAGGGCGAAGAGTCCGAGCACAGCTATCGCCACGTAGATCAGTGCCGTGGTGATCGGCTTGCGGACGGATGTTTCGTAGATGCTCATAGCGAGAGAAGGCGTTTACTTGCGGGTCTTCACTGGAAGCCCATTCTTGAGATTGGAGGGAGCCGAGGTGATGACCTCGTCGCCTACCTCGAGACCGCTGAGGATCTCATAGCGGTCGCCCTGCTGTGCGCCGAGCTCGACAGAGCGATAGACAGCCTTGCCTCCTGAGAAGAGGTAGACATAGCGGGCACCACTACCGGGCTGGCGGACGACAGCCTTGTCAGGGATCGTCAGCACTTCCTTAGCCCCAAAGTCGATATGCACCCGAGCGTACATCCCTGGGCGAAGCTTCAGTTCCTTGTTAGCCACCTCGACCTCTGCGGAGACCGTGTGGGTGATGGGGTCAAGGGTAGGATAGATATTAGCGATCTGTCCCGAGAAGCTCTCAGCGCCGAGGGCATCGACGGTGAGGGATACCTTCATCCCCTTCTTCAGGAGCGAATAGTATTGCTCCGAGACGCCGATCATCGCCTTGACGGGCGCTATCTGCTGGATGACGACCACGGGGAGCTGGGGCGAAGTCATATCGCCGTTGTCATAGTTCTTAGCCGTGACGAAGCCACTGATGGGACTGCGCAGCACGGTATTCTCCGCCGCATGGCTGTAGGCGAGCTTCGCCTGCTCGACGGCACTCTTGGCCTGCTCCCATTGCGCCTTGGACACCCCACCTACCTTGTAGAGTTCATCCATACGGGCGAAGTTCGTCTTAGCGTCGGAGAGCTGGATCTGCGCCTGCGAAGCCTGGGTAGCCTCTAGCTGGGCAACGGCCTGACCAGCAGCGACTCGGTCGCCGACCTTGACGAGGAGTTGCTTGAGGCGACCACCTGCTTGGGCGGTGATATTGTTGAGCACCTTAGCTTCGAGCTGTGCAGTGAACTCCTGCGTGATCTCTAGGCTACGCATCTCAGCGGGTGCGATATCCACGAGGCGAAGGCTATCGGCGGGCGCGGTCTCCTCAGTCTTGGAGCTGGAGGAGGAGCAGCTAGAGAAGAGCCCCAGTCCCACGAGCGCAAGGGAGAGGAGAAGGTTCGACTTCTGGTGTATCATCGTTTATCTATGTTCTTTGGGGTGATCATGTGGATGGGGTGAAGCGATAGCGGTCCGACCTACTTCGCATCCGTGAGGGTAGTGCCTCGGAGGGCATCGAGCGAGAAGACGGCCACCATATAGTTGTATACCGCCTGACTGTAGTTGAGTCGAGCTTGCAGGAGCGCCATCTCGGCGTCGTTGAGCTCCAGGACGGTGCTTGCACCGCTCTTGTAGCGCACCTCGGCGATCTTGTGACCTCGCTCAGCGGTAGCCACGGCATCTCGGGCAGAGGCGAACTGCTCCAGCGCCTTACGTTGCTCGCTGAGACTATTCATCACCCCGAGGCGAAGTTGACTCTCTGCCGCTACACGCTGGGCTACGAGCTGACGGATCTGCGTCTCCGTGCTCCGCAGGTCGTAGTAGCGCTTCCCCCCGGTATAGACGGGGATATCCAGTGCAAGACCGATCGTGGAGAAGGGGCTCCATCTCTTCTTGTCACCCAGGCGGAAGCGGTCAGAGGCAAAGCTGTACTGATAGGTGAAGCTCATCGAGAGCGTCGGGAGGAAGGCCATCCGCTTGACCTTGAGCGCTGCATCGAGCTGACGCCCCTGGAGGTCCAGCTGACGAAGCTGGCTATTCCCCTCGAGAGAGATATGCTTCGTCTGCTCGGGGAGATTCTGATAGACTCGGTCCGTGTAGTCCGCTAGTGTCTCTGTGATCTCGATCGGAGTATCCAGGTCAAGGCCCATGACTACCTTGAGCTTAGCCTCGGAGAGACTGACAGCGGTGCGTGCCGAGACCACGTTGGGCAGGATGTTCTTCACCTGCGTCTCCATGCGGATCTTGTCGTATTCGGCCACCAACCCATGCTCGTACTTCGCAGCCGTCTGGGTATAGTTGGTCTGAGCATTGGCGTAGTTCGCTTCGAGCACACGGAGCGACTCACGAGCTAGGAGAACGGCCATGTACGCCTTGCGCACCTCAGCCTCCAGATCTACCTGAGAGCCTCGTGCTCGCTCTTCGGCCAGAGCTACGGCTTCCTTGTCCAGCTGTAGGCTCGCCCAGAGCTGGGGAGCGATGAGGGGAAGGCCAGCCGATATGCCCCCCTGCAAGCTATGGGTCTGTCCCATCTCGATCCCATCTGAGGGGAAGAACTGCCCCATGGGCGATGAAGACATATCGTCCGAACCGAAGTACACCCTTTGCTTCTTCAGCATGTGGGTGTAGGATCCACTCAGCTTGATCGTGGGGAGGAGTGCCCCCTTATTCTTTCGCTGATCGTATTTGGCGCCTGCAACACCTAGGACAGAAGCCTCGAGCGTCGGACTCTTCTTCAGGGCAAGGCGCACCGCCCCTTCGAGGCTAAGAGCGATCGGACGCTCGGTGGAAGCCCCCTGAGTCTCAAGGCTCTGTTCCTGCGGGATCTCCTGAGCGAGCAGACCGACAGGCAAGGCCAAGCACCCACAAGCCCACGCAAGGCAAGCAGACACGGCGACTCGTTGAGTTATCTTACTCATATATATGAATGTTCTTGATTGGTCGTGGAGTCTTCCCGGGCAAATAAAGACTCCTTTATAAGGGACAAAATTAACAAAAATTGCCACGGAATGCTCGCCCTTCGCCCCGTAGTCTGAGTTCTTCTCCCCCAGCTCCCGACCGAAGAAAAATCCGGCCCAAAACCAAAGAAAAAACCAGCTCCAAGCACCGAAGAAATTCCGTCCCTTTCTCTGGGTACAAACCCCACCTCCCGAGCACCCCCTCCCAAGGGCTCCCAAAACGACCCACGGTAGGTCGTCGAAAAAACCTACTGTAGGTCGTCATCACGACCTACGGTGGGTCGCATCGGCGACCCACCGTAGGTCCCTTTTTGCCCCCATCAGCAAGCCTCCCCATCCCCCTCCCTCGGTCACCCCTCGCACCCCTCTCAGGCACCTCTTCATCTCTCTCGCTCAAAGGCGTCTAAATATACTCAGATCTCCCCCTACTTCTACTTAGCAAAGCATCCCTCCTCTGAAGTGGATTTTCCTCCGATCACAGTTAGTATCCTTCGCTACTTACCGAACCTTTCACCTGCCCCCAACTTGCATATTCCCCGAGAAGCACTATCTTTGCACTCATTAAGGGTTCGCTGGTTATCGCAAGGTACCAGTGACATCGACCCCAGGAGAGATGGCAGAGTGGTCGATTGCGGCGGTCTTGAAAACCGTTGAACTGAGAGGTTCCGGGGGTTCGAATCCCTCTCTCTCCGCAAAGAGGCTTCAAAGTGACTGCAAAATGGTCGTCACAGAAGCCTTCAAAACAAGAGGAAGTCGCTGTAGGACATCGTTCTACAGCGATTCTTCTTTTATATGCACTCATGAGTATGATGGCTTGAGCCTTGGAGCTAATAAGCTTCTAGAAGAGGCGTTCTGCTACAGAAACTGCTTACACAAATCGGGGCGTAGCAATTAGTGTAGCAGTGACGGCTAAATGAAGGGCTAATTGAACTAACCTAGATGCCATCTCCGCCAGCCTCCACTCCCTCTACCACAAGTACCAAGACGACCAAACGATCTCGCTGGACAAGCTCCGCTCCGCTTACCTCGGGCAGATCCAGGAGTTCAGCACCTTTCTCCCTGTCTACCACATCTCCGACGAAAGGAAAAGGAGATAGCTCCTCCTCCCATTACCGCATTAACTTGGGGGCTGGGGCATGTGTACTGGGGGATGATGAGTGTTGAAGAGAAAGAGAAAGCTCGATACACTTGACTTGGGGGCGGATGTCCTTAACCCAAGCGCTATACATATCGAGAGAGTGAGTGATGAATCAGATCCTATCACGAGCGAGACAATAAGCGGGAGATCACTGAAGCAATCGCAAGCACTGCATCTCGAGAGATAGAGGGGTAGAGCAAAGCTATGAAGCATCCACTCTTTCTACTGGCAAGGTGTGTCTTTGTAACACAAACCACAGCTTGTACCACAAAAAAAACCTTGCCTCAGTACGAGGGAGCGATTACCCCGAAGTCGTAATCAATGAACCCAAAAGAAATATGAGCATAGAACGCTGCGATAACTGCATGTACACCTACCCAATCCCAAAGACCAACAAAAGTCATCGCTCTCTTCCATAAATCGGGAGCTGAAACGAAGTCAGACTTCCTCCGAGCTCGCCTACTAGATGAAAGTTTCAAGGCCATCACCGAGGATAAATCTGCAGTGGCGTACTACCGCAAACTCTCCAACATCATAGCGCAGATGCATAAGATCGGCATCCTCTGTAACCAAACAGTAAAGGCTATCAACAGTTACCACTCGGTCAAGGCAGCACAGGTAATGCTTCAACGCTTAGAGCAGTTCTCCCAGCAAATAATCATCCTTGAGCAACAGGCTATTGAGCTAATCTGGGAAGGTGCTTAGAACTCATCATACTCAGAGTATCTAAACCGATCCAAGATTCTTAGTGTGTCGGCTTCGCGAATGTACCAAACCGTGATGAGGCTATCAGCTTTAACTCTCCAAGTAAACTCCAGTATCCACGTATTGTGCGCTAAGCGCTGCTCCATGGGGAACTGTTGCTCCACGGGATGCCGAAATTCATCATGCTTCTCTTGCAAGATAAAGCTATCCCGACAAAGTGGCTCATAGAGACTATCCAGTTCCATGGGTGTGTAACTGATCGGGAACTTCTGAGGCGGTATTTGTTGCGATCGCTCCCTACTACGGCTTGTACAAGCAAGGAGACTAGAGATAAAGCAAGAAACCTGAAGAATCTTCGTGAACATGCTCATAAGCTACACTTCTATTACTTCATTGAAGCAGAATAGCAACCAAGGGACAGGAAAGATCAATGGCTAGAATTCATCCTGCTCTGAGAATCTGAAGTGTCTCAGCTTCCTCAGCGTGTCAGCTTCTCTTACATACCAGACGGTGATGAGGCTATCAGCCTTCTCCCGCCACGTAAACTCTAGGATCCAGGTCTTATGAGCCATCCGTTGCTCCATAGGGAAGAGCCTCTCTGTCGGATTTCTAAACTCATCATGTAGCTCCTGCAAGATGAAGCTATCCCGGTAAAGAGGCTGATAGAGCTGATCCAATTCCTGGGGCATATAAGTCGTAGGACATACGCTATGAACTGCTCGTTGCTCTTTGCCACGACAAGAGCAAACAACAAGACATACTGAAAGGCACACTCCCCCAAAGAGAGCATTCGCTCTATCCATATACCAGACCATCTATTACTTTGTCAATCTTGAAATAACTATCTAAGAGATACTCCTTCATGCCATCCTCAGCTCAACCGAGGGATAGTGCCTGCCTTTGTGCACCCAACGAGCTTCCGTATCGACCCCTGGTTTGCGACTTTTCAACTCATACTGATAAGCCTGCTCTTGGGCTTGCTCTTCTTCGGTGCGCAAGTCCTCGCGGTCGTCTGCCACTTCGATGAGGATACTTCCATCGGGAGCGTGCGGGCTATCCACGATGCTCGCATCCACGATAGCCCCTTGGTCAATACGGCTAATCCCGTGCTTCTTGA
>ERZ772957.160-NODE-160-length-57169-cov-6.696554_pt1 | contig 57169 bp, 50 predicted proteins | sample MGYA00580682_ERZ772957 | MGnify/ENA primary metagenome ERZ772957 (study PRJEB29015, sample SAMEA2737921) | human oral metagenome | biome: human oral; feature: human-associated habitat; material: dental | place: China | collected 2025 ... | reverse complement strand
TCGCAAGTGAAACCTACTGTAGGTTTTTTCGACGACCTACCGTAGGGTCCTTTTTAGCCTCCTGAGGAGTCGATCGGGAGACGACGCTGGCTCCCTGCGGACAACGTGCATAAAATCACTAACTTTGCCCTCGGGACATCCCCCTATTTATGGTTGTAGAAGAGCAAGCTATGAGTAAACATCCCTTTCGTGGCATGGGCGTGGCGCTGATCACCCCCTTTACCGAACAAGAAGAGGTAGACTACAAGAGCCTTGAGCGGCTCCTTGAGCATCTCCTGCGTGACCAAGCCACAGACTTCATCGTCATCCACGGCACTACAGGCGAATCCCCTTGTCTGACTCGTCAGGAGCGGGACGAGGTGATCAAGCACGTCATCCAGCAGGTAGCAGGGCGCTGCCCTCTGATGGTCGGCCTCGGAGGGAATAATACCCGAGAGATCGGCGAACGCATCAGCGAACTCGACCCAACAGGGCTCTCCGGTATCCTCTCCGTAGTGCCCTACTACAACAAGCCCTCACAGGAAGGCATGTACCGCCACTTCGCCCACCTGGCCGAGCGTAGCCCGCTACCGATCGTCCTATATAATGTCCCTGGGCGTGTGGGCGTCAACATGGCTCCTAGCACTGCCGTACGCCTAGCCCGTGACTTCGACAACATCATCGGGATCAAGGAGGCTTCAGGCTTCCCCCAGCAGGCAGAGCAGATCACTTCGTGCGAACTCCCAGAGGACTTCGTCGTCCTCTCGGGCGATGACGCCCTCACCGTCCCCTTCATCCAGAACGGCGCTCAGGGAGTGATCTCCGTCGTGGGCAATGCTTATCCCCGCCTCTTCTCCCATCTGACTCATCTGGCTATGGAGGGACGCCTCAACGAGGCCGACATGATCCAGACCGAGATGCGACAGATCAATACGCAGCTCTTCCAAGAGGGCAATCCCGTCGGGATCAAAGCACTGCTCTACCTGATGCGTCTGATCGACAGCAATCAGCTTCGCCTCCCCCTCGTCTCCGCTAGCCCCGAACTAATAGAGCGTCTCGATGCGACACGTAAGGCTCTGGATGCCTACTCCGCTCAGCTCTTCTCTTAGTCACTGAAGTCTTGAGCACGACCAGACCTAGCGAAGCCGAAGAAGCGCAGTCAGACAGCTATTGGACCCTTGCTGAGCCCTCCGAAGGTGAGTACTCGGAGAAGCGAAGTAAGTTCCTCGCCTTTGCCTACCCCGTCACTACGGAGGAAGAGGCACTAGCACGTGTAGCAGAGCTTCGAGCGAAGTACTACGATGCCCGGCACGTCTGCTGGGCTTATCGCCTTGGACCTACAGGCGAGCCCTACCGAGCCAATGATGACGGAGAGCCTTCGGGCACGGCAGGCAAGCCCATACATGGTATACTCGTCTCCCAAGGACTGACCGAAGTCATCGTCCTGGTGGTACGCTACTTCGGAGGAGTCAAGCTCGGGACGAGCGGACTCATCGAAGCCTATCGTGAAGCTGCTCTGACAGCACTCGAAGATGCCCCTCGCAAAGAATGTATCCTTCAGGAGCACCTCAGCGTCTCCTTTCCCTACGAACTAATGGGCCCCGTAATGCGCCAAGTCAAGGAGACCGAGGCAAGAGTCCTCCTCCAAGACTTCAGGGAGTCCTGCCTCCTCGAGCTGGAGATACGAGCAGGCCGCCTCGACGAACTATACACCCGCCTGGAGCGCATCTACGGCGTCGAACTAAAATCAGAAACAGCAACGAATGGAAGATAACGACCAGAAACCTCAGGAGCACCTAGGTGAGATCCCCGAAGATATAGCGACACTCAAAGGGAAGTCCGTCTCGGGCTTCGGTTGGGCTACCGTCCAGCAACTCCTAGGACGTCTGACGACCTTCTCCGTCAACCTCGTCCTAGCCCGCCTCCTCGTCCCCGAGGACTTCGGCGTCGTAGCTATCCTCAATATATTCCTGGCTATATCGCTGACGCTAGCCGACGCAGGCTTCGCATCCTCTCTGGCTCGAACTGAGCATCTCGATGAAGAAGACACCTCCACAGTCTTCTACTTCAACATTGCGATGGGCCTCCTCCTCTACTCCATTCTCTTTGTTATAGCTCCATGGGTAGCCGACTATTTCCACAATCCCGTTCTGGTAGATGTCTTGAGGGTTCAAGCTCTTAGCTTCGTCATCTCCTCCCTGGGGAGTGTCCCTGGCATCTTACTCTGGAGAAAGATGAAGTTCCGCCAAGAGACCTATATACAGATCTTACAGGGGATGATCAGTGGGGGGGTAGGTATATGCATGGCTCTGGCTGGTTTTCGCTACTGGGCACTAGTTGGACTTGCTATCACCAACGCTATGACACGAGCAATCTTGCTCTTCTATTTCTCAGGATGGAGGCCTAAGCTCATCTTCAGCAAAGAGCACCTCAAGCATCACTTTGCTTTTGGCTCTCGTATGGCTGTATCCAGGATCATCGTTGCCATCTATGACAACCTTACTCTAGCCATTATTGGGCGCAATTTCTCCACCCGCTCTCTCGGGCTCTACAACAATGCCAACTCCCTCTATGTCGTCCCTGTAGCCACGATAGCAGACCCGATATACAAGGTGACTTACCCCGTCCTAGTAAAGGTGCAAAGGGATCCAGAGAAACTCCGTGCAGGGTATCGCCGCATGATCCGCTTGCTCTTCCAGCTCTCCTGTCCCGTGATGGTCTTGCTCATCTCTCTCGCCACTCCTTTATACCACTTCCTTTATGGCGACAAATGGATGGAAGCAGCTCCCTTCTTCCAGATCCTCTGTATCTGTGGCGTCCTCTATCCCATTAATGCCTACAATACAAGCATCCTCGAAGTAACCGGGAGGAGCGACCTACACCTCCGTCTCGAAGTAGTACGTCGCATCATCGGAGTCATCCTCATATTCACAGGGTTACTTTTCGGCATCTATGGCCTTCTATGGAGTGCTGTGATCATTCAGGTGTTCCATCTATATATAAACAGTTACTACTCTGGGCGAATCATCAACTATCCACTAAGACAACAGCTAGCCGAACTCATCCCATTTGCTCTGATGGCAGCAGCTGCAGGAGCTGTAGTTTGGGCTCTAGACAACATGCTACTATCTAGTTTAGCTGACTTTTGGCGTTTATCCTTGGGGGGCGTGGTGATGGGAGTAGTATATCTACTCTTGGCTTACCTCTTTACTCGTGAAGATCTACTCTATGTGTGGAGACTCATCCTCCATCATGTCCTGCGCCGTCCCGCCCATCAGTCCTAATTATTTGTTACCTTTGTAGATAATAGTCTACATTGGACGACGTCCATAATCACAGAAAGAGAATTATGAAGAAGATTATCTTGGCCTCTTTTGCCCTGATCGCAGCCGTATCACTGAGCTCTTGCGGATCGAAGAAGAAGAGTGCTTATCGCAAGGCCTACGAGCAGGCCAAGCAGCGTGAGATCGCCACCCAAGACTCCAAGTCTACGGTACAGTATGAAGCTCCCGCCACCACTGCTCCAGAGAGACCTGCCGTCCCTGTGACTGTGCGCAAGGAGCGTGTCACCACCTATCAGGGCGAAGATGCCACCCGTCTCAAGCGCTTCAGCGTAGTCGTCGGGAGCTTCCAGAATCCTACCAACGCTCGCAATCTCAAGGATCGCATGGTACAGGCTGGCTACAACGCTGTCCTCGCTACCAACGATGCTGGTATGCTACGTGTCATCGTATCGAGCTTCGACTCCAGAGCTGAAGCTGTAGCAAGCCGTGAAGCTATCAAGGCTCGCTTTGCTCCTGACTTCAAGGATGCTTGGCTCCTAGAGAACGACAACTAAGACAAGGAGCCCCACACGGGCTACACCATATCCACATATGGAGATACTACAGAACTACTCTCTACGCACGCTCAATACCTTCGGCATCGATGCCCAGGCAGACTGGTTCATCCCCTTCACCAGCATCGAAGACCTACAGCTCCTGAGCCGTGATGAGTACTTCCAAGAGTGTCGCTGTATCACCATTGGCGAGGGGAGCAATCTGCTCTTCCTCGCCAATTTTCATGGGATAGTCCTGCACTCCAAGATCCTCGGTAGGCAAGCCGTCGCCGAGACTGAGGAGACTGTAGACATGCTCGTAGGGTCGGGTGTCCACTGGGATGACCTAGTGGCAGAGCTGGTCGACCTCGGTCTGTACGGCGTGGAGAATCTCTCCCTCATCCCCGGGCAAGTAGGCGCTGCTGCCATCCAGAATATCGGTGCCTACGGAGCAGAAGTAAGCCAGGTCATCCAAGAGGTGCACACGGTGAATCGTCGCTCGGGCGAGGTACGTCACTTCTCAAATCAGGAGTGCAACTACAGCTACCGGCACAGCATCTTCAAGGAGCCCGAATGGGCAGACTACATCGTCACCCACGTCGTCCTACGCCTCTCGAAGAAGCCTACGCTTCACCTCGACTATGCGGATCTTCGTGAGCGGGTCACAGCGCACACCGCCGAGCCGACAGCTAGCGACGTACGCCGAGAAGTCATCCGCATTCGCCAAGAGAAGCTACCCGACCCTAAGACCCTAGGCAATGCAGGGAGCTTCTTCATGAACCCCATCATCTCCTCCGAAGCCTTTGCCGAGCTACTGAAGGCACACCCCAATGCGCCCCACTATCTCCTCGAGGATGGTCGAGTCAAAGTCCCTGCGGGCTGGCTCATCGACCACTGTGGTCTCAAGGGCTATCGCCTCGGGCATGCAGGAGTCTACGAGAAGCAGGCTCTTGTCCTAGTCAATGCCGATGGTGAAGCCACAGGCCAAGACATCGCTCGTCTAGCCGGGTATATTCAGGGAGAAGTACAGCAGCGCTTCGGGATACGCATCGAGCCTGAAGTCAGGTATATCTCCTAAGCACTCTCCGACACATTCTCCAAGCACCTTCTGGCACATCCCCTCCGAGCCTTTGGGCTGATTGCCCAAGAGGTATCTAGTGGACTTCCCTAGAGCTCTCAAGGTAGATCCTCAAAGGAAGCCTCAAGAAACTCCGCAAGGAGGTCAATCGGAGAGCGAGGAGGAGAGATGACGCTCTGCTAGCAAGCACTTCCCCCGAGCACATCGTCATCCTCCCTCGTACCGCATAGGACGCACCTCGCCTTCCGGCTTATTGAATCAAGTCGCTCGCTCTAGGCTTTTCATCCCTTCTCCTTGACGCCTATTCTCCCTCACTATCTTCTCTCCTCCCTAGGCTCCAGCATCGTGAGACGCTAAGCTCACTGGGAAGAGCTCCCCACATCACTTATGAAGGTTATTCTTCTCGGCACGGGCACCAGCACGGGCATCCCTGAAGTTGGCTGTGGCTGTCCTGTATGCCATAGTGCTGATCCTCGTGACCGTCGTCTACGCACCTCTGCTCTGGTCATCACTGACTCGGGGCATAGGATCCTTATCGACTGCGGTCCTGACTTCCACTACCAAGCGACACGGCTAGGGATCGATCGAATTGATGCGATCCTGCTGACTCATGAGCACTACGACCACACGTTTGGGCTCGATGATGTCCGTACCATCGCTTGGAGGGAAGACATCCCCATCTACGGGCAGCAGCGAGTCCTTGACTCTGTGAAGGCTCGCATGCACTACGTCTTCAGTCCCAATCCTTACCCAGGGACCCCTCGCTTCAAGCTCCACCCTATCGAGGAAGGTGTAGAAGCCTCCTTCGAACTCTTCGGAGAACGGGTGACTCCGATTTCGCTCGCACATGGGGCTCTGCCCATCGTCGGCTATCGGATCGGACCGCTGAGCTACATCACGGACATGAAGACCATCGAGCTGGAGGAGTGGGCTAAGGTCAGTGGCTCCCAGCTCCTGGTCATCAACGCACTCCGCTACCAGCGTCCGCACCCGAGCCACCAGTCGATCCAAGACGTCGAGCGTCTCCTGCCCCGTCTCTCTGAGCGTCCTGAGCTGACCCTCCTGACGCATCTCTCCCATCACGCTCCTTCGCACGCACAGATCTCGGCCCTCCTGCCTACAGATCTCCAGCCCGCCTATGACTTCGAATATATCGAGGTGGACCAGGCGGGGGTACGTGTGCTTCCCCTGCCTGACTACCGAGAGCCCTACACCTATAGAGACCTCGGACGTATCGCCTATGCTGAGGCTTGGGCCCTGCAGAAGGAGCTCTTCGAAGCACAGCTCGATGCCAAGCACGAAGGGCGAGCGACGGAGAGCTTCCTCCTCTTCTGCGAGCACAATCCTGTCTTCACAATGGGCAAGCACGCAGATGAGGCGAACATGCTGATGAGCGAAGACTTCCTCCGCGAGCACGGCTATGATTTCTTCTCCGTGGAGCGAGGGGGCGACGTCACCTACCACGGTCCTGGGCAGATCACCGGCTACCCGATCCTTGATCTGGAGCAGTTCGGCCTCGGGCTCAAGGCGTACATTGACCTACTGGAGCAGTCCGTCATCGAGCTCCTGCGCTTCTACCGCATCGACTCCACGCTCAAGGCTGGTGCTACGGGGGTCTGGCTCGACGTGGGTGACCCCGTGAAGGAGCGCAAGATCTGCGCCATCGGTGTCAAGAGCAGTCGCTACGTGACGATGCACGGCTTTGCGCTCAATGTCAATACCGATCTGGCGCCCTTCCACCTGATCAACCCCTGTGGCTTCAAGGATGGCAAGGTGACCTCGATCGCTGAGGAGCTGGGTAAGGAAGTGGATATGACCGTCGCCAAGCACATGCTGGCCTCGATCCTCCACCGCCGTCTTGCGGAGCTCCTACCTCCCCGCTTTTAATTCCCCCTATCATTTGACCTCACTTATTGATCATATCCTATGACCGTAATGACTGAGCTTAATCTGACGACGCCGTCACTACTCTTCTCGGCGATCTCGTTGATCCTGCTCGCCTACACCAACCGCTTCCTCTCCTACGCCTCGACCGTACGCAACCTCCAGGAGCGCTACGAGAATAACCCCGATGCCGAGGGTACCTCGCTCAAGCAGATCGAGAACCTCTACCTCCGCCTCAAGCTCATCCGTGCGATGCAGATCCTCGGGGCGGGGAGTCTACTAGCATGCCTCGGGGCGATGTTCCTCTTCTACATCGTGTGGGATGTCCTAGCCGGCATCGTCTTCGGCTTCGGGATGATCCTACTTGCCCTCTCGCTTTGCGTGTGCATCTGGGAGATCCAGATCTCGGTCAAGGCGCTCAACCTCAACCTTCATTCGCTCCGCCGAGAGTATGGCGTCTCGCTCCGTCAGCGCCCTGACGAAGAGACCCTACTGAGGGAGAAGTCCAAGGGCAAGAAAAAGAAGAAGAAGGACAAAGACAAGGATAAGGAAGCCTCTGATCAGGTAGTCGCTCCAGCCCCAGCACAGCCCCAGCAGCCCCGCCAAAATCAGGGACAGAATCAGGGGCAAGGACAGGGCCGTCAGCGCAACAATCAGCCATCGGAAGGCTCTGCCGACAAGCGTGAAGAGCGCTCCGATCGTCAGCCACGTCAGCAGGGTCGAGGAGAGCGCCCCGCCCAGCGTGAGGACCGTACTCCCCGTAGCGAAGAAGCCCGCACACAGCCCCAGCGTGACGAGCGTACCGACCGCCAACCTCGGGGTGAACGCCCAGCTCAAGAACAGCGCTCTCAGGAAGGTCGTGAGCAAGGTGCTCGCAATAATCCCCGCCGTCAGCGCCCCGAGCGTAGCGAAGAAGCCAGCCCCAGCACGGGCGAAGAGTCCACAGTAGAAGCTCCAGCACAGCAGCGTGCTCCCCGAGGTGAGTCGGGTCAGGAGCGTCGCCAGCGTCCCGAGCGTACGGATCGTGGCGAAGGTCGCCGTGCCCCCGAAGCTTCTTCGAGTCCAGCACGTAGCGTAGAGCATCCCGAGCGGGAAGCTCTTCCCCAGCCCAGCGAGACTCCCGTGAGCCGTTCCACCGAGCCAGCCACGGAGCCAGCACAGCGCACCGAGCTCCCCGCCGTCAGGATCAGCCAGCCTACCAGCACGGCGGAGAGCCGTCCTGCCCGACCCATGAGCTACGAAGAGGCGGTAGCACGCCAGCGTGAAGCTCAGGATAATGTTCAGCAGGCACCCTCGAGCGCCCGTTCGCACAGCGACGAAGGGCAGGAATAGCCCCCTTCCCCCGAGCCAAACCCTTTGGTTTTGACCTCAAGCGAGGCCCCTCTTTCCTAGTGGACAGAGGGGCCTCGCTTTCGTTTGTCCGAAAGCCCTTCTCCAGACCCGCATAACCAGCGGGTTTGGAAGGCCTCCTTAGGACCCTACCGTGGATCGCCTCAGCGACCCACGGTAGGTCGTCGAGACGACCCACAGTAGGTCGCAGAGGCGACCTACCATAGGTTTCTCCGACGCTCATCCGAAGAGATTCGTTCGCTCGCCCCTGATTCTTCGGTTTTTCACCGTAAAAAGAGTAACTTTGATACGAGGAAACAACGATGCACGAATGAAAGACCTACCCCTCTTCTATGCCCCTCACCTTCGTGAAGACCTACAGCTCCCCGAGGGCGAAGCGCAGCATGCCCTACGCGTCCTACGTGCGCAGGTGGGTGACGAATTTCTTGTCACCGACGGGCAGGGTACACTCTTTGAGACCCGAGTCACGGGCATAGATCGTCGGCATTGTCTCCTGAGCATCCTCCACGAAGAGCCTTGGCAGAAGTACTGGCGAGGCACTTGGAGCGTGGCCATCGCCCCGACGAAGAGTCTGGATCGTATCGAATGGATGCTAGAGAAGATGGTCGAAGTAGGTCTCGATGAGATCTTCCTCATCAAGACCAAGCACTCCGAGCGCAAGCATACCAGCGCCGACCGCCTAGAGCGGATCATCCAGAGTGCCATGAAGCAGTCACACAAGGCGCTCCTGCCTACCCTCACCACCGACCTACCCTTCTCCTCCCTCCTCGAGGCTACCTCCGACTACGACCTTCGCCTCTTGGCGCACTGTCGTGAGGGGCTCTCCCCCGAGCGCACGACCATCGACCGAGTCTTCCGCCCGGAGTCGAAGATCCTCCTGATGATCGGACCCGAAGGAGACTTCTCCGTCGAAGAGATCCAGAGCGCCGTAGCCTCCGGATGCCAGCCCATCACCCTCGGCTCGAGTCGCCTACGCACCGAGACCGCCGGGCTCATCGGTCTGCAGTGGCTACATACCCTCGACATGATCGGCCACGCCCACCCCTCTGCTAAGCAACCAACAAAATAGTACCCTCATTCAATCACTCACTCTTATGGAACAGAGAGAAATCAAACTAAGCCTTATCTACCGAGATATGTGGCAGTCTTCGGGGAAGTACCAGCCTCGTAAGGATCAGCTTGAGCGTATCGCTCCCGTCTTAGTCGAGATGGGTTGCTTTGCCCGTGTCGAGACTAATGGTGGCGCCTTCGAGCAGGTCAACCTCCTCTACGGCGAGAACCCCAACAAGGCCGTACGTGCCTTCACCAAGCCCCTCAACGAAGCTGGTATCCAGACCCACATGCTCGACCGTGGGCTCAACGGGCTACGTATGTTCCCCGTACCTGCCGACGTACGTCGCCTGATGTACAAGGTCAAGAAGGCACAGGGCGTCGATATCACGCGTATCTTCGACGGGCTCAATGACCCCCGCAACGTCATCCCCTCCATCCACTACGCTAAGGAAGCTGGGATGATCCCTCAGGCTACCCTCTGTATCACGCACTCCCCAGTACATACGGTCGAGTACTACGCTGACCTGGCGGACCAGTTCATCGCTGCTGGCGCTCCTGAGATCTGCCTCAAGGACATGGCAGGTATCGGTCGCCCTCGCTTCCTCGGTCGCCTAGTCAAGGCCATCAAGACCAAGCACCCTGAAGTCATCATCGAGTATCACGGTCACTCAGGTCCTGGCTTCTCTGTAGCCTCGATGCTCGAGGTGTGTGACAATGGGGCTGACGTCATCGACGTAGCTATGGAACCCCTCTCTTGGGGTAAGATCCACCCAGACGTCATCACCATCCGTGAGATGCTCATCGACGCTGGCTACAAGGTGGCTGAGATCAACATGGACGCTTACATGAAGGCTCGTGCCCTCACGCAGGAGTTCATCGATGACTTCCTCGGTTACTTCATCAACCCCTCTAACCTCCTGACCTCTTCACTCCTCGTCGGCTGCGGTCTGCCTGGTGGTATGATGGGCTCGATGATGGCTGACCTCAAGGGTGTACACGCAGGGATCAACATGCACCTGCGCAAGAAGGGCGAACCCGAACTAAGCGTCGATGACCTGCTCGTCCGCCTCTTCGACGAAGTGGCTTATGTATGGCCACGTCTGGGCTATCCCCCACTCGTCACCCCCTTCAGCCAGTATGTGAAGAATGTCGCTCTGATGAACGTCTACAACCTCACCATCGGGAAGGGTCGCTGGGAAGCGATTGACAACAATACCTGGGGTATGATCCTAGGGAAGTCCGGCCGTCTGCCTGGCAAGCTCGATCAGGAGATCATTGATCTAGCTAAGGAAAAGGGCTTCGAATTCACCACCGAAGACCCACAGCTCAACTACCCCGATGCGCTGGATAAGTTCCGTGCAGAGATGAAGGAGAACGGCTGGGAGCTCGGTGAAGACGACGAAGAACTCTTCGAATTCGCCATGCACGAAGCTCAGTACCGTGACTACAAGAGCGGGGCTGCTAAGGAACGCTTCCAGGCAGAGCTCGACAAGGCTAAGACCGATGCGCTCGTGAAGAAGGGCTATAGCGCCGAAGATGCTCAGAAGGTCAAGCGTCAGGGCACCGAACCTATCCAGGCTCCTGCCTCTGGTCAGATCATATGGGAGATCGACCCCGATGACTACTCTACCGCTCCTGCTGTAGGTACCGCCATCAAGACAGGCGAACCTCTCTGCTACATCCAGACTACGGCGGGCTACTTCGAACCTGTGATCTGCAACTTCACCGGTCGCCTCGCTGAGGTCGTAGCTCAGGGTGCTAACATCCGTAAGGGTGAAGCTCTAGCCTACGTCCGCCCAGCGGAGAAGGAAGAATTCTTTGTCGAAGACGAACCTGCACGTCTACGCCGTGTAGAGCGCATCGAAGAAGTGCGCCACGTCATCCGTGCTCGTCGCGCTACCAAGTAAGCACGCACCACTAAGGGACGCCTAAGGCGCCCCTCCTCTACGCCACGAGGGCTACACTCGGAGTCAATTCGCTCCAGTGTAGCTCTCGTCATATATATGTACCAGACCTTGCAATCCTCCCCGATAGCTTCAGCTAATTCCTCTCCTCCGCTTGAGACTAGACTTAGCGACGCTAGAGCCCACACCTTGCATAGCCATCCCCTCTACCTTATATAATAGGATGCTCCCCACAGCCTCCTAGGAGCTCGGTAGGCTTCTTCTGTAGGTTGCCGAAGCTCTTCCCCAGATACCCGCTTAACGACCTCCCCTAGCTCACCGAAGTAACGCACCCAAGATAGAGACAGCGAAGAGCCGTTAAGGGACAATTAAGGACTATATGGTCCACCGCCTCGCACGTGCGCACGTACCTTTGTATCGCAGCCCCAGAGCAGAGGCTACCCCTCCCACGAAAGCGAGGGTTTATACTCCTATATACTCTATATGATCATGCCCACAAGCCAACTTATCCCGCCGGGCTTCGCTTGTGCTCTTCTCCTCAGCCCATGCCTCAGCTGTGGTCCTAACTACCGACAGCAGACGCACCAAGTCCACACCACAGAGAGCACCCACCAGCAAGTAGCGACCCACACCCACTTCACCCACCGAGACGACAGTCTCGAGCTGGAGGTGAGTGAGGAACTTCGCTTCATCCCCCTCCCCAGCGACAGCCTTCCTCCTACTCCTCTTCGCTCGCTCCTTCCACAAGAGAAGGGCTGGAGTCTCCACTACCACCGCAGGCAGGTCGCACGGCACCAAGGTAGCCGACACGAAGCTACCGACGAGCTCCGACAAGCGAAGGTAACCCAGCATCAAGAGCAGGTAGGACGCTCCACCACGAGCGCTAGAGGTGGATTCAGACACATCCTCCTCCAGGTCCTTCTCTCCCTCAGCCTACTTCTCGGAGCAGGCTACATCTACAGGAGGGCACAGCGATGAGAGCCGAAGCTATCCACTACATCGTCCTGCACTGTAGCGCCAATCGATCCGACCGCCCCTATTCACCCGAAGCCCTAGAGCGGGACCATCGTGCTCGAGGATTCCACGGGGCAGGCTACCACTTCTACATCCGTCAGTCAGGCACGATTATTCCCCTACGTCCCCTCCACCAGATAGGGGCGCACGTGAGGGGATACAACAGCTGTAGCTGGGGCGTCTGCTATGAAGGTGGTCTCGATCCCAACGGGAAAGCTACGGACACCCGTACCGAAGCGCAGAAGGTTGCCCTTCGCCAGCTCCTAGTCCAGCTCAAGGCTCTAGCTCCTCAAGCCGAGATCGTAGGTCACCGCGACCTCAGCCCTGACCGCAACGGGGATGGACACATTGACTCCTCCGAATGGATCAAGCTCTGTCCCTGCTTCGACGCACGCACCGAATACAAGCATCTCACCTCACCAACTACTCCCCATGGAAAGTAAAAGCCCCAAGGCCACCCTACAGCTCTGGATCGCCTCTGTCCTCTGCCTCTTCGGACTCGCCCTCCTCGGTGTCGCCTTCTTCACTCCCCCACCTGGGGAGATTCACTCCAGTGTCCTCGTAGCCTACGGCGAGGTGATGACCTTCGCCGGCGCCCTCTTCGGCATCGACTACCACTACCGCCACTGATCGCCCTCGCCCTAGCCCCACTCTTACCTCTCCATCGCCCTAGGGTATCACCTGCTATCTCCGTAGAGCACTCCATGTAGCCGGCACAGAACTCCCCTCTGCTCCGTTCGGGTATCCCCCTCGTAACCGACATAGATCTCCCCTCTATTCAGCTCAGGTATCGCCTCATAGCTATCGCCAGCATTCCATCGCCTAGTACCCTACCCGACCGCACGATCCTTTCAAATTGTAGACTAGTGAAGAGAGAGGGAAGCCCAAGCTGAAGAGCTTGGACTTCCCTCTCATACTATTAGTACGGGACTCGTACTACTTTCCCTACCGATGCCTCCCTTGTGGAAATCTTTTCTCTCCCCAGCATATATAGGTTATCTATCAATCACTTAGTGAAACGCTGGGCTGTGCATAAGTAGGTGAGTATCCTTGTGTATACTCCATAGAAGCTCTGATTCCTAAGAGCTTAGGATAGCACCCTTCAGTCGCCTTATTAGGGGATGCTATAAGCCTCTGATAACAAATGGCATACAGAAGGAACGAGAAAAGCAAGCCTTTTCCCGTTTTTTTTTCTCCTAATAATTGGCAAACTTTGCATCAGAAAAGAGATCCCAAGGACACCATCAAGGTCCAGCTAGCTTCCTGCAATATAACGAGTTAGCCCCCTTCCTGCTTGTGGATAAGCTCTTCAGATCCATCAGAAACGTAGCCCGGCACGCACGGGTGCTTCTCCTAGCACCTGCACCCCTCTAGGCTCCATAATAATTATAATGCTCTTGGCTCACGATTACGCGAGGCATACACTCATGCATACCCCCATCCCACAGGACGGGGAGCAGCTCTGGAAGCACTGCCTCCAGATCATCGCTCGCTCCTGCGATCCTCAGACACTGCAGCGCTGGTTCGCTCCCATCCGTCCTCTCGGCGTAGAGACCCGAGAGGATGAGGGAGGCTCCTTCGAAGCACTTGTCCTCGAGGTACCATCGAAGAGCTTCTATGAAGAGCTTCTTCGGACGCATGAGGCGCTACTTATCCGAGCCCAGCAGGAAGTCCTCACCCCTCGTGGGCTAGAGATCTTCCTGGCTCCGGCACAAGTGGCACCGGCTCCTTCGCCTGCTAAGATCGCACGGACTCAGGACTACACCTCGCATCTGAGTGCAGACCTTCGCTTCGAGACCTTCTACGAGAGCGCTTGCAATCGTGAAGCACTTCGCATCGCCGAAGCTACTGCGGCTCGTCCTGGACAAGCTCCCCTGAACTTCATCTTTATCTACGGCCCCAGTGGCGTGGGGAAGACCCACCTCTGCCAAGCCATTGGACAGCGAGCTATGGAGCTTCACCCGACGATGCGTGTATGCTACGTGTCGAGCTCGAAGTTCGAGACGCAGTTCATCCGTGACAGTCTGATGCGCGGGACAGAGCGAGGCATGTTCATCGACTTCTACCAGCAGATGGACATCCTGATCATCGACGACATCCAGGGGCTTATTGGGAAGACGAAGACGCAACAAGCCTTCTTCGACATCTTCAATCACCTCTACCTCCTCGGCAAGCAGATCATCGTCACCTGTGACGTTCCCCCCGTGGACCTCAAGGGTATGGAAGCCCGTATCATGACACGCATCCAAAGTGCGATGATGCTCCGCATCGACCGTCCTGACCTAGAGCTCCGACGGAAGATCCTGCAGCGCCGTGTCGCAGACAGCGGTGTCGAACTCGGAGAAGAATGTGTCGAGTTCATCGCTGAGAATATGCAGGACAATGTCCGTCAGCTCGAAGGCGCCATCCGCACGATCGTCACGCACTCGAAGTTCTCTGATCTCGGCGCGGTAGACATCGACATGACCCGTCGCATCGTCGGTGGCACCGTCTCCATCGAACGCAAGGAGGTGACGCCCGAGCTTGTCCTTGACACCGTGTGCAAGGTATTCGGCGTCGAGAAGGACCAACTTCGCACGCCTTCACGCAAGGCTGTCCTCGCCCTTCCCCGCCAGGTGACGATGTACCTCGTGAAGAAGCACACCAGCGCTTCGTACAACACCATCGCCCAGCTCCTGAATCGCAGCGACCACACGACCATCATGCACGGTTGCAAAGCGATCGAAGGGCGCATCAACATCGAGCCCGCCCTCAAGGAACGCATCGCTCTCGTCGAAGAAGAGCTACGTGGATAGCCTCCGCCTCGCCTAAAGCGAACCTCGAAATCAAATAAAAAACGCCTCGGCCCTTCCCTCACTTCGGTGACGGAAGGGCCGAGGCGTTTTGGCTTCTATCGGGATCGAAGGCGCTTGATTAAACGATCTTCGCCCGAAGATTAGGTTAGAAGGCAAGGCAAGAAACCCGGTACAAGCCCCAGAAGTAATTGGAGAAGGCGGGGAAACACCTCGGAGCTGAGGAACGTATTCCAAGCTTCAGCCAATCGCCCTTCCGGTAGCCACAGCACGAACACAAAGCAGAGCACGGGGAATGTTAAAGCGCTCTGTTCAGGAAGCTCTACAAGCATCCAGGCAAAGCAACCTAGGATCACCGTGGAATGGATTGAATCTCCCAGGAGAAGTAATATTAGATTCCAGGCGAAGTACCAAGCGATTCGAATCGAAGTAATGCCAGATTCGAATGAAAGTAATAAAACCACCCATCAGAAGTAATATAACATTCGACCGAAAGTAATATAACATTCCAAGCGAACTAATATAACATTCTAACGGACGCAATAGAACATTCCGACGAGGATAATAGGACATTCCGACGAAAGTAATATAACATTCCGACGGAGGTAATGGAATATTCTAGCGGAAGTCCTATTACCCTTCAAGCGAAGTGATATAGATTCCACTGGGAGTAGTAGCTTCTTCCCCACCCTTCTTCAGCGTTCCCCGAGGCTTCCTTCGACGAAAGCTGACCGAGCAAAGCCGTAAAAGCGCTTCGAACAAAAGGAAGAAGGAGACGCTTCCACCCGATCGTGGGAGCGTCTCCTTCTTTAGGTTTGGACAGCTAAAGCTTACCAGCTAGCCTTCTTGACCCCAGGGATGAGGCCGGCAGAAGCCATCTCACGGAACTGAATACGAGAGATGCCGAACTGGCGCATATAGCCCTTAGGACGACCTGTCATGCTGCAACGGTTGTGCAGACGTACAGGAGAAGCATTCTTAGGCAGAGCCTGGAGCGCTTCGTAGTTACCTTCGGCCTTGAGCTGAGCACGCTTGGCAGCATACTTAGCGACCAGCTTCGCACGCTTTACTTCGCGTGCCTTCATTGATTCCTTTGCCATAGTATTTAGTTGCCTTTCTTAGCGTTCTTGAATGGTAGGCCGAACTCCTTGAGGAGTGCATAACCTTCTTCGTCCGTCTGAGCCGAGGTGACGAACGTGATGTTCATCCCAAGGATCTTCGTGATGCCGTCGAGGTTGATCTCGGGGAAGATGATCTGCTCGCTGATACCGAGGGTATAGTTCCCACGACCATCGAACTTGCTTTCGATCCCCTTGAAGTCACGGATACGAGGCAGTGCAATACGGATCAGACGTTCGAGGAACTCGTACATCTGCTCACGACGCAGGGTGACCATGACACCGATAGGCATCTTCTTACGAAGCTTGAAGTTAGAGATGTCCTTCTTAGAGACCGTAGCTACAGCCTTCTGACCGGTGATGGCCGAAAGCTCAGCGATAGCGACATCGATGATCTTCTTGTCCGCCGTAGCGATACCGAGACCCTGGTTGATGACGATCTTCTTGAGGACGGGCACCTGCATTCTGGACTTGTATCCGAACTGCTGAAGCAGGGCAGGAACGATGCGTTCCTTATATTCGTTCTTTAGACTTGCAGTGTTGCTCATTACTTGATCTCCTCTCCTGACTTTTTGGAATAACGTACAAGCTTCCCTTCGTCATTGAGACGACGACCGATACGCGTAGCCTTACCCGTCGCAGGATCTAGGACGTTGAGCTTAGCGATATGGATAGGAGCTTCCTTCTTCTCGATCCCCCCCTGAGGGTTCTTAGCGCTGGGCTTAGCATGCTTAGCGACGATGGCTACACCCTCGACGATCGCACGCTGCTTGTCGACGAGGACTTCGAGCACGCGTCCCGTCTTACCCTTGTCTACACCGCTGAGGACGACGACCTGGTCGCCCTTCTTGATATGTAACTTACTCATTTCTTCTTTCGTCTTTAAGGGTTAGAGGACTTCAGGCGCGAGAGAAACGATCTTCATATTCACGGCACGTAGCTCACGAGCCACAGGGCCGAAGATACGGCTACCACGCATTTCGCCAGCAGCATTGAGCAGGACACAAGCGTTGTCATCGAAGCGGATGTAGGATCCGTCGGGGCGACGAACTTCCTTCTTGGTGCGGACGATGATTGCCTTAGAGACGACCCCCTTCTTCAGGTCCGAAGAAGGGATGACGCTCTTGACAGCAACGACGATGATATCACCGACAGAGGCATAGCGACGGCGCGTCCCGCCGAGGACACGGATACAAAGGGCTTCCTTTGCTCCGCTATTGTCTGCTACTACGAGTCTTGATTCTTGCTGGATCATATACTACTTAGCTCTTTCGATAATATTGACTAATCTCCATCTCTTGGTACGGCTCAAAGGGCGAGTCTCCATGATACGGACAGTATCACCGATGTTGCACTCGTTCTTCTCGTCGTGAGCATGGTACTTCTTCGTCTTGTTGACGAACTTACCATAGATAGGGTGCTTTTCCTTCCACTTGACAGCGACCGTGATGGTCTTGTCCATCTTATTGGAAGAAACGACGCCTACACGTTCTTTTCTTAATCTTCTCTGTTCCATCGGGAGGACACATTAATTGTTGTTGAGTTCGCGCTCGCGAAGAATGGTCTTCATCTGAGCGATCGAGCGACGCATGCGACGGAGCTCAGCAGGAGAGTCTGCTGGGGTGACGGCATGGTCAATGCGCTTCTTGTCGTAAGCTGCCTCTTCGGCTACCACACGCTCCTGTAGCTCAGGCGTAGTGAGCGCCTTAATCTCTGCTAGTTTCATCTCTTCTATTACAGGTTAGTGTTAGACATATCGTAGTCACGACGGACGACGAACTTGGTAGTGACGGGGAGCTTCTGAGCCGCAAGGCGGAGAGCTTCCTTAGCCACTTCGAAGGAAACGCCTTCGATCTCGAAGAGCATACGACCTGGTGTCACGTTGGCGACAAAGCCTTCGGGCGAACCCTTACCCTTACCCATTCGGACGTCGGCAGGCTTCTTAGTGATAGGCTTGTCAGGGAAGATACGTACCCAGACCTGCCCCTGACGCTGCATATAGCGAGTCACAGCGATACGAGCTGCTTCGATCTGACGACCAGTGATCCAGCGAGTGCCGAGTGACTTGATCCCGAAAGAACCGAAGGCGAGCTGGTTGCCGCGCTGAGCGTTACCCTTAGCGCGACCCTTCTGGACTCTTCTAAACTTAGTTTTCTTAGGTTGTAACATTGCTGTCTTCTGTTCTTATACGTTAGCGATTGCCTCCTCTTCTGCCACCACGACCATCACGACGGCTGTCACGACGATCACGGCCACCTTCACGGCGAGGGCCATGACCAGGCTGAGGGTTGGTGAACGAAGGAGCTAGGTCACGCTTACCGTAGACTTCACCCTTGCAGATCCACACCTTGATACCGAGGATACCGACCTTGGTCAGTGCTTCAGCCTGAGCGTAGTCGATGTCGGCACGGAGCGTGTGCAGAGGAGTACGTCCCTCCTTGTACATCTCGGAGCGAGCGATTTCAGCACCATTCAGACGACCAGAGATCTGTACCTTGATCCCTTCTGCTCCGCCACGCATAGCAGCGCCGATGGCACCCTTGACTGCGCGACGATAAGCGATCTTCCCTTCGAGCTGACGAGCGATGTTGTCAGCGACAATCGCAGCATCGATATCTGGACGACGAACTTCAAAGATGTTGATCTGAACATCCTTGTTGGTGATCTTCTTGAGCTCTTCCTTGAGCGTGTCTACATCCTGGCCACCCTTACCGATCACGATACCTGGACGTGCCGTGCAGATGGTGATGGTGACGTTCTTGAGAGCACGCTCGATGACGATACGAGAGACACTAGCCTTAGCCAGACGGACGCTGAGGTAGCGACGCAGGCGGCTATCTTCAAGAAGCTTGTCACCGTACTTACGACCGCCATACCAGTTGGAATCCCATCCACGGATGTATCCCAAACGACTGCTAATAGGATTAATCTTTTGTCCCATCTGGTTTAGTTCTCTTTATTGGTTAGTGAATCGACAAAGATCGTGACGTGGTTCGAACGCTTACGGATACGATATCCACGACCCTGAGGGGCGGGACGCATACGCTTGAGCGTAGCAGCACCGTCGACGAAGATGCGAGAGATATAGAGCTCACCATCTTCTGCCTTACGTCCGTTCTTCTCTTCCCAGTTAGCGATAGCTGAGCGGAGGAGCTTCTCCACGCGAGCAGCGGCTTCCTTGTTAGAGAACTTGAGTACCCCGAGCGCACGACCTACTTCCATGCCACGCACTAGGTCGGCCACCAGGCGCATCTTGCGAGGCGAGGTGGGGACATTGCGGAGCGAAGCGAAGTACGTAGACTTCAGGGCTTGCTTTCTTTCTTCGGCTGATATTTTCTTTCTTGCACCCATTGTTTCTTTTCTTACTTAAAGGTCTGAATTACTTCCAGCCGAATTACTTCTTCTTGTTACCGCCATGACCACGGAAGGTACGCGTAGGAGAGAATTCTCCGAGCTTGTGCCCTACCATGTTTTCGGTGATGAACACGGGGATGAACTTATTCCCGTTGTGTACGGCAATCGTATGACCGACGAAGTCAGGGCTGATCATCGAGGCGCGAGCCCAAGTCTTGATGACGACCTTCTTGCCAGATTCATTCATCGCCAAGACCTTCTTCTCGAGCTTCAGGTTGATATATGGACCTTTCTTTAATGAACGACTCATAATTCTTTTTGATTAATCAGTTACTTCTTACGTCTCTCGATGATGTACTTAGACGAATGCTTCTTAGGAGCACGCGTCTTGAGACCCTTAGCGTAGAGACCCGTGCGAGAGCGTGGGTGACCACCAGAAGCGCGGCCTTCACCACCACCCATTGGGTGATCTACAGGGTTCATGACGACACCTCGGTTGTGAGGACGACGACCGAGCCAACGGCTACGACCGGCCTTACCAGAACGCTCGAGGGCGTGGTCTGAGTTACCTACGGCACCGATGGTAGCCTTGCAGGCGGAGAGGATACGGCGAGTCTCTCCCGAAGGCATCTTGATGACAGCGTAGAGACCTTCGCGAGAAGTAAGCTGAGCGAAGACACCCGCAGAGCGGACCATCTTAGCTCCCTGACCTGGACGAAGCTCGATATTGTGAATGATCGTACCGACAGGGATGTTAGCCAGGGGAAGGCTGTTCCCTACCTCAGGAGCTGCTTCAGCTCCAGACATCACTTGCTGACCTACCTGCAGACCGTTAGGAGCGAGGATATAAGCCTTCGCACCATCGGCGTAGTACAGCAGAGCGATACGAGCCGTACGATTTGGGTCGTACTCGATGCTCTTGACCGTAGCAGGGATACCGTCCTTGTTTCTCTTGAAGTCGATAAGACGCAGCTTCTGCTTGTGACCACCACCGATGTAGCGCATGGTCATCTTACCGGTGTTATTACGACCACCGGACTTCTTCTTACCTACGACAAGGGACTTCTCTGGTGCGCTGGCAGTGATGTTATCGAACGCACCAATAACCTTATGTCTTTGCCCCGGGGTAGTGGGCTTGAGTTTACGTATTGCCATTGTTGAACTTAGATGTTAGCGTAAAAGTCGATGGTCTGACCCTTTTCAAGTGTAACGACAGCCTTCTTAAACGCAGCGACCTTGCCACGGATGAGTCCACTCTTCGTATAGCGAGCCTTACGCTTACCGCTATAGTTCACGGTGTTTACACTTTCGACCTTTACATTGTACAGAGCCTCGACGGCCTTCTTGATCTCGATCTTGTTGGCATCAGGAGAGACGCGGAAGACGTAGCGCTCGGCGGTCTTCTCAGTCAGGGCAGTTGTCTTCTCCGTGATAACGGGCTTGATGATAATTCCCATGATTCAGTATCTCCTTGTGATTATGCCTTAAACTGTTCGTTGATCACCGCTACAGCAGCCTCCGTCAGGACGAGCTTCTTGCAGTCAAGTACCGAGTAGGTATTGAGCTGGAAAGCGTTCATCACGCGAGCGGAAGGAAGGTTGCGGGAAGAGAGGACGAGGTTGTCCGAGAGAGCTTCGACGACGAAGAGCGCCTTCTGGTCTGCGACATGGAGTGCCTCAGAGAGAGCGACGAAGTCCTTCGTCTTAGGAGCTGCTAGCTCGAAGTTCTCGACGACGATGATCGCCTCGGAGGAAGCCTTGTAGCTCAGAGCAGAGCGACGGGCAAGAGCCTTGAGCTTCTTGTTGAGCTTGAAGCTGTAGTCACGTGGGGTAGGACCGAAGACACGACCACCACCTACGAGGACAGGAGAGTTGATATCCCCACGGCGAGCGCCGCCACCGCCCTTCTGACGGATCAGCTTGCGAGTACTCCCAGAGATCTCACTACGCTCCTTAGACTTGTGCGTACCCTGACGCTGGTTGGCCAGATATTGCTTTACGTCCAAGTAAATAGCGTGGTCGTTAGGCTGGATAGCGAAGATCGCATCATCGAGCGTGATCTTACGACCGGTATCTTCTCCCTTGATGTTATAGATGCTCAGTTCCATTTACTTTTCGATTGCAACGATTGAACCTTTAGCACCGGGCACGCTCCCCTTGATGAGCAGGAGGTTGTGCTCGGGCATTACCTTGATCACTTCGAGGTTCTGAACGGTGACACGTTCGTTACCCATCTGGCCCGCCATGCGAGTTCCCTTGAAGACCTTAGCTGGGTACGAGCACGCACCGACAGACCCGGGAGCACGAAGACGGTTGTGCTGACCGTGCGTAGACTGACCGACACCGCCGAAGCCGTGACGCTTGACTACGCCCTGGAATCCCTTACCCTTGGACGTGCCGATCACATCGACGAAGACCGTCCCTTCGAAGAAATTCACGTCGATCACATCACCGAGATTGTACTGGCTGCAATCGAATCCCTTGAACTCGGCCAAGTGTCTCTTGGGAGCAACGCCAGCCTTCTGGAAGTGACCCTGAAGAGGCTTGGACGTGTGCTTTTCCTTAGCATCCACGAACCCAAGCTGAAGAGCTTCATAGCCATCCTTCTCAAGAGACTTGATCTGCGTCACCACGCAAGGACCTACTTCAATAACAGTGCATGGGATGTTCTTCCCCTCGGCACTGAATACGGATGTCATTCCGATTTTCTTTCCTAATAAACCTGGCATTTCAGTTTCTTATTTAGTTGATCACACCTTGATTTCTACTTCTACACCGCTGGGGAGCTCGAGCTTCATAAGCGCATCGATGGTCTCAGCCGTGGAGTTGTAGATATCGATGAGTCGCTTGTAGGAGCTAAGCTCGAACTGCTCGCGGCTCTTCTTGTTGACGAAGGTCGAGCGGTTCACCGTGAAGATACGCTTGTGCGTAGGTAGGGGAATTGGACCACTAACCACAGCACCAGAGGCCTTGACGGTCTTGACGATCTTCTCTGCCGACTTATCGAGCAGCGTATGATCGTACGACTTCAACTTAATTCTAATCTTTTGGCTCATATCTCTAGTTGTAATACTATTTACTTGATCAGATCTACACGACCACCTACTTCCTCAAGGACCTGACGAGCGATCGAAGAGGATACTGCTTCGTAGTGAGAGAAGGTCATCGATGAGGTAGCACGACCAGAAGTGATCGTACGGAGGCTCGTCACGTAACCGAACATCTCTGCCAGGGGCACCTTAGCCTTGACAAGGCGCGCACCCGATGGAGTGCTGTCCATACCTTCTACCTGACCGCGACGCTTGTTGAGGTCACCGATCACATCACCCATGTTTTCTTCAGGCGTATCGACTTCGAGCCTCATGATAGGCTCGAGGAGGACGGGGCCTGCCTGAGCAGAAGCATTCTTGAAGGCCTGAATAGCACAGATCTCGAAGGAGAGCTGGTCAGAGTCCACGGGGTGGAACGAACCGTCGAGAAGCGTAACCTTCAGCTTGTCGAGTGCATAACCAGCGAGGACACCGTTGGTCATAGCCTTCTGGAAGCCCTTCTGTACAGAGGGGATGAATTCCTTAGGCACGTTACCACCCTTAACTTCATCGACGAACTGTAGGTCGCCTTCGAAGCCTTCGTCAGCAGGTTCTACACGTACGATGATATCAGCGAACTTACCACGACCCCCAGTCTGCTTCTTGTAGACTTCACGGAGTTCAACTGGCTTGGTGATAGCTTCCTTGTAAGAAACCTGAGGCTTACCCTGGTTAGCTTCGACCTTGAATTCGCGCTTCAGACGGTCGATGATGATCTCGAGGTGGAGCTCACCCATACCGCTGATGACAGTCTGGCCTGTTTCTTCGTTGGTCTGGACACGGAAGGTTGGGTCTTCTTCAGCTAGCTTAGCAAGACCGACACCCATCTTGTCCATATCCTTCTGCGTCTTAGGCTCGACAGCGATACCGATAACGGGCTCGGGGAAGTCGATAGACTCGAGGATGATAGGAGCGTCCTCTGCACAGAGCGTGTCACCCGTACGGATGTCCTTGAAGCCTACACCTGCACCGATGTCACCGCAACCGATGACTTCCATGGGGTTCTGCTTGTTGGAGTGCATCTGGAAGAGACGAGAGATACGTTCCTTCTTGCCAGAGCGAGAGTTGTAGACATAAGAGCCAGCCTGCAGCTCACCCGCATAGACACGGAAGAAGCAGAGACGACCTACGTAAGGGTCGGTAGCGATCTTGAAGGCAAGAGCCGTCAGAGGAGAGCTGGGGTCGACCTTACGGACGATTTCCTTCTCTGGATCGTTGGGATCCGTACCGATGACCTCAGGCGTATCCATTGGGCTGGGCAGGTAAGCTGCGACAGCGTCAAGGAGCGTCTGCACACCCTTGTTCTTGAAGGAAGAACCGCAGAGCATGGGGTTAATCTTCATCGCAAGCGTACCCTTACGCAGGGCAGCACGAATTTCGTCTTCGGTGATCGTAGAGGGATCCTCGAAGTACTTTTCCATGAGGACGTCGTCGCAGTCAGCGAGAGTCTCAAGCATCTTGTCACGCCACTCTTCGGCTTCAGCCTGCAGTTCAGCAGGGATGTCGATCGTGTCGTAGTGAGCACCCATCGTCTCGTCGTCCCAGACCAGAGCCTTCATCGTGACGAGGTCAACAACCCCACGGAAGGTTTCTTCCTGACCGACAGGGATCTGGATAGGACAAGGCGTAGCGCCGAGGATGGTCTTGATCTGGCGGACGACTTCGAAGAAGTTAGCGCCAGAGCGGTCCATCTTATTTACGTAGCAGACACGGGGCACACGGTACTTGTCAGCCTGGCGCCATACCGTCTCACTCTGAGGCTGTACGCCACCTACTGCACAGAAGGTAGCGACGGCACCATCGAGGATACGGAGCGAGCGCTCTACTTCGACCGTGAAGTCTACGTGCCCCGGAGTGTCGATCAGATTGATCTTGTACTTCGTACCAGCGTAGTTCCAGAAAGTCGTCGTAGCAGCAGAGGTGATCGTGATACCACGCTCCTGCTCCTGCTCCATCCAGTCCATGGTAGCACCCCCATCGTGTACTTCACCGATCTTGTGCGTAAGACCGGTGTAGAAGAGGATACGTTCGGACGTAGTGGTCTTCCCGGCATCGATGTGAGCCATGATGCCGATATTTCTTGTTAGTTCGAGGTGTTTGTGGTCAGCCATTGTCTTTTGCTTGTCTTAGAATTAGAATCTGAAGTGAGCAAACGCACGGTTGGCTTCTGCCATACGGTGCATATCTTCCTTGCGCTTGAAGGCAGCACCTTGGCTATTGAAAGCATCCACAATCTCTGCTGCAAGCTTGTCTGCCATGGTCTTACCACCACGCTTGCGAGCAAAGAGGATGAGGTTCTTCATGGAGATAGATTCCTTACGCTCGGCGCGGATTTCCGTTGGCACCTGGAAGGTAGCACCACCGATACGGCGGCTCTTGACTTCTACCTGAGGAGTGATGTTATCGAGCGCAGCCTTCCAGATCTCAAGAGCAGTCTTATCTTCCTGCTGGATCTTCTTGCCTACGATCTCAAGCGCGGTGTAGAAGATATCGAAGGCGATATTCTTCTTACCGTCGTACATCAGGTGATTAACGAACTTCGTCACCTTTACGTCACCAAATACGGGATCAGGTAGTACCTGTCTCTTTTTGGGTTTAGCTTTTCTCATTGCTTAATGTAATTGCGTTTCTGTCGATTGGTTGTGCTTGGATCTTCTTCAACGCTCCCGCTGGAGCATTTACTCAACCTTGCTAGCCTATCCAACGAACTCAAGAAACTTGGTTCTATTGATTCTTAGCTTTGCCTCACGTCTTAGCCTCTCTCGAGACCAGAGCTATCGAGGCTCTTGGGTCGGCGAGACTCCTCGTCTCTCCGAAGGGTTAGCGTTTACGCCGCTAGGGTCTTACTTCTTACCCTTAGCTGGAGCAGCCTGACCGGGCTTAGGACGCTTAGCACCATACTTAGAGCGGCGCTGTAGACGGCCATTGACACCAGCTGTATCGAGTGATCCACGTACGATGTGGTAACGAACCCCTGGCAGGTCCTTCACACGACCACCACGTACCAGCACGATGCTGTGCTCTTGAAGGTTGTGACCCTCACCTGGGATGTAGGCATTGACTTCCTTACCATTCGTCAGGCGGACACGAGCGACCTTACGCATCGCAGAGTTTGGCTTCTTAGGGGTCGTCGTGTACACACGCACACAGACACCTCGGCGTTGGGGGCAGGAGTCCAGAGCAGGGCTCTTACCCTTCTCGACGAGTGACTCACGTCCCTTTCTAACCAATTGTTGAATAGTTGGCATTTCGTTTCTACTTATGTTTGAATAACTTATCTACTGATTAGTAGCCACAGAGCATACTGTAGGTATACTCCACGAAGTGCACAAAGGTACACATAATTCACGAATATACAATAGGATGCGTCTATTTTAGTCCCACCCTTCTATCTCCAGGCTTTGAGGGAAGGCTCCTCCCCCACCCCCTCCCTCGCCCAAAACCTTCCGCCCTGATCGAAGCCCAAGGAGCACCTATAGCGAACCCCCATTTATCCCCAAACTCAGTGAATACTTTTACTTCTCCAGAGGCACTACTAGCGCCACCCAAGAAGCACCAGTAGCGCTTCCTAAGAGGTAGCAGTAGCGCCTCCGAAGCCTTACCTCTTGCCTTATTTCCCCTCTTCGACTCCTTCCTCTAACAGCTATGGCGTGCTAATCTCCCTCAGCTTCACAGAGGCACAGGACAAAGCTCTTGGTCTTGCAGGGCTGACCGAAGAGCAAATCATTCAGACAGAGAGCCCACACTTCCACACTCCACACAGCAGGCAAACAACCTGCACTTAGTGAGGGAAGGCTATCTATCGTCGCAGGGGCATGGCAGAGGGACGACCTATACCTTGGCTAGTCCTGAAGAGTATTCAATGGAAGGGGCTGATACTCTATGGTCGAATATGGAAAGCTCAGAGCTGAATATGGAAAGCTTACCCCCCCAATATGGAAAGCTCAATGCCGAATATGGAAAGCTCACGACGTACTATGGGGACCTCGGAGCCTAATATGGGAAGTTCCTGGCCTAATATAGGAACCCCTGAGGCGAATATAGGAACCATCCTGTCTAATATGGGAACCTCGGAGGCTAATATAGGTAGTTCCCCGCCCAATATAGGAAGCTCAGAGGCGAATATGGGAAGTTCTCAGCCTAATATAGGAACCTCAGGACTGAATATGGAGAGCTCTCGATCTAATATGGGAAGTTCGGAGGATCCTATAGGGAGTTTCCAGTCTGGCATGGAAAGTTCGGAGAGCAGAAAACCCTCTAGGATGCCCTTCGACAAGATGCGCCTATTGATACTAGAGTACTGCAGTCAATGGCGTAGTCTAGAGGAGATAGCTAGCCATACAGAGCGAACAAAGGAATATCTAGGCTCCTTCATACTCCCTAAGCTTAGCGAAGACCTTCGCAAACGTTTCTCCCAGAAGAACCACCCCAACCAGATGTACCGAAGGAGCGATGTAGTCGAAGAGGAGCCAGACATCTAGCTTCCTCCTATTTATATAATAGCACAAGCGACAAAGCAGTATCCCCCGCCCCAATGAACCTCGGTTCATCGGGGCGGGGGATACTATAGTGGTAAGGGGCGAGCTACAGCACGAGCTACCCGAGCTTCCACAGGAGGGGGAGAGCGGAGGGCGGGCTTCGTCGGAGCCTTCGCTAGAGGGTCATGCCGATATGCAGGGTGAGTCCCGTCGCCCTGAAGGGAGTAACCGTTCGGTCATCAAAAGAATGCTTGTCGAAGGCATTGCACACCGTGCCGATACCAGCACCACAGGTGAAGCGCCAGATATCTAGCCCTACCAGCGCCGTGCCGTAGAAGCCAGAGATGCCGTGCATCGGAGCGAAGCTGTAGCCCGGACGCAGGTCTACAAACGGCTTGATCGGGCCACGGACGGGAAGGTAGGCTCGGAGGTGTCCATAGACGGGGATCACCATATCTAGCGTCTCGACCATGCCATAGATGAAGCCCGAGCCGATGCCGAGGAAGAGGCTTCGATCGAAGCGTGCTCCGTAGCTGGCGAAGAGCCCTGCATGCTGGCGGTTAGAAGCACCGAAGAGGTAACCCGCATCAAAGTGCCAGTCGGCACGAGGCACACGGGGCTCTTCGTAGAGGGACGCTCGGTACGAGGAGTATTCGACCCGCTCTAGGTCGGCGTAGGGACAGATGAGCAGGGAGCCATCGCTGAGACGGATCTTGACCTGCCCACCAGCTAGCTCCTCGATGATCTGACCGTAGAGGATCGACCCATTCTTGAGGTAGATGGTGTCAGGCGTGCGCTGTGCCAGAGCTGAGCAGGCGACGATGAGGCACACCAGGAGGGAGAGAAGGAGGCGTTTCATAGGAGCAAAGTTAGCATAGTCTACAAAACACGTCCTCCCCTCATCCGCTCGAGAGCGATAAGGGGAGGACGTCGTAGGAGGGAGAAGGCTCAGAGCTTACTTGGTGATCTTCTCCAGCTTGCGAAGGAGCGTCTGGTAGTGCAGACGCAGGGCTTCGCTCTTGGTAGCCGAGAGGGCCTTCTTCAGGAGAGCCTCGGCACGATACTGGAGGGGCAAGTAGAGGTCGCCCGTATTGTTGATCGCTGAGGTGAAGAGGTCAGCAGGCTCACCGTAGCTATTCCCGAAGTTGAGGAAGCCCACCGCATCCAGCTTAGAGAGGGGCTCGGCCGAATGGTCGTGATCAAGCGAACAGAAGTGCTCGCCACGAAGCTTGGGCAGTAGGGCGATGAAGTCTTCATCCGTCATACCCTCGGTGCGAACTGGTTCTTCCGCCTTGGCAAAGCCCGTCAGTTCGGCGATCGTGAGCCCCGAGCGCCCCGTGGTCTTATTCACAAGATCCTCGGTGTAGGAGGTGATGTAGCGGACGAAGTACTCCTGTAGTTGCTTCTCTGCATGCGTCAGGTCTTCGCGCCCCGCCTCGGTTTTAGCGAAGACACGGGCGTAGACATCGTCAGCATACTCCAGCGGTGAGTACGACGTGGAGTCGAGATAGTAGCTGAGATTGAGGTTGTTGATATTGCGGATGGCCATCGCACGCGTCATAGCACCGAGGACGACATAGGGCGAAGAGCCTGCCATATCGCTCATCGTGTGCTCCAGCGCTTCACTGCGGAGGCTATCGATGGAGAGCGCCTGATCAAGGAGCCACATCGCCGAGGCCTTCTGTGCTGCCTTAGGTACTACCTTGTAGCGGGGAAGCCCGGAGGCTTCGCTGGTCTGATAGAGGTAGATGCCTGGGACATTCAGGAAGACATTGGAGACGTAGCGCAGGGCCTGATTGGAGATGCCATCGTAGAGCGTCTCCCGATGCTCCGCTTCTTCGTCTCGGGGGAACCACTCAGCCAGATGCCCCAGGATGTACTTGAGGTTCTTCAGCCCCAGCGTGCTCGCAGCGACAGGATCATCAGACAGATCCTCCTCGATGGACGAGGGGTCGTAGCGACGGTCACCCATCTGCTGTAGCCCGTAGCGGTACTCAGGGTCGGTGGCATGCTTCTCGATCAAGTCATTGAGGTAGCGAGCCTCTACGATCGGATCGCCCTTGCTGTCGGGGAAGTAGCGGTACGTCCAGTCGATGGCATACTTATCGTAGGTACCGACGGAGGGCGGGTCGAGACTCACACCACGATCCTCGGGCTGGGCGACGTAGTTGAAGCGGGCATAGTCCATGATCGACGGTGTCGTCCCGTGCACGGCAGTGAAGGAGGGAGAGCGGAGGGAGTCGATGGTGTAGGCTGCCGAAGACGCCATGTTGTGCATGAAGCCAAGGGTGTGCCCGATCTCATGCGCTATCACATACTTCAGCGACTTAGACATGAGGCTGTCGGGGAGCTTCATCGCACGTACCAGAGGATCGACCTGCGCTGTCTGGATGAAGCGCCAGTTGTTGTTGAGCTTCGAGACATCGCTCCAGACGAGCACCGAAGCATTGATGATCTCCCCGGTGCGAGGGTCTGCCCAGCTGGGGCCCATAGCGTTCTCGGTAGCGATGGGCACGTAGCGGATACAGTTGTACTTCAGGTTGTCGGGATCGAAGGTAGGATCCGTGGGGAAGTCCCGCACCTCGATAGCGTCCTTGAAGCCAATAGCTTCGAAGGCCTTGTTCCAGCGAAGCGTACCTTCCTTCATCGCCGCCTTCCAGACAGGAGGGAAGCTATTCTCAACGTAGAAGACAATGGGCTTCTTGGGGCGAACGAGCTGGCCTGCCTTGTAGGCAGCGACATCAGAGGGCTCGAGGCGCCAGCGCTTAGCGAAGCGCACCGTCTCGATCTGCTTCGTCTCGGGGTCATAAGCATTCTTCGAGATGTGGAAGACCCCGATACGGGTATCCGACAGACGGGGCGTCATCGGCTCCTCAGGCAGGCGAAGGATGGTGAAGGTAGCCCCAAGAGTCACCGGATAATCCTTCAGTGGGCTGGCACCACCACGCGAGGAAGTGAGGGTGATGCGGTAGCTCCGGTCGATCTTGATCGATACGTTGTCCTCGAAGGCCTTGATCTCACGCACGTAGCTGAGGTCACGCTGGAGAGAGGACTGGACCTGATAGGAGCCCATGCTCTTGCCGATGAGGGGGAAGTACTTCTGATCCTGAGTGAAGAGCGAAGTGGCATCAAAGACTACGGCGGACTTATCCTTATTCCAAGCCTTGATGGGGAACTTGTACAGAGGCAGGTCCGTGTAGCTGGGAGCGAACGTCGGACGAAGCTCCTTCTCCAGCTGGCCCATGAGGTAGGGATCGGAGTTCACCGCCTCGAGCACGATGGCGCTATCACGCTGGGCGAAGCGCATGTGCACGGGGTTGGAATTCTTGAAGCCGACCATGCCTAGCTGGGGGTTGGAGATAGAGGAGAGGGTGAGGGCTACGAGGACCTCCTTGCCGATGGTCTTCACGGGCAGCTCAATGTAGAGCTTATTGTCCGTCTTGTGCAGGGTGAGGAAGTCACCCTTAGCCGAGACAATGGCCTTGTCGGTGAGGATCTTCTCGTAGGCACTCTTCTCGGGTGCCTTCTCCGTCGCAGGCTTCTTCTTGCGCTTGAGGAAGTCGAAGATACCTGCGTGAGCCGTGGCGGGCGCTAGGGTCAGGCTAGCCGCGGCCAGTAGGAGTGCTATCTTTCTATTGATCATCTTCGGATGGGGGTCTATTTCTTAGCGTCAAGGAGCTTCTGGACCTTGAAGGCCAGAGTCTGGTAGTGCGCCTTGAGCACACGGTCAGTAGTAGAGGCAGCACGCTGCTCGAGCAGAGGGCGCACCTTCAGTAGGGCTGCGTACATGTACTGCTCCGAGGTGTCGAGAGCAGGGACATTAGCCATGGGGTAGATGCTTGCCGAGGGGTTGCCACCGCCGTAGCTGGTACGGCCACCCTTGAGGGCCTCGCTGTAGTCGGTCGTCGCATCTAGGCTGACGAGCTTACCATCGACGAGGGTGGGAGCACTCGTCAGGCCATAGGGCATACCAGGGGTTGCATTGCGGGGATTGACCGTCGCTGCTACGGACTTGTCGATGAAGGCGATCTGCAGAAGGCGCTCCATGTGCGTAGGGCTCTTGCCTGCGATCGTCGAGGCAAAGACCGCCTGATAGAGGTCGTCGAAGTATTCGCCGAGGCTATAGCTCTTGGAGTCGACCTGCGAAGCGATGATGATGCGGGCACGTAGGTCGAAGATATCCTTGACGATGAACTCGAGGAGCTGGTCGTAGTAGCTGATGTCTAGGAAGCCCTTGCGCTCGAGGCTACGATCAGCGTACTGCTGGAAGTCCTTCGCCTGGCGGAGGAGCCACTGGAAGGCCCCACGCTGCTTCGCCTTAGGCACTACCTGATAGCGGGGCAGACCCGTGGAGAGTCGGCTCTCCTGACACACGACACCTCCGACGAGGCTCATGACATTCTTGAGCTGGAGGTAGTAGCCCTGGACGACTCCTAGATATAGGCTCTTCTTCTTACGGCTATCGGGATCGTTGGTGATCCACTTAGAGAGGTTGGACTGGATGAGCGCTAGATTCTTCATCGTGAGCTCAGCCGTCTTGATAGGGTCATTCCCTAGGTCTTCGGTACGGACAGTAGGGTCGACAGCATAGCGCTGCTCAGGGGCGTAGCGGAGATAGGGCTCGCGTACTCGCTTGTCGACACGGGAGAGTAGCTCCTTAGCCTCCAGTGCAGGATCTCCCTTGAGATCGAAGTAGCGGTAGCCCCAGTCTATAGCGAAGAGGTCATAGGCACCCAGCTGGTCGTTGATGAGGCGGACACCCTTGTCCGAGGGCTGAGCTAGGTAATTGTAGGGAGCACCATCGAGGATCGAGGGAGCTAGGCCCGACTCCTTGGTGAACTTCGCCGAGCGGAGCTGATCCGTGGTGTAGGCAGCAGAAGCGGCATAGTTCGGCAGGAGGCCAAGCACCTTACCCATCTCCTGCGAGACGAGCTGAGCGAGCGACTCATCGAAGAGGGCTTGTGGTAGGCGAGACGAGCGGACAGCAGGGTCTACGGCAGCCGTGGCTAGGAAGCGCTGCTTGTGCAGAAGTGCCTCTACATTATTATATATGGTGAGGTTCCCGCTGAAGATCTCACCCGTACGAGGATCCGTCCAGCACGAGGAGGCTACCGTCTCCTGACTATTGGGGATGTAGCGGATGCAGGAGTACTCGAGGTTGTCTGGGTCAAACTGCTTATCCCCCTTCGGGAAGTCGCGTACCTCGATGGCGTTACGGAAGCCAGCAGCTTCGAAGGCCTTGTTCCAGCGGAGGACACCTTCACGTATCGGGCGGTGCCAGCTTGCAGGGAAGGCGCTATCGAGGTAGAAGACGATCTTCTTCTCAGGCTCAGAGAGCTGACCCTTGGCATAGGCCTTCTTATCCTTGGGGACGAGCTGCCAGCGGTGTGCTAGATATACAGGCTCGCTCTGGTCGAGGTAGTCGGGGAAGGAGACCTTGCGCGTCGTCTGATAGCCGACACGGGCATCAGCGAAGCGAGGGATGGCCGTAGAAGCCTCCACGGGGAGGATCGTATAGGTCACCTCAGCCGTGAGAGGCATGTCCTTAGCTACGGTGAGCACCCCCATGAGCGAAGCATTGACCGAGAAGTTCATCTCGACACGTACACTAGCGTTGGAGTCGAAGGACTTCAGCCCTCGGACGAAGGTCAGGTTCGTATTGCGTGTAGAGGTGATCTTGAAGGGACCCTGCTGTGAAGGGATGATCTCGAAGAAGGGACTCGACTCAGTCACCAGCGAGTTGATCTTGAGGACGACCGTGGAGCTATCCGCCTTGTAGACCTCTGGCGTGAAGGACTCTACCGACTGGTCACGATAGTTGAGCTCGAGGGCCTTCTGTAGCTCAGGCGAAGCATCACGGCGGTAGACGATCGAGTTGGGAGCCTTCATGACGATGACGCTGTCCTGCTTCTCGAAGCGGAAGACGATCGGAGCAGAGTTCATCGAGCCGACAGCTAGGTAGTCGGGGTCGGTAGTAGAGGTGACCTTAGCGCCCATCATCAGCTCCTTGCCGAGGTACTTCGTAGGAAGCTCTAGGTAGACGCTACCGTCGATCTTGTGGAGGGTGACGAACTTCCCTCGAGCTGTCTCGACTTTCTTGTCCTTGAAGAACTTCGTGTACTTGTCTTCTTTCTTCTCTTTCTTGTCCTTGGTGTCGTCACCGAAGGCACGAGAGGAGAGAGCTGAGGGGGCCGCAGCGAGGCCCAGTGATCCTGCTGTGATGGCGGTAGCCACGAGCAGGCATCGGATACAACTCTTGTGCATGGATGAGGATTATAGTGTGATTACTTTGTTCTGTGGGGGAGCGAAAAGGAGGCGATACCGAGGAGAAGATACCCTGAGGCAAGTCCCCTACGCACGGCTCCTTCTTCCCCTCCGATAGCTCCTTCACTACCCGAGACCTCTAGCTTGAGGGGGATAGCACACCGAAGCCCCGCAGCCCCTTCCTCTATGGGATAGGCTACTGGGGCGACGGAGGAGCAGGCCTCCCTCCCGGAGAGGATCAGCGGGAGGGAGGCGGTATATTAGCGACTGAATTGACGGTAGTTGATCTGCTTGATCTTGCCCGTGACACCCGTCTCTGCCTTGATGAGCTGAGGGGTGATCCCCGTGACATCGTAGCTGTAGATCGAGCCAACGAGCCCCGATCCCGTGCCATTCGCCCCGATGAAGAGACGATTGTCTGTGGTCAGTGCCATCGAAGCGATCGTCTGCCCTGAGGGGAGGGAGATCCACGCTCGATGATCCGTCGCAGTCGTATTGGCCATGTTGTAGAAGTACACCTTGTCTGCCGTCGCCACCAGTGCAGCCGTACCGGCTAGCGTAGGTTGCAAGTAAGTAGGAGTACCTTCGGTGAACTCCACCAAGGAGACCGCTGCCCCGTCGAGCGTAGTCGTGCCAGCGAAGTCCCCAGCACGCAGGCGAGCGACGAAGTACTTGCTGTCGGAGTTGCGCTTGAGTAGCAGGAGCGTGTAGTTGTAGGTGAAGCTGCCTTCCCCTCCACTCTTCATATCGATGAGTGTCATCCCTTCGAAGGGATTGGTCTCCTCGGGAGCTCCTCCAGGGAAGGAGCTTGCCGTAAGGGTACGGACCTTCTTCACTGTGACGCTTGATCCAAGGGTCATATACAGCAGGTTACTTCCCGCATTGTCGAAGAAAGCCATCCCCTCACTGACACGTGTACCCGTCAAGGCACGCCAGTTCACGATAGCCGAGGCGAGCGAATAGCCTGGAGCTACGCGTGAGAGACGACTATCCTGCTTCTTAGCAGGGATATTCCCCGTCTTCTCCAGCTCCCAGACGTTAGCCCCCGAGATGAAGTATTCCCTGACCGTAGCCTGATTGCCACTGGCGTGGCTGAAATCTACGGGGCTCGTGAAGGAGATACGAGGCGAGAGGACCTTCAGCGAGTCAGCCGACACACGATAGTAGCGTGTGGGGAGGCCGAGGGCAATACCGAGATAGCTACGAGATGCACCTGCACCTGGCACATAGCGGTAGAAGAACATCGACTGGGGATCCCCCGTCATATCGATGGTGGGGTTGCTTCGCCCGAAGGCATCGAGGTCAAAGGCATCCGTCTTCTCCCCGCCAGACAGGTAGGAGAGGATGGTCTTCCCTTCGTTGCTCGCCAGGACGTACAGCCCGTCGACATAGCGGTAGGGCACGTCGATAGTGAAGCGGTAGAAGTAGGAGCCGTCAGGCGTGTACATACGCAGACGAGCATCATGCTTACCATAGCTCGTAGGGCTATAGGAGAGATCCTTCTCCGTAGAGACGACCACGCCATCGACGATCCACTCATAGGAGGGCGTCACAGATGCGCCCGTCGTGATGGTATATGCGGGCGACTTGATCACGGTGACCTCACCGAAGGTAGCCGTCTGCACCGAGGCGATGGGCTCTGTTACCTTGACGACAGCCAGAGGGTGATCGCCATTGACCGAGTGGTCCTTGTAGCAAGAGGAGAAGAGTGAGAGGGCCAGGAGAAGGCCCAGTGACTTATAGATCTTATTCATCTTCATTCGTACTCTGTGAGGTTAGCGATACTGAGATAGGAGCTCCACCAGCTTTTTAGGCTTTTTCTCACCATGCTCATCCATATACTTCTCGAGGCGGAGCAGGAGGGGATACTGAATGTTAGCATCAGACTTATAAAGCGCCTCCTGCACGGGGTCTACCCCATTCTTGGGGAGGCCGTAGGCATTGATGAGCATGCGGTACTTCCCTTCGCTGTACTTCCCGAGGTAGACATCCTGGAGGTAGCCCCACCAGAAGGGGATCTCGAGCTGGTTCGTCACACAGAGGACTATCGTATTGCGCTTGTTGAGTGCCGTACGAAGGTCAGGTGTAGAGCCTAGGTGTAGCGTGAGGGTATCGTACTTGAGCAGGGGCTCGTCGCCAGGTTGCATCTCCGAGAGAGCATCTAGGAGCGTGCGTACACCACCACGGATGATGATGTACTTACCGTTCTCCTGCTGGACGGTGGAGATCTTCGAGCGGTTGAGCTGGATCGTGAAGCGTCCTCGGATGGAGTCTGCAGGGATCGTGTAGCTGGATGCCAAGGCATCGAACTGCTCACCAGCCTTAGCCGTAGAGCGGGACTCATCGACCAGCACCTTGTAGGAGAGCGGTGAAGAGGAGAGTCGACCAAGTAGGTCTACCTCGAAGGTATAGGGGATCTTCCCATTGACGTCCTCTAGGAGGGCGAGGTTCTGCACTGTGATGGTGTCTGCCCCTTCCTTGGAGAAGTAGGCGACACGTGACTCATTGTAGAAGCCATCCTTGCTGTACTCTCCGTCGTAGAGCTCAGACTTGGAGCAAGACCCCAAGAGGCCAAGGGAGCCGAGGGCAAGCAGGGCTAGAGCATATCTTCTGTTCATTGTCGTTGGCTTTTACTGGTTACCGTAGGTGAGCTCATCCTGAGGCCAGGGCAGGACAAAGATGCTAGAGCTGGGCTCGATGGTACGCTCCCCGAGGAGGTCAAGGAAGGAGCTATTGAAATGCTTAAACGCAGAGAAGATCTGGCCTTCCCCTGGTAGCTCACGCATGTACTCCTTCACAAGCTCAGCCTTGAAGTCCACCTGCGTAGGCAGGTCGCTCGTGGTGAGGGCATTCAGACCACGGCTCTCACGCACCTTGTTCAGGGCCGCTAGTGCTGCCGTAGGATCGGTCGAGAAGAGGGCCTCAGCCTGGATGTAGTACATCTCGGGGAGGCGGATCAGAGTCAGCCCCCTCAGAGAAGTAGCAGCAGAGGTCGCCTCTTCGGAGCTAGCTACGAAGCGTACGAACTGCTGGTAGGTACCGGCATCACGGTAGTAGGCGGCCTGACGATTGTCGATAGCCCCCGTAGCGCTCCCTGTGACTGTGTAGAGCTGGTCGAGCACGGACTTGCGGTGGGCTTCATTGAGGTCGTCGGAGCCTGCACCTGTATTCTTGAGGAAGCGAGCCGCTACCTGATCGAGGAAGCTAGGAGCGTAGAGCCCGAAGATCATCTCACCCGAAGCAGGGAAGCGACGTACGCTCTCGAAGGAGTTACGGTTCGCTAGGTTGAAGTCCGCCGTATGGTCGGTGACCTTCTTAGCATACTCAGCGGCCTTGGACCAATTGCCCATAGCCTGATAGACACGAGCCTTGGTAGCGTAGACTGCATACTTATTGAAGTGTACAGCACGCCCCGACCAGAAGTCCGCCGTCTGGGTCACCCCGAGGCTCACGGTCTCATCGATGGAGGCAAGCAGGCGCTCTGCTTCGTCGAGGTCCTTGAGGATATTCTCATAGGTACCGGCGACGGTATAGACACGGCGGTTCTTGAGGTTGAACTCATACGAGTACGGGATCCCACGGGAGTCCTTGCCACGCGCATAGTCTTCGGCGAAGAGACGCACGAGGTCAAAGTGCAGGAAGGCACGCAGGCCAAGCGCCTCACCCTTGAGCTGGGAGAGGTGAGCACTGCTTATCGAGGGAGACTCGAGGTTCGCCAGGATATTATTGACATAGGAGATGACCTTGTACTGACCGAACCACAGGCTGTAGATCTCGGCCTGCACAGAGACATCCGTATAGTTATACGCACGGGTCTTGGACGAAGTCGAGGTAGCCGAAGTCGAGCCGAACATCTGGGCAAGCTCGTCGACGAAGCCATTGGTCAGACGCTGACCGTACAGGTCGGACGAGGCCATCGTCCCGTAGACGCCATAGAAGGCATCATAGTACCCCTGGAGCGTAGAGAACTGTATTTCCTGCAGGAGCGTCCCCTTGGGCTGTACGTCGAGGAACTTATTGCACGAGGGCAGGCCTGCCAGGCTCAGTGCTCCGAGGGCTATATATAAAGCTGTCTTCTTCATAAACACACTTCTTGGTTAGGGATTAGAAGGAGAGACGCAGAGACATCTCTACGCTACGAGCAAAGGGATAATCCAGACCACGCTCACGCTTGACCGTGGAGAGGTAGAAGAGGTCATTGGTCAGGAGCTCGATACGTGCACGACGCATGTGGAGCTTCTTCACCCAAGGAGCCTCCGTCTCGTAAGCAAAGGAGAGACTACGCAGCGTCAGATAGTACTCCTTCTGGACAAAGCGACTCGTCTGGTAGGGGCTATCCGTAGAAGCGATATTGCGGTAGCGAGCGATATCGCCAGGTTGCTTCCAGCGATCCTCGAGGACACGCTGGTCGGCGTTCTGCTCACGCTTCGTACCCTCTACACGAGAGGCCAGCGTAGCATTGTAGACCGTAGCACCGAGGGAGTAGCCGAAGTTGGCATTGAGCGAGAAGCCCTTGTACATCAGGTACGAGGTCAGCGAGCCATAGGCCCAAGGCGAGGTATCACCGAAGACACGGCGGTCATTAGGGTCGTAGGTGAAGGTATAGGAGCCATCACGCTTGATGTAGATCTCCTTACCTGTAGCGGGGTCGATACCTGCAGAGGGGACGACCTTCAGAGCCGTGAGGGATTCGCCCTCTTCATAGAGAGGAAGGGGCGTCGTACCACGGTTGAGGGAGTCGACACTGAGGTTCTTCTCGTTGAGGGCCTTGAGGGCGTTACTTACCTTCTTGACCTTATTACGATTGTAGGAGTAGTTCAGTGAGAGCGACCACTGCAGATCCTTGGTCTGGATGGGGACGACACGGGTCTGGAACTCGATCCCGTTGTTCTCCACCTCCCCGACGTTCTGTCGTGCGGTGACGGCACCGATCGAGGGAGCTAGGGAGACGTCGAGTAAGAGGTTGTCCGTAGTCTTCTGGTAGGCGTCGACGGTGAGGTCCCAGCGGTTCTTGAAGAGCGTGAGGTCAAGCCCGATGTTCTTGCTCAGCGTGCGCTCCCACTTCAGCTCGGGGTTACCGATAGCCATGGGTACGGAGCCTGCACCGACGATGTAGTTGATCCTATTATTATAGGTATAGGTCGTGAGGGCCTGATAGGGGTCGAAGGAGATGTTCCCCAGGTACCCGATGCTCGCACGGAGCTTGAGGAGCTGGATATTCTTATTCCCCTCGAAGAACTTCTCGTTGTGGATGTTCCAAGCCGTACCGAGCGACCAGAAGGGGGCGAAGCGCTGGTTCTTACCGAACTTCGACGACCCTTCGTAGCGGTAGACGACGTCCACCGAATAGCGGTTGTCGTAGATAGCGTTCCCGTTGAAGAAGAAGCCTGCTGCCGTAGCTAGAGACTCTGTACCGGAGGGGCGAGCGCTACCACCGTAGCCTAGGGCAAAATTGGGATGTCCAAGGACATCGGAATAGAAGCCAAGGCTCGTGTAGCTACTATTGTCTGCCGTGGTGGATTCGAGGCTCGATCCAGCCATCGACGTGACGTAGAGCTTTTCGAAGAAGGTGCGGTTGTACGAGACCATCAGCTTACCTAGGAAGCTCAGTCCACGACCGAGGTTCTCGGTCATCGATCCCTTCTTCGTCAGGTCGCTCTCGTTGCGGAAGGTGTAGGAGAGCGGTGACTTGAAGCTACGGGTATAGTTATTACGCGTGGTGAAGGAGAAGTCCCCATCGACACGGAGGTTACGATTGATCCAGTACTGCGCCGTCGTCGTATTGAGGAAGTCCATACTCCCAGCACGATTGAAGCTACCGAGCGATGCTTCGTAGAGCGGATTGTCGAGGTTGTGCTCCAGACGAGGTAGGAGCTCCCCATCGGGGCCGTAGGGCGACTGGTAGGGATTCTGCTTGGAGAAGTTAGAGAACGACCCGTAGCTAGGATCCTGCGAAGTGGAGCGGTTCACCGTCAGCGTATTGGAGGCGAAGAACTTCCCCTGCTTGTTGTAGGAGAGCTTGAAGGTCCCCGAGAGACGCTCACGAGCCGACTGCATCATGACGCCCGTCTCATTGCCATAGCGAAGCGAGAGTCCGTAGCGTACGTACTTGTCCCCCCCGTCGGCGCTGACCGTATGGGAGTGCGATACACCGGTGCGCAGAGGCTTAGCGAGCCAGTCGGTATTCGTACCGCTCTGGATCATGCGTACGACACGGTCACGACGAAGATCGTTGAGGTGCCGCTGGTCGAAGGAGCTCGTCTGACCTGGGGTATAAGCATTGTACAGACCAGCCAGATCCTCGTACTGGAGCTTCTGCTGAGGCGTCAGGAGGTGGTAGTCCGTCAGATCAGGCATCGAGAGGCGGAGCGTACCGCTATAATTCACTCGGATCGCCCCTTCGTTGATGGGCTTCGTCGTGATGACGATCACCCCGGCAGCAGCCTTAGCCCCGTAGAGAGCCGAGGCAGAGGCGTCCTTGAGCACCGTGACACTCTCGATGGTATTCATATCCATGTCATAGATGTAGTCGACATCTACGATCGCTCCGTCGACGACGAAGAGAGGGAGATTAGCTGCACCGGAGAAGGTCGCACGACCACGCAGGTTGAGGTCAGGGCGAGCATTGGGGTCAGAGCCCAGGTCATTCTGGTGGACGACCTGCAGACCGGGTACGAAGGCTTCAAGCCCCTGCAGGAGATTCTTAGTCCCGACAGATAGGAGCTGTTCGGACTTGATCGTCGTCTGTGACCCGGTGTAGCTCTTCTTATCCTTCTTCGTGAAGCCCGTGACGACTACTGACTCGATCGACTGACTATCGGGCTCGAGGTCGATACGTAGAGGCTTGCCCCCCTGCAGGGTGAGCGCCTTGGACTTATAGCCGATGAAGGTGATGCGTACACGCTCACTGGGGTTCTTGGAGCGGAACTCAAAGTGCCCCTTACCGTCGGTGATGAAGCCCCCCGTCTGACCGAGGACCTGCACCGTCACCAGGGGCATCGGATCCCCATTCTCATCGTAGACCGTGCCACTGTAGACATGGATCGCCGATCGGGGCTCGCTCTGCTGTGTCGTATTACCTCCCGATGATGTGACCAGGCTGGGAGAAGTGGCCTGGGCGGAGAGCGTTGACCCTAGGATACAGCCCCCCACTAGTAGTGTTGTAATAATTCTCATTCGACCTCAATGGATTAAGTTCGACCCATAGACTACCAGCTCTCGTACCGACCCGGGCTGTATACTCGCTACACACACCACGGCCTACGCCGAGCATATCGGATCTACTCTTCTCTGGGAAGATGCAAGCGGTGAGTGACCGCTAAGACCTTGTACTGCTACCAATTCCAGCAACCTATCGGATGTAGCAAAGATAGTCATTCTGGGATAGATAATAACGATTATTTAACATTTTGCCTTTTGTTTAGGTTCCACTGCCCCTCTTTGAGGAAAGCTGGGGAGGGAAGGCGCCCTACTCCACCCCTCCTTCTCCAGCTCCTCCTTCGTCCCCCAAAAAAGAGACCTACGGTAGGTCGTCATCAAAACCTACTGTAGGTCGTCGATGCGACCTACCGTGGGTCGCTTTGACGATCCACGGTAGGGTCCTAACGACCCCTCCCAAACCCGCTCCACAAGCGGGTCTCTGGATCCCCACTTTTTCGGAGGGTAATTCCATCTCCCCGACGATGGTCACTTCCCCCAGAGAATCGCCCATCCTCTGACGTTTTCACACAATTATCACTAACTTTGCACCAAGATGGAGGATAGGGTGATCTACTCGTAGATACCCCTCGCCTCTGTATGCGACACCAGGGGCGCACCATGGCACCAAGCCGACCAGTATCACTCCCCATCACTCAAGCAATGAGCACTATCCCTCCGCGAAAGACTTCTCTACGGCAGCGCATCACCGCCCTGCGCCCCAACCCCACGGTACTCCTCTTCCTGGCGACGATCGTCGCCGTGTGCATCGCCAACTCCCCCTGGAGGGAGAGCTACGAGCACTTCCTACAGTACCCCGTGCAAGTCATCGTCGGAGGCATCGAACTCTTCCGCCACCTCGGCCACACCATGACCATCAGTCAGGTGGTGAATGATGCCCTGATGGCCATCTTCTTCTTCCTAGTGGGTCTGGAGATCAAGCAGGAACTGCTGGTAGGCGAACTAGCCTCACCGAAGAAGGCGCTCCTACCCGTGATCGCCGCTCTGGGGGGTATGATCTTCCCCGTGCTCTTCTTCCTAGCTGTCTCTCCCGAGCACCCCGAGAGCATCGGCGCTGCCATCCCTATGGCTACCGACATCGCCTTTGCGCTGGCCGTCCTAGCTTCACTAGGCGACCGAGTGCCGAAGAGCCTCCGTGTCTTCCTCGCTACCCTCGCAGTGGCCGATGACATCGGCGGGATCATCGTCATCGCCCTCTTCTACAGCTCCGAGGTCGCCCTCCTGCCACTGGGTATCGGTCTAGCACTGGTGGGTGTCGTCCTCCTGCTGGGTCGTATGCGCATCCACACCCTCGAGCCCTACATCATCCTCGCTATAGCCGTCTGGGCACTCTTCCTCCAGTCGGGTATCCACCCCACGATCGCAGGTGTCCTGGTCGCTCTCTGTATCCCTGCAGGGACGAAGGTCCATATCCGCGAACTCGCACAGAAGCTCCACGACGAGACGAGCCTCCTCTCTACCGACGCTCGTGAAGCCGATCGTGCGCTCATCCTCTCCCATGAGCAGCTGGAGCGAATCACCGAGATCCGCTCCACCGCAGGTAAGGCCATCAGCCCCGTACAGACCCTAGAGCACGCTCTGGCTCCACTAGTGAACTACTTCATCCTTCCCCTCTTCGCCTTCGTCAATGCTGGCGTATCTCTCGGGGGCGTCTCAGCAGACATGCTCCTCGGCCTGCCCCTAGCTATCTTCCTCGGTCTCTTCGCAGGGAAGACCGTCGGCATCAGCCTCTTCACCTGGCTGGCCATCCGTGTCAAGCTCTGCCCTTGGCCCGAAGGGATGAACCTCATCCGTCTAGTCAGTCTCGCTGCTCTGGGCGGTATCGGCTTCACCGTCTCCCTCTTTATAGCCAACCTATCCTATGATAGCCCCGAGCTCGCACCGCTCCTTAATGAAGCTAAGCTCGGTATCTTCGCAGGGACGATCGTCTCTGGGGTAGTAGGCCTCCTGCTCCTGAGGAAGTTCCTCCCCCACGCCAAGGCATAGCGCCTCCGTGAGCTTCGGCGGTAAGGGGCAGCAATACTTAGTTGTACTCCTTGCCGAAAAGTTTTACCTTTGTTAGCAACTGAGTGAGGGACTTTGACACCTTACACTCATTTATCTCACCTCATCATATCCAAATCATTATTTTTCACATGCTCAAGAAAGTATTCCTTGCTGCACTCGCTCTCATCGGGAGTGTCAGCCTCGCTAACGCTCAGGAAGTATTCCAGAAGGGTACCACGGCTATCAACGCTGGTATCGGTCTCGGCTCTTACTACTCAGGCATCACTATTCCTCCCCTCTCTGTAAGCCTTGACTACGGTGTCGCTGACAACCTCATCAACGGCAACAACGGGTCTATCTCTGTTGGGGGCTTCGCAGGTTATACTGCAAGCAGCCATACCTATGGCGCCTATAAGACCACATTTTCTTACATCGCCCTCGGCGGTCGTGGTGCTTTCCACTATCAGTTTGCCCCCAAGCTCGACACCTATGCAGGTCTGATGGTCTCTTACGATATCGCATCGGCATCCTCTAACTCAAGCTATGTAGATACATCTGCTGCTACCAGCGACATCAAGTGGTCTATCTTCCTCGGTGGTCGCTACTTCTTCACGGAGAAGATCGGTGGCTTCGCTGAACTCGGCTACGGCTTCTACAACCTGAACCTCGGTGTGACCTTCAAGCTCTAAGAAGCTCCGGCCCACACGAGAGTAAACCCATCTACTCTATAGATAAGACGGACGCCGTCGTCTCCTCATTCGGAGACGACGGCGTCTGTCTTTTTCGTTCCTCCCCCACCGTGGGGATAGAGAGAAGTATACCCTCATGAAGGACGGGAGCTAGATACGGAAAGAGGCCGTGACGACTAGCTCCCGGGGGCGAAGGGGCACGGCGAAGCTCGATACCTCCGTAGCGGAGAGATGCGTCACTCGGTAGGCTGTCTGTCCCCAGAGGTTCGCTATCCGAGCCGAGAGCTTGAGGCGCTTACTCACGGTCCATCGGGCATCTAGGTCGCCGAAGAAACTATGCTTGTAGTGCCGGGAGCTGGTCTCATTCATCGAGTGGACGACCTGCATACTGAGGAGCCAAGCTCCACCTAGGGGCAGGACAGCCTCTACGCTCTCTCTCAGGGAAAGGACAGGGTCGAGTCTCCTCAGAGGGTGATGTAGCCACATACTGCTTAGCTCGAAGGTGTAGGCCAGCTCCAGCGGTGTGAACTTATTGCACGTCATTATGAGGCTCGGCTGGACGAGGTCGCTCTGGATGGGATAGGTGCGCCGTGCCTGTGCGCTGAGGTAGCTGGTATGGCTGTACTTGAGCTCAGCATGCAGGCTGAGGCCGAGGGACGAGATCGTCCCGTCGACCGCCCCTGCTACGGAGAAGGTGCGCCTATGGTGGGTGCTGTCGATGGAGATGCTCTCCGCTCGATCCACACCATAGGTATAGTCCCGATAGTAGCCACGGGTCGTCTGGAGGTAGCTCAGCTGTAGGTAGGCGAAGAGGAGCTCCAAGGGATCTCTGTAGGAGAGCCGTAGCGAGCCCGAGAGACGCTCCTGAGTGTAGAGTCGCTCCAGACTCTGGTAGTAGAGTCGGTAGCCCCTACGTATCGGGCTCGGGCTGTAGTAGCTGTCGAGGTCGGGGCGCTGTGCATAGCTTCCACATAGCCACAACTCTCCCCGCTGGCCAATGCCCTTCCTCAGACTGACGAAGGGCGATACCGTCAGGCGGGTAGCCTCGTCATGGACAGCCCCGACGTGCAGTGCCTCCCGCTCTAGACTCATGGGAGCGCCTACAGAGAGGTAGAGGCCTCCGGTGCGGTAGGTGAAGGTAGCATCCAGCCCAAGGGCTAGGTCACGATAGGTCGAGGAGCTCGATAGGCTGGCTTGGGGAGTGTCGTAGCTCCTTAGATCCGCTGTAGCGCTGAGTCCCGTGCTGAGGGACGTAGAGCGACCGAGGTGAAAGGTCGTCGAAGCCCGATGCGTCGAATGGAGCTGGGTGAGGCGCCTCCACTCATGAAGCGATTGGCGAGGCATCGTGCCCTCCGTCCATTCCCCACGGAGGGTCTCCCCAGCGGTGTAGCCACGGGTCGAGGAGACGACCTCCAGTAGCGTCCCGCCGAGGCTCAAGGTCGTCTGGAGCGAAGCCTGTAGCCAGAGGGGCTCTTGGCGGAGCTGCAGGGAGTAGCGACGGCTATTGGAGCTCAGCCCCTCCTCCTCATCGGAGCGTCTACCGCCGAAGATCAGTTCACCCAGGAGGTAGCGCTTGGGAGCATTGAGTTCGTAGCGAAGGGAAGCATTGTAGTAGTTCGGCCTCTGGGTGAGCTGGGAGGTCTCATAGAGGTCTAGAGGCGTCGTACCGAGGTAATGGTGCTCGCTCTCTGAGCGAAGACGTCGGCGATCATGGTAGCCAGAGACATTGAGCCGAAGGTCGCTGTAGGGGGTGAGCTTCTGTAGGTCGTTGAAGCCCCAGTTGACGCCTCGATCATCAAGATAGCGATGGATATCCAGCGGAGGGCTCTTAGGCGCAGAAGTCTCCAGCACGGTCGAGGGCAGGGTGACCTGTGGGAGCGAACTCGAAGCATCCATCTGCTGGACGAAGTCCCCCGAGAGGTCGGTCCCGGTAGTATTCCCCTTGAGGGTCGTGATCAGCTGATTGGTACGTCCCGCCTGCATCAGGAAGCTCTTCCCTTCCCAGAGGGGCGGGCGCACACCTGTCCCTGCCATGACCTCTCCGAAGGGTCGGAAGCGGGAGCCCTTGCTCAAGCGGATATTGAGTGCTGCCTGATCACTCACGACGAGTCCCTGTAGGATACGCTTGTGCTGATTGTGCTCGATGACCTCTACCTGATCGACGGCCTCCACAGGGATGTTGCGTGAGGCTTGGGTATAGTTGACCCCTAGAGGGTCCTGTCCCTCGATGTAGAACTTATTGATCGCCCTGCCCTGATACTCTATACGCCCGTTCTCCTTGACCTCGATACCGGGGAGCTTCTTGATCACATCCTCGAGATAGCGATCCTGCTTACCAGCAAAGGCCTTGACACGGTAGAGCAGGGTATCGCCCCGTACGTTGATCGGGCGGGCCTTGATACGCACCTCCCGTATGGATGTCGTCGAGGGCTGGAGGCGGATGGTACAGGTGTCTCCTGGGAGTTCGCTAATGAGTAGCTCCTGCTTCATATAGCCCAGCAGGGCGAAGGTGAGGCGTAGATCTCGGGGTGAGAGGCTGAAGCGAGCTTCTCCCCGGGCATCACTCTGGAGGAAGGCCGTGCGCCGTCCTTCGCCATCCCAGACGGAGCATAGGACGTCACCGATGGGCTTACCCGTTTCGGCGCTCACGATACGGGCAGTCACACGGCGCCCCTCGGTCTGTCCCCACGCCACCTGCCCTAGGGGAAGGAGGAAGAGGAGGGGCAGGAGCCACCAGAGCTGTCGGGCGGGACGGACGGGCTGTCTCATGCGGGGAAGAGCGGTACGGGGCGGATGGGTGGGAGGTGCTACTCTAGTTCGATCGGGTTGTAGGGCTTCGGAGGGCGCACGGGCTTCTTCCCCTGGACGACGATCTTAGAGGAGGAGTAGCCTCCAGGGTTGGCCATATAGCGGCGCTTTGCCTCCAGCAGGCGCTCCCTCGTCGTCTTGAAGTACTCCCTTTCCTTCCGATAGATCATCTCTTCGGCTGGGGCTCTCTCGAAGCCCTGAAGCGTGAAGACATGATCCCGATCTCGGTCATATATACAGGCGATGAGTCCGGGTAGACCTCTGAACTTGTACGGCCCGTAGCTCAGGGGGATCTCCTCCGCGTACCAAGCCGTGTAGTCACGCCCACGGTAGTGCGTCTGAGCTCGGTGGCATGCGTAGCCAGCGATGACACTATCCCCAGGGACGAGCTCCCACTGCTGGTGAGGGATAGGCTCCTCGTAGGTAAAGTAATCCAGCACGATACGATCGAAGCCTTCCTCCTTCCCCTCCGCCTGCCGAAAGAGCAGATGACTCCCCGAGAGCGACCTCTTGCCTGCCGAGTAGTAGGCAGGGATGAAGTCCTCGGGGCGGAGGCCTGCCTTCACCCCATGATCGAAGATCGAGTCCGCCTGCCAGCTCCCATAGTCTAGGTAGCGTTGCGCAGTCTCTCCGACCTGCAGGAGCTGTATCCACTCATGCGATGGGCTGGGCGTCTTGGCTATGGGGTGATACTCGATGCTGTAGTAGACTCGGTAGAGGCAGGGCTCGATGACCGCCTTAGCGATGGTGTCAGTCTTCATGGTCTTGGCTGCTTGGACCATACTCCCGAGGATCGTGCTCGAGGTCTGAGCCTGTGCCTGCACCCTCAGCATGCCGAAGGAGAAGACAGAGAGAAGGAGGACTAAGTGTCGCAAGCGAATAGCTGTATCCATACGTTCGGTGAAGTGGAGTAATGAGCGAAGAGGAGATCCCTTAGCTTCTTCTATGCAAGTGTACAAAGGATTCTCGAGAATCCCAAGCGAAGCCCCCCTCAGAGTCCCCTCCTCCCGAGGGTAAAAAACGGGCGCTCTGAGCCCTTGGACCGAGGCGGGGTAAACGGAGGGGTTTCTACGGAGCGAATAGCCCCCTTTCTGCACCTCCACTTGTACCCCTAAAAAACGACCTACAGTAGGTCATCGAAAAAACCTACAGTAGGTTTCACTTACGACCCACAGTAGGTCGCATCGACGACCTACCGTAGGTCTCTTTTCCACCCCTTCGAAGCGCCTCTGAAGTCCCCCGCCTAGGCGACACCTCGAAATTCCGTATCTTCGCACTGCACAACGCTAATGCACGACAAGACAACTCTATGAAATACCTCATCGTAGGCCTAGGGAATATCGGCGCTGAATATGCTCAGACACGCCACAACATCGGCTTCCGTGTAGCCGATGCCCTAGCAGAGCGCCTCGGAGTGCGCTTCGAGACGAAGCGCTACGGCGACGTAGCTGTGGGACGAGTGAAGAATGCTCAGCTCGTCATCCTCAAGCCCTCCACCTATATGAACCTCAGTGGCGAGGCCGTACGCTACTGGATGAGCACGGAGAAGATCCCCATCGAGCGCGTACTGGTCATCGTCGATGATCTGGCTCTGCCCTTCGGCGCTCTCCGACTCAAGAGCAAGGGTAGCGACGCTGGACACAATGGGCTCAAGAACATCGCCCAGCTCCTCGGCTCACAGGCCTATGCCCGCCTACGCTTCGGTATCGGCAACGATTATCCTCAAGGGGCTCAGATCAACTATGTACTCGGTGCCTTCTCCAGCGAAGAATCAGCCGAACTGCCCCAGCGGATCGATACCTTCTGTGACGCTGCCATCGCCTTCTGCCTCGAGGGCGCTAGCTCGGCGATGAACCGCTTCAACTCCAAGTGACCCCGCCCCTCATCCGATCATCACTCTAATACTCATCACATAAACTACTCCTCACACGCATGAAGAAAGTCATCGCTACCAACCAAGCTCCTGCAGCTATCGGTCCCTACAGTCAGGCCATCCTCTCTGGGGACATGCTCTTCGCCTCCGGCCAGCTAGGCATCGACCCCGCTACGGGCGAATTCCCCGAAGGCGTCACAGCACAGACCGAACAGGTCTTCCGCAACATCAAGGCCATCCTCTCCGAAGCGGGCTTCACCATCGATCAGGTTGTCAAGACCACCTGCTTCCTCGCGGATATGGGGGACTTCGCCGCCATGAACGCTGTCTATGAGCAGCAGTTCACAGGCGCCTTCCCTGCTCGCTCGGCCTTCGCCGTCAAGACCCTTCCCAAGAATGGCCTCGTAGAGATCGAGGTCATCGCCGTACGTAGCTAAGCCCTAGAGCTACGTATCCTAGAGTAATAAGCCCTACGGCTCCCCCCTCAGAGGGAAGACCGTGGGGCTACTTCTTTTCCACCATCCCCTATACTCCCTACTCACATCGTGTTTGCAGGGGCATACAACGATCGATATCGGTCACAATCCAGAGCCCAATATCGCCCCCCCCTAGAGCGATCCTCACCAGCTCAGATTACCCGAACGATAAAGAAATAGATTCTTACTGTTCCCAGAGGAAATCATTCAGCCTTCAATGATATAATCTTATATCTTTGCTGTAAAGAGTTTAACAATTCAAGAGTATGGCAAAAGTGTACCCCGAATTAGATACTATCAAGAAATTCAAGCAACAGCCTACAGAAGGAGAGCTATGCCTTGTCGAATTCTTGATGAAGAACCTTGATGATGATTACGAGATCTTCTTTAATCCCTATCTCAATGGAGATCGTCCTGATGTCATCGTCTTTCGAGATGGTTATGGACTATTAATCTTTGAGGTCAAAGATTGGAACCTCTCAAACTTTACAGTAGATGATAGGAGAACTTGGTATTATGATGGACCTGAATCGGGAGGGGGATCCCCAGTCGTAAAATCTCCGATAGATCAAGTATATAAATATAAAAAGAACCTCTTTGACCTTCATGTTGAGGGGCTGTTAGAGTGCCGGCTTAATAATATCCGCAATATGAATGTGGTTTCTTGTGTTGTATACTTTCATAAGGCACAAGAGCAAGATGTTGATACATTATGCGGAAACACTCGCTTTGAAAATGACAGAAAGTATATAGAATGGCTTAAGTATAATGTGACCTTATGGGGGTCTGATAGCTTGACTGCTAAGAACCTTCAAAACCTTCTCAAAGATCGCTATCTCTCTAGGAAAAGTAAATTTGCTCTTTCTGATTATCTCTACAAAAACATTCGTAGGTTAATTGAGCCTTCGGAGCATCTGAAGGAACAAGGTCGAGCTATGATCTACACCTCTCAACAAGGGAAAATTATTTACTCGGATGTTAGGGAACAGAGGATAAGTGGTGTCTTTGGATCTGGTAAAACGACGGTGCTTGTCGCTCGAGCTGTTCAAGCATATAAAAGAGCCTGCAAAGGGAAGGCGCGAGAAGAAGTAAAAATACTAATTCTAACATTTAATATTACTCTAGTCAACTATATAAAGGATAGGCTTAACAATGTTGCAGAGGACTTTTATAGACCAGCTTTCATTATTTGTAATTACCATCGCTTTATTAAGGGTGAGCTTAATAACATAGGGATAAACATATCCCGTCCCTCTGAGGCTTCACCGGAAGAGATTGAATCTTGGTTTGAGACCGAGTATTTCTCTAATATCAGTCTTTTTAAGAAGAATCAAGAGAGATTTGCTCGCTATGATGCCATCTTAATAGATGAAATCCAAGATTATAAGCGACCTTGGATGGATATTTTGAAGTCATACTTCCTTGAGGATGGAGGTGAGTATGTACTCTTTGGCGATGTTAAGCAGAACATCTATGGTATAGATACAGAGAAAAAGGATGTTAGAACCAATGTGAGAAGTCGCCCAATTAGACTTAACCATTCATTTCGATCTGATGCCAAGGTTGCAGATTTATCATATGCCTACCAGAGGGTGGCATTTACAGAGAAGTATGAACTGGATACCCCAGAGGAAAATACACTAACGTTTATTGGTTCGGATGGGCTCGTAAACTACCAGAGATTAGATTCGCCATATACAGTTAGATCTGTTTATTCACTTGTTCGAGGTGTAATAGAACAAGAAAAAGTCTCCCCTAATGATATCGTTATATTAGGTGTGGATAACAGTTGGCTGTGTCTTTTTGATGCTTATTATCGCTATCGCAGTAGGGAGAAAACTCACACCTCTTTGGAGACACTTGAGGCTCGTTATATGCATGCACTTAATTTATATGGAAATGATAAGCCTGATTGGCTTACCAATATACTCAACGAGATATCAAAGAAGAAGCATAAAGCAACATGGAGTGATTTATCTGATAGTGTACAGGGAAAGATAATGATTAATGTCGCTAATTTACTCTCAAAAGTCGAGCTGAATGATTTGGAGTCCGAGTATATGGGTATCGTCCTTAATGATATTTGCCAAGAACTCAACATTAACTATAAGACCTTCCGAGATGGATATTTACCCTATTACCAAGAAGAGTTTACGAGGCTTTTACAGGAGGTACGAGATAGGGATTATGAATTCATTCGTCGATATAAGAAACTACACTTCAGAGCTAATCCAGGGATGATAAAGATCTCGACTATCCACTCATTTAAGGGATGGGAATCACATACGATTATTATGCTAGTAACTCCAGGTACCACAGAAGATATACTAGATGAACTCCTGTATGTAGGTATTACTCGAGCTAAAACGAATCTCTTCATCTTTAACTTTGGGAATATCCTATTTGAAGAGCGTCTCAAAGCCTGTCGAGATAGGCAAGGGAATCCAATTATCTCCATCTAAACAGTTCCTCTTAGGTCTTACCCTTTTTCGAAACACCAAGAGAAGCTCAGTGATGCAGAGGATTTGAGCCCTACAGCCAGCGAGCGAGATTAGCAGAACAAGCCGTACCTTTGTGCCACAATATATACAGACCTACTCGTTGCGCTATGCTCTCGCGAGTCCTCTATCTCCTTCGCTTCGCCCTTGTGCTCCTAGTGAGCTTCCTCCTGCAGAAGCTACTCTTCCTACTCCTCACTCCAGGCGATGGCAGAGTAGGGCTGGGGGATACGCTCGCCGTCCTGTACCACGGGCTGAGTCTCGACCTATCGGTCCTAGGGTATCTCCTCATAGTACCGCTCATCCTCCTTGCGCTGAGCTTCCTCCCGAAGCACTTCCCCGCAAGGCGAATACTACGGCCCTATCACCTCCTCGTGGCGCTACTCCTCGGGATCGTGACTGTCGTAGACCTGCGGCTCTACCCCTTCTGGGGCTTCAAGCTCGATGCCTCGGTCTTCCTCTACCTCGACAGCCCAGGAGAAGCCTTCGCTAGCGTGAGTCTTGGCTTCATACTCGCTAATATCTTCCTCATCGCTCTATGGTCAGCCGTGGTCTTCTTCGCCCTTGGATGGAGGCTGGAGAAGACCTGGCCTCCGGTCAAGAGGGGATGGATACCTGCACTGGGGACACTCGTGCTCCTTGGCCCGACCTTCCTCCTCATCCGAGGCGGAGTGAGCCAAGCCACGGCCAACGTCGGGCAGGTGTACTTCAGCGATCGTCAGTACCTCAATCACGCAGCGGTCAACCCCGTCTTTAGCCTCTTCTCTTCGCTAGGGAAGACCGAGGACTTCGGGGTGGAATACAACTTCTACTCTGATACCGAACTAGCCCAACTCACCGCAGACCTCTTCCCCGCCGAAGCACCAAGTCTCGACACCCTCCTCACTACTCGACGCCCGAATATCCTCGTCATCATCATGGAGAGCTTCGGAGCCCGCTACATCGGCGCTCTGGGGGGAATGGTGGAGGTCAGCCCACACTTCGACCGGCTCTCGAAGGAGGGTATCCTCTTCTCCTCGTGCTATGCTAATAGCTTCCGCACCGACCGAGGTGTCCTCTCGACCCTCAGTGGTTACCCCAGCTTCCCCACGCACTCGGTGATGAAGCTCCCCGCAAAGGTCCGTAGCCTCCCCGCCCTGAGTGGAGAGCTGAGGAAGCAGGGCTACACGACGGACTTCCTCTACGGGGGCGATGCCAACTTCACCAACATGAAGGGTTATCTCCTTGGCTCGGGCTACCAGCGAGTCACCGACGAGAAGGACCTCGACAAGCGACTTCCTCGCACCAATTGGGGCGTACCTGACGGAGTGACCTTCGACTACCTCTACGGGGAGATCCTACGCCAGCCTACCGATAGACCTTGGCATAAGGGCTTCTTGACCCTAAGCAGTCATGAGCCCTTCGATGTACCCTACAAGCGCCTTGCCTCGCCTATACCCAATGCCTTCGCCTACCTGGATGAAAGCCTGGGGAAGTTCGTCGAGCGTCTGAAGAAGACTCCACAGTGGAAGGACCTCTTGATTATCTGCCTAGCGGATCATGGGTTCTCTGACCGAGACAGCGACGACCGCAATGGCACCGCCGTGCATCACATCCCTCTCCTTTGGCTGGGTGGTGCCGTGCGCAGTCCTCGTGTCCTACCCACGCTGATGAATCAGTCCGACCTTGTGGCGACCCTCCTTGCACAGCTAGGCCTCTCCTATCGGGACTTCCCCTTCAGCAGGAATGTACTCGCACCGAACTATACGAAGCCCTTTGCCTACTATACCTTCAACGACGGCTTCGGCTTCATCGATCCCACAGGGAGCACCGTCATGGACAACGTCAGCGGCCGTGTCCTCGAGGACATACCTACCCCTTCGCCACTACGCCAGCGTCTGGGTCGTGCCCTCCTACAGATGACACACGATGACCTAGCCCGGCGCTAAGGGCTCCTACACACAGACCGCCACAAACTACGAGGGTCGCACGTCTGCTCACGGCAGGCATGCGACCCTTGCTGTATCACCCCACTTCCTCGAAGGGATCATAGGATAAGGACTGGGGGGATATATAAATCAGAAAGCGTGTGGCTCGATGCCGAAGCAATCTAACCACACGCCTAATGTAGGTCCTCGGTGATCACACCCTACCACACTACGAACACCAAACGCAATCTTCCCGTAACCCAGAAGGTATGATTCCTAAGAGACCTGGCGGCCGTCTCCCGACGCCCAAGGCAATATGTCATTGTCTTTGTACTGTGATAACACTACCCATAGAGGGTATTGTTCACTGTAGCGGGTACAAAAGTAAAGAAATTTATTTAAATGAGTCCCTTTTCCTGCTAAGACGCCGAGATTAGTCCTCATCCTCCACGAGAATGATTCACTACTCTGTAAGCTCCAGGACACCAAATGTCCTCGGTCGGACTCTATAAGTGGGTTTTCTGCACCTCACAGATGGAATGGATCGGTCGAGATCACACTTTCTCCCCTCGAAGTACCCTAAGAGAAGTCTTCCCCTATGATAGATGGGCTTCGTCCTAATCAAAGGAAGATTAGGAGGCTTCCACCTCATCCTCTCCCTGCTTCTTGCGCTTCTTAGGGAGAGAAAGCTACCCACGCTCCGAGCGCTCCCGTATCTGACGAGACAGGAGCGAATAGAGGTGCTCCAGCTCAGGCTCCGACGCTAGGAAGCGCTCGTGCCTACGGAGCGTCCGTTCATCTCCCCGCCGTGCAGGCCCTGTCTGCGCCTCCCGTGCTGGAAGGGTATGGAGCTTAGCCGTCATCTCGTCGATGAGCGGTAGGAGGGCTTTCTCCGGCAGACCATGTCGGGTCAGGAGCTCTTCGGCGACGGCGATCAAATGATTGGAGAAGTTGCAAGCAAAGACAGCCCCCAGATGGAGCACGAGGCGCTGCTGGCTCGTCGCACGAGCTACCGACCGGCTCAGCAGTTCGCCTAGCCGAAGGATACGCCCTTCTGCCTCGGAGTCTGTCCCTTCGACATAGAGGGGCACTTCGGAGAAGTCCAGCACCTTCCCCTTGGAGAAGGTCTGAAGAGGATACAGAACACCTGCAGGTCGGTGCACTTCAGCCAAGTCATCCAAGGAGGTCGATCCCGAGGTGTGCACCCAGAGCCCACGAACCCGCCCCGCCAGCTCCTTAGCCAGCGGGATCAGGGCATCATCGGGCACGGCGAAGATATACCAGTCTGCATCGAGGTCAAGCTCCTCCAGAGATCCGACAGCGCTGATCCCTTCACCCAGCTCCTCTGCCAGCGCCCGAGCCGAACTTCCCCCAGGGCTATAGATCTGGGTGAGGCGCACGGCGGACGAAGCGGAGGCCACGAGTGCTCGCCCCAGATGTGTCGCTACATTCCCGGCCCCCAGCAGGACAAGGCGCTCCGGAGTCCCTTCGCTCAAGTTCATTCCTTCGGTGCTTCGGTCTCCTCGAGCTCTGGGTAGCGCTCGATGTGGATCTTCTCCCACTTCAGCGATTCCGTGGGACGTGGAGCAGCGTCGCTCGCCTTGTGCCCGATGGCCAGGATACAGAAGACCTCCAGCTGATAAGGGATCCCAAGGAGATTGCGCACATATTCCGAAGATTCCTGCCCGTTCCCCGTGTAGCACCCGTAGGCATCTGCCCAGCAAGAGCCCAGCCCTAAGGCCTCGGCCTGTAGCTGGATGTAGCCTGCCGCCAGCGAAGCATCAGCGATCCATCGCTCGCACTCCATCGGGGAGCCAAGGATGACGATCCCCAGCGGTACCTGCTGGAGGAAGAGCGCCCCACTCTCACGCATATGGCTGAGGCGATCAAGCATCTCCCGCTGCTCGATGAGGATGAACTGTGTCGTATGCTTGTTCTTGGATGAAGGAGCACGAAGACCCGCCTCCAGCAGGATCTGCACCTCTTCACCCGTCAGCGGAGTATCGACGAACTTTCGGATGGATCGGCGGGAATAGATCGCAGGGAGCAAGCGGGGCTCATTGCTTTCCTCTAAGAGTTCCTTCCCCAGGTTTTTGATTTCGTCGAGTAGATGTTCGCCTTCACGGCGCAAGGATTGGTCTTTGGTCATATCTGTCGATGTATTTATGGGCACAAAGGTACGAAGACTTCGCACACCCCGCCCTCGTCCCTCAGCCCGCCAAGCCCTCCTCCAGTAGCTCATCGAAGAGCTCTTCCCACCACGACAGCGCAAGTAGAAGGCTCCGAAACCTCTAATTCTCTTTAATCGTATAAAATTAAAGAGTTTTATAGCCTTCTACGAAGACCTCGGAGGAAGACCGAGCATCGCTCCCCTCCCCTCTCCGCCTTCCCCGACCCAGACAAACACAGGCGAAAAAGACCACCAAAGAACAGCCAACCCTAATACGCCCTTTGCACGAGGGAAAAGCCCTCGCTACAGCAGGCCAGACAAAGGACAACTAAGCGCCTCAAAAAACGATCCACGGTAGGTCGTCGAAAAAACCTACTGTGGGTCGTCTCACCGACCTACGGTAGGTCGCATCGACGACCTACCGTAGGGTCCTTTCTGCCCCTCCCCAAGCCCCCTCTCCACTCAGGCTAGACAGCCCCTCCAAATACCCACAGGCAAAGGCTCTCCGTCATCCGACCCTTCTCCCTAAAAAACGCTGCGGTGACCAGCCATTGCTGGTCACCACATCGTCATCTGAAGAACTAAGCCCCAAAGCGCAACTTTAGCCTAGCCCCCAGAGTATCCATAGGAATCTATTTCCCCTTAAAGCTCATACTTCTTCTTCAGCTCCTTTGCGTACTGCTCTATGCCAGGATAGATGTATGACTCCGTTATTCCCAGCTGTGCTAGTTCCTTAAGTATCTGCTTTTTCTTACGCTTAGATATAGTAAGCTCATGCTTAATCCAATCCGAAGGGATCTCTTCCGAGATTTCCTTGACCAAGCGTGGGGGCTTATTACATTCCTTATCAGATTCAAGCCCAAGGCCGAAAATAAAGAATGCTCCCGATTGATTGATTATCCTAGAGTTGCTATACCTGGCTTTAACCAAGAATATATTTGCTAACTCACAAGGCTGAATCAATGGCTGGAAATGAGGCTTCTCCTCTCTAATCTGATGAAGTAAGATCTGAATGGAGTCTTGCTCATTGAACCACTTCAAATAATCAGAGCGAACCTTGCACGCCGGCATATTAGAGAGTATATACTCCTGAACCTCACTTGGACATGCCCCCGGGTTTAGGAGAGGAGTAGAAGAATCTACGGCCTGCTCAAGCCCTCCACAAAAGGCCTCCCTCTTCTCATAGAGAGGTATACTTATCTCTTCATTCTTACACTTTGCAAGATTCGCTAAGACAGAGGCTGTATCACTATCATAATGTTTAATCCTATTCTCCTTAACAGAAAATAGAAAGACCTTTCCATCCTCATTCTCATTCTTTGCTGGTGCTGGTATCTGCTGACAAGCAAAGTACAAAGCAACAAGAGGATTTGTGGTTACGTCTAGCAGGCGGGTAGGCAGGCTATAATGTTGCATCTGGACAAGGTAATCTAATGCAGACTTGCATTCAGAAAAGTCCCGAGGCACATGTGCAACCATATCACGAAATAGTAAATGTTCTTTCTCGATCCCTCTAATTTTAGCCTCATCTTTAGGCTTTCTAAAAATTGAAGGTAGCAGCTTCCAGGTTGTAGCAGCATGTCCTCGATAGAAAATCTCAGTCCCAGTCTCTTTACTCACCTTTAGGATTTCTTGAATGAACCTGGAGACAGAGCCTACTTTATTGTCCTTATTTACTTGCTTGGAGGTAGTCGTTTGGCTCATACTAGCAGGGTATTAAGTTCTGTGATTTCTTTATATGAACAAGGGGCGGTAATAGCTAAGCTACTACCGCCCTATGGGTGAGAAGATTGATATGACATCAGAAGTGAGTACGCACACTCAGGAAAGCCACCTAACTCATCTATTACGTACATACTACACTAACTATACTAAAGCCCATTTTCAGAACTCCAGAAAGGAGGTGTTCCAGCCGCACCTTCCGGTACGGCTACCTTGTTACGACTTAGCCCCAGTCACCTGTATTACCCTAGGCCGACCCTCGCGGTTACGGACTTTAGGTACTCCAGACTCCCATGGCTTGACGGGCGGTGTGTACAAGGCCCGGGAACGTATTCACCGCGCCATGGCTGATGCGCGATTACTAGCGAATCCAGCTTCACGGAGTCGAGTTGCAGACTCCGATCCGAACTGAGACAGGGTTTAGAGATTTGCATCCGATCGCTCGGTAGCTGCCCTTTGTCCCTGCCATTGTAACACGTGTGTCGCCCCGGATGTAAGGGCCGTGCTGATTTGACGTCATCCCAACCTTCCTCACAGCTTACGCCGGCAGTCCCGCCAGAGTCCTCAGCTTAACCTGTTAGCAACTGACAGTCAGGGTTGCGCTCGTTATGGCACTTAAGCCGACACCTCACGGCACGAGCTGACGACA
>ERZ772957.159-NODE-159-length-57308-cov-10.306307_pt1 | contig 57308 bp, 57 predicted proteins | sample MGYA00580682_ERZ772957 | MGnify/ENA primary metagenome ERZ772957 (study PRJEB29015, sample SAMEA2737921) | human oral metagenome | biome: human oral; feature: human-associated habitat; material: dental | place: China | collected 2025 ... | reverse complement strand
CTCAGTTGTTAGAGCGCTTCCTTGCCATGGAAGAGGCCAGGAGTTAGAGTCTCCTTACCCGCACCACAATGGAACCTTCTGAGATTTGGTCGCCCGGTCGGGCGACTTTTTATGATACTACGAAGAGTGAACCCCTGACTCCTATACCGTTGCATTTGCCCAAATTCCCCATCTCGCTTATACTTAAACTATGAGAACTTGGCACAATGTCGCCTCTCTGTATCAGATTTATCCGCGTAGTTTCCGGGATACGAACGGTGACGGGATTGGCGATTTGAATGGCATTACCGAAAAGCTGGACTATTTGGCGTGGCTGGGCGTTGACGCGATTTGGATTTCACCGTTTTTCCTCTCGCCGCTGACCGATTTTGGCTATGATATCGCTGACTACCGAGCGATCGATCCGACATTTGGCAAGCTAGAGGATTTTCAAAAATTATTAGAAAAAGCCCACACACTCGACATTAAAGTCATGATCGATCTCGTTCCCTGCCACACGTCTGATCAGCATCCGTGGTTTCAGGAAGCGCGGTCATCGCGCGACAATCCCAAGCGTGATTATTATGTCTGGCGTAACGGACGTGACGGCAATGAGCCAAATAATTGGCGAAGTTTATCTGGCGGCAGTTCATGGGAGCTTGACGAGCAAACCGGTCAATTTTATCTCCATTCATTCCTGAAGACACAGCCGGATTTGAATTGGGATAATCCTGCAGTTCGCGATGAGATAAAAAACGTGGTGCGATTTTGGTTTGATATGGGCGTGGACGGCATGCGGGTTGACGCGATTTGGGGCATTTCGAAAGACCCAGAGCTGCGTGATGACACTGTGAATCCTGATTTTCACGGCAATCCTGAAGCTTACGGCGCGTTTATCCACGACCACTGTAAAATGGGGCCGTATTTTCAGGAATATCTGCGCGAGCTGGCGGCGGTTTGTGATGAATATGGCGACCGACAGATGGTGTTTGAATTTTATCCAGACGAGAAGCTGGGCGATATTTACCAGCAGTACCGCCAAGTGCTGACCGCCCATCCAAAGGCGTCGGCATTTTTCATGGAGTATCGCCAGGACGAGTGGCATGCGGAGCATACCGGGCAGAAGATCGAGAATTATCTGCGAGCGGCAGGTTCGGCCAAACCGTTTTTCTGCGTTGGCAATCACGATCAGCCGCGCATTGCCTCGCGGCTCGGGGCGGAACGAGCGCGGGCTTTGCACTTTCTCAATCTGCTCACACCGGGTATTAGCGTAATGTACTATGGTGATGAGATTGGCATGACCAATGGCGAGCTGACCGCTGATGACATTCAGGATAATTTCAGTCCCGCCAATTCCGCCATCGACAGCCGCGACCTGGAGCGCACGCCGATGCAATGGGACGATACGCAGTTCGCTGGATTCTCAAGCGTACAACCGTGGCTGCCCGTTCACGCCAACGCCACCAAAACCAATGTCCTAACGCAGGCCATGCACCCTGACTCACTTCTGCATCTACACCGACGACTGCTTCACCTGCGGCGGAGTATGCCAGTGTTGCAGCGCGGCACGCTCGAAGTGATTAACACCGGTAATGGATTTGTCCTCGGTATCAAACGAGAGCTAGGCAGCGAGCGGGCTTGTATTTATATTAATTTCGCTGACCAAGACCAAACGATTCACCCACTCGAGCCAGTGACAATACAAGCCGCTACGTCAAGTCAACCTGTCGCACACAACACTGACAGCCAAACCATCGTCATCGCGCGCTACGGCGGACTGCTCATGAAGCCAGCACTACACTAATACAGCGGCGCCCACGACGCAACATACCTATTGAGTCCATTCGGACCGAGCCGGCCTGCACCCATTTAACTCAGCCTTACCGGCGACTGGCACCCAGCCGATATAGAATAGCAACTTATCAAGCTCATCGCCACTACCCTCAAACTAAGGCTGCAGTACCCCATATTCACTTATCTCCTTCTTATAATAAGCGCACCTTTGGATAGTTATTATCACCGAGCATACCGGTGTCCATAATCTCCAGTCCGATCTGCGTTCCGTCAGGATGTACCGCAAAAAACTCTGTCTCTAGGTGCGCTGGACCACTCAACATTCGCACGTATTGATCATCGATTGGCAGACGATGGACTATTGATTGCTTTACCTGACCACTCTCGCGTTCACGCACTACCCAGCCAATATGGAATGGCGGCTCAGCCCGCAACACGGAATAATGCCGCCAGCCAACGAGCCCTGGCGCATGAAACAGAAATGAAAAGCGGCCCGGTAGTAGTTCGTCTGTCTCGCCATTCGTCGTCACCGTCAGCGCTGGATCTATCAGCGACGGATCAATATCACGCCGGCAGTGCCACGGATGTGTCTCCTGCGTACTGTCTCGGCGAAAACCGCCCAACATAAACATCAGCGGCCGCATCGCTACGTCCGCTATTTTCGTCCACATAGGTAGAGGCTCGGGGCGAAGAGCTGAGTGATTGTGGTTGTCTCGCTGCTTCTCCATCATCACCTTACTGGTGTTAGTCACTTATCTCCTTACGGAAGTAAGTGAGGTGCGCACCCCCATAACTACGATTGTCCACCACAACAATTCCGTTCTGAATTGACACCTCACCTATTCCTGAGTGTGATAATACCATATGTCCACCCGGTTTGAGAAGTCCCATCAGTCGTGAAACTGTGGAAAACTGCGGGTTGTGGTATGGTGGATCGACAAAAATAATATCAAACTCCTCTGTTACGCTCATGCTTTCTAGCCAATTTGCTACCGTTGTTTTTATTACAATAGAGTTTTCACTGGCGCCCACGGTGCTAATATTTTCAGCAATCACACGCTGGGCGACGCGGTCTCGCTCCACGAAAACCACCGACTCAGCACCGCGACTGAGCGCCTCCAAGCCAATCGCGCCAGAGCCCGCAAAAGCATCCAGTACCCGCGCGCCGCGAACCATTTCGCCCAATGAATTAAACATGGCTGAGCGCACTCGCTCGCCCATGGGATGCGTCGTCGAGCCTGGCGGCGCCTGGATGAATCGCCCGCCAAATTTACCAGCGATGAGCTTAACGCGCACGCTGTTCCTCAGCCAGCCACACTGCGCTCAGCCAACCCAACACCACCGCACGAATGATCAGCGGCATTAGTTGATGATTGGTCTGTCGCGCAAGCTCCGTTGTCCAGCCAGTCTTGGCGAACTTTTCATACATAGCCATATCCGCCACCTCACGAACGCAGCCGAGATAAAACGCCCGAAAGCCCGCTCGGCGCACGTCCTCAATGTCGTGCTGCTGCGGCAGGCCAGCGGCAAATCGTTGGTAGGCCACTACGCTAGCGACACCCGCCTCGAATGCCAGATGCATAGTCATTACGCCCTTTGCACCCCAAAATTCCCAGTTATTGCGCAGGGCTTTTAGCACCGTTTCGCCCGGCATGAGACTCTTTTTGATCAGCGAATTACGGGTCTCCATACCCTCACCGCGCAGCTGAGCCAATTTCTCCTCCAGCGGAAAATGGTGTGGCGGCGTCAAGCCATCAGTGATCGCATGCGCCATCCATGCTGCCTCAAATGCTGCTCGCTCACAGTTATCAGCACTGAGTGCCGCTGCCAGATTAGTAATGTGTTGATCAATCATCTCGAGGAGCGCCACATCATTCGGATCATGCGGGTCAATGAAGTGCCACGGCTCATCAACGGCCGGACTTTTCCGCTTGATACCATCGGGGCCATTATTACCCTCGAAATGCAAAATCTGCCTGCTCGACGGAAAGTTGCACCACGACGGCAACAGCTGCACGATGTGTCGCCGCGCGACCCGATCAATTTTTTGATGAACACCCATCAGATTGCCTGACTTGGTGTGAAATGTGGTTCCTGAATACATACTTATCTCACTAATTTAGCGTGGTTAATCGCTGATAGCGACTGACGGCACGCGCCAGATGGTTATATTGTAACAAATCCCGCCCCTCTTTGACAAAGCGCTCGGCCTCCGTTTGCGCACGGGCAATCAGCGGCGTGTCGCTCAGTGAGGCAATTTTTAGGTTTAATGCGCCATGCTGCGCTCGGCCGTAAATCTCGCCGGGGCCGCGCAGTTTCAGGTCAACTTCCGCCAAGTAAAAGCCGTCTTGAGACTTCTCAATTTCCCTGAGGCGCCGGCTTGGCTTGTCGTGACCTGACAGCATCAAATGACAAAAACTCTGGTGCTGGCCGCGCCCAACCCGCCCGCGCAGCTGATGAAGCTGGCTGAGGCCAAAATGATCAGCATTTTCGATGAGCATGACCGTGGCGTTCGGTACATCAACACCGACTTCCACCACCGTGGTGCTCACCAGCATGTCCAGCTCGCCGTCGGCAAACTGCTGCATGACCGCCGCTTTTTCCTCCGGCGGCAGTTTACCGTGCAGCAATCCGACGCGGCGATGACGAAACATCGTTTTTGCTAATTTGTGATATTCCGCCTCGACCGACTTTTTGTCATTGTCGGGATTATCGTCGATCAATGGGCAAATGACGTAGGCTTGGCGACCCTGAGCTAGTTCGTGGTCGATAGTTTCGTAGAGTTTTGGTGCTGAAGCTGGCGACCAAATTTTCGTTGCAATCGGCTGGCGCCCAGCTGGCAGCTCGTCCAAAATCGAGATGTCCAACTCGCCATATAGCGTCAACGCCAAGCTCCGCGGAATCGGCGTGGCGGTCATGCTGAGTAGATGCGGCATGTAGTCTGCCTTTTGTAATAATGCCTGCCGCTGCTTGACACCAAACCGATGCTGCTCGTCGATCACCACAAACCCCAGCTTATGATACGCCACTTTTTCCTGAATCAGCGCGTGCGTGCCAACCACCACGCTAATGTCACCATTTGCTAAATTATCCAGCAGTTGCCGACGCGCCGCGCCCTTAACATGCCCCGTTAGCAGCGCCACCGATACACCAAGCGGCGACAATAATTCATCCAGCGTTTTGGCGTGCTGAGCCGCCAAAATCTCCGTCGGTGCCATGATGGCCGTCTGAAAACCAGCCTGCGCCACCTCAGCCGCCACCAGCCCAGCGACCGCTGTTTTACCCGAGCCGACATCACCCTGCAACAAGCGGTTCATCGGATGTTCCGACTCCAAATCTTGCAAGATCTGCCAGGCGGCGCGGCGCTGCGCGTTGGTCAACAGAAACGGCAATTGCTCAACAAATTGCTTAACAACCGGCTGATTGAACGGGATGCGCCAGCCGGTCAACTTGGTTTGCTCTTGCTTGTTAAATTGCGCTGCCAAAATCATTTCAAACAACTCTTCAAACGCCAGCCGCTCACGACCGCGGGTAATCTCCTGATGATTGTTTGGCGCATGGAGGAACTTAACAGCTTCCGCACGGCTGACTAATTTTTGCCGCCGGACGATGTACTCCGGCAGCGTCTCGGGCAAAAATTCCATGATGGGGCGGAGGTTTTTCAGCACATCCTGCACGGTTTTGGGGCGAAGGTTTTTGATGGATTTATAGACCGGATGAATGCCCGACGCGTGCTGGGCGTCGAATGTATCGGTTTGTTTGGCGAGTTCGACGGATGGATTGCTGATCTGATAGCTGTTATATTGCATGCCGAACTGGCCGGAGAACATAAACTCGGCATCCAACTTTAGCTGGGATTCGCGGTATGGTTGATTGAACCAGACGGCCTTGACCTTGCCAGAATCATCAGCCAGCACCGCCGTGGTAATCCTCAGGCCTCGGCGAACAATCCGCGTCGAAATCGACTCGCAGCGCGCCCGCACCGTCACTTTGCCCGGCTGGAGATCGGCGATGCTGACCGCCGCCGAATAATCATCATACGCCCTCGGCAAAAAATCCAAGGCGTCCGCCACCGTCTCTAGACCCGCCGCCGCCAGCGCCTGGGCGGTTTTGGGACCGACGCCTTTGATGTGTGCGAGGGGGGTGGTTAGTTTCATCTAGGAAACGGCGTTGATACCTTCCAGCGCGTAGGCGGTGTCTTCCCAGCCCTTCACCTCAATCGAGTCAACACCCATTTGCTTAACTGGAAAATCATTACCGCCTTCCTGTAGCTTGTCACCAAAGAATAGTGCCTCTTCCTTTGACCAGCCGTTCAGCTCGAGCAGCTTACCAATGCCATAGGCTTTATCAATTCCTGGCAGCGTAATGTCAGTACTGGTCGTACCACCAATCCTAACTTCGAGATTTGGCAGTTTCGCCGCCACCTTGTCACGATATACCGGACGGACATCTTTATACTTTTCTGCCCAGGTATATTTATCCTCTGGAGTTGCCTGTTGTCCCAGCGCCGACATGGTAATCTGGCTGTGGCGATCCTCGATAATCTCACCCGCAGGATTATCACACCAAATACCCATCTCCCTGGCAACCTCTTCCAGTACCGCAGTTATCTGAGTTTTTTGCTCATCAGACAGATCGTTCGCGTACTGAACCTTCCACTCACCATCAGCAGCGTCAAATCGATAATACCTCGTACCGCATGTCGGCATTGCATGGAATTTTTGGAGTAGCTCAGGCCGAACATCAAGTCGATCAATCACTTGCTTTTTAATCTGGTGGAATGTGCCGCCTGTGATAACGCACATCTCATAGTTTTCAAGCAACCGACCAAGGATATCCGCCATACGATCGCTAATTGGTGACTTGGTAATGGCTAGTGTATCATCCAGATCAAACCCGATAATTTTTTTCATTATTCCTCTCCTTCCATATTTTCTGCAACTAGAATAAACGTATTTTTACCTTTTTTCAACAAAGATTGACTGTTGATGGCTTGGTCATTAGCCAGTCTTTCGCCGTTGAGGCTGATGGCGCCAGATTTGAGGAGGCGCCTGGCCTCGCCGTTAGAACTGACCGCGCCAGAGATCACCAATGCTTCGATCACGCCGACGCCGACATCAACGCGCGGAATTTCTTGAGCCAAAGCGTCCAGGCCATCGTCTGATAATTGCCGGAAATCGCCGCCGCCAAACAATACTTCAGTCACCCGCTCCACTGATTCGCGCCGATTGACGCCGTGGACGATGTCGGTGACTTCGCGCGCCAAGACCTTTTGGGCTGAGCGCGCGCCAGGATTAACAGCATGGTTTTCAGCGATGGCCTCAATGGTGTCGCGATCAAGCATGGTAAAGATTTTCATGTACTCGATGGCGCTTTCGTCGTCAACGTTCAGCCAGAATTGATAGAACTTGTAGACGCTGGTTTTATTCTCATCTAGCCACACAGCGCCACCTTCGGATTTGCCAAATTTGCGTCCGGTTGATTTATTGATGAGTAGCGGTGCGGTCATGGCGTAGACTTCAGCGTTTTCTTTTTTGCGAATCAATTCTACACCTGAGAGCAAATTTCCCCACTGATCAGAACCGCCGATTTGCAAATTAACACCGTGGTGTTTGAACAAGTGCCAGAAATCATAGCCCTGCAGCAACGTGTAGGTAAATTCAGCGAAACTCAGCCCCTTACCATTAGCAATACGCGCCTTAAAAAACTCCCGCGTCGTTAACTCTGCCATATTAAAATTCTTGCCAATGTCGCGGAGGAATGGCAATAGTTCCAGATTGCCCAGCCAGTCCGCATTGTCCACCAAGGTAAAATCGCGTCCCGCAAAAATTTGTGACACTTGTGCTTTCAAGGCTCGTTTATTGTGCTCAATTTCTGCATATGAAAGCAGACTCCGCTCCTCGGTGTCGCGCATATCACCAATCATGCCCGTGCCGCCACCAACCAGCAGAAACACCTTGTGACCGCGCTCCAAAAAATGCCGCACCATCATGTAAACCGCCAAGTGCCCGACATGCAAACTGTCAGCCGACGGGTCTGTCCCCAAATAGAGCGTAAAATTTCCCGAATCAATACGCTCATCATCGGTGAATGTCGCTTGATTCCAAAACCCGCGCCACTTTAGCTCCTCTGATAATTGCATATTCCTCCTTTTCTGGATAATAGTATAGCAATTTTATGATTGAAGCGAAACATAGGCGTGATATAATGATAGTGTGAACAAGAAACCCTCAGATAAGCAGTCGGACGCCAGCGCAAAATCAGCGCCGTCACGTCCGCATCCAAAGCCGGCAAAACGGCTGAGTGTCTATGCAAACTTGGCGAATAAGCGTCGGCTCAAGAAGGATAAGCGCTCCCGCGAAAAAGCAGAGTATCTGGCGAGTTTACCAAAGCACCCCGTCAAGCGGTTCTTTTACCGCCTCCACCCTAAGCGCGTCTTTCGCTATTGGTTCTCCAAGCGCGGCGGCTTGATGGCGCTAAAAATTCTCGGTGTCGCCATTGTTGCAATGATTATCCTGATCGGCGGCCTGTTTGCCTACTTCCGCAAAGATCTCGACAAGATCCGCCCGGGCGAACTCGCCAAGCGTGTCCAGACAACGGTCACCAAGTATTATGACCGCAATGGCGAGCTCCTGTGGGAAGATAAGGGTACCGATAATTATAAGCTGGTGGTCGAGGCCGACAAGATTAGTGATTACCTCAAGAAAGCGACCATTGCCATTGAGGATCGTGATTTCTATAAGCATCACGGTATCAGTATCAGTGGCCTGACCCGCGCTATGTTTAGTACAGCATCAGGTCGACAAGTTCAGGGTGGCTCGACGTTGACACAACAGCTCGTCAAGCAAGTTTTCTTTGCCGAGGATGCCGACAAACGCGGCCTCAGCGGTATTCCACGCAAAATCAAGGAAATTATCCTGGCAATTGAAGTTGAACGCATGTACAACAAGGATCAGATTCTCGCGCTCTACCTCAACCAGGCGCCATATGGCGGTCGGCGTAACGGCGCAGAGTCGGCCGCTCAGACATACTTTGGTAAATCCGCCAAGGATCTCACCTTGGCTGAAGCAGCCCTGCTGGCTTCAATTCCGCAAAACCCGAGTACATTTAATCCGTACAACATCACTGGGCGCAAGATGCTCCTGTCACGCCAGCATACAACACTAGACTACATGCTGGAACAAGGCTATATCACCGAAGCACAGGCCAAAGAGGCCAAGCAGTATCCAATTCTTGACAAGATCAAGCCCGAAACCGAACAGCTAGCTGGCCTCAAGGCACCGCACTTCGTGCTCATGGTGCGCAATCAACTGGAGCGTGAACTTGGTAAGGCAGTCGTTGGCCGCGGTGGACTAACCGTCAAGACGACACTGGACTGGAAGATCCAAGAAAAACTCGAGACAGAGATGAAAGCTTTCTTCGACTCAGGTCGCCCGGGCCGCGTGAGCATCAGTAACGGTGCAGCAACCGTTGAAGATGTACAGACTGGACAGATTGTCGCCCTCGTTGGTAGTCGTGATTTCAATTATGCTGGCTTTGGGCAGGATAATGCCGCTACCGCCTTTATCCAGCCGGGCTCAACCATCAAGGCTTTCGACTACGCCAAACTGTTTGAGAATCGCGGCAGTAATCAGCAAAATTATGGTTCGGGCTCAATCCTCAGCGACGAGAACATTGACAAGATTTATGGCGCCAAGCTGAACAACTGGGATCGACGATTTATGGGAAGTATTTCTATTCGCCGCTCGCTAGCGCTTTCCCGTAATATCCCAGCGGTCAAGGCGATGTATATCGCAGGCAACGGCTCGCCAAAACCAACTGTTGACTATATTCACAACATGGGTAATACCAATTATTGCCAGCAAGAAGAAGCGGCCGGCGGCTACGGACTGTCAGCAGCCATTGGCGCCTGCGGTACGAAGCAGACCGAATTGGTGAATGCTTACGGCACCTTTGCTCGCATGGGCGTCGCCAAGCCAAGCACCAACGTCCTCGAGGTAATCAACAGCCAGGGCGATACGTTAAAGAAATGGAAAGACGAGAGCAAACAGGCAACCGACCCGCAAGTCGCCTACATCATCAATGACATCTTGGGTGACGCGGACGCGGCGCGCGACCTGCACGGTTATGGCGCGATGAATGTACCCGGCGTTAGAACCGCCGCCAAGACCGGTACTACCGACAAAAACGGCCACGCCAAGGATGTCTGGATCGTCAATTATAGTCCGGCGCTAGCCATGGGTATGTGGCTCGGTAATTCCGACACCAGCACCATCAACACCCCGAACTCGGCCTTCGGTATGCCGGTGGTGCGTAACGTTATGTCATTTGCTCACAACGAGGTCTATGCCAAACAGGGCAAATGGAAGCCAAATGATTGGTTCAAGCGACCAAATGGTATCCAACAGCAAGGCAAAGAGCTCTATCCATCGTGGTGGAATAAAAAACAGGGCGAGACTACTGAAAAGATTAAGTTTGACCGTGTCTCCAAGAAAAAGGCGACAAATTGTACACCAGCTGACGCCATCGAGGAAATTGAGGTCACCAAGACCATTGACCCGCTCACTAAGAAACCATCATTCTCAGCACCTGAAGGTTACGACGCCAACGCTGATGACGATAAGCACAAATGTGACGATGCCAAGCCAAGTGTCAGCCTATCGCTTTCTGGCTCTGGCTCCAACCGCACCATCACCGCCCGCGCCACCAACGGCACATTTCCGCTCACTTCAATTGACATCCTCGTTGATGGTCGCAGTGTCAAAAGTGAGTCAATCTCCGGTAGTGGCGGTAGTGTTTCGGTCGGTGTCCAAGTTGATAAACCAGGTCGGCACATTATCCAAGCAGTCGCCCGCGACGAAGGCTACTATACTGCATCAGATAGCGGTAGCTTCTCGGTAGGCAGCAGCTCAAGCTCCGACTAACCCGCATCCCTTCCCCTATGACACATAAAAACCAGACCGCTTCAGTCTGGTTTTTACTCTTTCTTAGCCTTAGCGATTATTGCTCATTAACCATTCGGATCAAGTCAGCCTCACGCTGCGCCTGGGTCTTGGGGCGAGCCGAACGGTGACCTTGAGCTGCGGCGCGCGAGGCATCAGGTTTCGCTGCCTTGCTGGTCTGCGGCCGACGACCCGTGGAGCGCTGCTTGGGCTGTTTGGGAGCAGCTTGAGCTGGTGACTGTTGCGCCGCTTCTTTTGCTTCTTTTGGCTCAGCGCAAACTTTCGCAAACATCATCTTGCCAGCATCGGTTTGCAGGCTACGAATGATTTCAATGCGCTTTTTCTGGCCTAGGAACTTTTTGGCCTGCTCAACCACCACCATGGTGCCGTCATGCAAGTAGCCGACAGCCTGATGAGAATCTTGACCTTTTTGCGTCAATTCAAGCACCAGTTCATCACCAGGCAGATAGCTCATGCGCAAACTCTTGGCTAGCTCATTGATATTGAGGATCTGAATGCCTTCAACTTGCGCCACCTTGTTCAGGTTGTAGTCCAGCGTCAAAATAGCAGCATTCATTTCCTTGGCAAGCTGTAACAAGCGGTTGTCTACCCCTTCAGGAATGCGCGTCGCATCGTCAAGCAGCGTAAATGAGCCGCCCAACACATCCTTGAGCTCCTTCATGGCATCCATACCGAAGCGAGCACGCTCGCGCTTGGCGTGATCAGCACCATCCGCCAACAGCTGCAGTTCTATCAGCACACTACGCGGCACGATGACCTGCCCCAATAGGAAACCGGTCTTTGCCAAATCAACCACCCGGCCGTCCATCAGTACCGAGGTGTCGACCAAAATCAGCAGCTGCGTGCCACTGCCTGCCTGCCATCGCGGCTTGACCAGTAGATATATTTCCGCCATGATAGCCAGCAGCATGATAATGATGATAAGTTCAATTGTTTTTTCCATAATAATTTCCTTTTATGATAATGTTATTGTAAATAGTCAATCAGCGCCTGACGTAGGTCGCCGACGCCGCGCACGAATGCGTCTTTGTGGGTTTTTGGTGCGATGGCATAGGTAAAACCAAGCTTCTTAGCCTCTTTGACGCGGGCGTGCCAGCCTTGAGCGGAGCGCACTTCGCCGCCTAAGCCCACTTCGCCAAACACCACGGCTTCGTCACTGAGCTTGCGGCCAGCTGAGGCTGAGGCGATGGCCATGGCAACTGCCAAGTCCGCCGCTGGGTCACTGAGTTTCAAGCCGCCGACCACATTGATGTAAATGTCTTTGTCGGAAAGATTGAGCTTGGTACGCTTTTCCAGCACCGCCACCAACAAGTTCAAGCGGTTGAGATCAAAACCGCTGGCTGCGCGTTTGGGATAGCCAAAATTCGTCGGATTGACCAGCGCCTGAATCTCCACCAGTAGCGGCCGCGCACCCTCCATGGTCGCGAGGACGATGGAGCCGTCAAGGTTTTGCCGCTCCGCTAGCAAACTAGCCGACGGATTTGCCACAATCTGTAGACCATCCTCGTGCATCTCAAAAATTGCTGCCTCATTAGTCGAGCCATAGCGATTTTTCTGCGCCCGCATCACCCGGAAACCGCCGTAACGATCACCCTCAAAGTTCAGCACCACATCGACCAAGTGCTCCAGGACTTTCGGCCCGGCGATTGAGCCTTCCTTGGTGACGTGACCGACCAAAATCACTGCGGTGTTTGAGGCCTTGGCGGCGCGAATGATGACGTTGGATGAGTTGGTGATTTGACTGACTGAGCCTGGCGCTGAGGCAATGTCTGCCAGCGACAAGGTCTGGATGGAATCGACAATCACCAGATTGTACTGGCCAGTCTGGATGGACGCCGCGATGTCTTCGGCGCTGTTACTGGACGCCAGCTGCAAGTTCTCTGAGTCAACCGCGCCCAACCGCTCAGCTCGCAACTTAACCTGCGACACCGACTCCTCGCCACTGACGTACAGGACTGGTTTATGCCGAGCAATAAATGCCGCGACTTGCGCTAGCAGGGTACTTTTGCCAATCCCTGGCTGCCCCGCCACCAGCACCACGCCGCCTGGCAAAAAGCCGCCGCCGAGTACCGCATCGAGGTCGGCGATGCCGGTTGCTAGCCGCGTCTGTTTGGTTTCGGTGGCCGTTTCGCTGAGCCTAAGCGCAGCCAGTGCTTTACCTTTACCGCTACTGCGAGCTACCGCCGAGGCGCCCGTCTCAACTGGCAGCTGCTCGACCAGCGAATTCCACTCGCCGCAATTTTCGCACTTGCCAACCCACTTTGGATAGCTGGCGCCGCACTGCTGGCAAATGAATTGCGACTTTGCTCGTGCCATTATTTAACCGCCTTTTGACTGTCGAGGCTTTGATTTAGCTGGTCAATCTTGCGCCCCAATGCGTTCAATTTTTCGACATCAGTGTTGTAAGTATCGACCTTACCCTCGATAGCCTGCCGCTCACGACGAAGCGCCAAGCCGCGCTGGCTCAGCCGTGATCGCTCAGTCTGAAACTCAGCTTGTGTCTGAAAACCACCCGTCGTCGCCCGCTGATTAAATGCTGCTACGTCTTGGTTATAGGCACTAATGCGTGCACTGTATGACGTCGTTAGCTGCTCAATTTCGCGCTTTCGCTTATCGAGACTGGCCGCCAGTGCGTCAGCCTCGGCCTCGGCACTGGTGAACTTCTGATTATACTGAGCGTGCAGTTTTAACAGCGCCGCTCGATTACTGAAATACTCGGCATAATGCGCCTCCAGCTCCGACCCGAGATCGGCAAATTCCGTGCCCAAAATCGAATGCAGCTCATTGGCGCGCGTACCCGGCTGTGCCCGTTCATAATACGCCATCCGCTCCTCGAGCTTTTTAGTCTTGACCTTGGTATAAGCCGCCTCCAGCAGCTCGCCCAGCCGCCGACGCTGCTCCGCCGAATAGCGCGACCACGCCACGTGCAGCATTTCATGAGCCGCCGTTACCTCTTTGATACCGTCTAGCTCAGCGTTCTGCACGTTATAAATGTGAATGGTCTCTTTGGCGTGGGCGTAACAGCCGACGATCGGGCTAGCCTGTTCGACACGACGACAATCGTGATTAAACTGCGTAGCGTTTTCCAGCCGCGGCTGCGCCAGATAAAAGCTAAATTTAGCCTTATCAGTCATCGTTGCCCGCCGTGCCAATGTTGCTATGTCCTGGCTGGGCTGGTACTGCCAGACCCTGATATGATCCAGCACTAGCTGGCGATTGAGCACCAGCCAGCTACCGCCGGCCACCAGACCCACGAACACCACGACACCAATGAGATTACGCAGCCGTAACATTGATCACCACCTCGCGATTTTTTGTAGTTGCTACCAAGGCTACACCAGGACGCGCTTGATCAGACAACAAAACGTCACTGAGCGGATCAGCCAACATCGCCTGAATCGTCTGCCGAAGTACTCGTGCGCCGCGCTGCTCATCAAATCCGCTATCTATAATACAACGTTTAGCGCTTGGCGTAATCACCAGCGTCATCTGCTGCGCCTGCACTGCTTCTTTAAGCTCGCTCACGAGATTATCAAAAATTTTACCCACCACCGGCCGAGTCAAACTCTTGAAATGTACCACCGCGTCAAACCGCCCGATTAGTTCTGGCCGCAGTAGCTCTTCCAGCTCACGACGCGCCGCCCGAGCATTGCGCTCATTCACATCGTCCGCCCGTGAAGTATCACCGCCATGCGAGCCAAAGCCCAGCTCACCGTCGCGCACCATCGCCTCGGCGCCAACATTGCTGGTCAAGATCACGATCGTCTGCTGGAAGCTCACCGACCGACCGCGCGAATCACTGAGCTTGCCATCCTCCAAAATCTGCAGCAGCAGGTTCAGTACATCCGGATGCGCCTTTTCAATCTCATCAAACAGCACCACGCTATATGGCTGCCGGCGAACCTTGTCGGTCAATTTGCCACCCTCATCATAGCCAACATAACCAGCTGGCGCGCCAATCAACTGACTGGCTGTGTGTCGCTCCGAAAACTCACTCATATCAATCTTGATCAAACTATTGTCGCCGCCAAACACTTCCCGTGCCAACACGCGAGCTAACTCCGTCTTGCCCACACCAGTCGGCCCGAGAAAAATGAACGACCCAAGCGGCCCTGACCGCCGACTCAGCCCGGCCCGCGCCCGACGAATGGTTCGTGCTAAGGTCGCCACGGCCCTCTCTTGACCAAGCACCGACCGACCTAGTCGCTGCTCCAGCGCCGCCAGGTCTTTGCGCTCATTCACCGTCACTTTTTCCGCCGGCACGCCAGCCATCGCCGCGACTGCCTGCCGCACGTCATCTTCGGTTAACTCCGACAATGCTGGATCGTCAGCTGGTAGCTGCTTGGCCTGCTGCTCCAGTTGTTTGATGCGAACTTTTAGTTCAGCCGCGCGTTGATATTGCTCAGCCTCGACCGCCGCATCGAGCTTGCCCGCCAGCTGTTTAATCCGCCGTGCTAGCTGTTGCTGTTTGGTTGGCTTGGCTGGCCGTTGCGTATTAACAAGCGCCGCTGCCTCATCGAGTACGTCAATTGCCTTGTCCGGCAAATGACGCTCCGTCACGTAGCGCTGGCTGAGGGCCACACTCAGCTCAATCATCTCATCAGAAATCCGCAGTCGATGATGGGTCGCCAGCCGGCCGGCTAGCGCCCGCACCATGGCCACTGCCGCCTGCTCATCCGGCTCCGCTACTATTACCGCCTGAAACCGCCGGCTGAGAGCCGCATCTTTTTCGATGTGCTTGCGGTACTCGTCAAACGTCGTCGCGCCGATCACTCGCACTTCGCCGCGCGCCAACGCTGGCTTTAGGACGTTCGCCGCATCCATCGACCCCTCGGCCGAGCCAGCCCCGACCAATAAATGCAGCTCATCAATGAATAACATGATCTCCTGATGATTACGTGCTGCCGCCACGACTTTTTGTAAGCGCTCTTCAAACTGACCACGAAACTTTGTACCGGCGACCATGGCCGTCAGATCAAGCTGAATCAGCCGCTTACCGACCAAAAACTCCGGCACTGTCCCCGCTGCGATGCGCTGTGCCAATCCCTCAACCACTGCGGTTTTACCGACGCCCGGCTCGCCGATCAGCGCTGGATTGTTTTTACCGCGCCGCCCAAGCACTGTGATCAGCCGCTCCGTCTCGGCCTCCCGACCGACCACTGGATCGAGCAGTCCGCTCCGCGCTCGCTCGGTCATGTCAACTCCATACTGATCAAGGAGCTTGAGATCATCCGACCGACGGGCATGCGGTGCTACAGCTTCCTTCGACTCATCTTGCATGGCTTCCAGCTGCTGCCGATCAAACACGTCCTCTAGTGTACCGCGTAACTCCTCCAGATCCACATTCATATCACTGAGCAATTTCGTCGCCCGAGCCTTGTGCTGCAATAGCATACTATAGACAATGTGTTCGGTACCGATGCGCTCCTGTCCAAACTCTGTCGCTAGCTGCCAGGCAGCCCGTATCGTCTCCAATACTTCGGCGTTCATGCCTTTGTGAACAACCACCACCACGAATGACTGCGCGGTTAAGCCCAGCGCTAGCTCCGCCCGGTCCAAGGTCACGCCATTCTCCGCCAAAATCTTCGCACCCAGCGACGAATTTTGCGCCAGCACGCCGAGCAGCACATGCTCGGTACCGACATACGGACTGCCGCTATTATGCGCCAACAGCCCGGCGCGCTCTAAGCTGGCCTTAGCGGTATCAGTCAGCCGAGATTCCAACTCAGAAAAATCTTCCGGCATATCGCCCTCCTTTCGTTTTCGGCGATTGTCAGAAAGCAGCCTATTCCGCCACCTCCTCAACCGCGCTCATCAAGCTGTCCTCAATATTTTTGCGGGGTTTTGCTTCAGGTTTAACAGCCGCCTTTGCCTCAATATCCAGTTCATAGCCAGTCAGTCGTGACGCCAAGCGAACATTCTGCCCAGCCCGGCCGATAGCCACTGATTGCTGATCTTCGCTGACGTAGACGGTTGCTCGCTTTTCGTCTTCATTAACCGTCACACTCAGCACTTCCGCTGGGCTCATGGCATTAGCGATAAAACCAGCCGTATCCTCCTCAAACGGAATGATGTCAATTTTTTCCTGCTCGCCAATTTCGTTCATCACCGCCTGAACACGCGTACCATGACCACCGACAAAGGTACCGACTGGGTCAACGCCTGGCAGCGCTGATGCAACCGCCAATTTGGTGCGGCGACCCGCCTCGCGGGCAATGGCTTTGATCTCCACGGCGCCCGTTTCCATCTCTGGCACCTCCTGACTGAACAAGAACCGCACAAATTCCTCATTGCCACGGCTCAAAATCAGCTGCGGGCCGCGACCCTCGCGCTCAATGTCTTTGATATACACCTTGACGCGGCGGCCAACACCGTAGTATTCGCCAGGGATTTGCTCAGACTGCGGCATGATACCGACGGCCTTACCTAGCTCAATTCGCACCACGCGCGGCTCAACCCGCTGAATCGTACCGGTCACCACCGTACCGATTTTATCCTCAAATTCTGCCAGCACCACTTCGCGCTCTGCCTCGCGCAGCCGCTGCAAGATCACCTGCTTGGCAGTCTGGGCCGCCACCCGGCCAAACGTCGTCACGTTGTGAGTCTCGACCGTCACTTCGCTGCCTAGCTCAGCCGCCGGGTCAACGGTTTTAGCTTCGTCCAGACTCATTTGATTGACGTCGTTTTCAACTTCTTCAACCACGGTTTTGACAACCGACACTACAGCCGTGCCGCTGTTGATATTTAGGCTGGCGCGCACCAACTGCTCACGGGTACCGTTGTCACGCCGCCACGCTGCCGCGATAGCCTGCTCGATCACCTCTAAAACGGTTTCTTCTGGCAGGTTCTTTTCCTCGGCAATCGTCCGCACCGCCAACGTCAATTGCTTGATATTCAAATCTTCCATACTAGCTCCTTTACGCTTATATTATTATACTACGTTTCATTGCAAACGCCCAAGAGACGAAAAACTCCGACCTGATTGGCCGGATATGTCAGTAGTGTAGCATACCCAGCCAGGCAGCGTCAAGTTCAGCTGCCCCATTCACCCGTGTCAACCTGCGAACGGGTATGCGTGTCTAACAGAGGTGGGGGCTCATAGCTATTCACAATCTTGACAAAAAGCATTGACATTTTCTACTAATAGTGATATATATATATCAGCCTTTTGACAATCTTATATAGATTTGTCAACTGCGCTTCGCTATCGTAGATCAGATATCTACGGTGGCTTGAGGCGCGGAACGGCCGCACCTCAAAAAGTGGAAAGGGTACCTTCATCATGTTGGTAGGACTGACTATTATCATCGCTACGATCATTGCCCTGGGGGTCGTGATGATCATGACCTCTGAAGGCGACAGCCTGCCCCTGGTCAATGGCATGATATTCGCTACCTTCGGGGCGACTGCACTGTTCTGGATCGCCAAGGGTACCGTACAGTACCTCCGCGGCGATGGCTCAGGCTTGCTGTGGCTGTACAGGCCGCTCGCTACCTTGCCCGAATGGGTGGGGTATATAGGTATGGCGACTACCGCGGGCCTCTTGGTCATAAGTATCGCCTTGTTGGTGGATGACTACATCCACCTTCCCCGACGACGGAAAGGAGGTCGTCACTGAGGTGCGGGGGCGGGATTGATACGATTTTTCGTATCTCCCGCCCCACTCACATCACTGAACTTATGTATAGCACTTATGGCATCGCTGGCTGCTGGAGGTAGTGGCCGACGTCCGCTACCAGCTCGACCAGGCGATTAGAGTACCCCCACTCGTTATCGTACCAGACCATGATTTTCACCATATTGCCACCAACGACCTTGGTCAGCGGCAGATCAACGATGCCAGAATGTGAATTACCGATAAAGTCGCGGCTGACCAGCGGCTCTTCACTGACGCCCAAGATCCCTTGATAGAAACTATCAGCGGCGGCTTTCTTGAACGCCTCATTTACCTGCTCGACCGTCACGTCACGCCGCAGCAGCGCTGTCACGTCACTGAGCGACACCACCGGCGTCGGTACGCGTACACTGAGGCCGTCAAACTTGCCAATCAGCTGCGGCAGCGTTTTCGTCACAGCAATGGCTGCACCCGTCGTTGTCGGCACGATGTTTTCGGCCGCGTTGCGACCCTCGCGCAGGTCCTTGGCCGGCGCGTCCTGCAGGCGCTGGCTGGCAGTGTAGCTATGCACCGTCGTCAGCATTGATTTTTCCACGCCAAATTCCGCATCCAGAATCGCCATCACCGCACCCAAGCTATTGGTGGTACAGCTGGCATTAGAGATGATCGGCGTGGCGCCCTTGATTTTGCTGTCATTGGTGCCGAGCACAATGGTATCAACGCCGTCGGACTTGGTCGGCCCGCTAATAACCACGCGCTTGGCGCCCGCAGTCAAGTGCTTGCCCGCGCCGTCTTTATCGGTAAAGAATCCCGTTGATTCGATCACCACGTCAACATTCATCTCGCCCCACGGCAAGTTTGCCGGATCTTTTTCGGCCAGCACTTTGACATGTTTTCCGTCAACGACCAACTCGTTTTCTGTAAAGTCAACTTGGCGGCCATATTCCCCGTAATTGCTATCGTGTTTTAATAGGTACGCCAGCGTCTTGGTGTCCGTCAAATCGTTGATCGCCACAATCTCCAAATCGCTGCGCTCCCAGGCAATCTTAAAGGCGCTGCGCCCGATCCGCCCGAAGCCGTTAATCGCTATTTTTGTTATCGCCATATAATTATTCCTCCCAAGTAGCATTAGCTTTTTACTAATTATACTACAAAGTTGTATAATGAAACTATGACGCGCGAGGAATTACTACATCTAGCGGCGCCGCAGTACGATGAAGTACCGGTACTAGTGTTAGATAGCGCTATTGACTACGCCACCAAAAAGCATGCCGGCCAAAAGCGCAAAAGCGGCGAACCCTACATCACGCACCCGCTGGCGGTGGCTGGGATTTTGGTGGAATGGGGTATGGATATTGACACGGTGATCGCTGGCGTGCTGCATGATACGGTCGAGGATACCGATGCGACGCTGGATGAACTAGAAAGTTTGTTTGGCCGCGACATTGCTTTTCTGGTTGACGGCGTAACCAAGGTGTCGCAGGCGCGCGCTGGCATGCGCAGCCTTGATAGCTACTTGCCGCACACCAAGGACAACCTCGCCAAGCTGATGATCGCGGTCGGCGAGGACATTCGAGTGATTATTATCAAGCTGGCGGATCGGCTACATAATATGCGCACGCTTCAATATATGCCGCGCGACAAGCAGAAGAAAATCGCCCGCGAAACAATTGAGGTGTTTGCGCCGTTGGCGGATCGGCTGAATATGGGGCGCGTCCGCGTACAATTAGAAGAGCTTAGTTTCCGATTCTTGATGCCCAAGGATTTTCAGCGCACCAAGAGTCTGATGGACAGCCGCCTGAAAAAAAGCCAGCGCAAACTCGCCAAAGTCCGCCGCGACGTTACGGCGCGCCTGCAGAGCGAGGGCCTACGGTTCGATATGGATGGCCGGGTCAAAAGCGTGTATAGCCTGTTCAAGAAGCTCGACCGCGTTGGCAATATTGATAAGATTTACGATCTGATTGCCCTACGCATCATTGTTGATGATTTAGCGACCGGCTATCTGGTACTGGGCGTGCTGCACGAGATGTACCAGCCATTCTATGAGCGCATCAAAGATTACGTTGCCAACCCTAAACCAAACGGCTACCAAAGTCTGCACACAACGGTGCAAACGCCGACCGGACAAATTGTCGAATTCCAAATTCGTACCCAAGACATGCATGAATACGCCGAGCGCGGTTTGGCGGCCAGCTTTCATTATAACGAACAAAAGATGTCCGATGCCTACCGCCAGGGGCGAATCGCCGCGCTGCCGACGGATTTGGCATGGATTCGTGACCTACAGGAAACGGCGGCCCGAGCACGCGAGGGTAAATCATTTGATTCAGAAAAATTCCGCATGAAGTTGTTTGAGGATCGCATCTTCGTCTATTCGCCCAAAGGTGATATTTATGACTTACCGCGCGGCGCCTTCCCGCTGGATTACGCCTATCGCATTCACTCCGACATCGCAGCGCACGCCAGCGGCTTTAAGGTCAATGGCGTTATGAAGCCGTTCACTTATGAATTGCAGCATGGCGATGTTGTTGAAGTCTTGACCAGCAAATCAGCCAAGCCCAAACCAGCCTGGCGCGACATGGTCATCACGCCGCACGCCAAAACCAAACTGCGCATGCAGCTATCAAGGAGTGGTGGCGTACTCGGGCATCTGACTGGATTGACCGACGGCGTTTCGTCGTTGTTTCGACGGTAGGCAAAACACTCACACCTCATCCCAGAGGCTGCGGCAAACACGACACCTCCTCTGTCAGAGACTGTGAAACGTTCGCGAGTAGCGGACGTTTCAGCCGAACGCTCGCGAGAAATCTCCAGTGGAGATTTGAGCGAAGAGTGTGCTCTGGCGGCGGGCGCCGTCCGCAGAACCACCGACTTGTCGGAGAGACTGACGGTTGCACTGCGTGACAAACACGGATCGAGTCTTAGGTGAGACGTAATACCACCCTGCTTTACACGACAGTATTACGCCTGCTCGTTCCAGCGCTCAATCGCCGCCGCCACAACCTGCTTGGCGACATCAACGCCAGCAAACTCCTTGACAATGGTCGAGCCTGGCTTCTTCAGATCCTTATAGTGATTGAAGTGGAATTCAATTTGCTTAATCAGCTGTACTGGCAGATCCTCCAACGACTGAATGGCGTTACCATTATGGCGATCGTCGCTTGGCACCGCGATAATCTTATCATCAACCTCATCGTCATCGACAAACTTCATCACGCCAAGGATCCGCGCCTCGACCACCAACCCGGTCGTCAGTGGCGTATCCGTCACCAACAGCACGTCCAACTCATCGCCGTCCTCATCCAGCGTCTGCGGAATGAAACCATAATTAGTCGGCTTGGCAAAGATCGCCGGATCAACCCGATCTAGCCGCATGACGCCGACCTTCCGATCCCATTCAATTTTATGATTTGACCCAGCCGGAATCTCTACGACAACGGTGATTTCGCCGTCCTGATAGTTTCCCGGGGTTACTACTTGGTTAAAATCCGCCATGATCTACTCCTCTCTGGCTTTTTCTTGTAAATATTCACGAATCTGCAGCGCCGCGACCGCGCCCTCGCCGACCGCCGAAGCGATTTGCATGGTTGCGCCCGAACGGACATCGCCCGAGGCAAAGACACCAGGGATGTTGGTATGTAAATGCTCGTCAGTAACGATGTGTCCGCCTAAGTCCAGTTCAACACCTGAGTCTGCCAAAAACTGTGTGTTTGGAATCAAGCCGATGAAAACGAATAAGCCGTCTGCGGTAAATTCTTTTTGCTCGCCGCTCTGGGTTGATGTGACGCCGTAGAACTTGTCGTCTTTGACGATAATTTCATCAGTCGTCGCACCAAGATGGACGGTTATTTTGCCTGCGTCAACGTATTTTTGTAGTTCCCTCTGCAGGACCTCGCTAGCGCGAAGCTCGGATCGCACCAACAGGTCAATGTGGCTAGCATAACGAGTTAGAAAGATCGCTTCCTGTACCGCCGAATTACCGCCGCCAACGACGATCAAGCGCTTGTCGCGGTAAAACGCACCGTCACACGTGGCACAGTAATGCACGCCGCGGCCGTACAATTCGTCTTCGCCCGGCACGCCCAGCTTGCGGTGATTTGAGCCAGTCGCCAGCAATACGGTTTTAGTGCGTACTGACCGACCATCAACCGTCAATTCCAGTTCGCCATCAATCTGCTTCAATGCCGTGACATCGCCGTACTCGATCTCCGCACCGAATCGCTCGGCCTGCTGCTGCAGTTCGGACGCCAATTTCATACCGGTCACACCCTCGGCAAACCCTGGATAATTATCGATTTGATCAGTGATGGCCGCCATACCACCAACCACGCCGCGTTCGTATAGTATTGTCGGCACGTCTTCGCGCGATAGGTAAATTGCTGCAGTGAGTGCGCTTGGACCGGCACCGACAATGATAATCTCTTTAGACATTCAACCCCCTTGACCTATAATATCGCTTGATAATTTCCGGCATTTCTGGCTGCGGAATCTCCGTTGGTTTTTCGATAGCCATGACCACAAATTTGAGTGGCGCATTAGCAGGAATTTTATCACCCTGACTCTTATTGCCATAAGCCTTGTCCGCTGGAATTGTCAATTCACGCACACCGCCAATTTTCATACCAATCAGCCCCTCTTTCCAGCCCTGAATCACCGACGTATGTGCTGGGCCGTTCACCGCAAATGGTGCTTTCAATTTACCGCCATTAATCGACTGATCAAAAATCTCGCCCTTGGCATTCCAGCCAATGTAATAAGCCGCAAATTTGGTATCACCCTTAACTTCTGCGCCGCCGCCCTCCACCAAGTCTTCTTTACCGAGCTCTTTGATGTCACCAGCCTCAAACGCACCAACTCGCGAGCTAAACTCAGCAAATTTAGCGTAATATTTTTTGTTCAATTCCGCCGTCTGAGCATCAACTTTCTTTTGCCACTCCGTAGTTGCTTTTTTATAATCTTCTTGCGCCTGCTTCAGCTCGGCCTGGTCTTTGGCGTCATTGCCTGGCTGCACCATCATGGCGATGAACCCGCCAATTGTCCCAATCGCTAATGTCCCTGTGATGATCCATATACCGAGTCGCTGTCCCCTCGTCGTCGCCATAATCCTCCTTTATCTTACCTTGAAATTATATCAATGTTTCTTCTCGGCCGCAATGTCATAGCGCGCTAGCTCGTCGTCAATCCCCACACCGGCTGTCCGCTGTAGCTTGAGTAAATCAGCATAAATGCCGCCTGATTTCGCCAGCTGTTTCGGCGTACCGATCTCGTCGACCCGGCCATGTTTTAGCGTCACGATCCGATCCACCGTAGCGATGGTACTCAGCCGGTGAGCGATAATCAGCGTCGTTCGCCCCTTCATCAGCCGCTCCAGCGCCTGCTGCACTAGGTGCTCGCTCTTACTGTCAAGGTTGCTTGTTGCCTCGTCGAGAATGAGAATCGGCGCATCCTTGAGTACCGCCCGCGCGATGGCGATGCGCTGTTTTTGACCGCCAGACAGTTTGAGGCCACGCTCGCCAATTTGTGTATCGTACCCTTTATCAAGCCCGCTGATAAAGTCGTGCGCGTTGGCGGCCTTGGCAGCGGCGATCACCTGCTCATCCGTCGGCTCGTCGGCGCCATAAGCGATATTTTCACGAATTGTGCCAGAAAAGAGCGCTGGCTCCTGAAATACCGTGGCGATATGACGGCGCAAACTCTTTTGCTGCACCGCGTCAATGGCCATATCGTCAATGGTAATCTCGCCACTATCTGGCTGATATAGGCGCATCAGTAAATTCGTCAAGGTGGTCTTGCCGCCACCCGACTCGCTGACGAGAGCAACATGCTCACCGGGACGAAGCGTGAACGAGATGTCGGTCAACACTGGTTTTTGCGGAGCAGAGGCGTAGCGAAACGAGACGTTGCGAAACTCGACTGCCCCGCGGCTCACGACTAATTCCGGCGCGTGAGGCACATCTTCAATTGCTGGGCGTAGCGTCATCACACCAACAAAATCCCGACTCCCAGCCAGAGCTTTCTGGAAATTATCAACGATGAAACTCATGTTAAACAGCGGCATCCGCAAATTATTAATCAGCGTGATCAACAGCACCATATCGCCGATCGAAAAACGCCGCTCGGTCGTCTGCACAAAAATGTAGGCAAAAATCATGAAGAAAATGACCGACAACACCACGCCGCGCACGATGTCCATGCCGTGCCAGTAGCGCGATTGCTTGCGCGTAATGGCGATTGTTTTGCGGTAACGCTTGGCAAAATGACGATATTCGAGCGACTCACGGACGTAGCTTTTGACGACTTTGATCTGAGCAATCACCTCAGCGAACCGGCCGCTGGCCATATCTGTCTCATGATTTTTACGGTTCTGAAAGGCCTGCCATTTCTTGCTCGTCAGCGCCGTCAGCCACATAAATAGCGGGTACATGATGACCACCATTACCGCCAGCTCCAGGCTGTACATCAGAACGATGCCGATGGTGATACCTGTCGTGAGCAGCATCTGGAAAAAGTTGTTGGCAAACATGTTCAGGAAGTTCGTCGTTTCGGTAATCGCCCGGTTGAGGCGATTGATAATTGTGCCGGTCAGCTCGCCATCAAAATAACTTTGCGGCAAGCCAAGCAAGTGATGATAGTACCGCGTCGACAGCTGTTGCTTGAGCCGCGTGGCCATCACGTCGCCCCAGTAACCGCCGAGGTTTCGCACCATCGTATTCGTCACGTCAAGCGCCAGCAGCACCAGCGCCAAAAAAATCGCCTGCTCAATTCCTACCGCGCCGCCCTCAACCACTTCAACCATCAAGTTGGTCGCCCGCGAAATCACGAACGGCACCGCGATGCCGGTCAGTGCCACGACAACCGAGCTGATACTAACCCCGACGTAGTATCTGCCCATACCGCGCGCATACCGGAGCATGTGGATTAGCGGCTTCATCAGACTGTTTCAGCGCCCCATCTGTCTTTAGTTGTCTGTTCAATCCGCTGCATCACCGGCGTGATATCATTATCCACCAATGTCCGTGCAAGTGAAGTAAACGTCAGCCGCCACGTCATCGTTTTCTGCGCCGCTTCATGCTCAGATTGATAAATGGTGAGTGGCTCAATTCGCACCTCCATACCAACGTCCCGCACGGCCTCATCCAGTGTCTGCAACAGTTGCTGATATCTGATGGTGGTCGGTAGTTTGAGCGAAATGTCGCGGCTGGTTGATGGATAGCGGCTGAGCGGCTGATAATGACTGTCACGCTTGGCGTAAACGGTCTCCAGGCCGGCCATGTCCAAGCTCGCTGCCGCCACGTACGTTGGTAATTTGAAGCTCTTGATGACTGACTGCTTCAATTCGCCGACTATGCCAATGAACATTCCATCGGTTGTCTCGATCAGTGCACTGCGTGATTGGTCAAACGGTGCCGCGACCGGGAAATTGAGCTCCTCTTCAATTGGCTTAAATACTAACTCAGCGCCAAGATTATGCACCAGCCGCTCAACCAAGTGACGAATTTTGTAGAACGGCGCACCCGCTCCCGGCTTTTTGGCAGTATAGACGATGTCGGTGAATTGACTGGCTTCCGGCAAACCATCTTCGCCTAGGCCATGCATTTTGCTGTGTCCCCTACCCATCTCAAACAAGGCAAATTCATCATGACCAGCCTTGATGTTGGCGTGAACCTTGTCGAGTAAACTCGGCAATACCGTCAAGCGGTAATATTGTAAATCAGGGCTGAGGGCGTTTGATAATTTATATGCCTGGCTGACGTCCTGTTCGGCGTTTTTCAGGATACGTTCATGAACGAAACTGTAGGTCAAGACTTCGTTGGCGCCAGCGCGCGATAGACTACGACGAACGGCGTTTTTTAGTTCGCGGCACACATTTTTTGGCGCGGGTTTAATACTACGACGCGGCAGTTGACGCGGCAGTTTACCAAAGCCATAAAGCCGCCCAACCTCCTCGACGATATCCTCAGGCAGCTCAATATCGGTGCGCCAAAACGGGCTGTAAATCTCGCAGCCACTCTCATCAACTTCAACCATAAACTCAGTACAGCGCAAGATATCAGCAATTTCATCGTTAGAAAAGTTAGTGCCCAGTCGTTCGTTAATAAACTCATTCGAAACACCTTGCGAATCAACGCAGTGTACACCATCTGGCATAATACATTTATCGTATGAGCTGGTATCAAACACTTTGCTTGCTTGCACACCGCCCACCATACTCATCAATTGTTTGAGGACGGGGTCGGTCTGTGCCGGCGACTGACCCTTATTAAACCGCGTCAACGCATCGGTGAAAATACCGTGGCGCATGGCCGTGCGGCGCAGCGCGTACATGTCAAAATTAGCACATTCTAGGACAATATTTTTGGTGTCATTTGAAACCTCAGTGTCAGCGCCACCCATAATTCCCGCCAGACCAATTACGCCCTCGCCATCAGCGATGACGATGTCGTCAACGGTCAACTCATATTCTTTGCCACTAAGCAGACTAACTTTCTCGCCATCACGAGCCATCCGCGCCCCGAGTGTAGACCCGCGTAATTTATCATAATCATACGCATGCGTCGGCTGTGCCGTCATCAGCATCATGTAATTTGTCGCGTCAACAATGTTGTTAATCGGCTTGCCGCCCATCGCCACCAACTGGCATTGCAGCCAGAGCGGACTCGGCCGCACCTCAATATTTTTGATGGCTACTGCTGAAAACACCGGCACTACTTCAGTCGCCTCATTGAATATCTCGAGCTCAAGACCGCCGCCGCCGGCAAAATCCTGAATCACGTTGTACCACGCAGGACTGGTAAACTGCTGATGAAAAATCCCAGCAATCTCGCGCGCCACGCCGAGCTGCCCGAAGCAGTCCGGCCGGTGCGTAAACATCTTATTTTCAATGTCTAGTACGTAGTCATCCAGCCCAAACGTTTTAGCAAAACTCGCACCCGCCCGCAGCTCAACTCCCGCCGGCACGTCGTGTTCATGAATTTCAATAATTCCCTCGTGATCCGTACCAATTGCCAGCTCATCAGCCGCCGCCAACATGCCCTGACTCAGCACGCCGCGTAGTGGCCGCGCGTCCAGCACAAACGGCTTGTCGTCATCAAAACTCGCTGGCACCGTACTTTTCGGCGGTAGCCAAATCGCCCACATATCCGCATGCACATTTGGCGCGCCGCAAACCACTTGTACCAGACCGCCCTCATCGCGCGGCACATCCGCCACTGCGCCACCGTCATCAATCTTAGTCACACTCAGCCGATCAGCATCAGGATGCTTAGCACATTCAACCACCCGGACGATTCGCGCGCTGCCATATTTGGCTTTCAGGTCGATCACTTCCTCAACGCCACCAAGTTGCTGATTGACCCGCGCCACTAATTCATCTACGGGAGGCAATTCAAAATTAATCAATTGTTTGATAAGATTTAGGCTGACTTTCATATATATCAGTATACCATTCTAATCAACAGTGTAGTCAAACACCTTGATGGGAATACCTTTTTCCCTGGCTTGATCAATTGTAAACGTCGTGCCAGGGCTATCGTTGACCCGAAATGCCACTAATTCATCTGCCAGAGCAACAATCTGGCAATTACGCGCATGAAACGACTCGGCGTTGACTTCGGTAAATTCGGTGGTGTCGCTCAGCACTCCAGGTCGATGTTCGGCGATGTCTCGCAAAAGAGCGACCGTCGCGACCGCATCATCTTGGCGACATTTACCGACAGCTGCTCGGTCATATAACGCTTGGCAATATAGTTCCAGCTCCACTGGCAAAAATATCCGAAACCGTGCCGCCTCCAAACCATGCTCATACGCCAGCCGAGCCGCTTCGTGATCAACACCAGTAGCGCCGCCCGTCACAATCCCGCCGCCTTCAGTAATCTTTTGTCCAACACACTGCTCAATGTCACGGCGAATCGTGTCATTTACTTCGCGCGTACCGACAACTCCGAGCCACTTCATAGTTTGCCCCGTTGACTAGATATCACCCTTGAGCGGCAATGATCTGCGCCTGAATCCGGTCAAGCTCCGCCTCATCCATCTTTGGCCCCTCGGTCGTCGTCAGCCAGCCGCGATAGCTCTCGTGGAACTCTGCATTCTCCGCCCAGACGTCAGTCCGCCCCGCCAAATCACCATGTAGCGGATACAGTTTGGCGTGCACATGCGCTACGCCCGTTCCCTCGAACACCAGCGCTACCCGCGGCGTATTAAACGCTCGTTCTAGTAGCCGCGCCACTTGACGCACTGCTCGCATAAACTCGAGATATAGCGTCTCGTCAATCGCAAAAATATAATCACCCGGATTATGCTTTGGAATGACCACTGTCACCCCCGGGGTATTTGGAAACGGCGTGAGAAACGCCAGGAACTGCTCGTCCTCCCAAACCTTCCATGATTTTACGGTGCCTGATACAATGTCGTCGAAAATTGTATGGTTCATAGTTACTCCTTTCAAATAATTATACCAAATAATTTTAAGCTCAAGCAAAATACAACGTAAGACTACGTCCCGCGTTATGTTCACAACTTTCTACTAAGTTTAGTACTATGGTTAAACTATTACTGCAGAGGTAATTTACTGTTTTATGCCATAATTTTGACAAAATCCATTGACGTTTTGTTCTATTATTTGATATATATATCAGCCTTTGCATCCGCAAGGGTCGGCGTTTCGCCCAAAGCCATTGGGCTTGAGACGCTCCACTTCGCGAGATAATTATCTCGCCTGACTCCAAGAGGAGTTATTATGGGAACTAACAGCCAGTACGAGGGTGGTATGGGCCGCATCGGTGGAGAGGTCATGTACTGGGACAAGAACGATGACGGTACTACCAACATCTTCCCCGGTGGCATGCCCGGCGTACGGCCGCACGACCACATCGTCGTGAATGAGGACGGTGGTGTCGAGTATATGCGCGTCGACGGCGAGGTCATCAACGACTACCGCGACCACCACGGCTGATTCCTACTAAGCGGTTTGTGGCTTCCGTACAAAAAGCCACTTTTCCTTTATAATATGTCATTGATTATGGATAATCATCATACTATTATTGAGAAATTTACCGGCAAGCTTCATGAGTGCGCCTCACGTGGTCATTTTGAATTTACTAATCTGCCTATGGGGTCATACGATTTCTTTTACATCCTGACTGAAGATAGATGCTTTGCTGGTGAAGTATGTCTTTTTAAGACGCGGTCTGTGTTGTATGACCCAATGAGCCGCTCAAGTGAAGCTTCTCCGATAGTTGGCGCAGAAGATGGATCTGATAAAATTGTAGACTCTTGCTTCTCGTTGTATAGTCAACCAGATAATTTTATATTCTTCGACGGAGACTTCAACTATTGCTTATATAAGCTAACACCGTAAGCTTAATGCTTTTTCATTTTTCAGGAACATAGACCAAACCATCTTCATCAGCGGAAGCTGTCGCCCAGCTACTCATGATTTCAGAATGATAGTCTTCAAATACTTGCTCATTCGTTGATTTTGGCCAGTTTGTCATGGGATTTTTCGTGTTTGAGAATTGCAACCTGGATTACGCAAAGCATATTTACGGGCAACCAGTCTGTTTTAAGAATTCATCAGTTCAGAGCGTAGATTTTCGCGGCGTCAAAGCTATTATCGAGGCAGGGGGCTGTGCCTTTCGCGGTATGAAATACGACGAGGAAACACAATTTATTTATGGTAGCGGCAAGTTGGCAGCACGATCACACTTTGTGAATCGCCAGGTGGACGATGGAGTGCAAGAGTTTTTTGATACGGCAAGATGTAGAGACTATAGATAGGTAACTGTATAATATAATTATAGGCTAAATACAATACTAGATAAACGCCAGAAAGGCCACAAAATGACCAAAAAACTATTAGAAATCGAACGCAAACGTCAATTAACTGGTGACGCAAACGAATTACTCAAGCGATTGCAAGACCTTGGTTTTGAACTACAGAGCAATCTCCACGAAATTGATACGTATTATTCTCGTCCTGATGTCGACTTTATGCAGACGGTTGAATGTCTGCGAATTCGCCAGCGCGATGGTTTTGCTGAGGTGACATATAAGCCTGCAACGACGGCTGCGACACATACGAAAAATAATGTGATTATTAAGCCCGAGACAAACCTGCCAATTCAGCCCGAGAGCGCAACGGCTGCCAAACAACTGTTTGCCAACCTTGGCATGGTAAAACTGGTCGAGGTCAACAAATACCGGCGATCGTTCCAATCACCAAACTTTCCAAAAGCAACAGTAGCTATTGATGAAATTAAAAACGCCGGAACGTTTGTGGAAGTTGAGGTTTTGTCAGACGATGAAACTGGCGCCCTGGCGATGATCAGCGAGATTGAGGTCAAACTCGGCCTTGACTCGGCAGAAGTTGTCACGCGGCCTTATCGGGACATTTGTATGGGATAATCAAGCTACGTTTTTATCAAATCCACGCCTCGCCCCACCACCCAATCGCAGCAGTACATTATACAAAAATATGATAATTCCCCAAACAATCACGCTCAGATAATTACCCCAATTAAAATCATTCCAAGGATTACGAGTCGGACTGTCTGTCGGGTCGTACGCCACAAATCCCACTGTGGCCATCACGAGAATGATCAGGAGACCGGAGATAATGATCTCACGCACGTAACTGGAGCGCTGAAATAGTGATAGCCTCAGGTTATATCGAGACCCCGACGGCAACAACACCAATAACACAATAACGATATACGATGGGATGGTTATTATGCCCTCAAATACATCCCACGGGTTAACCTTCATGATATCAGGTTTCACTACCTTCACGATCTCTTGCATACCCAGCGACACCCCAAAGAACAGCAGCAGGATGATCAGCACCAGCCCAATGGAGCTCCATCGCCTAGTACACATTATCTGCTCCCGTTATGACATTGGTGGCTGCTTTATACACCTCGTGGATTTTACCAAACACCTGCTTGTCATATTCTTCTCTGTCTTCGATGCTGCTGTCTGGCAATTCGATAGTATTCTTGAACTGCGGCTGCATGATATTAACCGACATTACTTCCATACCCTCTTCAATTTCAACCTCATAGACCTGCTTTTCGACGCCCGGAAATTCTTTCACATAGTGATCAATGTACGCGCCAGGAGACAGAAACTTGCCTCGACTCGGCCGGATATCAATGACGATAGTACCAAGTGTATCAGTACGATTATTGATCGAAGGTGCGGAGAATAAACTTTTCGCTAGTTGGCTAATTTTATTATTGTGCTCTATGGCTTCACGAGGAACAAATATTTTCGCGGATTTTATACGATGAGCCTGCCTGATTAACTCGATGGCGTCTGGATGACAAATCACCGTCCCGATAAATGCTGCCTTTTCAGAGAGCGAAAGTTTTACTACTTGATTATTAATATATGCTAAAATCTTTACGTTTGTGGCGACGTTTCGGTTATATTCTAACGCCATAATTCCCTTGTCGGCATAGTACAGGAAATGCACCACCTGCACCGGTAGCTGCCCGTCAGGCAGTGGATAGCGTTTGACGAGGTCGTCATCGTCCCTGCCTATGGTAATCACGTTTGATCCGTACACGGCGATGATGCCAGCATAGCATTTAGATAATTCGCTAGTTTTATGTAACTTATCAAACTGCAAAAGCCGCATAAACGACTCATCGTCATTTGGATTATACTGCCAATTCCTATCGTCTTCTTCGAGATTCATCAAATCACGGAGAACTTCCTCAAACGGATAACTGCCGTATCCCTCATCGTCACGATTGGTGATGTTGTAGAGAAAGACGTTGCGCTTAATCATCACAGATCTCCGGTGAACCTAACAGTGAATCAAAACTGCTCCAAAAAGTCCAACTTGCCGCTCTCAAAATGCCGCACGTCCTCAATGCCGTATTTCATCATCACCAGGCGGTCAATGCCGCAGCCAAAGGCAAAACCAGTGTACTCATTCGGGTCGATGTCAGCAGCTTTCAGTACATTCGGGTGAATCATGCCGCAGCCTAATAGCTCAATCCAGCCTTCGCCCGAACAGACTTTGCAATCCGGATTTTTGCCTTCGCAGAATGGGCAGCTCAGCGCGAATTCAAAACTCGGTTCGGTGAACGGAAAATAAAATGGATTGACGCGCACATCCAATTTTTTACCATAGTATTCCTGCAAAAATTCCTGCAAGGTTGCGATCAGATTGCCGACGTTGACGCCCTTGGCGACATACACTCCTTCAACTTGATAGAACGTGTGCTCATGCCGCGCGTCCAAATCTTCGTTGCGGAACACCCGGTCGGGCACGATGGCGGCAATCGCCTCGCCGCTCGCCAAATTACCGCGATATTTTTTCAGCACACGGTTTTGCATAGTCGAGGTGTGCGCCGGCGCAATCAAGCGGTCACCATTAGCGTCAGTCTCCTCAGTCATGAACGTGTCATAATCGTCCCGCGCTGGGTGGCCTTTCGGAAAGTTCAGGCTCTCAAACATATGGAATTGATCGTCAATTTCACGCGACTCTTCCGTCACAAAGCCCATGCGGTTGAAAATGTCAGAAATGCTGTCAATTTCACGCATCAGTGGATGAATCGTGCCGCGCTCACTCGGCAGCAATTCAGGCCGTGGAGCATTGACATCCATCGGCGCTGTCACGTCAATTGGCGGTAAATCAACTTTCGATAATTCAGCTTCACGAGCCGCGATCACCCGCTCCAATTCCTGCTTCAACTCATTGACTTTCTTACCAAACGCCCCGCGCTCTTCACTCGGTAGCGTCGCGATAACGCCGTATAGTTCCCGCAGCTCCGCGCTCCGCAACACGCTGCGCGGTTCAGCCGCCTCGGCTACGCGCGATAATAATAGTGCTCGAACTTCATCCAATTTTTCCATGTCATCGCCCCTGCATTAGAAACATCCCAACAACCACGGCTGCCATGATCACAATTATGATCCAAGCTGGCGCCAGCGTCGTCGTCTGCTTCGTATCTTCCAAATATTTTACATCCTCTACGCCGTCTAGACTGGCTTTTTCCTGCAGACCCGACGCTTTGGCCTTCTCGCGCAGCTCCGCCGCAATGCGTTCTTGTAGTTCACTGCGCCGATCTTGTTGATTTACAAATAATCCCATATGTCGATTATACCAGATATGTTATAATGATAGTAATAGTACAGTAAGGAGGGACTATGGCCACGAAGAAGACTACTAAAAAGGCCGCGACTGCAAAATCCAGTCCAAAGAAGACGACTGCTGCAGCTGCTACATCGAAAACAACCGTAACGCGCGTCACCAGCAAAACTGAGGCGAAAAAACCAGAGGTCAAATCGACTGCCGTTAAGCCTGTCAGGACTAGCTCGCCGCGTAAAAAACTAGACAGCAAACTACCACGCAACCTTGTCAACATCGTATTGGCTGAAGTTGCCGGCACATTTATTTTGACATTAGTCGCCTTATTCTCGGCATATATGATGACGCCGTTTTATGTCGGCCTCGCACTGGTAGTACTAGTACTCGGTATTGGTGCAATCTCTGGCGCGCACATTAACCCAGCCGTGACGTTCGGTCTCTGGACGATGCGCAAGCTTCGAGCTATACTCGTGCCGTTCTACTGGGCAGCACAATTCCTTGGCGCAATGGCTGCCGTTGTCTTGATGGGAGCAATTTCATCAGGCAGCTTCGTCATTAACTTTGACCAATTCACCACTTTCTCGTGGGCGATCTTTGCCGTCGAGCTCGTCGGTATGGCGGTCTTTATGTTTGGCATCAGCGCAGCCCTATCGCGCACTGATCTCAAGAATACCAGTAAAGCCGTGGTCATTGGTATGTCATTGACACTTGGCTTGGTGGTTAGCGGTGCATTGCTACCACTCGCCCAAAATGCTGCTGTTCAAAAGTACCAAGAAGAGCAAGCAAATGCGACTCGGCAAACTCAGCAGCTAAAGGATCAGCGCACCTACCCACGCGAAGTGTATATCAGCGGTGCAACACTGAACCCAGCAGTTGCTCTAGCGGTTACGGAAAAGACTAACTCACAGCTACAAAATGCTTCGGCACCAGCACAAAAAACAGAGAAGCTGTATACCCGCCTCAGCCTTGAGGTAATCGCTGCGACGCTCGTTGGTGCAGCACTCGGCGGTAACTTGTTCTTGCTCATCAACTACCGCAATAAGGAAGAAGAGTAAATCATAGTTCTACCATAACGATATCCCGCCTCTTTTGGCGGGATATTTTTTGCGTTAGTCTTCCTGCGCCGGTCGGTCGATTAACTCTGGCTGTATTTGGTGGTCGCCGCCAGTAATCCGCACCACGTCTTTATCAATCTTGCCCAGCTCTTTGTACGAATTATTATAATGCCCGACAGTCGTACTGAGGCTCTTGCCCATCTTGGTCATCAGCTCATCAAACTTTTTGATGTGCACGCCCAGCTGGCCGACGCGTACCTGAATATCTTTGGCCTGCTCTTCAATTTGTAAACTCCTCAGGCCCTGCAGCACCGTCTGCAAATACGCTAAAAAGCTGGTCGGACTGACGATAATCACGCGCTTGTCACGAAAGGCATATTCGATCAAATCGCGACTCGAACCGCCCGCACCAACATTGTTAATGAGTAAGTCATAATACAGCGACTCACTCGGGATGAACATAAAGGCAAAGTCCATAGTATGCTCACGCGGGCGAATATATTTGCTGGTTTCGTCGATGCGCTCCTTCAGATCAGCCTTCACCTTGTTCAGCCACAGCTCGCGCTCAGCCTTAGTCTCGGCGTTGATCATGCGGTTATAATTTTCCAAGCTAAATTTACTGTCCACCGGTAACATCTGCCCCTTGTCTAGAAAAATAACTGCATCAACAGTCTCGCCATCCTTGAAGCGGTATTGCATCTGGAACTGCTTGGCAGGCAGTACATTATCCAACACGCTTTCCAGGTAGAATTCGCCGAACACACCACGCTGCTTCGGGTTTTGTAAAACGTTCTGCAAAGTTTTTAGGTCAGTCGCCACGTCGACCACCCGCTTATTCGTTTCATCCAACTTGGCCAGCCGCTGTGTTACGTCAGCCACCAACTTGGCACTTTCCGATAGCTGCTTTTGCACCGATGTTTGCACCTGAGCATTGCTGCGCTCCAATTTATCACTGACCGATTCATTCAGCTTGGCGATAGTTCGCCCCAGCTCCACCACGTCAGTTTTGATGAGCTCGACTGATGATTGCTGTTTCAGCTCGCTTAACTTCGACTGTAGCACAAACAGCATCGCACCCAAACCCATAACGATGATAGCTAAGAGAATAATGATAATGATTTCCATACTCTTAGTGTACAGGGATTACAGAGACAAGACAACTCGCGCCAACAGGACGAATATAGCCAAAACGATAATCGCCGCCACGTTGCCGCGAGTCCGGTTCAGCCACATCGCGGTTGCGTATACGAAGCCAAACGCCACAGTTGTTACCATCAGCGACAACCACCATACCTCAGCAGTCGAGACGCCGACACCCCACAGTGCGCCAACCGCAGCGAGTACCACGAGCAGCGGCCGCCTGACTCGATTGAGGGCGATAATCGGTACGAGCATAACGCTGACCAATACCAGCGCAACGTAGGCACCAATTTGCGCACTGTTCGTACACATTGATGGGTCGGCCGTCGGGCCACAAATAATCTGCTTTAGGATAAAGCGATCAAGCGCCAGGGCAATCAGCCATGTCACGACACCGCCAACCATACCGCTGATGACAACTCGCCAGAACACCGCCGGCGTCACGGGAAACATATAGCCTGATTCTTCCTCGTGAAAAACTTTCTCAAACCACTTCACAATAGATACAACTATACCAATAATTTGATAAAACCGCAACCCTATTTTGCAGTGCGTGACGCCTGTCGCAACGGCATGTACCAGAATATGCCCACCCAAGCGATAATGAGCCCCCCGGCCACATCAAGCGGCGTATGCACCAATGCCACCACCCGCCCTATACCAACCAGTAGCGTCATCACTAAACAGGCCACGGCCCACCCTCGACACTTCGCGCCGAACCACACCGCCAGCGTGATGGCCATCGTGAACAGGGCGTGATCAGACGGGAAGCCCGGATTATCCAAAAACGAGGCGCCAGCACTCACGCCCGCCAGTTCAAACGGACGGAGGCCTGATGGCTGATATAGCAACCCGATAATTTTTGCTGCGACGAACGCCGTCAGCCCCGCCATTAGCACTCGTGTATACACTTGATGGCGCCGATCTCGCGGTACGTGTCGGATGAGCGTATACATCCCGATCAACACCACCGGGATCACCAGCCCGTCGGCAACAATTTTCACCATCCATGAAATATCCATAAGCCCCATTATACCCTGCTGGGCGTCGGCGTCAAACCCTGCGCTCGACCCGCTGGCTTGCGCCGCTTTACCATCCGTAGTATAATCAGACACGCGTTGGGGATTCGCCAAGTGGTAAGGCACCGGGTTCTGGTCCCGGCATTCGGGGGTTCGAATCCCTCATCCCCAGCCAAGAAAAAGGATTGACGTTTTGTCAATCTTTTTTCTTACGCTTTGGTTTGGTATGAGCCTGATGGTCAGTTGATGTTTCTTGAGATTTTACCGTGGTCATCGCACCCTGGCCGAAACCACTTGCCCATATTGCCAAAATCCACACGCCGGCCAGAAACAGGAGCGACCAGCTACCGCCCGGTAGGTCAAACGTCGCCCCAAATATCATTGATACTCCGTGACAGAACGCCATGCTTTCTAGCAGCGTCAACAGCAGTAGCGCCACGACGCCCATCACGGCACTTACTTTTCTCAGTCTAGCCGATATATCCATGGCAAGTAGGAATGGTAGTGCCCCAACCTCTGTGACAACGAGAACGATGGCGCACACTGCCGCCAGCATGCCCGGCAGTCCAGCGAGCATTGATGGAAACTTATCAAACGAGAATAGCTGGCTCAAGACGATGACGAGAATGTATCCAGCAATAATTCGCCGCACGATCTGCACAACTGACATTGGCTGCTTGGTCACTGTTTTCTTCATAGATACAGTATACCGCTCCGCCTTAAAAAGCTCAAGCTTGTTGTATTATTTACCAAAGTGCTTGCTTTTTTGATAAAAAACACGTACAGTGACAACAAGCGAACGATACAAAAACAAACACTACTGACGTTTCTTTCGCTCTACGACATCCACCACAACAAAATACCGTTACAAATATGTAGCGGTATTTTCCGTTGTTGGACGAGGTCATCTCGTCACTCGGTTTCCGCTTTTTGTGACTGCTGTTCACGCCACTTAGCGATCTTGCCGTGATGTCCGCTCAGTAGTACTTCCGGTACTCGCAAGCCATTAAATATCTCTGGCCGAGTATACTGCGGATACTCGAGCGTCTCGCCGTCCGAGAAGCTCTCGATCTCCGCTGACGTTTCACCGCCCAGCACACCTGGCAGCAGCCGCACGATCGAGTCAATGATGGTCATTGCCGGCAGTTCACCACCAGTCAGCACAAAATCACCGATGCTCCACTGCTCATCAACGAATTCCATAATGCGCTCATCAACGCCCTCGTAGCGCCCGCAGATAATGATAAGCCCCCGGCCCTCATCCGCCACCACACGCGCCATCGCCTGCCGCCAGCGCCGACCACGTGGACTCATTAGGACAACCTTTGCACTCTCGTCACGCGACCTGGCGAACTCCACCGCCCGCCACAACGGCTCGATCATCAGTAGCATGCCATCGCCACCGCCATATGGCGTATCGTCCACCTGGCGGCGCGGGCCCAGACCAAATTCACGCAAGTTCACCGTCTCGAGCGAAACGATACCGTCCTTTTGCGCCTTCCACATCATTGAACTTTCAAACACCCCAGAGAACATTTCGGGAAACAGGGTAATGACTTGAAATTTTCGCATACCTTTTATTATACCGCGCCCACATAGAAACCACCAAAAAACCGCCTTTTAGTTAGGCGGTTTTTTAGCACAAATAAGGCTCTCAATGGTTACCCATTGCTCGCATAGAGCTGTTCTCGCATATTGTCTGTGCTTGAACTAGTTATGATTATATATCAAGGTCGTCCAGTTCTGCAAGCTCTTTTCGAGCATTTTCTGCATAAGAAGAGCTATTTTCCACAGTTTCATCTGTTGAGTTGTCCACAGAATCATCGTCTGAAGCGGCAGTCGTAGCTTGCTTGGCGCTTGTAAAGCCATCATTATTGACGATTTTCAGGTTGTAGCGCGCATCATTTTTCGTCCCCAATGCCCTGAGCAGCGTCCGCAGACTTTGCGCTGTACCGCCACGCTTACCGATGACCCGACCGAGATCCTCTGGGTTGACCGTCAGCGTGAGTAACACCCCTTTTTCGTCAATCAAACGCTCGACGACGACATCTTCTGGATGCCCAACCAGCGCCTTTACTACGTATTCTACAAATTGCTGATCTATCGTTGACATACTGCCCCTCCTTGGAATTAACTGTACTCCTAGTATAGCATAGGCGATTTGCCGAGGGCAACTATGGCAATTGGCACTTTTTGGCGCAGTGGGCGGTAATGTTCGCTTTGTGCTCAGCCTCGGTCTTCGCAAAATAAGTTACGTTGTCGTCGCCGCTCAAGAAGTAAAGGTAATCCTCCTGGGCTGGATCGGCCGCAGCATTCAGTGCCGCGAGACCAGGCGAGGCAATTGGTCCAGGCGGCAGCCCCTTGTGAATACGCGTATTGTACGGTGAATTAAGCGTGTGTGAGCGAGCGACACCGGCCTTATCGGCGGCATAATGATACGTCACGTCTGACCCGAGCGGCATATCCTTCTTCAGGCGATTATAAAACACACTGGCGATCCGCCGCATGTCCTCGCAGGTCGTTTTACCCGGACAGCCGATTGACTCACGCTGAATAATTGAGGCCAGCGTCAACCCTTGATACAGTGACAGACCTCGCGCCTCAAATTTCTTCTCGAGATTATTCTCAGTTACCACCCGATCTAGCTCACTGATGGCCCGCTGCAAGGCTTGCTGGGCGGTGGCGTCTGACGGCAAAAAATACGTATCACCATAAATATAGCCCTCGAGATCGGCAGTCGCTGGCTTGCTTTTCATGACCGCACCGGTATACGTAGCGGCGAAGGCGGCTGTAATTTGCTCATCGCTGTAGCCAGCCCGCTTGAGGGCGCTGGCAACATCGGTCTTTTGAGTAGCGGGCGTTGAGGTCTTATCGCGCAGTGTTGCCCCTGGATAAAATAGTACCGAACGCCGATCCGGTTTGCCACCGAGTAAATGCTTAAGCACCGCCGCCACATCTTGATCTTGTGTAAAGCTGTACACGCCCTTGTTGAAGGTGCCGGTAACGTTATTTAACTTGAGGTAAATCGTCATGGCAAAGGCGCTGCGAATAATTTTTTTATCTTCAAGTTTTTTGGCGATAACCTGTGCCGTGTCGCCACTGGCGATTTCGACACTAATTTTTTGCCGCGCCCCGGCGTTGACCGGACGAAGCATTTGTTTGTACCAAATGACGCTGCCAAGTATCACCACACCCGCCACCGCGACAACTGCCGATACGATAATGAGCCACAACCGCCGTTTTTTGATCTTCATTTTCTTCATCCGTGCACCTCCAAATAATCTTGCAAAATAATACTCGCTGCCTCGGCATCGATGTCGCCTTTATCTTTGATCTTGCCAGCTAGGCGCTGTTCGGCCTGAACGCTGGTTAGCGACTCATCCTGATAAGCGATCTCAGCATCAATGTCCAGCTGACCCAACCGCCTAACAAAATCGACCACGAACTCTGTTTGTTGTGTTGGCTCACCAGACTGATTGCGCGGATAGCCGACCACTACCAGCGAAATATCGTGCCGCAACATGATCTCTGCCAGCTCCTCCATGACCCGCTCGTCATTAGCCACCCAGCCAAACGGTACCGCAATCCGCACCTGTGAATCGGCCATAGCTAAACCAATCCGTTTCTCGCCCACATCCAGCGCTAGGAAGTTCTTAGCTTTCATTGAGCTTGAATTCGATACTTATTCGTTTGGTATCATTTGGCACGGTACGCACCCAGAACGGAGAGAATTTCACATCAACATTTTCGATACCTTTGATAGCTTCAAGCGCCGACTGGATGTCACCATAGCTTTTACCGCGCGACTGCTCCTTGACCTTTTCTTCATCAATGGTTGGACCGACGACGGCATTGGCGGTGATGTGAGTAATGAAGTTACCGCCTTGACCACTAAACTGTGCGAACTTTGCGCTATCGACACCATCTTTATAGATTTTTTGCGACTGCTTGCCCTCTAGTTCCTTGTTGGCGGTCGCCTTGAGGTAGGTGCTTAACTCTGATTTTTCGACACCAACCATCGAGGCGGTCACTACTGTTTTAAGCGTCACTGCACCAGTCGCTTCACTATCAACGGCAACACTTGGAGTTGGCGCACTACGCTGTTCTTGGTAGCTTTCTTTGATAGTAACCGTTGAACCGCCGAATGATTGCTCGACCTTGCCACGAAGAGAGTCGGCTTTTTTTTCGTTCAATAAGTCGCCGGCACGCTTAACATCGTCGCTACTAACCACCGTCACCTCACGACTACTACCACCTGAAGTCTCGCCAACGAGTGTCGCGTTAACTCCTGGTGGCATTCCCGATACCGAACCACTTTCACCGTTATATTCCGCCCCGATATTGGCAGCCGTCACCATGACCGTTGAGCCCGAGGCATTGGAGCGACTAAACGTCACCGCGCTATCGGTCGTAAAGGTCATCCCACCGCTCGTACGGATTGATGTCCCGGCCGGGATGGTCTTATCCAGCAGGCTAATAGAATCAGTCGCGACACGTAGCTTACCCTTGGCTCGCTCACCAACTTTCTTCTTGCCAGTTGCCGAGAACTCAACGGATAATTCTGCTTTTTGCTCCTGCCGGCGCGCCTTGATCACGTCAGCAGCCGGATCAGTCGTCCCGTCAGTCCTGAGTGTCACTTTCTTATTTACCGTCACCGTTGTCGTCTTGGCCGTGATAATCACTCGCGCGTGCGGTGCAAACCAAATCGCCCACACCAAAAACCCAATGAGTAGCAGCGCGGCGCCGCCGATCAGCAGAAACTTTTTACGAAATAGATTAAAGTTCGGGACTTTTGGTGCTGTCTTGTTCTTGTTAGCGTTATCCGCCGGCTTCGGCGTTTCGTCGTCCTGTTTTTTGGATGAATCAGCGATGGCCGAATCAATCGCCTTATCTGTTTCATCAACAGGTTGCGCACTCTTTTCTAACTCGCCAATTGGCAGCTCGCGCCCATCAATGACGTCATTTTCGTCGTCCACCTTTAGTACTGGCACCTCGGCCATTTCTGGCTTGCTCTGGAGCGTCTTGGCTACCGGAATCTTGGCCGCCGCCGCTAGGCCAGACAGAATCGTATCACCGGTGATCAACACCACCCGCTTATCAACCGACGTAGCCGTCCGAGCGATCAGCCGCATATTGACCGCGCTACGCAGCACGCCAACTCGCTTGGGCGGCACCAGCGCAATAATCCGTTCCTTTGACGCCTTTACCTTGCCAACAATGGCGGTGATATCATCTTCGACGTCAATGTAAATAACATCTTTATTCATCTATATTTTAAGTAATCGGTTAACTTTATCCATCAAGCCATGAGCGTCTTGATTACTTACCATTGTATCATATCCAACCCGCAGCAGGCCCATCACCGTGATAAATGTGTGATCCGTGATATCACCGGTCGTATCAGTGATACCGATGACATCAGAGGGCTTGATATGCTGAATGGTTGGCTTTTTTGTAAACGGCAGTTCCTTGTACCACGGCTGATTGGCGAGTGCATCAACCAGCTGCTGCAAGCTCGCGCCACCGCCACACAACAAAATTCGGTTCGGTAAATGATCGACGCTGTCAAAATCACCGAGCGCCAGCTCAACACCCGACAGCCATACCTCAAGGGTTTTATCAATCGCCCCGTCAAGTTTGCGCTTGAGTGTTGGTTTGATATAGCCATTATCAGTATTTACCTTCAGCTTTTCCGCCTCTTTGTAGCCCAGGTCCAGATCCGTCGCAATCATCCGCGTAAAGCTCCGTCCACCGATGCCGAACATCTTGGTGCCCTCAACGCCGCCGTCATTGACGACCGCAATGTCAGTCGTGCCACCACCGCAGTCGATCAAGATCGCCGTAAAATTAGAATTCGCATCTGTACCGAGCACACTTCGGCTGACTGCAAACGGCTCGGCCGCCACGGCGATTAGCTCCAGTGCTAACTCGTCGGCCACCTTTTCCAGCGCCCCGATATGCACCATTGGCGCAAATGCCGTATAAATCTGCACCGCGACGTCCCGCCCCTGAAAACCGATCGGGTTTGATACCTTGTAGCCATCAATATGAATGCTGACCAATGCTGAGTTAACCAGCTTCACCTCGACATCCTCGTTGCCAGTCTCCAGCGCAATCTGCGCCTGCGCCTTGCCCTGCGCCCGTTCCTGTACCTTCTCGATGATGAATTCCATCTCAGCAACGTCCAGCGGCTTATCAGGTTGTGGTCGGCGATAACGAATGGTGTTGGTCACACCCTTGACCAGCTCACCGGCGATACCGATGATCACCCGCTTGGCCTGAACACCGGCCTTGTCCTCAGCCTCGGTCAGCGCTGCCTCGCAATTGGTCACCACACCAGCGATATCAGCAATCGCGCCTTGATGCATGTCGCCCAGATTCTGCTGCGCCCGACCAACTCCGATGATCTCGATATCATCATCCTTGATCTCGGCGATCAGCGCCTTAATATACTCCGTACCGATGTCGAGACCGACCAGGTACTGGTGTTCATCTTTGTCTGTCTTCTTGAAAAGCCTATCTAACACCATAGTCTTTATGATTATATACCATTTGTGCATGGATTGGCTAGTTTTGACAAAATATTATTTAGTTGTATAATACATACTATGCATTCTGCATTCCGCCATGATGATGACACTCTATCATACACTGCGTCACGCAAACTGTCCGCCGAACAGCGTGACATCTTAAAAGATGAAATTATCGGATTACATGCTGATACTATTGACAATACCTGTACGCCCAACGCCGTACGCATCACGGGCACATATCGTGAAAAGGATACGATACTACACCTATCTGCCCTGAGAGAACTCATCGCTGGCAACCTGGCCTTTGCCGCCGACCTTGAGCTACGGGAAGGTCAATTCGGAAGACGCCTCGTTCGGCCAAAGCATGCACCGACTTGGACAGGCCTCATCAGCAATGAAGATATCGTGGCCGCCCTCGGTGGAATCGACTCCATCCACACAAGCGAATACTATACAAACCCCACACGTAAGGTTAGTGACAATACCATGTGGCAGTTACTTGATGAAATCCCCACAGTAGAGAAGGATCGTCTCACTCGTTTTTGTAGTGAATTTTTTGAACCAGCTGTTGGGCTTGGAATGACCGATGTGGTCGCGATTGATGCTATATATAAAAAGACGCGGTCAAAATCCACCTCAAAACCACGCACCAAAGAGCGATATGTACTGCGCAGTAGTAAAATTCTACGGGAAGTCGGACAGCAAGCAATTAAAGATACCCTCACCGTTGTCGTAAACCCGTATACCGGTGCGGTTGATGCCCAGACAATAATTAGTCCATCAACGACGCACGGACACCTTCTCCAGACTAATCCAGACATAATAACTGATCGTGCAGTTCAAGCCTGCAAACGGCTCAGCGAGACAATTCGTACAGACAACGACCCGTTTGCTATATTAGAGCAGCTTGATAGATAACGCCTTTAGCCCACGATATCCTACCTCTATACAAAACTACAATCAAGAAGCGTCTGCAGCGCCCTCACTAAGAACAGCCTTAATCCGCCGAATTCCAGCAGCACTCGCCTCTTCTTTAGTGATGGTGAAGCGCTTACCGCCCTCAGCCAAGACGCCAGTGTGTTCGACGTGTGGGCCGCCGCAAACTTCGAAACTAACGACATTATCGCCCTCGCCGATAGAATAAACTTTCACTTCATCACCGTAGCGTTCACCAAAGGCACCGATTGCACCCATTTTCAGTGCCTCATCAGTCGGATAGACGGCAAAGCTAACTGGTAAATCAGCATCGATCCAGGCATTGACCTGATCCTCCACCGCTTGCTTTTCCTCTGGTGTCAATTTATCGTGATTAAAATCAAAACGCAGGCGCTCAGCCGTAATGTTACTACCGTGCTGCTGCAAATCCGGTGCGTTGAGGACTTTACGCAGCGCCGCTCCTAGTAAGTGCGTCGCTGTGTGATACTTGAGATGGATTGGGTCGTGACCCTCCAGGCCACCGCTAAATTGCCCCTTGCGCGCTGTCTTGGAACGTTGACGCTGCTCGGCCATTTGCGCATCAAATTCGGCGCGCCAATCATCAGAAAGCTTGATACCTTGCTTATACGCCTCCTCGGTACTCAGCTCCACCGGAAAACCAAACGTATCATACAGCGTAAATAATTCTTCGCCAGTCAAGCCATCGTCGATATACTGCTGCATTTGTTTCAAACCTTTACGCAGCGTCTGGCGGAAAGCTTTTTCCTCTTTGACCAACACAGCGATAATTTGCTCACGATTCTCCTTAACCTCTGGAAAATCCGCTTCATACAAATCAGCAATTACCGGCACAACTTCCTCAAGGAAATTCTGCTCAATACCGAGATCGAAACTATAGCGAATCGCCCGGCGCAACAAGCGGCGCATCACGTAACCCTGCTCTTTATTACTCGGCACGCAGCCATCGACCGCCATAAAGGTAGCAGCTCTCAGGTGGTCAGCGATCACCCGCATACTTTCGGTATATGAAGCGTACTGTTTGCCGCTCAAATCCTGCAATTTCTCGATGATTGGCCATAGCAAGCTAATCTTGAAAACGTCCGGGTCGTTATTAGCCGCTGCCGCAATTCGCTCCAGGCCTGAGCCATGATCAATGTTTGGCTTTTCTAGTGGCTCAAACACACCGTCCGCCACCTTTTTGTAAGCCATAAAGACATTGTTGCCAATCTCCATAAAACGACCACAATCGCAGTTCGGATGACAATACTCGCCAAACTTCGGATCATGCTCGATAAAGTCAAACTCATAAAACATCTCGCTATCCGGCCCACACGGATCACCAATCGGCGTAGTTTCCGGCCCACCATTACGACTCCACCAGTTCTTGCTGCTATCATAAAAGAAAATCCGCTCACCCGGATGAATACCGCGCGCTGCGCCCTGCTCCTCGCTACCAATATCGGCTAGTCCAGCCTCGATGCCTTTTTCGACAAACTTCTGCTGCCATAACTCGGCCGCTTCAGTATCCCTGGCGATATTATATTCCGGCGCACCAATGAAACATGTCACGTATAGCCGCTGCGGGTCAAGCCCAATTTCTTCGGTCAAGAACGTCCACATCCAATTGATCTGCTCTTTCTTGAAATAATCGCCCAAGCTCCAGTTGCCGAGCATTTCAAAAAACGTCGTGTGGCGGTTATCACCGATATCATCAATGTCTTGGGCCCGCAAGCACGTCTGTGAATCAGCGATTCGCTTACCCTCAGGGTGCGGCTCACCGAGTAGATACGGAATCATCGGCTGCATGCCCGCACCGGTAAATAGTGTTGTCGGATCGTCGATTAGAATCAGCGGCGCGCGCCTAATGACTGCATGAGCCTGTTTGCTGTAAAAGTCGAGATATTTGAGGCGAATTTCTTGAGCGTTCATAGGAGTAATTATAGCACAAGTCGCCTCAGATACTCTGGATCTTTATGAACGTTTTTTCCGCATCAGCAGCACTGCACCGCTGATAATGGCCGCGACCCCAGCCCCGATGGCTACCAGCAAACTCGTACCGGTATCGGCTAGTTGACTGCCCGCTCGGCCTTGCGAAGCGCCCGGCTGCCCTGGTTGACTCGGCTGACCCGGTTGGTTAGGAGCACCTGGATTACCCGGCGCTGTTGGCACAGCGTTCCACTTAGCGTATAGCGTGAAGTTAGAATTTGGCATCGTATGGACGTTAAAGTCCCACTGCATCAGATAAGTTGGATCAGCGTACCACCCAGCAAAGGTATAGCCAGCCCGCGTCGGATCAGCCGGCCGCACCGCCTTGGCAGTGTAGGCGACCGTTTGAGATGGTACCGGTGAGCCTGAGCCGGTATCAAACGTCAGCGCGTAGGTCGGGCACTGCTTGGCATCGCCATTGATCGTCCAGCCGTGACCACCGTCGGCCACTGCCTTTTGCAGTGCTGCATGCGCCGCCTCCGCCGTACAATATTTCAGGCCAGCCGCACCCAGCGTCACTGGTGACTTGAGTACTGCATTATTCCAGGCGGTCAGTGTTGCGTCGTAATTTTGCACCGATAGCGCCGTATTATCAAGCATATTCGCCCCGCCAGCATACGGATTACCCGTAACGTCCTGCAGCGAGGTCAGTTGCCAGCCAGCCAGCGACTGGTTGAATGCCCGCGCATTAGCCAACATCCGCACCATAGCATGTGCTTTCGTCATATTCCACAGCCCGATCGGCTGATTGAACGAATCTGCCCACTCGAACATACTATCAGCGTATTCAAGTTTTGCAGTATTCCAGCTGGCAATTGACGAACTGCCGCCGTTATTGAACGCCCCTGCATACGCAAACATATGACCAGCGCTCGTCACATTTCCCATGTTCCACGCACCGATGTTTTGGTTAAACTGTCCGGCGCCATGGAACATATTAGCGGTTGTCGTCACATTTGATGTATTCCATTGCCAGTTGGCACCCTCACCCTTGAGCGAGTGAGCTGTGTCGAACATACCTTGCAGGCTCGTTACGTTCGTGAGATTTGGCACGTCAGTCGCCTTGACATCCATATTCTCAGCGCCCCGAAACGCCGAGTCCATGCTGCGCCACGCACCCGTTCCCCACTGGTCAACTGACATGATTTTCAAACGATCACCGGCATTATTCACATAAATCTGCGGGAATGTACCGCCGATACGAATTGTGGACGACCCTCGTCGCTGTATGTGCAGGTGTGACTACTGGTCACGCCCACAGCGTCAGGAATACCGTCATTGTTACAGTCGACCGTATAATTATATCCCCCGCCTGTCACTGGTATAGTAAATTGATCGGTGTTTGATACGCCCGGCTTCGTGGTGTCGATCGTCATAACAAAATCCGTGTTGTTAATCGCATCAGCTTTCGCTGGCTGCGTCATCGCAAGTAGCGTCAGGCCACCAACACCAAGCATCATAACCCCTGCTGTTAGCGTCGGCAGCAGGCGCCTGCGTTGTTGTAAATATTTCATAAACCCCCTATTATGTTCATGTTACTTCGTTGTACTATTACCTCAAATAATACGCGACTAAGCCCTCCATTGTCAAGAAAATCCCGCCCTCATCGCGGGCGGGAAATGTCTCAGTTTATCACGTCGTATTATTCAGCGCCTGACTCATCAGTATCTGACTGAACTGGCTCTTCTTTTGGCTGGTTTTTACGAAGCTTCTCTGGATTGCGGATGGCTTTGTGCCTATCAGCAGCTGGCGCTTTAACCCACCTTGGCAAGGCGACGCCAGCTTCTTTCAATAACTTAACAACACGCGGTGTTGGCTGGGCACCATTGTCCAAATATTTCTGTGCTAATTCAGCCTGAATATTTGCTGCTTTAGTGTGTGGATTGTAGCTGCCGACATACGCGACCACGCGACCGCTTGATGGATGGCGCTGCGCCTCTTGTACTGCCAGGCGGTACACCGGATAACCCTTGCGACCCAACCGTTGCAAACGAATTGCTAGCATGTGTGATTTCTTCCTTTTCTTACAACTCTTTGATTAATGTATTACTCCTAGAGAGTGTACACTATTTCGCTATGTACGTCAATCTGTTTGAATTATCCCGCCGCCCAAACATTCCTCACCGTCATATATCACAGCCGACTGGCCTGGGGCGACGGCGCGCTGCGGTTCAGACAACTGCACTGTCACCTTCTCGCCAGCATCGTCGTTCACGCGCGTAATCTCCGCATTAATGAGCGGTGCCCGATGCCGCACCCGAATTTGACAGGCATCACCTTTTGGTGGCTGATTAATCCAGTGAACGTCAGCCAGTGTCAATTCTTTCCGCCACAATTTTGCATTATCAATTGAGCGGGACACGTAAACTTCGTTCTTTGCCATGTCCTTACCGACGACATAGTACGGCAAGCCGCCGCCAACATTCAAACCGTGCCGCTGCCCCAAGGTATAGAAAATTGCCCCGTCATGCCGACCAACAACCACACCTGTTTGCTGATCGACAATATCACCCGGGCTCGTCTTGACATATTCTGACAAAAACTCGCGAATTCCCACTTGCCCAACAAAGCAAATCCCCATCGATTCCTTTTTGCTGGCCGTCCACAAACCCCGTTCTTTGGCCATCTCGCGCACCTCGGCCTTGGTGAAATCGCCCAGCGGAAACATAGTTTTTGCCAGCGCCCCGGACGTCACGCGGTACAAAAAATAGGTTTGATCTTTGTTGTCATCGTGAGCCCGAAGCAAGCGAGCAGCGTTGGGTAATGATGGCGCTTTGACGAGCCCAGGTGTAAGCGTTGATTCGTCCTGAATCGCCGAGGACTGTCTGAACGCAGTGAGTTCCGCAGGCGACAGCGACGAATCAGCGTGAACACCATGGCGTGAGACAACCGCGCCAAAATTACCCAATACTGCACCGTCTGCTAAATGTTCAACTCGCGCATAATGCCCCGTCGCAATACACTCCGCACCCGCCGCCACCGCCGCCTCTAAAAACAACTTAAACTTCACCTCTTGATTACACATCACATCAGGATTTGGCGTGCGACCCGCTTGGTATTCGCGGATCATATAGTCAACGACATTTTGCTTATACTCTTTTTGAAAATCAAACACCTGAAAATCAATCCCCAGCCCCACCGCCACGCGCTTGGCATCAGCCACATCTTCTGCCCACGGACAATGCATACCCGGCAAATCTTCCGACCAGTTTTTCATATACACGCCAGTTACCTCGTGGCCTTGTTCAACCAATAGCGCTGCCGCTACCGACGAATCAACGCCGCCCGACATACCGACGAACACCCGAGCCATCAGCGCGACACTCCCAGCGCGAACAAGCTAATCCGCAACAATTCACCAACCGCCAGCCACCAACCCCACGGCGTCAGCCACCACCATGCACTCCAATGCTTGTCGTGCGTTGTTGGGCGTGCCCGCAGCTCAACATTCGGCAGTTGTACTGAAAACTCAGCCAGCGCCCGCCGCATGTGATAGCCGCTGGTAACCAGAATGACGCGTTTGATACCACGCTGCGCTATGATACCCGCCACTTCCTGGGCATTCTGCTTGGTGGTTTCTGAACGTTCATCCATCACTAAGTTCGCGGTTGGGACACCCGCCGCTTCGGCTTGTTTTCTCATGGCGGCAGCGTTAGACGGGCCGGATTTATCGGCCGCAGCACCAGACAGGATAATAGTCGGCGCCCAGCCAGTTTGATATAATTTAACTGCCTCAGCCGTGCGCGCTTCCGTGTCACCGCCACTAATAACGATGATCGCGCCCGCTTTTTGACATTGCCCCGAGCCAGGTTGCGGACAGTCTTTCAAGTCATCCGGCGACAAATAATGGCTCAAACCAACAATAACCGCAATCGCAATTAGCACTAGACCAATTAACCGATGAATCACTGCATCCTCGCCTTCTCGCGCCGCACCGCCTCAATGATTAACTCTGCCGCCTGACACACATTAGTCTCATAGTTCAACCGCCCCAACGTCAGCCGCAGACTACCGTCAATCGCCGCATCACTCAGTCCAATCGCCGCCAAAACATGCGATCGCGTCCCCGAATTAGCCGCACAGGCACTACCCGTCGCCACCAGCATGCCACGCGCTTCCAGTAAAAACACTAACCGCTCAGCGTCAACACCAGGAAATGAAATATTGAGAAAATTAACTAGCGATTTTTTCTGATCAGAAGAAATAATTATGTCGGGGAAAGCCGCTGATAGTTTTTTTGCCAACACATCACGCAGTCCTCGCAGCCGTTTTACTTCACCGCTTCGACGCTTGGCGGCTAGTTCCAGCGCCGCCGCAAAGCCGACCACACCGGCCACATTTTCCGTGCCACTGCGCAGTCCCGCCTCCTGTCCGCCGCCAACAATGTTCGGCTGCAGCTTGATGCCCGGCCGCACCCATAGCAAACCAACCTGCTTCGGTCCATAAACCTTTGCTGCTGATAGCGTCAACAAATCAACGCCCAGCCGCTTAATTTTCACATCCATCAGCGCCGCGGTCTGCGAGGCGTCGGTATGAAATATAAGCGACGTTGATTCACCATTTTCTTGGCGTCTGAGTCGCTCGGCCCTAACAACTTCGGCAATTTCTTCAATGGGCTGAATATATCCGAGTTCATGATTCGCCAGCGCGATGCTTATAAAACTAACGTCTGGCGTCAGTAGTTTTTTAACGGCCTGCGGATCGATGCGTCCGTTTTTCATCGGTGGGATAAGCCGAACGTCCGAACGCGCTTTTGCAGAATTGATAACCGAGCTATGCTCAATCGCCGAGATCAAACTCACGCCACCTACCACAGTAAACGCCAAATTGATTGACTCCGTGGCGCCAGCCGTCATCACTAATTCATCCGCACCCACACCTAGCACCCGGGCGATGCGCGACTTAGCGTCGCGGTAATCACGCTTGACAGTAACCGCCGGTGCATACGGACTGGACGGATTAAAAAACTTCTCCGAAAAATACGGCTGCATCGCTTCAATCACCAACGGATCCATCGGCGTGGCAGCAGCATGATCAAGATATATCATAGAGGATTCCACACATACTATTATACCAAGCGGCCCAGATGGCGACTACACCAACTGTCCAGTTTTCGGATCGCGATTATATAACTGACGCGCTACCCGTTCATGATATTCATTGACTGCCAGCACAAAGTTTTGTAGCTCCTGGCCTTCGAGATAGTTATACTGATAGTTAGGCTGGATTTTCAAGATACCCTTCGGCTGCACCTCATAGCGCGTCGTCAGCTCATGACGCTTGCCGTCCTTGCCCATCACTTCTTCGTGCCAAATCCACGTCGTTTTATCGAGGTTAAAGAACGTCCGCCGGACGACGTGGTCGGGCTTGTCACCGAAAATCGTTGCGCCAATTTCACTCTCCAGTTGAATTAGTTCGCGCTCAGTTAATTTCTTCAGTGGCCGATCTTTACGGGTAAGTCGCAGCAGCGAGCGTGTCGATTTCGGGACCTTTGGCGCTGAGGCAGTGTGGGCCGGCTTCGCTGGCTTAGATGAGCGCGAAAGGCGTGTGTTATCCGCCAAGACGAGACCAAGGGCTTTTTTGAGAATCGTTGGCATGAAGCACCTCCTTTCTAGGCTGCTAAGGTATGATTATTTCTATGATTTTTTGGCATAGCGTCGGATGCATTGAATGTGCTTTCCGCGATTGTATTATAATCCGCTCGATATGTCTCGATGCGCCCACCAATTGCTTCAACAGTTCGCAAACATTCTTCAACTAATTCTTCTAGCTTGCGCCGTTCCGCTAGTGATATCATTACCGACTCGGCTGTACTATCAATCACCTCGGCACTACCACGCACCGCCGCTTCGGACAGACGCGGCGTTACTCGCTGCGATCGCTCTGGGTGTGCTTGCGTCGCCAAATCCAGCGCTTCGGCCCGCGCCTTTTGAATCGACATCATTTCTGTGATTGGTCTTGGCTGCTGATTCATTATCTCTCCACTGTTACAAGCCAAAAAGTGTTACCGTGTTATCGGTCGCTACTTTTTCGAGGTCGTGAAGCACTAGCTTGCGCTCCGCCGCCCAATACTTTGCCACCAACTCCACATATTCTGGCTTATTCAGCTTACCACGAAATGGCTTTGGTGTCAAGAATGGTGCATCAGTTTCTAACAATAATCGTTCCAGTGGGATGGAAGCAAATAATTCTCGCTGCGCTTGGTCTTTAGTGAACGTGCTAATGCCATTTAAACCAACGTACAGTCCGCGAGCAAATCCCTTCTCTACATTGGCGCGTGTATCAGTAAAACTGTGTAGCACACCGCGCAGACCATGAAAATTATCAAAAATCGGCCAAAAATCACCCCACACCGACGGCTGGTCAGGTGCACCATCACGCACATGAAAACTAACCGGCAGACTATAATCCACCGCCAGCTGCAGCTGCGCCTCTAGTGCCTGAATTTGCACCTCGCGCGGGCTGTGATGGTAATAATAATCAAGGCCAATCTCACCAATCGCCACAATTGGTGAATCCTCCGCTCTGGCTTTCAGTAGCCGCTCAACGTCGCCCCAACCATCCTTGCTGTCATGCGGATGAACACCAACTGCTGCCCACACGTGGTCGTGGTTCGCAGCAAATTCCACTGCCTGTTGGCTACTGCGCTCATCAGTGCCAACACAAATCATACCGATGCCCGCTGCAATTGACTGCTGGTATAATTCCTCGCGATTATCCGCGAAAAACTCGGTATCATGCAAATGACAATGCGAGTCAATCAAGCGTAAGTCTGCCGCCATACTATTCTCCGCCGTCAGACTCATTATTATTTACCCTGGTTTTCTGCTTTTGGTGCACGTGGATCAGGCGTGTGGAGATATTTGCGTGGAAACAGTGGGGTCAGCTGTGATGGCACAACGCCACTGGCAAACATGTCGTGAATTTTCTCAGCGGTTTGCGGCATAAATGGACGAAGCATATCAGAGACCTGCAGTAATGTGCCGCAAGCATGCGCCAAAATCTCGCCCAAATGTGCTTCCGCCTCTGGATCCTTGGCGCGCTTTTTGGCAACTTGCCATGGTTGCACGCGCTCAATATATTGATTCAATGAACGGATAATCTGCCAAATTTCATCAATTGCTAGATTAAAGTTCAAAGATTCCATATCAGCACGGTACGGCCCCATATCGTGTTCAGACTGCGGCGCATCGCCAATAACGCCGGCTTGATAACTCTGCACCATCTTTGCCACCCGCTGCACCAAATTACCCAGGTCATTGCCCAGCTCGCCGTTGTAGGCCGCTTCAAATTTCTCCCAGGTAAAGTCACCGTCATCTTGCGTCGGCACATGACGCAGGAAATAATAGCGAAAGGCCTCAACGCCGTAGTGCGGGATGATGTCAGCTGGACCAATGCCATTACCGAGACTCTTGCTCATTTTAGTGCCGCCAACGTTGATAAATCCGTGTACCAACAGCACCTTTGGCAGTGGCAAGTCCAGCGCCATTAACATCGCCGGCCAAATCCCGGCATGAAAACGAAGGATATCCTTGCCGATCACCTGTACATCTGCCGGCCAAAACGCCTGCCATTCCTCAGCTCGATCAGGATAGCCGATGACCGTGATGTAATTGCTTAGCGCATCCAGCCAGACATACATCACCTGCGTGTCATCGCCTGGTACTGGCACACCCCAGCTGAGGTTCTTACGCGGACGCGAAACCGACACATCTTTCAGGCCATCCTTCATCAATTCCAAAAACTCTTTTTTGCGGAATTCTGGCACAATTTTCATCTTGTTTAATGCAATCGCCTGACGAATGTTCTCCGAAAAAGCGCTGGTTTTGAAATAATAATTTTCCTCACTCAACCGCTGGTATGGCGCCTGGTGATCGGGACAAACACCATTATTTTCAGCTGCTTCCTTGTCAGTGACGAATACCTCACAACCTTGGCAGTACCAACCCTCGTACGTACCTTTGTAGATATAACCAGCCGCAGCCAGCTTCTGCCAAATGTACTGCACTGCGCCAACGTGATGCGGGTCGGTTGTACGGATAAAATCCGTCGCTGAAATATTCAACTCGGCAATCATGTTTTGGAAATTGCCATGCATTTGATCGACATAGGCCTGCGGTGTTTGGTTTTGGCTAGCAGCCTTGGCAGCAATTTTATTGCCATGCTCATCCACACCTGTCTGGAAACGCACCTCGCGGCCATTTTGCCGCTGATAGCGCGTCCACACATCCGCCAACATATAGTCCATGGCGTGCCCAATGTGCGGCAAACCGTTGACATAAGGAATAGCAGTAGTGATGTAGGCGTGTTGTTTAGTCATGCTACTCATTGTATCATTATCTGGAACAATTTTCACCGATATGCGTTCGCCGAGGGCTCACCCGCGCATCATTGCTACTACTGCAATTCGCCCCGCCGTATCACCCGATGAGTGCGAAAAATAATTTGGATTGTCCGCTGTATCAATTGGCGAAATGACAATATTATTAGCCGGAACGCCTGCCTGGACGGCCAACGAACGATTGAATCCTTGCATGTCTAGATAAATTCCGTCAGCCGTTTGGCGGCAGAAATTCTGCCAATTCGTATCATTTGTATGATCAAAATAATCCATACGATAATTTTTCTGGGTGATGCTTGGCGACATCCAAATTTGTAAATCTTTTGCCTGGCTACCGCACTCTACAAAATACCGAACTGCCCGAGACATTAACTGCGCAACCGTCGAATGCCGACCCAAATGCGCCAGCATAAGCGCCCGACGCCTTGGGTCATAAATGACTGTAGCGATACAATCTGCCACTGGCAGAAATAAGCCGATGCCAGCCGTTTCGGTATATAGCGCGTCAGCAAAAATCCCCTCGTTGTTATATTTAACCGTGTCAGTTTCAGTGACTTCGGCAATATTGTCAAAAGTTTGCGCTCGATCATATGAAATCACGTGATAAACAACGTCGTCATACTTAACACCAATTTGATCACAAAACCGCCGCCGATTATCCAGTACCTCGGCTACGTGGCGACCGCAAATACGATTGAGCATGGTGCCGTCGTCTTTCGACGAAACCGCAATGAGCAGATCAGGCGGGAAATAGGTTGGCTGGTCTGTCCTAATCATCCTCTACCGCTCAATTCCATATTGTCGCATCAATCGTCTATACGCATATATAATATAACAGCCATATGTAAGCGTCGCCGTTGCACCACCCGCGCCAGCCACTGCATACAACACCGTCCACGGTTCGTTTGTAAAACATCCTAAGTAGATAGCCACTACAGCAGCAAAAATTGGCACTGGCGCTACGAAATAATCAATTTTGCGACTCATGATTTTCGCTTGCGGCACAAAATGAAAACCAATTAGCAGTGTCACCATCGGCATGATAAATTTTGCCTGCCCAATGACAGCCAATATGATGCCCAGCAGCCAAATCGTGCTATATGTAATACCGCTCAAAATACCCATAGTCCGGACGATTCGCTGCCCCTCAGCTGTCTGTGCTACGGGAAACTGTTTAGCGTGGCAGATATTCCTCACGCTAAGCACCACTATAATCAACGCCGCTACGCATACTATCCCGAGCAGCGTCCAGCCAGTCCAGCCCCAGGCAAGCCCAAAGCACGCGGCATAAACCAGTGCAAAGATCGCCATCATCACGCCGTATGGCGCAATATTCTGCGCAATTGTACCAAATTGCGTCGCATTAGTATTAGTTTGATTGCTCATTGTATTTCCCCTCGTTGTGTTTAATATTTTTCTGAACCGCCAGCAGTCGCTGCCAATCGTCAATCGCCAAATCCTCAGCACGGACATCAGGTGAAATATCAGCCTTTTTTAGCAGCTGTTCCGCGGTATCTTTACTAACACCCAGTCCGCCGCTCAAGCTAGAACGCAGTTTTTTACGCTTAGCCGAAAAACCGGCTTTAACAACACGGAAAAAATCTTTTTGGTCTTCAGAATCGACTAGTGGTTCGGTGCGAATTCTCAATACCACCACCTGCGAATCAACTTTTGGCGGCGGCGTGAAAAACTGCCGTGGCACTTCAATGTCTAGTTCTACCTGGGCAAATAGCTGCGCGCTAACCGCTAAAATACTCATCTCACCAGGTTCCGCCGCGATACGCTGGGCAACCTCTTTCTGTACCAGCAGCGCCGTCAAACTTGGTTTATTCTCCGCCGTCATCAACTTTTCAATAATCTTGCTAGTGATATAGTACGGCACGTTGGCGACTACTTTATAGCCAGCTGGCAACTGATTCAAATCAAACTGCAAAATATCTTCATTGATCACTTCCAGGTTTTTGCCAGGAAATTGCCCCGGTAACTTGCGCGCCAAATCCCCATCAAACTCCAACGCCACTACGCGCTGAGCTCGCGCCAACAACCGGCTGGTCAAGGTACCAAGTCCTGGCCCAATTTCCAAGACCACATCACTCTTGCCAAGTTCCGCTGCCTCGGCAATCTCCGCCAAGATTTCTGGGTCGCGCAGCCAATGCTGGCCTAACTCTTTTTTCGGTCCATGCGCTGACGCCATCTAGCGACCATCTCCGTTTGTCCAATCAGTCGCCAGGTCAAATCCATGCGGATGCCGGGCTGCAAAACCGCCGGTATCATACACTTTACCAGGACCCATGCTGGTTTCTACTACTGAGCAGCGCGGATAATTACCGTAATTTGCCGCCACCAAAATATAGCCGTCCTTGTCCACTTTGGCGCCATCTGCCCGCACCGTATAGCCACCGCCGCCGCAGGCGTTAGCAACAATATTCATCGGTAAATCATAATAGGTTTCGCGGTGCGCCACGCCTTTGGAATCAGTAAATATCTGCGCGCCCTTGCCTTTGGTTAGCGGATTTTTCGGCTTAGTGCCGATCACTTCGATTTGCTTTTTAGGCTGCTTAATGATTTCGCTAGAAATTTGCTGACGACTAACTTCAGCACCATCGCGCGCTTCGACTTTATAAGTCAATTTGCGCAGCCCTTTAGTTCCCGCCTGCTTTACCTGGCGATAGCCAATGGGCTGACTGTCGTCGCGTGTTTGCTCAACCGGGAACTCAATTTCTTCCTCGGCAGTTACAGTACGCTGAGTTGCCCGCGTAATCTTCATCAACAGACTCGACCCATCCAAGGCAACATCCTCTGGCGGCGTAAATCGAACTTTATCCTCGCGATACAAAACAATCCCCG
>ERZ772957.155-NODE-155-length-57644-cov-4.066002_pt1 | contig 57644 bp, 47 predicted proteins | sample MGYA00580682_ERZ772957 | MGnify/ENA primary metagenome ERZ772957 (study PRJEB29015, sample SAMEA2737921) | human oral metagenome | biome: human oral; feature: human-associated habitat; material: dental | place: China | collected 2025 ... | reverse complement strand
TGGTGGCGGGGAAGGGAATCGAACCCCTGACACGGGGATTTTCAGTCCCCTGCTCTACCAACTGAGCTACCCAGCCATTGGTGCTTTGAAAAGCTTACTTACTATAACAGACTCAAGCGCTTCGTCAAGCGGGCAATTTATACAATCCAGAAATTTTTTCCGCCAGTGAGGTCAAATTCAACGGTCATACCCTTTATTGCAAAAAACGCCTCAACTTGCTCCTTTGTTTTCTTGAGTTCTTGACCGGCGATTTTCTCGCGCTCATCGGTTTTCTCGGCAGAGGGAAGTTCTATCCAAAGAGACTGTTTACCACATGCGTCGCGCAGGTGAACTTTGCTTAAAAGACCCTGCTGAGCAAGTCTTTCATTAAGATGAATGAGGTCAAAAAAGTTGACGATTTTTGGCATGCTGACTCGTTTCTCTAAACGCTCGCTCTTAAGCATACACGTTTGCAAATTGGTACAATAGATTGTCTAGCTTGAACTAGGTCAGCGGTCGTTGCTGCCTCCACTGAATAAACTATTCGAGGGGAAATTATGGCCTTTACGAGAAAAGAATTCTTGTCCCTTTCTGCTTTGGGAGCTGCAGGTACCTTGGCTGCGTGTACTCCACAAGCAAGGATATCTGAGGATACGAATCAGCCTGCATCTAACGTGGACCTTGAAGAGTTCAAGTCGCTTAAGCTGGACATGACTCAGTGGAGTTATGACGAGGATAACGACTGCTACTATCAGCTGGGTATTCAGTACTGCACTAAACCTGCAAGCAAGTCGGTGAATACCCTCTCGGTCTTTGTACCTGGAAAGTATTTCTCGGGAACTAAGAAAGGCTCTATGTACGAGTGCGAAGTGAGCGAGAAAGCTGTTGTGGGTAGTTTTACTGCACGTACCGCACCTATTGTCATGCCTATTAACACAGCAACGCTGTTCCCTCAGAGCGCTCCAACAAGCTACGCATACGAAGGTCTTGCACCGTACCTAGAGGCTGGCTTTGTGTACGTATACGCAGGTTTCCGCGGCAGAAGCGCGGGTTACGATTCAACTACAGGCTCGGACGAGCTTTACGCTGGTGGATCTCCTTGGCCAGCAGTAGACTTCAAAGCTGCTATTAGGTATTTGCGCTACAACAATGAGCAGCTCCCATGCAATACATCAAAGATTTTTGTGTTTGGCTTTGCAGCTGGCGGCGGCCTCAGCGCGGTGCTGGGAACCTCGGGAGACTCTCCGCTCTATACGCCATATCTTAAGGCAGTTGGTGCCGCTACACATAGCGATAAGGGCGAGCAACTTTCAGATTCTATCTACGGCAGCGCTTCATGGTGTCCGGCAACCTCATATGACCTTGCAGACGCAGCGTATGAGTGGTCAGCTGGTCAGTATGCAGATGCAACAGACTCCCGTGCTGAGGGTGTATGGACCCAGCCTCTCTCGCAGGATCTTGCTGGCGCATATGCTGCATTTGTCAATAACATGGATCTTCTTGACAGCAATGATAGCAAGGTTAGTCTTGATGAGACCAACTCTGGTGTCTATACCGCTGGATCATACGCAGATCTTCTTATCAATGAGCTCAAGACCTCTGCGAATAACTTTGTTAAGGACAACGCATTCCCATATACCTCTACGCCTCAGCGACTGGAAGAGCCTACGTTCCCAGGTGACCCAAATCTTTCAACGGTTCGTGGTACAGACAATGCAGCTCCTGCTACTCAGCAGGTTCAATCTACTATCTACGATACTGCTGAGCACTATTTTGGCTCTCTGAACTCAGAATCTATTTGGGTTGTATATAACCTTCGCCGCCAGAGCGTTGAGCTTGAGAACTTGAGGGGTTTCTCGCAAGCTTTAAGAGGTGCGTCGCTTCCTGTTGGAGCTTTTGATGCTCCTGATAGAAGCACCCGCGCTAACCAGCTTTTTGGTGTTGGCGAGCAAAGTACGCTTCATTTTGATGAGCAGACTGCCGACCTCATTAAGAAGAATCTTGATACGTACATGAAGCTTACCGATTGGAAGTCCAGCTACGCTAATGACTGGACCTCTGATCTGAATAAGGCTGATACGCTGGAGAATGACATTCCAACTCGTGTTGATATGTTCAATCCGCTGTACTTTACCAGCGCATCTTACAAGGGCTATCAGACAGCATCGGTTGCTCCTTATTGGCGTATTAATGAGGGCGCTCAGAATACTGATACTTCAATCTGCACTTCGTTCAATCTGGGTCTGTCTTTAAAGCACTTCTCTGGCGTGAGCAGTGTTGATTACACGCTTGTTTGGGATAAGGGCCACGTTCTCGCCGAGAGAACAGGTAATTCGACCGCCAATCTAGTGTCTTGGATTGTCTCGTGCGCGTCAGCTTAAAGGGGAGGTCATAGGGTGTTTCAAACAAAGAATCGCCGACTGTATGGTGCTATAGTCATCGTTGTGCTTGCAGTAGGAGCAATATTCTTCTCTCTATTTAGAGGCACTGATAAGTCTCAGTCTCAAACAAGCTCGCAATCGCAGCAATCCCAACAGACGCAACAAACGCAGTCTCAGAGCTCACAAAATAAGGGCTACATTGATTCCGTAGCAGCAGATGATCCGTATGCAAAGGGAATTCACCACGTTCGTATTGTGGTAAAGGATTACGGCACTATTGAGGCAACTCTTAACGCAAACGTTACGCCTATTACGGTCTCAAATTTTGCTCATCTTGCCGAGTCAGGCTTCTACAATGGTCTTACGTTCCACCGCATTATTGATGGCTTCATGATTCAGGGCGGAGATCCTAAGGGTAATGGCTCAGGTGGATCCGAGAACAAAATTAAGGGTGAGTTCACCAAAAATGGTGTCGAGAATAATATCTCACATACACGTGGAACCATTTCCATGGCACGTGCGCAAGATCCAAACTCTGCAAGCTCACAGTTCTTTATCATGCAGGCAGACAACTCAACTCTGAATGGAAATTACGCTGCATTTGGCACGGTAACAAGTGGAATGGACGTTGTCGATGCAATTTGTAAGGGCATAACCCCAACTGATTCAAATGGAACCGTCCCTGCTTCAGAGCAGCCAGTCATTGAGTCCATTACAATGATTGATTAGATTCCTTATATAAAATATTGTTATGTCAGCCAATAACCTGTAGCTTATAACAAAGTTGCAGGTCATTGGCTTAAAACACACCTCTCATGGTATACTATTGTTATCCGAGAGGAGTGGTGCTATGCGAGCTGTTGGCGAGTTTTGCGTTCACCCAGGTCAGGGCGTATGTCTGATTGAAGATGTAGTGTCGGAGCCTACTCCGGCCTACGTTTTGTCTCCCATTGGACAAAAACACCCTGTTCAGATTGTATTTCCTCTTGATCAAGAGTTCAGACTTCGCGATCTTATGACGCGTGATGAGGCAACAAATCTTGTTGATACCTATCCTCAAATTGAACTCATTACGTCCCATATTCATAACGCGTCGCTCGAAGAATCTCACTTTAGGCATGCCATCAGAGAAGGTTCTTGTAAAGATTCCATTAGTATTGCTAAGACATTTAGGGCTCGTATTGATAAGGCACGCTCACTTAATAAGAAGCCACCTGTTTCTCATGAGAGGATATTTAAGATGGCCAGTAATCGCGGACTTTACGAGCTTATTACGGCACTTAATTGCACCGTTGATGAGATTCAAAAGGTGTTTAGCTCACGCTATGGCGTAGAAATTGGAAAAGCTTAGAGTACAATTATCCCATCCGTTCAAGAGATGGGAAATTATGGCTTCAGAAACATCTGCTAATCGCGCCGTTGTTACTGTTTTGGGTAGCGATGCCCCAGGAATTGTTGCAGCAATTTCTACCACTTTGGCCGAGTCAAATGCCAACATCTTAGATATTGCACAGACCATTTTGTCTGGTATTTTTACCATGACCATGCTGATTGAACTTCAGGATGCCGAGTCTTTCTTGAGCCTCAAAGAGCGTCTTGATGCCGTCTCAGAAAAGCTTGGTGTACAAGTAAATATGCAACGTGAAGAGGTCTTCACGTTTATGTATCGTCCATAAAGAGGTAGTGTTTTGTCAGAGCTTTCAACAGAAGAACTCATTGCTCAAAAGCAGTCTTGGCTCACTCAAGATGTATCAAATCTGAAAGTAGAAATTGTCTTTTCCGATATGGATGAGACATTTTTGCACACCGATAAATCTTTTGTCGCTGAAAACATGGCAATGCTGGACCGCCTGGCTGAACTAGGCATTCCTTTTGTACCTTGTTCTGGGCGTGCATTTAACGTGCTGCCAAAAGAGGTTGTGAACCATCCTGCTTCTAAGTACGTAGTTTCCTGTGATGGTGCCGTCATCAGAGACCTTTCTACCCAGACGGTACTACACGAGTCTACTGTTACCAAGGAGCAGGCGCTTGAGTTGTATCAAAAGCTTAAGGATCTTCCTGTCACTTTTGATATCTTTGCGGATGGTGGCGTTTATCTGGAGGGCTCAAGGCACAATCTTATCTCTCAGCTGGGTATTCCCGCGGATCATGCAGCATTTATGCAACGCTCGCGTATTCCCTTCGACCAAAGCGTTGAGGAGTTTATTGAAAGCGTCACTACCATTGAGCGACTTGGTTCCTATTGGTCTGTTGCAGAAGGCGAGAAGTATCAGGCACTTGTAGCAGATGCCGTTGCCTCGGTAAAAGGACTCAGCGGCACGGCCTCCATGAGTATGGGAATGGAGATTTTGGCCGACGGCACCTCAAAGGGCGCTGCACTTCAGTGGCTCTGCAACTACCTTAACATCTCTACAGAGAATGCTGCAGCTTTTGGCGACTCGCTCAACGATGTTTCTATGCTATCTGCTGCAGGAATGGGTACAGCAGTTGCTAACGCTCGTCGTGAAGATTTTGAGGCAGCAACTTATATCACACTCACTAACGATGAGGCGGGTTTCTCGCGATTTCTAACGTGGGCACTGGGGGAGTAAGCACTTGGCGCTGGAAGCGTAACGTTTCAGAGTCTTCGCTTCAAAGTATTACTCTAGATATATCGTTTAAAGAAAAAGCCGGCAGATACAATCTGTCGGCTTTTGTTGTGAAAAGTAAAACTACTACGCGCTAGGCTTAGTGATTGATGTCTTGTTGCTCCTCAAAGACATCTTCATCAACCTCTTCTTCATCAAGTTTAAGAGGACGGAAGCTAGCGGTATCGCCACCAACGTAGTCTGCAACGGTAGCTGCGTTTTCAACGCGCTCCTTGTGCAGTGCCTCTGCAAAGATGTCTTCGTCTTCCTCAATCTCTGCAATACGCTCTTTCATAGGAGCCTCAACAAGTGGCATAGAGCCTGTCTGAGCTGCATCGTCAAGCATGATGCGAGTGAGCTTCTGCTCACGCTTAACCTTGGAGAACAAAGGAACGTACTCAAAGACAATGTTGGAGTTCTCAAGACCATACCAGCGAGCAGGAGATCCGCAGATACGACGAATGAAGTACTTGAGCTCAAGGCAACGAGCGTCAAAACCGTTGATGTCGGTCTCTGGAGCTAGTACCTTACGCAGCAGGCAGAATCTAAAGTCTCCAATCTCAGAGTGCTCTTTGTAGATAGAGTACTTGTGGTTTTGTGGAGCAAGCTGGTTATTCTGGATCAGGTCACCAACAATTTGATAGAGATAGGTGTTGATGCGCTGGTTAACCTTAAAGCCAAGACGTAGCGTAATCTTGAACAGGAAGTCTGTACCAAAATCGTTGACAATAAACTCGCGTGTATTTGGATCATCTGTCAGCGAGATGTTAATGAAGTAGTAGGCCTTAGCGCGCTTAGGACGCTTATCCAGGATGGAATAGAGGATGTCGCGGTCCAGCTTGTCAAAGGATGAATCGTTAGTAAGGAAGACCAGGTTATCGGCAAGAGTTGAATAATCTGCATCATGGCTCAAGCTGCGAAGCTGTTCGATGTATTTATCAGCGGGGAGATAAACGCTCTGTGTTCTCTCAACAGCAGTACCGCGACGCCATACAAACATGACAACAAAGATTGCGGTAGCCATAAGAACGGTAAAGTAGCCACCGTGGAAGAACTTGGTAAGGCTGGAGAAGAAGAACATAGCTTCAATAGCACCAAAGAAGATGATGAATGGAACTGCGGCCCATATACGCTTTCTGATGACAGAGAGATAGGTGTAGAGCAGGATTGAAGTCATCAGCATGGTAACGGTAATAGCAAGACCGTATGCTGCTTCCATATGCTCGGAGCTCTGGAAGAGAAGAACAACGCCAATGCAGCCAACCCACATGATGTTGTTGACCAAAGGAATATAAATCTGACCCTTTGTTGTAGATGGGTAGTTAATCTTGATGTGGGGCATAAGGTCAAGCTTAATTGCCTCAGAGACAATGGAATAAGAGCCGGTGATCAGCGCCTGGGATGCAATAATTGCTGCCAGAGCAGAGAGGACAACGGCAAAAGGTCTTATCTGACCAGGAAGCATTTCAAAGAAGGGGTTGAGGTCTTTAATAGCGTTGAGACTCTCGTCAGTGTGGTTAGTAATGAGCCAAGCACCCTGGCCAAGGTAGTTCAAGATGAGGCATGCCTTCACAAATGGCCAACTGGCATAAATATTGCCTTTTCCAACATGACCCATGTCAGAATAAAGAGCTTCTGCACCAGTAGTGCAAAGGAAGACACTACCTAAAACCATGAGGCCAGCTGCATTGAGCTTGCCATCAAAGAGAAACATAATGCCGCGAACTGGGTTAAGCGCGCGAACAATGCTGATATCAGCTAGTATGTTCATAACACCCATGGCACCCAAGAACAAGAACCAAAGAGTCATGACAGGGCCAAAGGCCTTACCAATGGTAGAAGTACCTGCCTTCTGTAAGGCAAAGAGGGTGCAGAGGATGATAATGGTAATCATGACAACAATGTGCTGATTATCACCAATAATAGCATGTGCAGCAGGAATGGTACGTAGACCCTCGATTGCAGTAGTGACGGTAACTGCTGGAGTTAAGATACCATCAGCGAGAAGGGCAGCACCACCAACCATAGCTGGAATAATCAGCCATTTTGCGCTCTTTTTGACCAAACTGTAGAGAGCAAAGATACCACCCTCATTGTGGTTGTCCGCCTTCATTGCAACCATGACGTATTTAACGGTTGTAATGAGCGTCAGCGTCCAAATAATAAGAGACAAAGCACCCAAAACAACATCGGTATCCATGGTCAAAAGACCACCATTACCAGCAATAATTGCCTTCATGGTGTACATTGGCGAGGTTCCGATATCACCGTAGACAATACCAAGGGTAACCAGCACCATGCCGGCACTTAGAGGAATGCCAGTAGATTTCTTGGTTTTGTTCTTAGAAAAAAGCGCATTAAATGCAGCTTTATTTGCAGTCATCTATTAATCCTCTCAACAGATGATAAATACAATCCATCATCATATGTTAGTCCATATACCTAGTTATAACTAGACGAATGTACAAACGTGTCCTTTTTGCCTGCAAGCGGAAAAATTATTCATTTTCCTGTGGTTTTCTCAAGATTTTATATGCGTGGTGAATCTTCTGATTTCTTGAGAAGTCCTTCGGAATGCTCTCACTTGTTATGTCTTCAATGACAACGCCAGCCCGCTGGATTTTCTCGACATCTGGTTTAAAGGTGCGCAGGTTGCACGAGAAAATAGCAACGCCGCCGCGAGTCAGAAGGCGAGAAATACCAATGATGAGCTCAGCATGATCTCTCTGGACATCAAATGAGCTTTGCTTCATGCGCGACGAGTTAGAGAAGGTAGGAACGTCGCAGAAAATGACGTTCCAACGGTTTTTGGTGTGACGCATCTTGGTAATCCAAGATAGGACATCTGCCTGGACAAACTCGTGCTCCTCGCCGTCAAAACCGTTGCGCTTCATGTTGCGCTTGGCCCACTCAAGCGAAGGCTTGGAGAGGTCAACGGTTGTGGAATGAAGTGCGCCACCATCTGCCGCGTAGCAGGTAGCGGTGCCTGTATAGGAAAACAGATTGAGGAAGCTCTTAGCAGGTCCGGCGCTTTTCATGAGCTCACGAATTTCTGCACGTGTATCGCGGTGATCTAGGAAGATTCCGCAGTCCAGCCTTGAGGCAAAGTTGACCTCAAAGAGCAGACCACCCTCATCGATAAGCAGCATTTCTTTTCTTGAGTTGTCCGCAGCGCTGCCCTCGTCAGAGTATTGAGAGCCACCCTTTGCACGCGTTCTTGTTCGTAGATTCACGTTTGAGCTGGGTACGCCTAGAATGCGAGGAGCCAAAGCTAGGACGTCTAGGAGGCGACGCTTTGCAAGATCAGGGTCGATCTCTTTAGAAGCAGCGTACTCAGAAATTTGCAGCCAAGTAGTTGGCTTTGTGGCGCCCTTGTAGATGTCAATGCTGACGGCATAATCGGGCAGGTCAGCGTCGTACACACGGTAGCATGAGACGTCGTTTTTACGAGCCCATTTAGCGCGCTGCTTAGCCACCTTAGCAAGACGTGCAGCAAACTGATCAGACGCTGGCACCAGTACGCTTACCGGCTGGTTGTTAACCATGACAGTGGGACCTGCAGGAACCGAGGTTGACTCGGAGTTGCTTGCTGGTACATCAGACGAACCGGCCTCGACTTCCTCTGCGATTGCGGCAGGGTAGCAGCGCATGGTGGCAATGGAGTTGCCCACGTAGACGGAAAGTGTCTGCGATGGAGTTGCTCTGAGTACCGTATCGGTATTTGTATCGCTGGTTAGAAGCGTGCTTGCCTGTCCCGCAAAAAATCCAAGTGTGGCGTAAGCAGAGCTCTGAAGTGTAGGCTCCTCTTTGGTCCACGAGAGATCGGCAACAACGCCCGTGAAGTGCTCTGCATGTTTGAGCAGCTCAGAAGCTGGTAAAAATTGTACGTCCGCCTTAAGACCGCCTGCGCGAAGCGTATAAAGCACAGCCTCCTTGGCCTTTGGGCGAGGGTCCACTGCATAGAGTGTGACTTGGCGCTCTTGGCCCTTCTCGGCACGTTCATCGGCCTCGGCAAGCAAATCCTGCCAGGCATCGTCATCGTGGCCAGCCCAACCCGTCATGCCCCAGCGAGCGCGCAAGATGCCCGGTGCTACGTCCAGCGCCATGCCCGCAGCCTCCTGCACAAGCGCGCCTGCTCCCGGGAACAGCAGCGCCGGCAGCGGCGCGTCTGGCGAGAAGAGCGGTGCACTCGCGGCAGTTTGCGCCTGCAGGTACAGAAGGGCAGCAGCGTAGTCCAGCCTGAGCGGCGCAAACTCACGTGCCGGCCCTCGACCGCCAGTCAGACTGCGCTTAAAGAGCGCCTCACCAGCAAGGTCAACGCCAACTGTGGCACGGTTGCGTGATACGCGCACGACAATAGTTATGTCAGGTGCAAGCGTGTTGACCATAGGACGGCTTCCGCGCTTTGCTTGAAGCCGGTCTACAATCGCATCTTTTGTTCTGACGGCAATGAAGTTGGTGTTTCTGAGCTGGTCATTTGTGCCGTGAGCGCTCACTGCAATGGTGGCATGCGGACCAATATGGTCTTCCCAAGCAATGTGGGAGAGGTCTTCGTAGAGAGCGTCTGAAGTTGCAGCGCCAACGCGATCAAGCACCAAAATGACGCGAGACGTGAGACGAGACCATAAACAGACGCGGTAAGCATCGGCTAATGAGCCGTAAAACGCAACCTGTCCGCCAAGAGGGCGCACCTTTTTGATGCGTAGACCGTCTAGCTCCTGTGCAAGAAGCTTCTCAAAGCCTTTTGGACACGTTGCAAAGAACTCAAGTTCTTGAGACATCGGGACACCTTTCGCCCGTAGGAATTGAATACATACTGATGCAATATTTTCCCATGTTTTTCTCGCCAAATGGTTGGGAAAAGAAAATACATCAAGAACTCGTGGGTATTCGGCCATGCGTGTTCCCCCTCGGCCGCGCGTGATTGCGAGCAGCGCGTCTGCAGCCCGCACCAACCTCCACTCACCGAAGAGCGGACAGTTCATACATAATGTCCCAAATCATCTGTTATTTTTCGCTTAAAATACGCGTAGTATCTTTTACTAAGAAATACAGAGAGCTGTTTGAGGTTTGGGAGTCATTATGGATGCAAAAGTTATGGAAGCATTTGAGTCCTGGCGTGTAAACGTCACCGAAGAAGATCTGGTAAAAGAGCTCGGAGAGCTTGCAAAACCAGAAGCAGAAGATAAGCTCTACGACGCATTTTATCGCTCACTTGCATTTGGTACCGCTGGTCTTCGTGGCACCATTGGTGTTGGCACCAACCGCATGAATGTCTACGTTGTTGCTCAGGCAACCCAGGGTCTTGCGGATTACCTCAACGCTCACTATCAAAATCCTACCGTGGCTCTTGCAAGGGATTCTCGCCTTAAGGGTGAGGATTTCCAGAAGGTTGCAGCTGGTGTTTTGGCAGCTAATGGCATCCGTGTATACGTCTACCCACGTATTGAGCCTGTTCCAACGCTCTCGTTTGCCGTCCGCTATCTCAAGACTTCCGCAGGTATCGTGCTTACCGCAAGCCACAACCCTGCGCCCTACAACGGCTACAAGGTGTACAACGATAACGGCGGTCAGATTACCGACGAGGCCGCAGCAGAGATCTCCGCAAATATTGCTCGCGTTAATCCGTTTGACGTCAAGCCTATGGATTTTGAAGAGGGCCTGGAGAAGGGCCTGATCATTTGGACTCCAGAAGAGGTTCTGGACAACTTTATCGAGGCTATTAAGTGCGTTTCTATTCCAGGATTTAAGGCTGCCGACGGCTACAAGGTTGTATACACGCCGCTCAATGGTACAGGTATGGAGTGTGTCACGCGCATCCTTAAGGAGATTGGCGTCAATGACGTTGACGTTGTGCCAGAGCAGGCAGAGCCAGACGGCAACTTCCCAACGTGCTCATATCCAAATCCAGAGTTCCGTGAGGCACTTGAGCTGGGTCTTAAGCTTGCTGACAAGGTAAAGCCAAACCTTTTGGTGGCAACTGATCCTGACGCAGACCGTATGGGTACTGCAATCCCTCACAACGGCGATTACGTGCTGCTTTCCGGCAACGAGATGGGCGTCCTGCTTATGGACTGGCTCCTTACCATGGCTGAAGAGCGTGGCGAGAAACCCCAGGATAAGGTAGCTGTTTCTACTATTGTATCCTCTGCTATGCCCGACGTCTTGGCACGTGCTCGTGGCTTTGAGATGCGTCGCGTCCTCACAGGCTTCAAGTACATTGGCAACCAAATTGATCAGCTCAAGGATGCCGGCGAGGAGGACCGTTTCCTCATGGGCTTTGAGGAGTCCTACGGCTATCTTGTTGGCACACATGCTCGCGATAAGGACGCTATTGTTGCAACTATGCTCTGTGTTGAGATGGCTTCTTGGTATGCTGCTCGCAACATGGACCTCTACGAGGCAATGGATGCCCTGTACCAGCGCTATGGTTACTACCTTAATGGTGTTGTCAACGCTGCCTACCCAGGCGCTGAGGGCGCTGCAAAGATGGCTGAGATTATGAGTGGCTTGCGTAAGAATCCACTGGAAATGGTGGGCAATTACAAGGTTGTTGGCGTAACAGACTATGCTGAGTGCGCAGAAATGCCTCGCGTCTCGGGCCTGCAAAAAGAGGCTCCCCAGACACTACCAGCATCCAACGTTATTGAGTACAGGCTTGAGGGAGACAACAAGGTCATCTTCCGCCCATCAGGCACCGAGCCAAAGGTCAAGGCCTATCTTTTTGCCAACGGTAAAACTCGCGAGGAGGCCGAGGCACGCATCGCCGAGCTTAGCGAAGCTGCACAGAAGGTGCTTTTATAGTTCGTCTTTACCTCTAAAGCGTCTTTCTCCACGCAATTTCTTGGCGAGAAATCCGTCCAGCCCAGCATTCACCTTTTGTGGATGCTGGGTTTTTACTCCGCGGTCTTTACTGTCACGGTATATAGGGCGTTTGCGGCGCTGGCAATTGTTTCTGCCGCCCATGGACGTGCGCTTACCTCAGGGGACAGAGGGTCGTGAACGTTTACGGTGCCATTATCGTTCTTGCTGGTCACCAAAATCCAGTGGGCGCCATCAGAGCTCAGTTTGTTATCCTTAACCTCAACAAGCAGGAAGGTTTCAGCATCTAGAAGCGTGGTGATATTGTCGGCAGAAATGTTATAGCTATCAGCGCTAAGACCAAGGTTAGCTAAGTTTTTCTCGAGAAATGATCTGTTCATTCCAGAGTCGGTATCAGAAGCCTTGGCGGTTTCAACAGCACCCGCAATATCTGCTGGAGTCCAGTTGTTCTTTCCGGTAAGTCCCATGTATGCCATAGAGAGGGCAGTGGGACCTGATCCCTTGGTAGCAATTACAGAGCCTGCATATGAGACACCACCCCACCTGGAGTCCCAAGTATAGAGCTGTGGAGCCGTACCTTTGGTAATTGAATCGTCGTAGGTTTTGGCTTTGCCGTCAGAATCGGGATAGTTTGCAACAAAATCAATAGCCTCGGGGTGGGCGAGCGCCAGTTCAATGAGGCTCTTATCGCTGTACTTATCAGCATGTTCTGCAATCCATGCAAGGTTTTTGTTCTGATCAAGCTTGGCAGCAAGAGCTTTAGTCAGCTCTTCTGAAGTTCCTACAGCAACACGAGAATCAACGGAGTTGACTTTTACCTCTGGAGTAGATTCTTTAGCGCAACCGCGCACACAGCTTGACACAATAAAGACCAGTAAAAGTACTGCAATAACCGCCAGTCCAATAACAATGTAGGTTCGTGTACGAGAATTAATGCGATGCAGCAGAGATTGTCTCTTAAAAAGAATAGCCTGCGAACCAAGGGTGTTTCTCTTGCGACGCCTTGTCTGCCTATCAGAAAAAATGCCATCACGAGGAGGACGGCCATTTTGTGGAGGGCGATGACGCTTTGCAGGATCTCCGTAGGAGCCTTGTCTTCTATCAGGTGAATCATTCAGGGGCATGGTGGCCTCCAAGCCGTAAAAATAGTTTCACTCATGATGAATCATACGGCGAGAAGTGCATAAATACTTTTAGAAAACGGTGAATGCAATATTCCGACCGACGAGCGGGTTACTTGCACCGTTTAGCGGTTTGGCATGCGCATAAGGGTTGATTAAGTATATTCTTTTACTCACTATCATTTGTTTTCAAAAGTTAGTGAGCCGCATAAAGAAAGAAGGCGTCGTGAAGCATAGAAATACTCGACAGGATGTGATTCGTGAGCTTGTTCGTAGCGAGTCAATCCGTACGCAGCGCGATCTTGTTGACATGCTTAAAGATCGTGGCTTTGCCTGTACTCAAGCAACCGTTTCTCGTGATACAGCAGAAATGGATTTGCAAAAGCTTCCCGAGGGTGCTTATGTGCTTTCTGAAGATATGCATTTGCAGAAAATGCTCTCTGAGTTTGTAGTTGGGGTTACGGCAGCAGAGAATCTTATTGTGATTCGTTGTCATCCTGGCACTGCATCAGCCGTTGCGTTTGCCCTTGACGACGTTGAGCTTGATTACGTCGTAGGCACCGTCGCTGGTGACGATACCGTTTTGATAATTGTGGATAAAACTGAGCACGCTGCAGACGTAGTACGCATCATTACGCAGCTTGGTAACGTAGATAGCGTTCTATAAAACACAAAGCTTTTGGTGAGAAACCCGTCAAAAGCGTACCTTATTTAAGAAAAAAAGGAGCCTGCTGAGCGCAGACTCCTTTTTGTTGTAGATAGACCAGAGGTTTATGGAGTTCCAGTTCCGGTTCCAGTTCCAGTTTCTGTTCCAGTTCCGGTGCCCGTTCCTGTTCCCGTGCCCGTACCAGTACCAGGTGTGGCTGGAGTAGTAGGAGTGGTAGGAGTAGTGGTGGAATTTTCCTCTTCCTCCTCGTCGGTAGTCTCCTCTTCCTCTTCGTCGTCATCTTTCTCATCTTGCTTGGCATTAGCGGAGCCACCAACAAACTTCCAGTAGCTATCAGGTTTATAGGAAATCTTTTCAGTGGTCTTAGGGAATTCAGCACGCGCAACACCAGAAAGTGCTGCGTTCATGTAGTACGCCCAAACATATTGAGCAGTAACAAAGGTAGAGGACTCTCCGCCGCCAATAATAACGGGGTCACGACTATCTGGATATCCGCACCAAGTAACTGTTGCAAGCTGTGGGGTATAGGCGCAGAACCAAAGGTCCTCAGAGTTATCGGAAGTACCCGTTTTACCAGCAACTGGTTGGTTGAAGGTCTTCAGGTTGTTAGCATAGCGACCAGTACCGGAGGTAAGGACGCCGCTCAGAACATCGGTAGCAGCTGCAGCAACAGCTGGACTAATTGCCTGAACTGGGTTGTCCTTGTGCTCGTAGATAACGTTTCCGTTACGGTCTTCAATGCGCGTAATAGCTACAGCATCACGGCGAACGCCGCCTGCAGCAAGGGTTGCAAATGCTGTGCACTGCTCAATAGGGGTTACGCCCTGAGAACCAAGAGTGGTAGACAGGTATGGCTGTAGCTGGGTGCGAATGCCCATAGCGTAGCAAGTCTGAAGGATTTTATCGATACCAATAGCTTCAGCAACCTGTGCATAGACAGTGTTGGAAGAGTAGACCGTACCTTGACGCAGCGTAATTGCGCCATAGCTGTAGTTACCTGCGTTTTTGACCAACCATGTTGGTGTAATTTGCATAGGAGAGTTGCCGTTAAGAACAATTTCTGGATTCATGCCCTCAGAAAGAGCTGCTACCAGCGTATACATCTTAAAGCTGGAGCCCATCTGACGGTTACTACTGGTTGCGATGTTGTACTGACTCTTTGAGTAATCCTGTCCACCAACCATTGCTTTAATGTAGCCAGTTTGAGGATCAATAGAAACCAAAGCGGCACCCAGGCGAGGGTTGCCAAGCTCAGCAACACGTCTTCTAGCTGCCTCATCAGCATCTTTCTGGAGGTCAGGATCAAGTGTGGTATAAACGCGCAATCCACCCTGAAGAATAGTATCGCTATCAAAGTCTTCCTGAAGCAGGCTACGAATGTAGTCAGTCCAGTAAGGGAACTGGCCAATGTTATCAGTCAAAGTACCAGGATTAAGTACCAAGTCTTCTGCAACAGCCTCATCGTATTGCTCTTGCGTAATATCGCCTGCGCGAAGCATACGCTCAAGAACAGTGTTGCGTCTTTCTCTTGCAGCCTCTGGGTTAACGGTTGGGTCATAGGCAGAAGGTGCATTTGGAAGACCAGCAAGTGTTGCGGCTTCAGCAAGGGTTAGGTCACTTGCATGCTTGTTGAAGTAAATAATACTTGCAGCTTCAATACCGTAGGCACCATTACCGTAGTAGATGGTGTTGAGATACATATTAAGAATCTGGTCTTTAGTAAACTTCTTCTCCATCTGAATAGAGATGTAAGCCTCACGGACCTTACGCTTCAAAGAACGCTCAAACTGCTCGTTAGAAAGAACGGTGTTACGAACAAGCTGCTGCGTAATAGTGGAAGCACCCTCGCCGCCACCAAACAGAGAGCCAACAGATGCACGGACAATACCCCAGGGGTCAATACCACTGTGGGAATAAAAACGCTTGTCCTCAGTATCAACAGTGCCCTGAATAACATAAGGAGAAATCTGATCCAAGGTAACAGAACGGCGCTGCTGCAAATAGAAGTCAGCAATGTCGTTGCCTTTGGAGTCATAAACGCGGGTAGGTTCTGCTACCAAGTAGGCATCAGCAGAGTTGTAATCAGGCAGGTCCTCGAGCCATGAAGAAACAGCTGCACCCAAAGAAAGAGCAAGTGCAAGCGCGAGAAGAGCCATAAAGCCAAAGAATCCAGCAATGCCAAAACCTACGGCATGTGTATTTGCGTGTTTACGTGCACGACGGGTTCTAATACCCATTGAGCCTCCTTGTCATAGCTCTCACTATTATAGTCTGATATTTATGTTTCAGTGAATAAAGAGTTACAACTCTGTTGTATTCTGATAGATAACATTTTTGATTGATATTATTTGTAGCAGTAACTATATGGTTTAACAGGCTTGCGTTGAGAGGATATAGAGTGCTTTCAGTAGAAGAACAGCTCCGTGTTATTACTTCAGGAACTATGCAAATTGTCCCTTTGGACGGTCTAAAAGAGAAACTCAAGAAAGGCACTCCTCTTAATATCAAGCTTGGCGTAGATCCAACAAGCCCTGATTTGCATCTGGGTCACGCAGTTCCTCTGCGCAAGATGCGTCAGTTCCAGGACCTTGGTCATAACGTTACGTTAATCATTGGTAGCGGTACTGCACTGATTGGCGATCCTTCTGGTCGAGATTCTACTCGTCCTCCACTCACTGCAGAACAGGTAGATGCTAACGCAGAGACCTATGTTAACCAGGCAATGAAGATTCTTGATCCAGAAAGAACCACCGTTGTTCATAACGGTGACTGGATTAAGCCTATGAATCTTGAGACCATGCTTGGTCTTATGAGCAAGTTCACTATTGCTCGTATTCTTGAGCGAGAAGACTTCTCTAAGCGTTATCACAACCAACAGCCAATTGCTCTTCATGAGTTCATTTATCCTGTTCTTCAGGCATATGATTCTGTTGTTATCAGGGCAGACGTAGAGATGGGCGGAAACGACCAGATCTTCAACTTGCTTGCCGGACGTGATCTTATGCGTGATATGGACATGGAGCCTCAGATTGCGCTTACCATGCCTCTTCTTGTAGGTACTGATGGTACTAAGAAGATGAGTAAGTCTTACGGCAACTACATTGGACTGACCGATGAACCAAACGATATGTTTGGCAAGGTTATGTCCATTACTGATGAGATTATTCCAATGTATTACCGTCTTTGCTCCACGCTCTCTATTGATGAACTTGATGCCATTGATAAGAGCTTTGAGGATGGTACTGCTGATCCTTACCAGCTCAAGCGTGCACTTGGCAGAAATATTGTTGATCTCTATCACGGTGAGGGAGAAGGCCTTAAGTCTCAGGCAGCTTTTGATGCCCAGTTCAAGAACAATGAGGTTCCTGACGATGTCAAAGAGTTTGCAATTTCCCTTGGAGCAGATGAAGACGGTCTTATTTACCTGCCAAAGATTTTGGTTGAGGTAGAAATTGCTTCAAGTAATGGTGAGGCTCGTCGCCTGATTGATGGTGGTGGCATTAAGATTAATCAGCAACCTCTTCCAGCAAAGACCTATAAGGTTGAGCCATCAGTTCTTGAAAAGGCTCTTCTCCAGGCAGGCAAGAAGCGCTGGGCTCAGCTCATCTAGTCGGTAATGGCCACCAAATAAGGAAACTCACACATGTGGAGACAGTTTGCTCTAGCCGTAGCAGTTGTACTGGGTCTTTGTTATGTACCAGGATATCTTTTTTCTCGTGCTCTTGGCACTAAACGAATTACATCCCTTGTGGTAGCTCCGCTTATCTCGGTCTGCCTCATTGGTTTTTCTGGAATTGCAATATATCCTCTGGGCCTAAGAGGTGTAACGCCGCTTTTGGGAGGCGTTGGTCTTTTTATCCTGATTGCTGCTGGACTTTCGTATCTTATTCGGAAGGTCAGGCCTACCCAGCAAAATCAATCTGATGCAAATCCTGGCGAGAAGGACTCTCTAAACGGAGTCTTTCTCTTAATAACCGCCGTTATTTCTACTGCGATTTTCTTTGTTATTTTCCACAAGGCAATTAGAAATCCTTCATGGTTCTTGCAGTCCGCTGATAACTACGCGCACCTTGCGTACATTACAAGAAGTGTTCAGTCGGGCATTTATTCCATGCTGCATGCTGCCTTTTATACAGGAGCAAGACCTGAGCTTCAGACCCCCTTCCTTGACGAAGGCTTTTATCCAAATGCTCTTCACTCTTTAGCTGCAATCGCTACGGTCATAACGGGTCTTAATGAAGTACTTACAGAAAATGTTGTTTGGTTTGTGTTTGTGGCAGTGATATATCCAGTAGGTGTCTGCGCTCTGCTTCAAACAATAGGAAAGAAAAACCTAGTATCTAGTGTTCTGACTCCATTTGTAGTATTTGCACAATTGGCATTTCCTATTCGTATGGTCACCGTTCATGCGGTATTTCCAAACGTAATGGGATTCTGCGCTGTTCCCATTGCTGTTGTTCTCTTCATTTTGACGTTCAATGGTGCTGTAGCAGATGAAAATAATTCTGCTTCTGTGCAGGTAAAGCCCTCCTCGTTTGTAAATCCAAAGTTGCTGTTTTTGTGCATGATGGGCATTCTCACCCTTGCTATGATGCACCCAAGTGCAGATTTCTTCTGGGCAATCTGCGTTTTGCCTTATGTACTCTGTAGTTTCTTGCCACGAATTGCTAACTTCCTTTCAGACAAATTCACTCTGACACAAGCACAAGGTATTGCACTTTTAGCTGTTTTGGAAGTTGTGGTAGCAGGTTTCGCGGTTGGTATTTGGGTTTTCCTGCTTAATACCAGTTTCTTGGCTCCAACGGTCAATTTTGTGTGGGAGATTTACGTCAGGCCACTTGCAGCAGCTCAAAGCGTATTGAACTTTGGCTTGCTCATGAACATGCCACAGATTCTTTTTGCCGTTGCGTTCTGGATTGGATTTATCAGCTGTATTTTAAACAAGAATCGCCGATGGCTCATTCTGGTATTTCTTATGACAGCCGTCATTTATGTGGCAAGTCTATCTGAGGTGCTTCCTATCAAGAGGTTCTTCTCGGGATTTTGGTATACCGATCCAGAAAGAACCGCCGCGATGGTAACGCTTGCTGCGGTGCCCGTTGCGATTATTGGTATGGAAACCACTATTACACTTGTCTTTGATTTGATTAAATACATTATTAAGACAGCTAAAGAAAAGGTAAACAAAGGCAAGAAAACAAGCTCAGAAAATAGTGCCTGTGGTATTTCTGCAAACGGAGATCAAGCAACCTGCAAGCCCTGCATGTTTATTAAGAACTTTGGTATTCTTGCGTGTATTGTTGCTGTGTTGTGGGGCTGTGCGCTTATGAGTCCTTGGGATTTGGCAAGCCTGCCTAGGCGAGAGCGTAGTGAGCTTCGTTGGGGCATCATTTGGCTTAATGAGGTTTTTGAGCCTCGTGAGTGGACAACTTATAAGACAAGTGAGGACGAGTTCGTAAGAAGAGCTTTGCAGATTGTTGGCGATGATTTGGTGGTCAATAATCCATACGATGGTTCATTGGTTCTCAACTCACTTTATGGTATGAATATTTTCTACCGAGAGAAAGTAGAAGAAGAAGAATTGCCACAAAGTGTGATTATTCGTACAAAGCTTAATGAGGTAGCTACTAATCCAGAGGTTCAGCAGGCGGTCCGAGAAACTGGAGCAAGATATGTTCTGTTGCTCGACTTAGAAAATCCAGCCCTGCTAGGAAATCAAAGCCATTTCTTCTCAGGCCTGCAGATTACCGATAAAGATCCTGGATTTGAGATTGTTCTTCAAGAAGGACCTTATAGACTATATAGAATTACGGCCGTTGAGTAGGACTTTGGTAAGCTTACGTATGAGCGCTATTCTAAGTACCATTGCGCGAGAAACCCGATTGATGAGGAGTAGATTGTGAAAGGCATCATTCTTGCAGGAGGTAGCGGTACGAGGCTTTATCCGCTGACAACCGTTACGTCTAAACAACTCCTGCCTGTCTATGACAAGCCAATGATTTACTATCCTCTGTCTACGCTTATGCTGGCGGGGATCAGAGACATTCTTGTTATCTCTACTCCTCGTGACCTTCCAAATTTTGAAAAGCTTTTGGGTGACGGATCTGATTTTGGTATCTCTATCAGCTATGCTGAACAGCCTTCTCCCGATGGACTTGCTCAGGCATTTGTTATTGGTAAAGAGTTTATTGGTGATGATGCAGCAGCTTTGATTCTTGGAGACAACATCTTCTTTGGAAACGGTCTTTCGGGACTTGTAAGAAAAGCTGCTCAGCAGGCTCAGACTGCTGGTCGCGCTACCGTTTTTGGTTACCACGTTGATGATCCAGAGCGTTTTGGTGTTGTTGAGTTTGATAAGAACTACAACGCTATTTCAATTGAAGAAAAGCCAGCTCACCCAAAGTCTAACTATGCAGTAACTGGACTCTATTTCTATGATCAGCGTGTTACTGAGCTGGTAAAGCAGGTTAAGCCAAGCGCGCGTGGCGAGTATGAGATTACTGACCTTAATCGACTCTATCTTAATGATGGCACGCTTGACGTTGTCACTCTTGGTCGCGGCTTTGCATGGCTGGATACAGGAACTATGGAGTCTCTGTTTGAGGCATCTACGTTTGTTCGCACCGTTGAGACTGCACAGGGGCTTCCCGTAAGCGTTCCAGAAGAAATTGCTTTTGAGAACGGTTGGATTGATAGCTCAAAACTCATCGAGTGTGCTGAGCGTTATGGCAAGTCTGCTTATGGCGAGCACCTTAAGAGTGTTGCAGAAGGACGTATTCTTCCTTCTGAAAAAGGGGAGTGAGATGCGAATTCTTATTACTGGTTCTCACGGTCAGTTAGGCAATGAACTCAAACGCCTTTTTGAGACCGGCGTCTCTGAGATTGGTCCTATTCCAGAGTCGTTTATTGAGCCAGATGTTGATTATACCGACGCAGGCGAGCTTGATATTACCAGCTCGGAAGCAGTGAATGCATGGTTCAAACAGCATGAGCGCTATGACGTTGTTATTAACTGTGCTGCCGCAACAAATGTAGATGGTTGCGAGAGTAATTTTGAGATGGCTTTTGCGGTAAATGCGCTTGGCCCCATGAATCTTGCACGAGCTTGCAGTGCTACACAAACAAAGCTTGTTCAGGTATCTACTGATTACGTCTTTAGTGGTAAAGAAAGTTCTTCTCGTACAGAGCAAGATGCGCCTTATCCTGTTTCTGCGTATGGTCGTTCAAAATTAGCGGGAGAAGGACTTGCGCTCGCAGCAAATCCTCAAACATTTGTGGTGAGAACTGCATGGCTTTATGGCTATGTTGGCAAAAACTTTGTGGCAACCATGCGGGCTCTTGGCGCAAAGTATTCAGAGATTAGCGTTGTTGATGACCAAGTAGGTAATCCTACCAGCGCAAATGATCTGGCACACACAATCTTGTGTATTGCGTCTACTGAGAACTATGGCATCTACCACGCAACCAACGAAGGAACATGTTCGTGGGCTGATTTTGCTGAGGCTATTATGGCTGGTAGCAACCTTGACTGTAAAGTTACCAGAGTAACTTCTGCTCAGTGGAAAGAGATGCACCCAGAAAGTGCTTCTCGTCCTGCGTATTCATCTTTGGTAAACGGACATCTTGAGAGTACCATTGGAAATTGTATGAGGCCTTGGCAGGAGGCTCTTGCAACATATCTTTCGAAGGTAGAAAGAGGTTAGTGTGAAAACCTATTTAGTTACTGGTGGAGCTGGATTTATTGGATCTAACTTTATCCACTACATGCTTAGAAGAAATCAGGACATTCATATTTTGAATGTAGATGCTCTGACGTATGCAGGCAACCTTGAGAACCTCTCGGAATATGATCAAGATCCTCGCTATACCTTTGCTCACGTAGACATTAGGGATAAAGAGGCTCTTACGCAGTTGTTTGAGACCTATCATCCTGATTACGTTGTTAACTTTGCAGCAGAGAGTCACGTAGATCGCTCTATTGAAGATCCGGGTGCCTTTGCTGACACTAACGTTATGGGTACTGTTTCGCTTCTGAGTGTTGCAGAGTCTTTCTGGAATGAAGGTCAGGGCTCCTACGGAGACCATAAATACCTGCAGGTTTCTACCGATGAAGTTTACGGTTCACTGCCACTTGATGATCCAGAGGCATTCTTCCGCGAGACTACACCTTTAAGCCCTCACAGCCCTTACTCTGCATCTAAGGCTTCTGCGGATATGTTTGTGAAAGCTTGGCATGATACCTATGGCTTCCCAGCGGTAATCACCCGTTGCTCTAACAATTACGGTCCTTATCAGTTCCCTGAGAAGCTCATTCCTTTGATGATCGAGAATTGCTTGGAGCACAAGGCTCTTCCTGTCTATGGCGATGGACTTAACGTTCGTGACTGGTTGTACGTTGACGATCACTGCAAGGCAATTGCTATGGTTCTTGAAGGCGGACGTCTTGGTGAGGTCTATAACGTTGGCGGTCACAATGAGCGCAACAACCTCTACATTGTTAAGCGCATCATCAGCGAAGTTGCAAGAATCACCGGTGACGCTCAGATTACTGAGGATCTGATTTCTTATGTAACTGATCGTAAGGGTCATGACCGCCGTTACGGTATTGCGCCTGATAAGATTAAAGATGAGCTTGGCTGGTATCCAGAAACTCCATTTGAAGAGGGAATTGTTACCACTATCAACTGGTATTTAGAGAACCGTAAGTGGGTTAAGAATGTAGTTTCCGGTGATTACCAGGATTACTACAAGAAGATGTATGAAGGTCGATAATGCGCACATACGATACAGAAACGCTTAAACATCTCCAGCAAGTTGAACGCATGATCTTTAAAGATTTTGTTGATACCTGCGAGTCCCATAATATCCGCTATTTTGGCATTGCTGGCACTGGTATCGGCGCCTTGCGTCATAAGGGTTTTATTCCTTGGGATGACGATATTGATGTTGCGCTTCCTGCAGAAGACTTCCATAAACTCCTAGCTATCTACGATGAAGAATGGGCTGATAAATACAGCATCATCAACTCAGAACGCAACATCAACTACCCGTTCCCTACAACACGCATTATGCTCAAGGGTACTCAGTTTTGCGAGGAGGCGCTTGCATCGCTTCCGCTTGACCTTGGAATCTTTTTGGATGTCTATTGTTTTGACAATGTATCAGACAATCAAAAAGAGTATGAGAAACAGGCTCGTGATACCTGGTTCTGGTCACACATGCGAATTTTGGTAGATGTTCCACATCCTGTTATCCTGGCCGATGGTATTAAGGGAAAGCTTCTACGTGTTGGAGTTACTATAGGCAGGGGAGTGTGCAAGCTGCTTCACGTGTCTACTCAAAAGATGTACGAGCGTGAGCAAGAAGCTCGTAATCGCTATGCTCACATTAAAACTAAGCGTATTGGCTATCTTAACGATACCGATCCATGGACGCAGACGTATTACGTTGATGACATTTTCCCTGTTAAGAAGCTTGAATACGAAGGAATGATGGTTGCGTTCCCTAACAAGATTGAGGAGTTCCTTGAGCTTGTGTATGGAGACTATATGCAACTACCTCCAGTCGAGAAACGCAAAAATCATTATCCCGCTCGTCTTGATTTTGGTCCTTACTAATTCAAAATCTGTTTTGATTTATAGCATTATTACTTTAAACGGCACATATCGTGCCGTTTTTTATGAGCTTCGATAGATAAGTAACGAAAAAGCTCATACGTACTACTATGTTCAAAATAATATATATATTGTCATAATTTGAACATAGTAGTACCATTTCAAGAGTGTTTTAGATTGAAATTATATTTTTCGCTGTTAGTTGGTCTTCACTTGGAGGAACCGTGGCACTGACAAAAAACGTGTTTTCCGTATTAAAAACTATTGCTCTTTCTGATGAAAAGCTCAATCAGAGGCGGATTGCAGAGAATACTGAGTTGTCCTTGGGGTCAGTTAATTCAGCAGTTAAAACGCTTGAGGATCAAGGTCTTATTGAAGATACGCTCATTACGCCCAAGGGTCTTGAAGCTCTGAAGCCTTATGAAGTTAAGAATGCCATTATTATGGCTGCTGGTCTCTCTTCTCGCTTTGCACCTATCTCTTATGAGAAGCCAAAGGGTGTCTTGAAGGTTCGCGGAGAAGTTTTGATTGAACGCCAGATTCATCAGCTGCTTGAGGCTGGAATTACTGATATCACTGTTGTTGTTGGATACAAGAAGGAGTACTTCTTCTATCTGGAGGAGAAGTATGGCGTCAAGATTGTTGTGAACCCAGACTACGCAACCAGAAATAATAATTCAACGCTTTGGTATGTAAAAGACCAGCTTGATAATACCTACATCTGTTCGTCTGATGATTACTTTACTCAGAATCCTTTTGAGCATTATGTATATGAGGCTTATTACTCAGCAACGTATGTTGCAGGAGAAACTGATGAGTGGTGTCTTAAAGAGGGCCGCGGTGGGCGTATTACTGGTGTGGAAATTGGCGGTTTAAATTCTTGGATTATGCTGGGTCATGTCTACTTTGACAGACAATTTTCAAGGAAGTTTGTAGACATCCTTGAAGCAGTCTACGACAAGCCAGAAACTGTCGATATGCTTTGGGAAGAGATTTACGTCCGACATATCAAAGAGCTTTCTATGACCATTAGAAAGTATCCTGACGGTGTCATTTATGAGTTTGATTCCCTTGATGAGCTTCGTCAGTTTGATCCTGCATTTATTGAGAACATTGATTCAGAGATTTTTGACAATATTGTCTCGGTTCTTCATTGTCAGAAAAAGGATATTCATGGTTTCTATCCGCTAAAACAAGGACTTACTAACTTATCTGCTCATTTTGTTGTGGGATATGGTGATGATGCCCAGGAATATGTCTATAGGCATCCAGGTGTTGGTACCGAGAAACTTGTTGACCGTGCAGCAGAAGAAGCAGGCCTTCGTCTTGCTCGTGAGCTGGGTCTAGATAGTACCTTTATTTATGAGGATCAAAAAGAGGGCTGGAAGATTTCTAAGTTTGTAAGAAACGCTCAGAATCTTGATCCTCACAATCCTGAACAGCTTAAGCGTGCAATGGAAATGGGTTACAAGCTGCATCATAGTGGCGCCTTACTTGATCGTACCTTTGATTTTGTTAACGAGGGTCTTAATTACGAGAAGCTTCTGCTTGAAGAGGGTCCTATTGAGATTCCTGGCTACTATGAGCTTCGCGAGAAAGTCTTGCGCTTGAAGAAGTATACAGATACCGATGAGTGTCCAGTTGTTATTTCTCATAATGATTTCTTTTATCTGAATTTCTTGATTGATGAAGCTGGCAACTACAGTCTTATTGACTGGGAGTATGCAGGTATGTCAGATGAAGCAAATGACTTTGGTACCTTTACGGTTTGTTGCGAGCTTACTGATGATGAGGCAAACGCCGCTATTGATTATTACTTTGGAAAAACAGCAACTTTTGAGCAACGTAGACACTTCTGGAGTTATGTAGTCTTTGCAGGTTGGTGCTGGTATTTATGGTCGCTCGTTAAAGAAGCAGAGGGCGAGAACGTAGGTGAGTGGTTCTTTATTTACTATCACTATGCTGCAAATAATATTGACCGTGTACTTTCTTGGTACGAAGAGACCCAGAACTAAGAGTAAAAGGGGAAACAATGCAATATGGTTTTTTAAGTGGCATTCTTTGGGCACTTGATACCGTTATTCTTGGTGTTGCTCTTGGTATGAGTCCATATGTTGATTCCGCACAGGCATCGTTTGCTAGTGCGTTTATGCATGACTTTTTTGCTGCTGCTATTCTTCTAGTCATGATGGCACGTAAGGGCAGGCTCAAAGATACCCTTGAAGCTGCAAAGACTAAAAGCGGACGTGTTGTTATGCTTGGTGCTCTTTTAGGCGGACCAATTGGCATGAGTGGTTACCTTGCTGCAATTAATGCCATTGGGCCAGGCTATACCGCAGCTATTTCAGCTTTTTATCCAGCAGTTGGTTCACTTCTAGCATGGCTTCTGCTTAAAGAAAAAATGAGTTTGAAGCAAGTTATTGCTCTTATTGTGGCTCTAGTAGGTGTTATGGTCATTGGCATATCTACTGCCGCAGGCGAAGGTAACGGAAACGTTTTTGTTGGTATTGTGGGTGTTATAGCTTGCGTTTTTGGCTGGGGTTCCGAGGCAGTTATTTTAGCTTGGGGTATGCAAGACGATGCTGTTGATAATGAGACTGCGCTTCAGATTAGGGAAACTACCTCAGCGTTTGCTTATGGTCTTATTATCCTACCTTTAGCAGGTTCCGTTGAATTTACAAGTCAGGTTGCAGTAACTCCTGCTAATGCTGTGGTATTTATTGCTGCTCTTGCTGGAACCGCTTCATATCTCTTCTATTACAAAGCAATTGATTCTATTGGCGCTTCTCGAGGTATGGCCTTAAATATTTCTTATTCTGCGTGGTCAGTTATTTTTGCTGCTCTTGCAGGTATTATTCTGCCAGCAATTATGCCAGAAGCAATTCCTTCTCCACTGACGGTAATTTGCTGCATTGTTATTATTGTGGGAACAGTTCTTTCGGCTACTCCAGACTGGAACGAGCTGTTAAAGAGAGATTAATTTGTTGCTGTAACTCTAGGTGTCTTAAACAAAATAAGAGAGCCATTCCGCTGGAGAATGGCTCTCTTTTGTATTTCTCTGAGTTTGTGAGAGTTACTTTTTGGAAACTAGTCTCCAGTTATTTCCCGTTAAACTCCAGGTGGTGAAGTCGGTTGCATCGCCATTAATGACAAATTCTCGAAGCTCTGCATCACGGTTATTCTCGGTAATAGTTTCAATATAGTAGCGAGGTCTATCTTCTCCCTCATAAGACTCATCAAGAGGAGTAGTGTACCTGGAGAGCATCTGAGAGTCTGCGCCCATGTCCTTGAGTGTTTGAGCCAAGATGTCGTAGTGCCAAACAGGAGCATCTGAGACCTGCATAGGTTGAGCCGCTTCTTCTGCGCTTTGACCAGCAGGTTTATAGAAAATTGCTGGAGCAGAAGTCTCTGTAATATCGTTTGGAGTTAGATACCAGCGACCATGGTCAGCGGTTACAACAATAGAGGTGTTTTCGTAAAGACCAAGGCGCTTAAGCTCTGCAATATAAGCGTCTACAATCTTCCAGGCACCACGTGTCTGTTCGATCTCGTTCTCTTCGCTAGCATCTTTGGGGCGCTCAAGATTTCTGTTAAGAATGAAAGGACCATGGGAACCCATAAGATGGATGAAGCGGAAACTTCCTGTATCGTTTTCATCATGAACAGACAGACCATAGTACTGGATTTCTTGATAATACTTAAGATCATCTTCGTTATAACGCTGAGAAGACATGTCTACCTCGTCATACGTAAATTTCCTCATCATACGCATGTTAAGGTCTTCGGTGTAATACCAGAAACGGGGCTTTAGCACCCAAGGCATATCTCTACAGAATGCTGTCTTGTAAAGAATACGAAGCGCTCCAAGCACATTGAGCTGATTCTCTGAACCACGATCACGAAGCTCGTGATAGTTGATGGTTCGGTTGTGCATATAGTCGGTATAAATTGAATTAAAGTTATCGGTATACAAGCCAACGGAATAATCTAGTTTATTGATGTCATCTAAATAATGGCTGTTGTCTGCCCAACCATCAACAAAGTCACCAAATGGCTGACCAGGTTGTAGGCGATTTTCAAATACAAGAGACGGGATTCCATAACGCGTAGGAATCATGGAGCCGACGGAATTTCTGTACCACGTAAAGTCAGTAAGAGGTGCAAATGTCTCTGGATACTCATCGTAAAGCTTCTGGACAAAGGCCGTATCAGTGGTATCTAGAACAAACACCACAACGTTCTTCTTGGAGGAAACGTTGTAGAGGCCCTCGCGCGTTGCGATAACCTGCTGGTGCTCGGCGTGAGCATCCATCGACGCTGCGATTGCAGGTCCCCAAAGACTTGCAACACCAACTGCCTGGACAATGATAAGAGCTGCTGCGATTACTAGAAGGCTTGTTCTAAGCTGGCGTGCTCTAAGAAGCGAGAAGACCACTGCAGCTGCAATGATTGCCAGCCAGATGATGCCAGAGACAATCATTTGGGTTGTGAAGTCTGACCAGATAACTGCATGTCCATCAGCAAGCGGCATACCACCATTCAAAAACACTGCCTGAATGTATGACGCCACGCCAATGGCACCCACAAACGCAACAGCAACGTTAAACACGCGCTTGCGCAGCAGGGAGAGGACTGCGGTAGAAAGAAGCGTTAGCAAAAGGCCAGATAAAAATACAGGACCTGCTACGTCATTAAGACTAAACGATAAATCTTTTGCGTTGCTGGCCACCAGCTCAAGTGGAGCTACGACCAAGATAGTAAAGACCGTGAAGAATGAAACAAGAAATGCAACACCAACGCGACCCTTAGGTTTGAGGGTGCCTTCTTTTTGTTCTTTGAGACGAACGGACTCTGCTGCAAGGATTTCTTTCATCTGAGTATTTGCAGCTTCTGCACCTTTGGTGTCAACCTTGTGAACTTTGCCTTCGACAATCTTGTTTGCGTTCTCATCAATCTTAAGCAGGCGGAACAAAACCTTACGAGAGCGCCTGAACGCAACGCCAAGGACCGCAGAAAGTGCAACTACAACTGCTGCCAGTCCTGGATGGTGTAGGTCATAACCGATGGATCAACGTAGGCCTGAGCGATTGCTGGTAGAAGTGCCCACCAGACTAGAGTCAACACAAGCGTGTAGAGCAAGCCATGGATGATGAACAGAATTTTATTGGCTGACGATGTGGTCATAGTCAACGAAACCCCTTGTTTAAGTGGAATAGATTTAACAGAGTCTATTTTATCTTTTTATCAAAAAAGAAGCTCGTAACAAGATGTAGTTACGAGCTTCTGATTTAGATTTAAGGCTAACTAATCTGCAAAGTATTTGTTCCTAGATAGTAATCGCCCATTACCTTACAAAGCGTGCGTGAAATATCTCGGGAAATATAAGAATTTGAAGCACCATTTGCAATAGCCTGAGCAAATGTAATGAGCTCAAACCTAAAGCCCTCACCATCAAGTTGATAGAAGTAGCGCTTATTTTCCGCAGGATTTTCGTAGCGGATTTCAAAGTAGTCTGTTTTCCACCAAGGTGCCGGAACATAGACATAAGCGTCAGTGCCAGAGACAACTAATTCACCTTCAGATTTAACACCGGTTGCTACTTTCATAGAAGCTACCGCACTTGGATAGACAAAATCTATCTTGGTAAATTCACCTTCGTGGACAAAGCCCTTCTCGCCACGAGTAATGATTTGTGAAGAAGTGTAGTCGGTGCCAAGAATTTGGAAGATAGGGAGAAGAGCAATAGGTCCCCATTCACCCATACCACCCCAGTTGGCACCCGTAATTGAATCATCAGTTTTGTTATAACGAAGTGAGGTGCAGGTGGCATCAACTGAGACAACCTTGCCGATTTTTCCACCTTTGACCAAAAGAACAAGTCGATGGAAGGCTGTTGAATATGCTGTTTTAATGGCGTCTTGAAGCACCAGACCACGTTCTTGTGCATAAGCTACTAGAGAATCGCCAGCTTCTGGTGTTAGAGCAAAGGGGGATTCACACAGGACATGCTTTCCCGCCTCAAGCGCCTGCCTGATTTGTTTCTGGTGAAGAGATGGATCAGATGCAATGACAACAGCATCAACTTTTTGTAGGAGCTCGGAGATGTCAGAGGTAACAATAGGAAGCTCAGCTAGCTCAGGAGTAAGCATGGTAGTGTCGGGCGTAGCAATGCCCTCAATCTCCATACCGTTTACAAAACGAGCTTGCCTTCTGTATTTATCAAGCCAAGAAGCGTCACCAATGAGGCCAACAGAAAGTTTGCGCTCTTCACTGCGAAGCTCCGTGCTTGAAATGCCTTTTGTTCGGTCAAGATATACTACTTTGCAGTAATCAGAAAGGTAGTCAAATTTGCCTTTCCAGTCTGAACCAATGGCAAAAATATCTGCACCATAACGGCGGATATCGTCAATTTTTTGACCTTCGTATTCCTCAACGATAATCTCGTCAGCAAGGCCGGTTTCTCTGACGTTTTCAATTCGTTCAGAGAGGCTTTGCTTTACGTTGATTTTACCGCGAGCCATATCGTAGGCTTCAGCGGTAACGCCTACGATAAGATAGTCGCCCAGGTCTTTGGCGCGCTTGAGTAGGTTAGTGTGACCATAGTGAAGCAGGTCAAAGGTGCCATAGGTGATTACCTTGGTCATGGTTACTCCCTAGTGGTTAAAAGACCTCTACGCTGAACGTCATGAATTGCTGCAACAAGAACGGCATTGTCACTTACATCGTGTGCGCCAATGTGTCCAACGCGGAAAGAAGCATCTGCATTCTCGCCACCATTTGGACAAATCCACATGCCGTATTCATCTTTAAGCACTTGGAAAAGCGTTTTTGCAGAGTAGTTACCTGTTGAAAGGAAAGTAACTGCATTTGAAGGAGAAACAAGGCGCATCTCAAACGGAAGACTCTGAGCGCGCTCACGGAAATCTTTTGCGAGTGCTGCAATACGTGCGTTTTCAGCATCAACGCCGCCTACTTTAACAATGTTGCTGAGGCGTTTATGGATCTGAAGAAGCGTTTGTACTGCTGGAGTGAAAGGCGTTTGGCCGCGCTCTCCATTTTGGAGAAGCAAATTAAGGTCAAGATACATGCATGGTGCTTTAATTCCAGCAATCTTTTTAACTGCCTTTTGAGAAAGCACAATTGGAGAAATGCCTGGAGGGCAGGCAAGTGCCTTTTGAGAGCCAGTAATCATGACGTCTACACCTAAAGAAGCCATGTCAAATGGATCTGCTAAGAAAGAACTGACGCAGTCTGCAATCCAGAACAGATTATTTTCTTTGCAGAATGCAGAGATGAGCTCCGCATCATACAAAATACCCTGGGAAGTCTCACCTAGATTGACGAGAAACGCGGTGTAGCCCTGATTCTGATAACGCTCTAAATCGGCTGCAGTTAAAGGCGAGCCATAGTTGAGCTTAATTACGGTATGTGGAATGTTATGCAGCTCAAGAAGCTGAACAAAACGATGACCAAAGCTACCGCCGTCAACTACAAGAGCTTTATCTTCTGCTGAGAGGGTGCCTGCAACAACGGTTTCCATTCCTGCAGTACCAGATCCAGTTACAAAAACAGCTCGAGAACCCTCTGGTGCTTTTGCCAGCTCACAAAGCATCTGCTCGTTCTCAAGCATGGTGGTTGAGAACTCTGGAGTTCTAAAGTAGGGGACATCAAGCGCGCCAAGAGCACGAACATCGTTTTCTGATTGAACAGGACCAACAGCAAAGTTCAGCATATTTCTCCAATGATTGCTACATTGTTTTATATAAGTATACAACCTGCACTTATATGGTTTCTAGTTGTCACGTTTCTACGCTGTAATGACAAACTAGCCGTTACTTTTTTGTCCGCTCTTATAGACCATGTTAATAAGCTTGGCCACAGGAGCTGGCCAAAACTTCTTGAGCATCTCTAAATCTTCCTGTTCACGACGGTTATCGTGAATAAGGTGGCTGGTTTCAGAATCTTCGTGGATGCGGTGAAGCATGAGCACACGGGTGTCGTACAAGAAATCACCCTCACGTTTACTAATTGCTTCCCATGCTTCCCAGTCTAGGTTAGAGCCAAATCCAGCTTTGAAAACAGGGACGTCAAGATTGGGAAGGACCAATGTGGTGCTTGGGCAGCAAATGGCGCAACCCAGCTCAAGTGCGCGACGTTTGGCCCATGCTTTACCTGCGTTTTCTGGCTTTGAAAGCGAGTACAAGAGACGACGCTTTACCTTAAGTAGTCGATTTTCAAGAACTTCTTCACCATCGCGCAGCTCACCATAATTGGTGAAGTAAATCAGTGGACGAAAAGAGCTGTTCACGCGTTCAAGCATATGCTCTGCATAGGAAGGCTTATACAGGTCATCCTGGTGAGCAATGGTTACCAAAGGAGTTGTACAAACGCTTACCGCAAAGTTCCAGTCGCCAGCGATGCCTCCTGGACCAGGATTGATATGCATGGGAATGTTGTACTTCTCGCAAAGAGACTGAATCAGTTCGTTTGGTGTTGAAGTAGCCAAAAGAATATTCGTAGACAGTGTCTGCTCCTTGAGCGAGAGAATGCACTCTTCTAGATAGGGGCTCTCGCCATATGCGCAGACAGCAAACGTGTGATCCTGAGGTGTATACATTGCTACATCCAATCGATTAGCTCCGATGTCTAGTATTATAAGAATGTTATCGGACGATGGCGAATGGGAGCCCTAGTGGAGTCTGACGGATTTAAGACATACGAGAACCCCGACGAGCTAAGAAGAATTCAGATTCTTTCAACGCTTTTGATGGATGAGCTTGATCGCGTCTGTACAGAACTTGGTATTTCGTATCAAGCATATGGTGGAACTGCTATTGGAGCCGTGAGGCATAAAGGCTTTATTCCCTGGGATGATGATGTAGATATCTCGATGTTCCGCGAGGACTATGAGATTTTTCTGGAGAAGGCGCCTGCTCTTCTTCGTCCAGATTTTTGCATTCAAAACGGCAGAAAAGACAATTTCTTCCCGGCAGTTAATACAAACCTCTCTTTAAAAGGAACGGTTTGTGTTCCTGATGAGTTTATGACCTGCCCCTTTACATACGCTATTTCAATTGGAATTTTTCCCTTTGATAAAATCCCAGCAGACCCAAAGAAGCTGGCAAAGGTTAAACGCCAAACATGGTTCTGGGGTCGTCTGAATTTCTTGTTAGTTACCCCAACACCTCGAGTGCCTTTGACTGGCTGGAAGAAAAAGATTGCTCTTGCGGGATGCTTTATTATTCATCATGCCTTGAAGCTTTTTAGAGTTTCATCTGCATTTATCCAGCGCAAGTGGGACCAGGCTGCTCGCACTGCAGAGAGCGAGAAAACCAATCACTACGCCAGCTTTGTTGAACCTGATCCAGAGAACTGGTCTATGGATAAAGAAGACGTTTTTCCTATGGTGCGCGTTCCTTTTGAGGACATTACCACTATGCTTCCTAAGGAGTATGACAAGCTTCTTACCAGGGGATATGGGGATTACATGCAGCTTCCTCCAGAGAAGGATAGAAAGAATCACCATCCTGGTGCGCTTGATTTTGGTAAGTGGAAAGATGTGGATGTTACCAAGGGAAGTCGTCAAGCATTTGAAGATTTTGGCCAGAAAAGCTAACTATGACTATAGATACTTCTGCTGAACAGCTCAGAAAAAACTACTTTTGGAATACACTTGGCTCTTTGATGAACGCTGCCTCAACGGTACTTATGTTGATGGTGGTCACGCGTACCATGGGAGCCGCTGCTGGTGGTGTTTTCTCGCTTGCGTATGCTGTAGCTCAACAGCTGATGGTTATTGGCCACTTTGAGATTAGAACATACCAGGTTACCGATACAGAAGAAGTATTCTCGTTTGGTGTATATCTTGCCGCACGAATCATCACAACTGTTTTGATGATTGCAGGAATTATTATTTTTACCTTGCAGTCTCAGGGATTGAGCTATGAGGGGTTGCTGTATGCCCTGATTGCGTCATTGCGTTTATTTGACGTTGTAGAAGATGTTTTTCATGGCATGTTCCAACAGCATGGTCGCTTAGATATTGCTGGCAGGGCATTCTTTTATCGCGTTCTTGCAACGGTTGTTGGTTTTGCAGTAGGAGTGCTTCTTACAAAGAACCTGCTTGTTGGTGCCGCTCTTTCTTTTGTTGCTTCTTTGGTGGTTATGGCTGCGCTTGTTGTTCCTCCCACAAAGAAAATGGCAACGCTTAAGCCTACCTTTGACATTAAGCAAATTACAAAGCTGTTGGTTACCACTGCTCCGTTGTTTGCTGGCTCATTCTTGCTGACGTACGTTGTTGGTGCTCCTCGCTATGCGTTGGGAGGCCTGAGTGATCAGACGCTCCTTACGTTTTTTACGGCACTAGCCATGCCCGCCATGGTTATCAATCTTTTAAGTAACTTTGTCTTTAAGCCATTGCTCACTCAGATGGCTGAATATTGGAATAATCAGCAAGATAAGCAGTTTGTTGGATTGATTCTTAAAGGCTTTGCGGTAGTTGCGTTAGCCACTATTGTTTCTATGGCACTAGCGTGGCCTCTGGGAGCTCCAGTTCTTGGACTTTTGTATGGTCTTGATTTTGAACCGTATAAGTTAGAGCTTTTGATGCTGCTTTTTGGAGGTCTGCTCAATGCCCTCACGGTTATTTTGTACTATGCCGTAGTAACCATGCGTAAGCAGGTTGCCGTGTTTGCGAGCTACGCTGCAGGTGCGGGTTTTGCTGCACTCACAGGAAGCTGGTTTGTGGGTAGCTTTGGCATTATGGGAGCGTGTGTACTCTATGATGCCTCGCTTGCAATTCTCGCCCTTGTATTTGGCATTTTCTGCTTCTTGGGATTTAAAGACCAAAAGAAAAAGTCCGCTGCGTAGGCAGACTTTTTACATAAATTGCATGTAGATGAGCGTGCTGACAGAGGATTGACGTGTCGTTTACACGCGAGTGTGCTGGTTTAAGTCAGTTATAAAATCAAGGTTTTTCTCGTCACGTGCATCTTTATCACGCAGAGCAAGCTCAGCTGAAAGCTGCTCAACCTTATAGGTGAGCTTAGAGATTGCGCAAGACTGGTGGAAGAGCCTAATCAAGATCATCACAATAACCAGCAGCAAGACAAAGTTTGCAGGACTCATAAAACCAAATATGCCCGAGAAGAAATACGCAAGCTGGGGAATAAGCGCAAACAACACAAGGATTCCTGCAGAAACAACCCAATACACAGAGTCGGAGATGCGAATCTTTGATTTGCGGACGCTATTGATGACAATGCCCATGGCAAAAAGAGCACCAATAAGCAGCAGAATTCTTAGAACTAAAGTCATGGTGTCACCTTATCTAAACCACTGGAAGAGCAAAAGCGAGAGACACGTGCGAGCCATATACATAATTGAGTTATAGAAGCTCAAGTAGGACTCGCCTCCTTGGCGCTCACGCATCTCAGTTTCAATCTCGACAACCTTAGCTTCTCGACGCATGAGCAAAGAGATGGTGTCTGGCTCGGGGGAGAAGTCAAAGGAGCGCGCATACGTTTCAATTAGGCCGCGGTCGTACATGCGCATGCCTGAGGTGGGATCAGTGATAGTCTGACCAGTGCTGGTCTTGATAAGCCAAGAAATCAGCTTAGAGCCAATCTCTCGAGGAGAGTTTCCGCGAGCCTTGGTAACAAAGCGAGAAGCAATGACGATATTTGCTCCCTCGTTTACCATTGCCTGGGCCATAGGGGCAATATACTCAGGCTTATGTTGGCCATCGGAGTCAAACTGTACGACAGCGTCATAACCATGCTCTTTGGCGTAACGCATACCAGCCCTAAAGCCTGCAGAAAGGCCTCCGTTAACAGGCAAATTGAGGTAGTTAAATCCACGCTCTTTACAGATATCTAGCGTGCGGTCAGATGAGCCGTCGTTGATTATGACGTAATCAACCTGAGGAGCTACCTGGCACAACTCTGTAATAGTTGAAGCAATGCAGGCTTCTTCGTTGTAAGCGGGAACGACTGCAAGAATTCTCACAAGCATCCTTTGAATTGCAAATTACACGTTAACTGCATGAATATCATAGCTCAAAAGCCTTATTAATCTTGACTCGTATATAGTAGATTACCTAAAGAAATCGAAAGGTGAACGCTATGGAGTTTCCAAAAGAGCTTAAAAACCCTATTCAATCGGGCAATTTTACGTTTTATGACACCTCGATTGAAGGTGTAAAGGTTGTGGACGTAAAGCTGTACGGTGATGCACGTGGTGGCTTTATGGAGACCTACCGTGAAGAAAATTTTGTTTCCGGCGGTATTGATGCTTCGTTTGTACAGGACAATCAGTCCTATTCCGTTCAGGGTGTGCTCCGTGGCCTTCACTTCCAGATTGAGCATCCGCAGGCAAAGCTTGTGCGTGTAATTTCCGGCACTGTCTTTGACGTTGCTGTTGATCTGCGAGAGGGAAGTCCAACTTGGGGTCAGTGGGAAGGCGTTGTCCTGTCCGCTGAGAACCGCAGACAGTTCTTTGTTCCTCGCGGCTTTGCCCACGGCTTTTTGGTCCTCTCTGAGACTGCGGAGTTCTGCTACAAGTGCGACGACATCTATCATCCAGGTGATGAGGGTGGCATTATGTGGAACGATCCAGAGCTTGGCATTGAGTGGCCAGCATTTCTTGGTGAGAAGACCTTAGATCCAGCAAAGGTTATTCTTTCTGACAAAGATAAGATTCATCCAGCACTTTCTTCACTTAAGAAGTAATAAGCGCTGAAGGCAAGTTAGGTACTATGAACGAACGTAATCGTCGTGAGCGAGAATCCACAGCTCACGAGCTAAATCGCATGAACGAGCCAGAGTGGACTGAGGAGGCCTTTGATAAGGAGCTTCCATCTCAGCCACTCCCTCGTGCAACACAGATGGAACTTCTCGCCCCCGCAGGAGGTCCTGCGCCATTTACCGCAGCTCTTGCTGGTGGTGCTGACGCTATTTACTGCGGCTTAGGCAACAACTTCAATGCTCGCCGTGGGGCGGACAACTTTGATGACGAGTCGTTTGTGCGTGCGTGCAGGCAGGCTCATCTAGCTGGCGCTCGCGTGTACGTCACCGTTAACGTTGTTGTTAAGTGGGACGAGATGCAGCGTGTACTGCGTCTGATTCGCCGTGCGTGGGTTCTTGGCGCTGATGCTTTTATCATCCAGGACTGGGGTCTTATGGCTCAGGTAAGAAAGACCTGGCCAGAGATTGAATGCCACGTATCAACGCAGGCAAACATTCACGATACACGCGGTGTTGCTGCCTGTAAAAAGCTTGGCGTGGGCCGTGTTACGCTGTCCAGAGAGCTTACTAAAGAAGAGATCTCTACCATTTCCAAGCTTGGTGTTGAGCTGGAGTGTTTTGGCCACGGTGCTCTGTGTTTCTGTTATTCGGGCATTTGCCATATGTCATCTATGCGTGGAGACCGCTCCGCTAACCGCGGAGCTTGTGCTCAGCCGTGTCGTCTGCCGTATGAGTTGCTTAACTCTAAACATGAAGTTGTTTCGATGGGTGGCATTGATAGGCTGCTCTGCCCTAAGGATTATTGCACCATTGATGACGTGCCCGACATGATTGAAGCGGGAGTGGGCTCACTTAAAATTGAGGGCCGTATGAAGGCACCTGAGTACGTGTACTCGGTTGTGTCTTCGTATCGTCAGGCAATTGATGCTGCCGAGAAGGGCGTGGATAACCAGGCCGATGTGGCCCGTCGTCACCGTTTGCTTAAACGCTCATTTAACCGTGGTCTGACCAACGCTTACCTGCATGGTACCGCTGGCAACGAGATGATGAGCTACGAGCGCTCCAACAACCGTGGCGAGATTGTTGGTGAGGTTACCGGAGGACGCCCACTTGAGGACGCTCTTGAGCGCAAGAGCGGTCTTAATGGCGGCCGCGTTAAGCTACGCCGCTATAAGCAGGCAGATGTTGACCTTATCGCACATGCACCTATTGGCAAGAACGACTTGCTTGAAATTAGACCTCTCGATGAGCCTGACAAGTTTTTGACCGCTCTTTGTCCTGTAGACGTTGAGCCAGGTCAAACAGTTACCGTTCGCACTTCTCGCGTTATGCAGACCGGCTCCACGGTGCGCATTATTCGCTCTGAAGCTGCGCGCGTAGTAGCTGAGCAGATTTCTTCACTGGAGTACCCTCGAAAACGAGCTGTTGACGTGGCCATTATTGCCCGCATTGGCCAGCCCTTTACCGTGGTGCTTACAACGGCAGATGGCGTTGTAAGCGCATCTGCCGAGGGCTTTGCGGTGGAGGAGGCACGCACCAAGGCAGTAACCTCTGACGAGCTTATTGAGCACGTTGGTCGCATGGGAACCTCGCCGTTTGAGGCTGTAAGCTTTGACGTCCAGATGGACGATGCGTGTGGCATGAGCTTTAGTGCAGTTCACAAGGTCCGCGCTGCAGCATGTGAGCAGCTCGAGGCCGCGCTTTTGAAGGAATACCAGGATCGCGAGCAGAAGATTGCTCCGCTTTCCCGTCTTGCCTATCAAAAGGAGCGAGAAGCTCAGGACAAAGAGAAGCTCTTTGTCTTTGATGAGGCGGCTGCAAAAACAAATACATCGCAGGCAGAGGTCTGTGTTCTGGTTGAGACTCCCGAGCAGGCACGTGTTGCACTCAAGGCGGGAGCAGATCGTCTGTATGCAACAACCGATGCGCTCTCAGAGACTTTGTGGCCAGAGGATCTTCTCGCCAAGGTGACTCCATGGCTTGATGAGGTATGTCGCGAGATTGACCATAATCGCCTGGATCCCTACGTTGCTGCAGGTAAGCCGGTTGCTGTGGGCAACATCTCTGAGCTGGCGCTGGCCGTTGAGCGCGGAGCTATCCCAGAGGTGCGCGAGTGCATTCCAGTCCATAATGATTATGCTCTGCAGGCACTTGCCGACATGGGCGCAGAGGGCGTCTGGCTCAACTCCGAGCTTACCCTCCAAGAGATCTGCCATATGGCGAGAAACGCCTCGATTCCTGTGGGCTATATGGTCAGCGGCCGTATTCGTACCATGACAACCGAGCACTGCATTTTGATGTCTACGGGCAAGTGTATCCACGATTGCGACACCTGTAAGCTGCGTCTTGAAGAGCATACGCTCAGGGGCATCGATAACGATTACATGCCTGTAAGGACTGACAGACACGGTCGCTCCAAGATTTGGAGCCCTAAGCTCTTTGACGGCGTACCAGAGATGGCCGAGATGCTGTCTTGTGGTGTGAAGCATTTTATGGTGGACGCAACGCTTTTGAGCGCGGAGGAGACAAGGGAGGCTACCTCTCGCGTAGCTGCGGCGATTGCGGCAACAGCGTCGGGTGCATCATTGCCTGCACGTCTGAAAGACGCTTCAGTTGGACATCTTTTCTCGCCAATTGGATAGGGTAGAAATAAGTTTGGAATTTTGGGTAGGATACCCATGTTGTAAGTTATGGGCGCATTCGCGCTTTAAGAGTTTGAATAGGAGCAAACATGGCCATTAATCGTGACCTTTTGAATGCAACTCTTGATGTTATTCGCCAGAGCCTTCAGACCGATGGCGGCGACGTTGAGCTTATCGATGTAAGCGATGACGGCACTGTTACTCTTGAGATGACTGGCTCTTGTGCTGGTTGTCCTATGTCTGCATACGACATGTCTGAGGGTATTGAGCGCATTCTGATTGAGCACGTTCCTGGTGTTAAGCGCGTTCAGCCTGCAATGCTGTAAGTTACCGCTCGGCGTCAAAAAGTGAACGTTTGGCGCTTATCAGTTGTTAGTTTCATATGCATAAACGTGTTTTTTATGCAGAGAAGTTGTGGTGAACCATGACTGACCTGCATATTTACAAATTTTATATATCACGCCCCGCACATTATTGTGTAGGGCGTGATATTTTATATAAACGGATAGCTAGGTTTTCTGACCATACATTTGTATGACGTAAGAAAGGTGGACGTTGTGGTTCTTTCTGATTGCGACATTAAAGCCGAGATTGCAGCTGGTCGTATCGTTATTGAGCCTTTATGCGAGAAAAACGTGCAGCCTGCATCGGTTGACGTATGTCTTGGCTCAAACTTTAGAATTTTCCGCAATTCTACGCACACCTCAATTGATCCACTTGTAGCTCAAGAGGGTCTTACTGAGTCAATTGATGTTCCAGAGGGAGAAGTTTTTGTTCTTCATCCTGGTCAGTTTGCACTTGGCACTACGCTTGAGCGCATTGCTATTCCTGACGATATCCTCGGCAAGCTTGAAGGTAAGTCCACCCTGGGTCGCCTTGGTCTTATGATTCACTCAACCGCGGGCTATGTTGATCCAGGTTGGGATGGAGAGCTCACACTGGAGCTTTCTAACGTAGCTAACCTTCCAATCATTTTGCATCCTGGCATGAGGATTGGTCAGCTTTCCTTTGAGCGCATGAGCTCTCCTGTTGAGCGCCCTTATGGCTGCAAAGATCTTGGCAGCCATTATCAGGGTCAGCGCGGAGCAACTCCTTCGCATGTTCTTTTAAAGTAGTTTTAGTAAGTAGGACGTATTGTGTGGCTTGATGCTTTCTATCATTCATTAAACCCAGTAGCACTTTCTCTGGGTCCGCTATCTATCAGGTGGTATGGTCTGGCATATCTCGTAGGCTTTGTGCTTGCTGGCGTAGTTATGTACAGAACTGCTCAGCACTGGAAGCTTAACGTCACCCTTGATGACGTGCTTAATCTGATGGCTGGCATCTCATTTGGCGTTATTGTTGGCGCCCGTCTGTTCTACGTTATTTTTTACGGCGCCGGTTATTACGTGGCTCATCCACTTGATGCCTTTGCTTTAAGTCAAGGTGGCATGAGTTTTCACGGAGGCCTTGTAGGAGCTGTTGTTGGCGGCTCTATTGTCTGTAAGGCATCGGGCCTCTCTATCCCCACCATCTGTGACCTGGGAGTTATTGGTGCGCCGCTTGGTCTTTTCTTTGGACGCTGCGCAAACTTCATCAACGGTGAGCTTTGGGGAAAGCCAACAGATTTGCCTTGGGGAGTAATGTTTGAGACAGGAGGAGCGGTCTACCGTCATCCTTCTCAGCTCTACGAAGCACTTCTCGAAGGTCTTTTGATGTTTGCTATTTTGTACGTCCTTTCTAGGAAGTACCCTCCTCGTCCACAAGGAACGTTCATTGGAACGTTTTTGATGCTCTATGGCATTTTTAGGTTTGTTGTGGAGTTTGTTCGTGTTCCTGACGAGCAGCTTGGTTATCTCTTTGGCAGCTTTATTACCATGGGACAGTTGCTCAGTCTGCCTTTAGTTGTATTTGGAATTGTGGTGCTTGTTATGGCAAGAAGGCTAAACTCACCGCAAGTTGGAAGGAATGAGAAGCATGTTTAAAAAGGCGCTCAATAGCCTTTTCTCCATACTTTTAGTGTTTGCGCTCTTACCAGCTCCTGCATTCGCAGAAGCAGCGGGGGAGTTGACCACCACCACCACTACTACTACTACTACTACTGCAACCTCCTCAGCAGAGAATGCTCTTACTGATCAGGACAATACTTCTAGCAGGGCGGAAGTTACAACTGGTGCAACCACAACCTCTGAAGAGACGGGTAGTGGTGTTACAGCAACTACAAATGAGACTGACTACCCACACAAAACACTGGACCAGGCAGTAGAAACACTGAACAATTCCTTCTATAAGCCAAAACCTCGCTATGGTGTAGATACTAACCTCAACACTATGGTTGCAGAAGAGCTGCGTCGCATTGGTGCTGGAGAGGTTAACGTTAGAGTGGCATCGGTTCAGATGTCTTCGACAGCTTCATATGCTCATGCAGGTATTTCTACTGATCTTGTAACTAACGGCTCTATTGAGTACTTCTGGATGGATGCGGCTGGTTTTACTAATCAGAGAAGCACCCTTGTTTTGCGACAGGCAAAAGTTACCTTTGAACTTTCCAAAGATGGAAAGACCGTTCAATATACCTGTAACGTTTTAATTCCTTGGGATGAGGCAAAATCTCAGGCACAACTTGCTGGCGTATCCCAAAACCTTGCGCCATCATACGCGGCAGGACAAAATGAATCTTCTGTAACTTCAGACTTTACCCTTCCACATAAGCTTATTTCCGCAGATGGAAACCAACTTTCATGGTCTAAGGTCACTTGGACTAGCTCAGATACCTCTGTCGTTCGCGTTGATGGATATGGTACTGAGTCGTATAAGGCAACAGTTACCCGCGGTATTCGTGACAAGCAGGTCACGCTGACTGCAAATGTTTCTTTGAGCAGCTCCGATGCTCCTCAGACAAGCTATCAGAAAACCTTTACCATAACGGTTCCCGGCGATTCTTCGGCTATTACCGATGCACAAAATAATCTGTTGAGGCGAATTAACAGGCGTTTCTCGGCATCAAGCATTAAAGATGTGTATACCAATCGCTCAATTAATGCCCAAGCGGTTGCAGACGATCTGCAGATGCCTACACCAAAGAACTTTGGCCTGGACGGAAAGCGCTATCAATTTACGTACACTTCCTCTAATGCTGCTATTACGTTCAATGGCTATAGAGGAACGGTGTACCAGCCTCTACCTTCTGCTTCCGCGCAGCAGGTAGACATCACTTTGACCGTTACCGATAAAGAAAATCCCGAGGTATCAGTCTCTAAGACTCTTACGGTTACAGTAAGCCCGCTCAATCAGGCTGACATTGATGCAGAGCTTGCTTTGATGAATGATTCAAAGGCTCATTTCTGGGATGCACTTGCTACTCCTTCTGGTCAGCAGAATAAACAAGACAGCGTTTCTGAGTCTCTGGCTACACCAAATAAATTCTATCGTGCTGCAGACGGCTCTTTGACCTGGTCTTATGATGTTAACAATACCGATAAGACCGCAAGTGGTATTGTGCCTTCAGAGTTCCCAACATACGATCCAATGGGTCCTGCTGATCAGGCGCGCACGTACAGCTCTTCTCAGCCAACAATCATTCAGAACGAGAATCTTGTTCTCGCACAGACTCCTGAGTACAACACGTCTGTTACGGTTTCGGCGCTTCTTTCAAGTGCACGTTATTCTCGCTATGCAAGCTTGTATCCAGACAACGAGCAGTTCCAAGCCCTTACTAATCAGAAGGTCTTTGCCACCTTTACCGTGGCGGGCGAGAAGGGCGTTCGATCTGTAGAGGAAGACCCAGATTCAAGTCAACTTGTTTCCGTTACCCTTTCTGTGGTGGGTCTTGATAAAGACGGCAAGCCTCAGCACTGGGCTCCTACCCAGACTATTGAGGTTCGTAAGGGTACAACTGCTGACAAGGTAACGTATGACTACCTGAAGAATAACGGCCTAACCTATGATGCAGCAGGCGGTTATCTGTCTTCTATCACGTCTCCTGCACAGGGACTTACACTTGCAACAGCACAGGTAGATGGCGCCTATAAGTGGTGGCAGTTCTTTGTGAACGGTCAACTTTCGGACAAGATGGCAAACAATGTTACCTTGGACGAAAACACTACTATTACTTGGACATATGGTGGTCAGGATAGCTCTATTCCAACTCCTCAAAATGAGCTGGTTATCAATCCATTTGCCGAGCACCCTAACTACGAGGCATCTTGGAGCGGTTTTGGTAGCGGAAACGGTTCCACTACTACGCAGAGCACTCCAATTAACTCTGCAGCTCTTCGTTGGAGTGTGACTGAAGGAACTCAGAATGCACCTGGATTTGTTTCTGACCAGGTCATTGTTAAAGACACTGTCTATTACGTGAGCGGTTCTACTCTCAAAGCAGTTGACGCTGCAACAGGTAGCCTTATTGCTGAGGCACAGATTGGCTCCAAGGTCTCGTACTTTGCACGTCCTCTGTACGTTAATGGCATGATTGTTGTTGCTACTGATGATGGATGCCTTACCGCATTCTCGGCAACAACTATGGAGTGCATCTGGAAGACAGAGCCGCTGGATACCACCAATGCCTTGCAGTCTGTTTCTAGCCTGACGGTTAATAACGGCACCATCTTGGCTGAGTTTACTAAGATGAGCGGATTTGACGCAGCTGGTGGCTACATGGTTGCTGTTGACGCTACAACTGGTGCGCTTCGCTGGAAGCAGAACGCGCAGCCTGCAAATATTTCTGGAGCAACCTCTGGTCAGCCTTCAGGTTATTACTGGTCTGGCGCAGCGGCTTCTGGCTCTGACTTTATGATTGGCGACGAGTCCTCCTCTGTCAGGCTTATCAGCGGTACAACCGGCGCAATTGAAGCGGAGCTTAACTTTGGCTCACCAATTCGCGCAGGTATTGTTCCTGTTTCCGTTGATCAAAACGGTAATGGAACCTATCTTGCCGTAACCAGAAATGACGGTACGCTGCACCTGATTAGAAGAAATGGCTCTTCTCTTGTTGAGGAGAAGCAAGTCAAATTTGCAGCAGAGTCTACCTCTACACCAACTATCAGCGGTTCTAATGTCTTTGTTAATGGCGTCGATGCTGAGGGCTACGGAACTATCTCTGTGATTTCTCTTGACACCTTTACGGTGATTGACCAGGCTCGAGCTGGCAAAGGTAAGTCTCAGAGCACCCCTCTTGTTTCTGTTCAGCAAAACGGTACCTATGCCTATTTCACGGTAAACGGTCTACCTGGTGGCGTATGGGTATACAAGTTGGGTACCAGCCGAGCAGCTCAGATTTACACTCCAGATAAAGATCACCAGAACTACACCACGTCGTCAGTCATTGCAGATTTTGAGGGTAACCTTTACTACACCAATGACTCTGGCACGCTTTTCTCGCTTATTAATCAGAAACCTTCTGGCGAGAATACCCAGCCATCTGGAGACATTTTTAGTAGGACAGATTCAACAGCTACAAATGTGCCAGCTCAGGATCCTTCATCTCCAGCTGCGCATGAAACTTCCTCGACCACTGCTGCGAGTGCTGGTGAGGAGGTTACAAAGGCTCCATCTGAGAACAAGACTGCAGATAACAACTCTGACGAGAAGCAGCTTCCGCCTACTGAATACTCAAACAAGCAGGCTGCTGCCCCACAGCAGGTGTCCTCTGCACCTACCATCCCGCTTTTGAGCATCTTTGGTTTCTTTGCTTCTGGCGCAGTCCTTGCAGTATTTGTAGCATTGCTAAAGAAAGAAACCGCTGCAATTCACCATGTTTCCAATGGCCGAGGCCAGGTGAGATAGTGGTTAAGCTCACAAGAGAATCCAAACGGATTCTCTATTTAGCAGCATCGATCGTATCTCTTTTGTTCATGCTTTTCTTTGCATGGACATTAGTTCAGTATTTTTTTGTGCCCACTTCAGGTGTTTCCGCTCAAGAGGCACCCGCCGCGCAAGGTCAGACGACAGCAGGTGCTTCTGGTGCTCAAACAGACTCTCAGACGGCACAGACGCAAGGAAGTTCTAGTTCAGACACTCAGTCAAATGCTGATGCGTCTAAAGCCCAAGATTCTTCTAGTCAGAAAACGTCGGAGCCTTCTAACTCTGGTAACTCAACAAGCTCTGTAGCTGCTCCTCGTAAAGAGAATAACGCACTTTCTGTAAGTGTTACGGTTGATGGATCTGCAGCTCAAGGGTCTTCATTTACCGTCAACCTCCAGGTACAAGAGGGTACGTCAGTCTATGACGCATTGCTTGCAAGTGGGGCCGGGGTAAATGCTCGAAGCACATCGTTTGGTATGTACGTTGCGGCTATTAATGGGCTTGCTGAGCGCGACCATGGTCCACAGAGCGGCTGGGTATATTCGGTTAACGGTGTCCAGCCTAACTACACGTCAGATGCATATGTTTTGCACGATGGTGATTCAGTTGTTTGGACGTACGTTAACGCGGTGAACTAATGAATCCCGCGCGCACAAGTTTTTCTCGCCTTCATCCACTTGCTACGGTGGTGCTTTTTGGATGTGAGGTTGCGCTTGCCGCATTTTCTTTTCAGCCTCTCTGTGCGCTGATTGCTTTTCTAGGAGCACAGCTGTGTACAATCCAGTTGTTTGACGCCAAACATGCTGTTAAACAGCTTGTTTGGTATGCTCCAATTATTGTATTGATAGCAGTAATTAATCCGTTTTTCTCGGCATCTGGCTCTACTGTTTTGTATTCATTTGGGCACACACAACTGTACGTAGAAAGTCTGGTGTACGGAGCTACCTCAGGTTTGGTGCTTGTAAGTACTTTGAGCTGGCTTGAGTGCCTGTTTGTAGTAGTGTCGCCGCTCGAGATGTTGCAGCGCTCAAGCGTGCGCTTTCCGGGATTGCAGCTGGTTTTGAGCCTTTCTGTGCAGCTTATGCCGCAGCTACTTTCTGATCTGACAACTACTCGTCAAATCCAGTCAGCAAATACGGCAGCTAGAGCGTGTGATTCTGCCACACGGTCTCATCAGCAAAGCTACATTCCAGGTCAAAGCCATTTTTTGAGCGCGAGAAAAGCTATTGCGCAATCAGCCACCAGCATTAATGCAGTGTGTATGAGGGCGCTGGAGAAGTCGATGAGCACGTTTCAGTCTATTGTGTCTCGAGGCTGGGGGATGGCAGGGCACAGGAGTAGGTGGAACACTGAAGTGCTTGACGCCTACGATACTGTAGCATTGCTGGTATTTGTTTTCTTAAGCGTTATAGCAGCGGTTTCTTTGTATATGCTGGTACAAGCTTGGCAGTTTTATCCCACTATGCCAGAGTTCCAAGTGAGTTTTTGGTATCTGGGCGTAGTGCTGTTTACCGTTTTACCAGCAATTTTTGTGCGTATTGATACTGTCTTATGGGAGCAGTCTGTATGAGTGAGCATTCTTCCTATATTCAGAATTCGCCTACTTCTTCAACTAGTAAAGAAGTAGTTCTAGCTATTCAAAATCTCTCGTTTGCGTATGCTCTAACTCCAGACTGCAACGTCGTAAAAGATTTTTCCTGCGAGGTTTGTGCTGGTCAGATTAGTCTTTTACTGGGACCAACTGGTTCAGGCAAGTCCACCATTTTGAGCCTCATTAAGCCTGAGATTGCGCCTCAAGGTAGACGTGATGGTTCAATTGTTGTTTGCGGACAAGAGGTTTCTACGATGACTCAGGCACAATCCGTAGACCCCATTGCATTTGTGCCGCAAGCCACTTCGCAAGCACTTGTGTGTGAGACACCTTTGAAAGAGCTGGCTTTTGGCCTGGAAAATCGAGGCGTTTCAGAGAAAGAAATGCGCCGACGTATTTTTGAGACAGTCAGTTTCTTTGGTATGGAATCGCTCTTGCACAAGAGCAATCACAAACTTTCTGGCGGAGAACAGCAGCTTGTTGCCCTTGCCGCAGCGCTTGTCTTGCGCCCAAAGCTGCTTTTGCTGGATGAGCCAACTTCGCAGCTGGACCCGTTTGCGCAGAAGAACTTCACCACTCTCCTGGAGCGCGTCGCGCGCGAGCTCAATGTTGCCGTGCTTGTTGCCACTCACGACGTTGCCGCGTTCGAGCACCTCGCTGACACACGCGTCTGCCTTGATGGCGAGAAGCCCAATGTACTCCAAGCAGACGGCTCTTTTCGCCAGACGCTCTGTCCTCGCAGCTCCGCGCCAAACCCAGCATCCATCGTGGCCGGCAACTCTCCCGTGCTCGAGTTCAGCGCCGTGACGTTTGCGTATCCACAGAGCGAGCAGCTGGTGCTCAGCAAGTGCTCGCTTGAGGTCACGGGGCGAGAAATTCGCGCGCTCGTAGGCGGTAACGGTTCAGGCAAGTCAACACTGCTAAAACTTGCAGCAGGCGTTCTCCGTCCAAGGCGTGGACATATCTACAATCAGCTCCAGCAATCTCAAGGATACATTCCACAAGATCCTGAACTGCTCTTTACCTGCCAAAGTGTGGGCGAGGAGCTTGCCCAGTGGCAGCAGAGCGGCACCTATTCTGACCAGGAAGTTAAGGAGCTTCTGGAAGCTTCGGGACTTCTTGCTTGCACAACATATCAGAAGCTTATGTCTTCTCATCCATACGATTTGTCTGGCGGACAGCAGCAACTCTTAGCCCTCGTAACAGTGGTGCTCACAAAGGCTCGTCTGCTTATTCTTGACGAGCCAACAAAAGGCCTGGATGCCCCAACTAAAGAAGCTGTTATCGCTTTGCTTTCTCGCGCACAGGCAGAAGGTACAACTATAGTAGTAGCAACGCACGACATGCAGCTGATATCGCGCGTTGCTGATAACGTTTCTTTAGTTTTTGATGGTCAGATTTCTCTGACAGAACCAACCTCAGAGTTCTTTGCGAACTCGTGGGTGTGGTCAGCGGAGTAGGCAGCTAGAACTCTGGCAGCAGCTAAAAGCCCACACAGCACTTAGCGACACGACAGCTAGAACCTTAAGAACGGCTCCTCATCCTGGCCAAGTTCCTCAAGAAGCTCATCGTTAAGATCGTTGATGTCGCCAAACTCCTCGTGCTCATGCTCCTCTTCATCGTCCTCATGATCATGATTATGAGCATGCTCATTGAAGCCGTAGGCATTGGCCGTCTCATCATTAAACTCAAGTGTTGGAAGAGCGCTGGTAATGCTACACAGACCAACTCCTGCAGGCATAATCTTTTGCCACTGAGCAATCAGAGGAGAGGTAGGAACTTCTCCCAGCTCAACAATAGAATCCAAGAAAATCTCTTTTGCGCCGTCAAGCAGGTCAGATGACTTTGAAACCTCAATGAGGTGCTCCGAGAAAAGCTCAAGCGCATGATCTGTGGAATCTGCCTTAACAATGCAAGGCATAAGACAGTAGTTGTCAGTAGAATCAAGCTCGTCGTTGTAGCTAAAGTTTCCCAGATAGATCATGAAGACCTCCTTGTTGTAGTTTCAAATCATCTTATGCCAAAATAAGACAGACCTTCTTGATATTTTTATTTTGACGGTAAGCGTGAGGTTCTTGTGGATAATCGGTACATGTTATCAATAGCTCTAGAGGCTGTAGCACTCTTTGCTACTCCTATTATTCTTGCTGTTGAAATGCTTTATTTGCCTGATTTTACCGCAGTATCTTCAATTATTTTAGCAATCATTTCAGTTGCATTATTTATGTTAAGTTTTGAGACAAAGAAGCCATCAGTTGCCAATTTGGTACCTACTGCCGTCTTTAGCGCCTTAGGTGCTGCGGGAAGAATTGCCTTCGCGCCACTCGCGTACGTAAAGCCTGTTTCCGCAGTTGCTATTTTCGCGGGAGCGTTTCTTGGCAGGCACGCGGGCTTTTTGGTAGGTGCCTTATCTGCGATTCTTTCAAACGTTTTCTTTGGTCAGGGCTCGTGGACGCCATGGCAGATGTATGCGTGGGGGCTTGTTGGTTACCTGGGAGGCCTTCTTGCAACTTTCACCTCAGCTTGTCCCGCATCTTCTAAACACCCATCCGTCCAACAAGGTGAGAAACCCCACAAGCTTCCACCTTTCTTGCTTATGACCTGGGCGTTTATATCCGGACCCTTCTTTGGCTTTGTGATGAACGTGTACTTTGTTATTGGATTTGTACATCCTCTAACGCTAGAATCCGCTCTTCTCGCATTTGCGGCTTCAATTCCGCTTGATCTAACACATGGCGCAGCAACACTTGTTTTCTTGATTTTGTTATGGCTTCCGTGGCAAACATCCGTTAGCCGAATCCTCACAAAATATAATTTCACTGGTAGGAGCTTTAGATAAACCATCTTTTTTCGTTTACCTAAAATGCCTTCCATTTTGCGGCCTTTGATCTAGACTGTATTTACTGTCAGCCCCCAGATTCTGGGGGTAAAAATGCAACCTACATCTCTCTTTACTGCAACGGCAAACTCAACACTTGAGCTGCTTGCTCCTACGCGCTGTGTTGTGTGCGAGAAACCCGGTCAGCTCCTCTGCGATGAGTGTCGGGCAAAGCTGCCGTGGATTTCTCAGCAGTGGGCGTGTCCTAATTGTGGCGCTCCATACGGGAGGCTTGTCTGTTCAGAGTGTGCAGATAAGAAGAAACGACCTGTTCAGTGGGAGAGTAGAGCGGTCATTTGTGCCATGGGATTTAAGGGCCCTCCTGCACGGTTGATTTTGACGCTCAAGGATGGCCATGAGCTTCGACTTGCGCCGGTAATTGCTGCAGCTATATTGTGTGCGCTTGAAGAAGCCTCAGTATGGAGTGCTCTTGACGGTACTTCTCGCTTTGATAGTTCAAAAATTGATGGAGTTTCCTTTATTCCAGCAACTGCGGAAGCGTACGCGCGCAGAGGCTTTGATCATATGGAACTTGTAGCCCAATCGTTTTGCCAGCTTACAGGTTTACCTTTGTATGACGTGCTTATACGTCCACATGCAAAGGATCAAAGAACGCTTTCATCGACTCAAAGGCAAATAAATTTGAAAGGAAGTATTGCTTGTACTGCGCCGGTTAATCAATCAAATATTTTACTTTTAGATGACGTCGTAACTACTGGAGCATCAATTAGAGAAGCTACAAGGGTACTTTGTGCCGCAGGCGTGCATTCTGTAACCGTAGGCGCATTAGCTCGCGTATGGTGAGTTACCTATGGTTGCAAACGGCTATACTTGATAAGTCTTTTCAGGTCTGTGGTTGCGAAGTTCTCTGTGAGCTTTTAGTCCATGACAGACGAGGTCAAAGGGATCCACGTAAGTTTACGTGTGCGCACGTAAACGATCATGGCTCGTCCTAGAAGTAAGCCATACCGCCTGTTATATCAAAGAGACAAAGGGTCTCGCAGGCGAGAGAACTACTAGTGGAGCTGCTGCGGTAGCAAAGCAAACGTTCCAGTATGCGAGTGTGGGGTCAAATACCAGGTCAGCTGAAAAGACACTTGAATAGAAGAAGGAGTTCTGATGACGCGCGTTAAAAGCTCTCTTAAAGTGTTACTTCTCATAGCACTCGCTGTTGTTTTAACAGGATGTTCCATTGGTCCTATCAACATTGATTTGGATAAATGGTTCCACGTCAAGTCAGTGCAAGAGGCAATCCAAGAGAAGCGAGAAGCCCGTCAGCAGAAGATTCCTGATTCCTCACTGCATACCGCTGGCACTTTGACCGTTGGCCTACGAACTCAGTCAGTAACAGCTCCAATGATTGTGGCCTCAGAAGCTGGAACGCTTCAGGGAATCGACGTTGAAGTTGCTTCTGCAATTGCAGACCAGTTGGGTGTAGATGTTAAATTTGTGTCAGTTAATGGACCAGTAGATGGCCTACAAGCAGACTGCGATATTGTCATGGACGTTAGAAGTGGTGAAGACTCAACAAGTACGCTAATTTCTGGGTATGCTGAGTCTGCGACAGCTCTTTTCCATAAGGGCTCAGAAACAGATATTACTGCTGATAGTTTGAGTGGAAAGTCAGTGGGCGTTCAAACGGGTTCTTTGTCTGAGCGAGCAATGGGTCAGGTACTTACCGGCATGTCTGTCCAAGGTTTTTCTAATTTAAATGATGCTTTTGAAGCTCTTGAAAATGGTTCCATCGATTATGTAGCCTGTGATGCATATGCAGGTGCTTATCTAGCAGCAAACAAAGATATTTCTATGGTTGGTGTGGTTGACGTTCCATCTACGATTGGTATTTCTGTAGCAACAAGTAACAAAGCTCTTGCTACACAAATTCAGCAAGCTCTTTCAGCTATTCAATCTAACGGTGTTGAGGGAGTTATTAGAAACAAATGGATTGGCATCTTGCCACACCTCTCAACTACCAATAAGATTTCCGGACTTGTGGAAGTTTCTACGCAATCTAACAGCGCTGATTCATCTACATCTTCCTCTGAGCAAAATTAATCGCGCATAATGAGAAATAGTCTTTAACCGTTTACCGCTCAATTCAACTTTTTATGGAATGATTGACCGATAAATGGGTATTGTTGTTATACAGACATCAGTTAGAAGATGTCTTGTGTATCCGATAGGAGGCTCCCATGGTGGACATCAAGATTTCGGGACGCAAGGTAAGCATTTCTGAGGCTTTGCGCACACACGTAGACCAGAAAATCGGTGATGCTCTTAAAGTATTTGACATCACTCCTATGTCTTGCGATGTAGTTCTCAGAGTAGACAAAAACCCTTCAAATCCAGATAGAAAGACAGCTGAGGTTACGGTATTTGTTCGTAACAATGTTGTTCGTGTCACCGCTAGCTCTGACGATATGTATGTGGCTATTGATGAAGCAGCAGAAAAAGTCTCCAGACAGCTACGCAAGTACAAGACAAAAGTTGTTGAGCGCCGTCATCATATAAAGTCTGAGCGCGGAGTTGCTCTTACACAAGAAGATCTTGCCAATCTCATTGAGATTCCAGCTGAAGACCTTGATGACCAGCTTGTTCGTGAGAAATACATTGATCTTGAGCCAATGACGGAAGAGGAGGCGCTTGTCCAAACTGACCTTCTCGGCCATGATTTTTATGTCTTTGTTAATGCTTCTACGGGTTTGACTAATGTCATCTACCATCGTAAAAATGGTGGTTATGGAATTATCAAACCTAAGATTGAGGAACAAGATGTTCAATAAAAAAGATAAAGCCGAAGAAGAAATCAGCGAGGTTGCCTTCGAAGATCTTGAGCCTACTGAGCTTTCAGCTGCATATCATAAGCCCAGTAACGTTCGAATCATTATGGACTCCTGTGCAGACTTTGCTCCAGGAATTGCTGAACAGCTAGGTGTCGATATCATTCAGTTCCCTTATGTGGGGCCAGATGGAGAGCACTACGATGACGGCTGGAAGAGCATCAGTGCACATGAGTTCTTTGAGGGTATGCGTAAGGATAAAAAGCTGCGCTACACCACTTCTGCAATTACTCCTGGTCATTACCTTGAGGTCTTTGAGCGTGCTGCAAAACAGGGCACCCCAACGGTATATCTCTGCTTTACCTCTGCTCTTTCTTCATCATTCTACGCAGCTGAGCAAGCGGCAGATATGGTAAGAGAGAAATATCCAGACTTTGAGATTTACGTAGTTGACAACGGTGCACCTTCGTCTGCTGCCCAGCTTCTGGGACTTGAGGCTGTTCACCAGGCCAATAAGGGTCTCTCGGCAAAAGAGATTGCTGAGTGGACAGAAGATGCGCGTAACTACATTCATGGCTACTTAACGCTTGAGACCTTGGATGCTCTTGCAGCAGGTGGCCGTATTCCAGCTGCCGCAGCAAACATTGGCGGCAAGCTTGATGTAAAGCCAGAGCTTACCTATGACTCAACAGGAGCTCTTACTGTCAAGACAGTGTGCAGAGGCCGTAAGAAGGCACTCAAGTCTCTTATCCAGGACTTTAGAGATAGCTATTCTCATGACACCTCGCTTCCTGTTGGCATCATTTCTGCAGACGCACAGAAGGACGCCAATTGGCTAGAGGCTCAGATTCGTAAAGAGAAAGGCTGTGAGGGACTCACCATTATTCATAGCCAGGTAGGACCAGTCATTGGTGCTCACGTTGGCCCAGGTATGGTGGCTATTGTCTTCTGGGGAACTGACCGCCGCGAGAAGCTTTCGCTTTCTGACCGAATTGCTAACAGGGTTCGTAAATCTAATTAACGGGTACAAGGTATGGGGTCGCTCTTTGGAGCGGCCCCAGTTTGTATATTTATTTCAGTCTGAAAGGACTCATACATGGCACTGAGCAAGAATGCAAAGGTTGCTTTTATTGGAACAGGCATTATGGGCGCTCCTATCGCAGAGCACCTTATTTCTGCTGGCTATGACGTTACTGTTTACAACAGAACACCAGAGAAAGCACAAAAGCTTGTCTCGTTGGGCGCTCACGCTGCAGAGAGTGTGGCAGATGCTGCAAAAGACGCTGACGTTGTTTTTACTATGGTTGGTTATCCAACTGACGTTGAAGACGTTTACTTGGCAACAGATGGCCTTATCCGCGTTGCTAAGAAGGGTGCGTACCTTATTGATCTGACCACTTCTTCATCTCAGCTTGCTCGCGATATTCACGATGCTGCTGAAATTGAGGGAAAACATGCATTTGACTGTCCTGTTACTGGCGGCCAGAAAGGCGCCCAGGATGGCACTCTTACGCTGATTGTCGGCGCAACTGAGAACGATGTTGAGCCAGTACGCGCTCTTCTCGAGACCTTCTCAGCAAAGATTTTCTGCATGGGTGGTGCTGGTAAGGGACAGACTGGAAAGCTTTGTAACCAGGTATCTCTTGCATCATGCATGATTGGCTACGCAGACGCAATGGCCTTGGCAGAGCAGGGTGGACTTGACGTTGAGCAGATGCTTGAGGTTGTTGCTAGTGGCATGGGTTCTTCTCGCGCACTTAAAGAGCTTGCTCCTAAGTCGCTTGAGGGAGACTTCAAGCCAGGATTTTTGGCCGAGCACTTCCGCAAGGATATTGCGCTTGCTCTTGCTCAGTCTGAGGATCTTGAGATTACGCTCCCTGGTGCAGAGACTGCCTTTACCCTGTATGACATGCTCTGCCAGATTGGTGGCGCTCGCAAGGGTACCCAGGCAATCTCACTGCTTTACACTGATGAGGCTACGAGCACTGCAGCTGGTCTTGACTGGTCACTTCTTGAGAGCCAGGAAGATGAGGGTGAACACGAGTGCTGCTGTGGTCACGACCATGAAGATGGTAATCACGAGTGCTGCTGTGGTCACGACCATGAAGATGGTAATCACGAGTGCGAGTGCCATGGTCACGGACATCATCATGACCATGAAGGCCACGAGCACGGTCATGACGGCCACTGCTGTCACTAAGTGCTAGCCGCAAAGGAACCCCGATTATGAGTGATATTTCTACTCCTCAGAGCTCTATTGCGGTTTTCATCGATTATGAAAATTTGGCACTAGGAACAGGCAAAAGAAAGAAAAACGGTCATCAAGAGCCAGGTCATCTTCCAGAGATGAAGCTCATTATGGAGAGGTTGGTTGATAAGGGTCGCATTACTGCCAAGCGTGCTTACTGTGACTGGCAGCGCTTTCCAAATGCTATTACACCTCTGCATGAGCTTGGTATTGAGTTAATTGAGATTCCAGATAGGGCATATACTGGCAAGAATTCCGCTGACATTAGACTTGCGGTAGATGCTGTTGAAATGTGTCTTACTAAAGATCACATTGACACATTTGCTGTACTTTCTGGTGACTCGGATTTCTCGCCATTAGTAGCAAAGCTTAAAGAGGCTGGTAAAACAGTTATTGGCGTTGGCATGAAGGAGTCTACCAGCTCGCTTCTTGTTGAGGTCTGTGATGAGTTTATCTTCTACGAAGATATTTTAAGTTCTGGTAGAATTCCAGACTTTAAAGAGAAAGTACCTGCCGAGAAACACGACTGCTATCAGCTCTTATTCGAGACCATTGAGTCTTTGGAACGTGAAAGCGAAACATTTATTTATGCGTCTCGTTTAAAGGAGACTATGCGAAGAAAGCGTCCACAGTTTGCTGAGGCAACTTATGGATATCGTTCGTTTACTTCTCTTTTACGTGAAGCATCGAGCCTTGGATTTATTAAAATTCATGAGGATCAAAAAAGCGGCACCGTTGTCGTAGACGGATTTAGAGAATAATGGGTGTTTTAGAGAGGATTTAGGTTTCATGGCAGAGAAGAAAGAAACTGCTCAGAAGCCAAAAAAGGCTTCAACTAAGGCAACCGCAAAAGCGGGCTCTACAAAGGCGTCAAAAGAAGAAAAGAAACCAGCTAAGAAGGTTACTAAAAAGCCAACTATGGCACAGATGAAAAAAGTGAACGCCCTGGTCATCGCTTTGTCTGATGCTAGCAGGCGCGCTCGTCAAGATGCTTCTCATGAGCTTGCAGAGCTGGCTCATGTTGCTCCTCTTGCCTTTGAAGAGCATATTGATTCTCTTATTGATGCACTGTATAGACCAGAAGCACAGACTCGTTGGGAAGTGCTAGATGCGCTTGCCAATCTGAGTGAGCATTTTGGTGACCAGGTCTTTAAGGCATTTGATGCCGCAGAGGCTTCTCTGTTTGATAATGACTCAGCAACTGTACGTTTAGCAGCATTTTTGTTTCTCTGCCAGTATGGGGCAACTTCCGCAAAGCACTCTGATGAGGCATGGGCACTTCTGGATGAGGCGGTCCAATGCTATCATGGCGACGCTGAGTATCATGACATGCTCCAGGGCCTTCTTGCCTTAGCACATGGAACTATTTCTAAAGACGTAAAAAAGGCACTATCTCAGCGTATGAAATTTGATGCAGAAAATGCCACTGGATACATCAAGCAGTATTCCGAAGAGATTGTTGCAGCTACTAAGTAACTTGTTTTGTATATAAATGGCTGTGTATAAACGGGAAAGTTTCCCGGTTATATGTTTTATTTTTTGATAATAAGGGTAAACTAAAACTTTGTGTTGGTGTACGCATGGTTTCATTAAGCGATGAAAGGCAAGGATATGCCATCTATTGATGTAAGAAAGCACTTTAAGATTTTTATTGGATTAGGCGCTGTTGTATTGTTTGCCCTTGGTGTTGTTATTGGTCGCTTTCTCCTTGGCGGCGGTGGAGCTACTGGTTCTTTGAATGGTCGTACCACACTTTCTGAGGGCGAGCTCAACACCCCCGTTGCTTCTTATACCTATAACGGTCAGACCAAAGAAGTAACTACTCGTGAGGTTATTGAGGCTACTTCAGGCCTTGATGCAGCAAAGCAGTCTGATGGTACGTATGCTGTTCCACCAGCGGATAAGATTATTGGCTATATCCGCAATGCTCTTGTTGTTGCTGAAGCCAAGAGTAAAGGTATTACCGTCACTGATGATGAGATTAATGAGTACATGCAGAATAACTTCAAGACAACCGATATAAGTAAGGTTGCTTCTGCATATAAGCTTTCTGAGGACGTTGCAAAGAAGCTTATCAATGATGCTGTCATCATGAAGAAGTATCGTGACAGTGTTCTGACCACAACTCTTCCAGATGCTCCAAAAGCACCAACTGCACCTGGGGACGGCAACTCTGAAACCACAAGCCAGGAGTACGCTCAGTACATCATTGGTCTTGCTGGCGATGAGTGGGATGCTAAGAACAACACTTGGGCTTCCCAGGATGGTGATTACTATAAGCAGCTTTCTGCTTATACAATTTCCAATGATTCTGCTTCTTACGCAGCCGCTCAGACTGCTTATAAAGTTGCAATGAGCAAGTACTCCGCTGTTGCAAGCAAGGCTTCTCAGGAGTGGTCACAGAAGATTAACGAGATTCTTGGTAAAGTATCCGTTACTGTTTACTCTCTTGCTCTTTAGGATTTGAAATTTAATGAAGGTTGCTATTAGCGCTTGTTTACTTGGCCTCCCCGTCAGATATGACGGAGGGGCCAAGTCTGTTTCTGCAGTACAAAGACTTGCTCAAAAAGTAAACGTTACAAAGATTTGTCCCGAGATTTCCTCAGGTCTTCCTGTGCCTCGTCCGCCCGCAGAGCAGCGAGAAGGACGCGTTTGGCTCAAGGATGGCTCAGATGTTACAGACGATTTTGAGCGTGGAGCTAAGATTGTGCTTAGTGCCGTTAAGCCTTCTGGGATCACGCTCGCCGTTTTGAAAGCAAAAAGTCCGTCTTGTGGCGTGCATGAGATTTATGATGGTACGTACTCAGGAAAGCTTATTTCTGGCGAGGGAATACTTACTCGTCACCTCTTAGAGGAGGGGATTTGTGTGGTTACCGAGAAAACCATTGAGAATGTAAGCCCATCTGTCGAGCATCCTGTTGCTCTTATTTTAGGAACTGGACTTGGTCATCTTGCTGATTTAGTAAAGCCAGTTCGTCGCATTGATTATCGTGATATTCCAGGTTTTCCAGTTAGTGCTTCTCCTATGGCAGGACACACCTTTGAGGCAACCATTGGCACTATCGACGGTGTGCCTGTAGTTGTTTATCCTGGTCGCGTTCACCTTTATCAAGGCTATTCTGCGGCTGAGGTAACCTCTCTTGTTCAGCATGCACATCATCTAGGCTGCAAAGATATTATTTTTGCAGGTGCAACGGGTGCTGTTTCTGGTAATGCAAAGACTGGTCTTGGGGTCATTACTGACCAGATTAACCTTACTGGAACTAATCCACTTGCAGAGTGGGCAGGTCTTCGCGATGTTGAGACTCCATTTGTAGATATGAATGATGCTTTCTCACCTTACCTCAGAACGCTTGCGCGCGGTGTAGCAGATGACCTTAAGATTGAGCTCAACGAGGGTGTTTTTGCTGGTCTTTTAGGACCAAACTTTGAGACTCCTGCAGAGGTTGCTATGCTCCGCAGTTTTGGTGTCTCATACGTTGGCGTTTCTACAGCTCTTGAGGTCATTATGGCCCGAGCACTTGATATGAACGTATTGGCTTTGACGCTTGCAGCAAACCCTGCTGGTGCTCACGGAACTACGCATAAGAGTGTTCAAGAGGCGTCCGAAAAGTATGCAGATGATCTTGAGCGTCTTGTTCGTGGTGTTCTCGGGCTTCTTTAGTATTTTTGCTTGAATAATATAGGGCTTCCCCGTATAGTTGTTAACGCGTTTTTGTATGCCAGCATAGCTCAGTTGGTAGAGCACCGCTCTCGTAAAGCGGGGGTCA
>ERZ772957.147-NODE-147-length-59892-cov-8.452730_pt1 | contig 59892 bp, 58 predicted proteins | sample MGYA00580682_ERZ772957 | MGnify/ENA primary metagenome ERZ772957 (study PRJEB29015, sample SAMEA2737921) | human oral metagenome | biome: human oral; feature: human-associated habitat; material: dental | place: China | collected 2025 ... | reverse complement strand
GGGGCGGCGCCGCAGCTCCGCGAGTTCCTGCCCCGCCTGTCCGATCCGCGTCTCGATGGCCTGCCTGAGCCTGGTGCGGGCCAGGGCGACGAGGTCCTGTTCTGCCGTGAACTCCGGGACGATGCGGGAGGCCGCGTCGGTGGGGGTGGAGGCCCGCAGGTCGGCGACGAAATCCAGCAACGGGGTGTCGGACTCGTGTCCGATGGCGGAAACCACCGGGGTGCGGCAGGCAGAAACCGCCCGCACCAGGCCCTCGTCGGAGAACGGCAGCAGGTCCTCCAGGGCCCCGCCGCCGCGGGCGATGACGATGACGTCGACCTCCGGGTCCTCGTCGAGATCCTGAAGGGCCTGCATCACCGACGCGGCGGCGTTCGGTCCCTGAACCAGTGAATGCGCGACGGTGAAACGCGCCGGCCAGCGACGAGTCACGTTGCGCAGCACGTCGCGTTCGGCGTCGGAATCCTTGCCGGTGATCAACCCGATGCGGCGGGGCAGCAACGGCAGCGGGCGTTTGCGGTGGGGATCGAACAGGCCCTCGGCCTGGAGTTTACGGCGCCGCGCGTCCAACTCGGCCAGCAACCTGCCGACCCCCGCCACCCGCAGTTCCAGGCATTCGAAGCTGAGCGACGAGGTGGGTTCCCACACCCGCGGTTTCAGGCGCACCCGCACCTGCGACCCCTCCGGAAGCGGACCCGCCGAATCCAACACGAAGGCTGTGGTCGTCACCGAGCAGGAGACATCGGCGAACCGATCCCTCAGGGTGAGGAACTGGGTGGGTGCTGCGCGGCGTTTGATCTCGATGACCTGCGCCTCCACCCAGATCTCGCCGAGCCTGCCCACCCAGTCCGCGACGGCACCGACGACTCGCGCCAGGGGCTGCGGATGCTCGGGAGAACTGGTCAGGGCCATGTCAGGGAGCCTACCCATGCACCCTGACAAATGCCCGGACTACGCTTGGAACATGAGTCAGCAACCTCTTGACAAATCCGAATTCGAGGCCGCACTGGCGGCCCGCAAGGACTTGGGCCCGGAGATGGAACCGGCCCTCGTCGAATCATTCGCGGAGAAGGTGGTTGCTGAGATCAGGCGTCAGCAGGCAATGAGCCCGGGACCGGGCATGTCGCAGACTTTCATACCGGCCCAGCAGGCCCGTGCGCAGCGCCACAACCGTTCCTACAGTCCGATGGGACTGGCGATCACCTCGATGGTTCTGGCCATCCCACTGACAGCCATCGCATTGATATTCGGCGGGCCTCTCATGGGGATGGTGATCTGGGCGGGTATCGTCGGCATCAATTTCGCCGCCGCCCTGGGAAATTTCAAGTTCAACGACTCCTCGTCGCGCTGACGTTCGGCCACCGGGCGGCGGGCGATTCCCCGGTCACATCGCGACTCCCGTCCCCGGAAAACACCGCTGGCGTGGCCCGCTTAGTATCGATGCCGTGAGCAGCAGGAAGGGATCCCGGAAACCCGGGGGACATTCGCAGGGCTGGGTGCCGAACCATCACGGGGCTTGGGCGATGCTGATCATGCCCTACGTCATGGGGTTGATCTGGGCCATCGGGGCCGGACGGTTCTCGTGGCCGCTGGCGTTGCTGGCCCCGGTGTGGGTGATCGGCTACTTCGCCTTCTTCGCCACGGCGACGTGGCTGAAGTCGAACTTCAAACCCAGGTATCGCCGCGCCGTGCTCACCTACGGCGCGATCACCGTCGTCCTCGGCATCCTGCTGCTGGCGCTGAAACCCGCGTGGTGGGCGTGGGCGCTGGTGTTCGGGCCGTTGACCGGGATCGGGTTGTGGCTGGCGTGGAAACGCCGCGAACGATCGCTGCTGTCGGGTTTCGTGACGGTACTGGCCGCCGCGGGACTGCCCCTGGTGCTCGGCTCGGAGGGGCCGCTCAATCTCGGTGGCCTGCCGGTGCTGGTGGGGTTGTCGCTGGCCTGCTTCGGTTACTTCTTCGGCACCGTGTTCTACGTCAAGACCAACGTGCGGGAACGCGGCCGGGCGAGCTACATCGTCTACTCCGTCACCTGGCACGCGGCCTGTGCGGTGCTGTTCGCCGTCGTCGACTTCCACCTGCCCCGCTGGTGGCTGGTGGCGTTCTTCGTCGCCTGCACGCTGCGGGCGTGGCTGGTGCCCTCGCTGGGGGTGATGAAGGGTCGCAAGGTGACCACCAAACAGCTCGGCTACACGGAGATGATCGCCACCGCGGCGCTGCTGGCGATCCTGATTCCCGGGGTGTTGATCGCCTGATCGGCGGCCGGTCGGAGGCGTTGAAGGGCGGCGCGTGCCCCGTACACTGGCCCGCATGAGCACCAGCAAGCGGGTCATCGTCGCTGCGCCACGCGGATACTGCGCGGGCGTGGACCGTGCCGTCACCACCGTGGAGAAGGCCCTCGAGACCTACGGCCCGCCCGTCTACGTGCGCAAACAGATCGTGCACAACAAACACGTCGTCTCGACCCTCGAGAAGCGGGGCGCGATCTTCGTCGACGAACTGGACGAGGTGCCCGCCGACGCCCTGGTGGTGTTCTCCGCGCACGGTGTCTCCCCGGCCGTCCGTGAGGAGGCGGCCCGCCGCGAGCTGCGCACAATCGACGCCACCTGCCCGCTCGTGACGAAGGTGCACCGCGAGGCGAAGCGGTTCGCCGCCAAGGAAACCGACATTCTCCTGATCGGGCACGCCGGGCACGAGGAGGTGGAGGGCACCATGGGGGAGGCCCCGGACCGCACCACCCTCCTGGAGAGCCCCGACGACGTCGACCGCCTCGACCTGCCCACCGACAAACCCCTCGTCTGGTTGTCGCAAACCACCCTCAGCGTCGACGAGACCATGGAGACCGTCACCCGGCTGCGGCAGAAGTTCCCGCTGCTGGTGAGCCCACCCACCGACGACATCTGCTACGCCACCCAGAACCGGCAGCAGGCGGTCAAGCAGATCGCACCCCACTGCGACCTGATGATCGTGGTCGGGTCGCGGAACTCGTCGAACTCGATGCGCCTGGTGGAGGTAGCGCTCGAGGCCGGGGCGAAACGCTCCGAACGCATCGACTACCCCCACGAGATCCGGGACGAATGGCTCGACGGCGTCTCCACCATCGGACTCACCTCGGGGGCCTCCGTGCCCGACGAACTGGTGCAGGGGGTGCTGGCGCTGCTGAGGGAACGGGGCTTCCCGAAGGCCGACGAGGAACGCCTCATCGAGGAGAACCTGACCTTCGCCCTGCCCCCGGAGCTGCGCCGCGACCTGGGCGGGGAAGATCAGCGACGATCCCGCCGCCACCCCGGCCGGCGAGGTGACGAGGCGGCGAAGAAACACGAACCCCTTGACGTGGGCGCCGATTGACCTTCCCGGGTGCCGGGCCGACCTGCGACGGGGGTTGCGCTCCGGGTGTTTCTACAGGAGCTGGTCGGTGATGTCCTGGCCGGTGGTGTTGTCGTGCCAGCGGCGGCGGCCGTCCTGGACGACGAGCTGGAGATCGGCGCCCACGGGTAGGTTGTAGATGCCGATCAGGGCGGGCTCGAGGTTGGCGATGGAATTGAAGCTGGCAACGATGAGGTTGCCCGGTTCGTTCAGGAAATCGTCGGTGTCGATGTCGGACAGGATCCGCCACCCGGTGTCGACGGGGTTGGCGGACCTTTCCCGTCGGACCCATTTGATGTGGCCCCTGCCGTCGATGATGTTGCGGGAGACCAGGCAGCCTCCGGAATCCTTGATGAACTCGGTGAACTTCTGCGTGCTCACGGACGTGCTCCTCCAATCGGGTGGCGATGACTGGGTTGCCGGGTGTTCTCCGGTTCTGATGATGTGCGGTTGTCCTGTGTCAGCTGTTGCGGCGGGCGTCGCGTTCTTGCTCGGTGATGGCCTGGTGCACGCCTTCGTTCTCATCAGGATACGGAGGCGGGGCGGTGCGGGCGCGTTCGGCGCCTTGGGCTAGCCAGTCGGGGGTGTGCTGGGCATCGCGGGGGTGGAGTCGGAGTTCGTCGGCGCTCATCCACAGATGAGCCCACGTCCACGCCCCGCGCTCCGGCTCAGCCATTGCCCGACGCAGATTCATCGTCGCCGAGCCGATCGCGAAGGGGTACCGGATGCGGGTGCGCGTGCCGTCCTGGGCGGTCAGGACGGGGTCGAGCCATCCCGCGTACCCCAGTCCGCTTGTCTCCAGGTCGCTGCTGGTGGCGTCCTGGGTCGGCAGCCACTGGGCCAGTGTTTCTTGCAGGAGGGAGAGGATCTCCTCGGCTGGTTTCCCTATTGTCTTCAAGCTGGCAATCACATCGACTCCTTTCTGCGCGCCTGCCTGCTTGCCAGGGAACGGTTCGGGGCCGTCGGGTCTTCCCGGGTGTCCAGCCTAACTCCGTTTTCCGCAAGAAAACTCTGTCGATGTTCGCGCCCGTGGGGTTTGGTTTGTCTGCTTAGCGCAGGCCACCCCAGCCGGTTGCTGCCGCAATCAGCCTCTACACCAGGAAACGGAAATAGGGGCTGGTGGAATCGACCTCGTTGACCTCCATGCCGCATTCGGTGATGCGGGCCAGGAGGAAGCGGTAGTCCCCGGGGTTGCTGAGCTCGACGCCGACCAGGGCCGGGCCGACCTCCCGGCTGGAGCGTTTCACGTACTCGAAGTAGGTGATGTCGTCGTCGGGGCCGAGCACCTCGTCGAGGAAACGCCGCAACGCGCCCGGCTGCTGCGGGAAGTTGACCAGGAAGTAGTGCTTGCGACCCTCGTGCAGCAGCGACCGTTCCACGACATCGGCGTAGCGGGCGACGTCGTTGTTGCCGCCCGAGACGATGCTCAGCACCCGCGACCCGGCGGGGACGTGGACGCGCGAACCCACCCCGCCGGTGGGCAGGGCGGCGGCCGCGAGGGCCCCGGCGGGTTCGGCGATGATGCCGTCGGTCTGGTACATGGCGAGCATCTCGGAGCACACCTGCCCCTCGGGGATGCGGGTCAGTTCGATCTTCGCCTCGTTGATGACGTCGAAGGTGTAGTCGCCCACTAGGCTGACCGCGGCACCGTCGACGAAGGTGTCGATGTTGTTCAGCGGGAACGGTCGACCCGCGGAGATCGCGGCCGCCACGCACGGCGCCCCGTCCGGTTCCACCCCGATGATCCGCACCTGCGGGTGGTGGGTGCGCAACCAGGCCGCGGCACCCGACATCAAACCCCCGCCACCGACGGGCAGGATCACGACGTCCGGCACGAACCCGAGCTGTTCGACGGCCTCCGCGATGGCGGTGCCCTGCCCTGCGGCGGTGCGCGGGTCGTTGAAGGCGGGCACGAGAATGCGGCCGTTGCTCTCCGCGAACCGAGCCGCGGCCCGGGAGGCCTGGTCGTAGGTGGAGCCCTCCATGACGAGCTCGACGTGACCGCGTCCCAACGCCTGGATGCGATCGCGTTTCTGCCGGGGCGTGGTGGTGGGCACGTAGACGACCGCGCCGATACCCAGCGTCGCCGCCGCGAACGCGACCCCCTGCCCGTGGTTGCCGGCCGACGCGCACACCACACCGGCGTCCCGCGCCTCGGGAGGGAGCTGCGAGATCAGGTTGTAGGCGCCCCGCAGCTTGTAGGAACGCACGGGCTGGAGATCCTCGCGTTTCAACCACACCTCGGATCCGGTGTCCTCCGTGAGTCGCTGGTTCAGTTCGACGGGGGTGATGCGGGCCACTCCTTTCAGCCGGTCGCGGGCGTCGGGAATGAGGGCAGCCAGGTCGGAAAGCACAGTCACGGGCCCAATTGTGCTAGCCGGAAACAAAATCCGCACTCTTCACGGGGGCGCGCCCCTCCCAGAAGCTGGTTGAGCTATTCAATCCTTGAAGCTGGTTGAGCCGGGTCGCGGGCACTCTTCCTTGGAGCTGGTTGAGCCGGGTCGCGGGCACTCTTCCTTGGAGCTGGTTGAGCCGGGCCGTGAGGGACGAGCGGCCCGTGTCGAAACCATCCGGCGGTTGAGTGGCGGACCCGACCCCAGTTCCCGGACAAGGGCACTGTGGTTTCGAGGCGACCGGCTCGCTGGCGCTCACCGTGATGTCTCGGGACATGGGTGACGGTTTGACGTTTGGATGGGTCGAGTCCCTTCGAGTGGTGTTGTTTCAGGCGGTGGTAAGAGCGGCGGGTTCCGGGCTGACGTGGCTTCCTGATCCACTGGGCCAAGCGGGGCGGGGGCTCGGCAGACACTCAGGAAATGTCGGCTTCGGTTTCGTCTAACTTCACGTTCACAGTCCGCAACGACGGGGTGAGCACAGCGATCAGACAGGTTAACGTGATGGCCAGGCCCCCGCCGATGACCAAGGCGGCCCGCTGGACTGACGCCAGCGCACTGGAAGCTGCGACCAGGACATGCAGCACAGTCATCGACGGCTGTTGGAGCATGGACGTGCCGCACAGGAGGGTTGCTACCAACATCGGTGCGGTCTCAGAAATGAGGGCTGGCCTGCGCCGGTCAAAGCGATCAGCCGGTGTCCACCGTAGAGACCCAGCGCCAGAAGGGGGAGCAGTTGGACGGCCGCAACGCTGCCGGTTGCAAAGGGCAACTCTGTCAGGTGAGCGACGTGCAGCAGGATGGTCGTCGAAGTGACGATCGAGCCGAAGCGGGTGATCGTCCTGGACACCAGAAGGAGCGTGAACGGACGGGACCATATCGGGGCGAGGTCCACATGCGGGCGGGCGAACGTGGGCGATCACTCCAAGTCTGCGGCACTGTCTGCCACATAGGGTTGGGTCCAGGTCACTGGGATGAAGCCCAGCTTGGTCAGAACCGGTGCCGAGGTTGGCAGCGCGTCCACCCAAAGGGTCTCGGCCCCCGCCTCGATGGCAGCCGCTATGTGGCTGAGCACTGTCGTGGTGAAGTGTCCGCGCCGTCGATGCGCGGGGGCGGTGCGGCCCCCGGCCAGCTCTGCCGCCGCGGATGACCGGTCCAAGAGAAGGCGGCCGGCTGAGACGGGCGAGCCGTCTACATAGACGATGTGAACTTGGAGGCGGTCGGGGTCGTCGGTCATGGCAGCGGCGAGTTGGCTCCGCTCGGTGTCGACTCCGCTGCGGCCACTCTCCCGGGAGATCTGAGCGTAGTCGGCGAGTTGGGCAACGCTGGCTCGAACCGCTGGCAAAGTCACTTCCATCCCAGCTCTCACGGCTTCCGGGAGCTGGCGGAGGTCGAGAGCCAAAACCGTCTCCCGGTCCCCAGGGATCAGCCCTGCTTCCAGCAGCGTCATATGGAGTCGCGTGGGCCGGTCATGGCCGTAGAGCTTCCATTCGAACTGTGCGCCCCTCTCGTGCGCCGAAGAGATCTCGCGGCGGATGATGTCCGGCAGTGTGGACTCGGGACACGCGCTGTAGACGATCCTGACTTCCGATCCATCGGCGCTGGTTTCTCTGACGATCGGTCCTGGAGCGAGGGTTCCCGAGCGCAGTCGGATCGTGTCGAGTGTCGCCAGCAGTGGCTCAAACATGTCGATCCTCCTCCGGTCGCGCCTGCGCTTCTGCATCGTTCAAGAGGCGCTCCATGCTGCGGTGCAGCGGAATAGAACCCCCGTCACTGCCTAGGTAGCGAGCACAGATACCGGTGAGCGTTCAACCCTGGGCAAGGGGATCTGAACTCTGGTTCCCATAGGGAAACGTTTTTAAGCAGGCGTCATGCCGAACGAGCACGGGTTTCTGATTGAGCCTCCTGGAGTGGTCCAGCAGGTTGGTCGCGATCGTCTTCCTGGGTAGGTAATTCCGTTGGGCGGACGGTCTTTCTCAACTCCTCTCGGTGCTGCCTAGGTCTGGGGCTGCCAGTCGATGGTCCCTCGGATCACGCTGTCGAGCGAGATCGGGTAGCTGTCGAGGTCAGCCGCCAGGAGGGAGTCCCCCAACTCCCGCGTGCACCCGATGTACACCGAGTCGTGGTAGATCGGGCATGCCGTGACAAAGCTGCGGTCGTGGGGCAGGATCAGCATCGGGCACTGCTGTGTGTGCAAAGGGAGCTCGCGGGCAAGCCAGGACAGCGGCTCGCGGATCACGACGATATCCAGCGGCACGCCCTGTCGGATGGACTTCTTTGGGTCCACCGACAGCCTCCGGACGAGAGGCAGCGCCCATGCGGGCACAACCACGTCTTCGCGCGGCAGGATGTCATCCTCGGCGTAGCCGGCCCAGTGGATGAAGTCGCACTCCCTCTCCCCGTCCCTGGTGAGAGCAGCGACGAGCGCCTCGGACGTCTGCTCCGACAGGGACCCATACGGAGGTTGCACCAGCGCGGGCGCGCCGTCGCTGATCTGTTCCCACGTCGTGGCGCCGTCAATCACCGCGCCCGGGACGATATCGGCCCAGGCATGCCACTGGTCACGAGTCCCGCGAACCGGCAGCAGGACTCGCACCGCACGCTCGTGCCCCTCGCCCACCAGGTCACTTACCCGCACAATCGCACCTCCCAGCACACACCCTCATACCCTGAAACCATAGGTCACGATGTCATATGGTACTCCGCATCCAGCGAATCGATGTGGTAATAGACCTCTACCGTCACAAACACGGTAGCGCTATCAAGCTCCACTGCGGCCGTCACTGACTCCCCATCTGAATCCAAGGCGCAAGTCCGCCCTTCCGTCACGCACTCGATCGTTGGCCGCTCATCAGAAGAAATCCCTTCAGCGTCATAGCCCGTGAACTCACGTACAAAAACCTGCGCGGGAATCACAGGAGAACCCGCCGTGATCCGCGCCGAACCGCCGGTAGCGATCGTGATTACCTCGTTCGGTTCGATCGTCGGTCGTGTGGTGCGAAAAGAGCCGCTGGAGTCGCTATACCAAATAGAGGACAGCGGTGGGATCGCAATCCCATTCACGATCGCCGATCTACGCCGATCCAAGGCCTGTAAGTATTCCTGCGACGCCCGACTCGTGTTGGGACGGCGTGAGCCGGCACGGATGTCAGCGACCAGTTCCGGTACCTTCACACCAACCGGCAGCCCCCAGCAGGCACCGCCGTCGACCAGCCCGCCCGCACTCAAGCCCGTCGCTGCCCGAAAGGGAGCGAACCAGCCCAGGCGAGATGACGGTTCGACGGTATCCCGCTTGGGCGGAGCAAATCCCGGCAGACGACCGTCGAGGGCCAAGAGGGTCGGCGCCGACGTGGGCTCAGCAGCCGGCTGCCGCTTCTAGAGCCAGGGACAGGGCGACATGGTGCGAGTCGACGCCGAAGCCGCGAAGGTCGTAGTCGTTGTCGGCGAGGGTGTCGGCGGTGAACAGCAGTTGGGCGAAGCGCACTCCGCGGACCTTTGCGATCGCCGCCATCGCGGCGCATTCCATCTCGACGGCGACGCAGCCCTGCGACTTGCGCTGCTCCACCAGGGCGCGGGTTTCACGGAAGAAGCCGTCGGTGGTCCACACTGGAGCGACCTGCGCCCCGAAGCCCGCTGATCGCGCCACCTTCGCGACGGTGGCTCGCAGCGCCTCGTCGGTCTCGACCCACGCCCCGGCCTTCAGGTAGTGGTACGACGTGCCCTCGTCTCGCAGTGCTCGGCTGGGGACGACGAACTCCCCCTCCGGTAGTTTCCGGAGCGCCCCGCAGGAACCGACGGCGACCAGCGAATCGGCCCCGGAACGAATCATCCGCTCGGTCACCAGAGCCGCGGCAGCCGCGCCGATCGGCATCGGCACGACCCGCACTGCCTGCCCGCTGCGCGTCGCCTCGTAAATCGGGTACTCGACGGTGACGAACGGCACGGTCCCAACCCGCCGCACCTCCCAGCCCTCGGCGGTCTCGATCGTCTTCTCGGACAGGAACGCCAACACGGCGACGCCAGGCCCCTCGGCCTGCACATCGGCGAACATCATCGGCGAAATGAGGTCGTCGGGGTCATCATCGAAGTCGAGGATTGGAAAAGCACCGGGCATCAGCATGGGTTGATCATCCCACGCGAGTAGCAGCGACGGCGGGCAAGTTCGACCCAAAGTCCCTTGCTCTTCTCGTGCGCATTGCCGAACATGTCCCAGAGGATTCGGTATGCCGCTGAAAGTCGGGCATGCGACGGCGGCCGCACGCGTGGTCGCTGTCACTCTTCAGGAAGGCAAAACCGGTTGAGCCGGGGCGTGAGGAAGGAGCGGTCCGTGTCAAAACCATCCGGCACCTGAAAGCAGACCCGGCCACAGGTCCCTGCACACCTTTACGGCGGTTTCCATGCGGCCAGCCCCATCGGCTTCGAGTGCCTCTCACTCCGTTGCTGAAGGGCCCATCAACTCGGGGGCTACGGGGGTCCGGACCCCCTCGTCGACGGAGCTCAGGCGCGGCAGTTCGTCCATCGAGACGTCCAATGCCCGGAATCGTCGCGCCGAGACCAGCACCCGCGATTCCAGCGTGCCCATGGCGGCGTTGTAGTTCTTGACCGTGCCGTTGATGGACGCCCCCAGTTTTTCGAAGTGCGTTCCCAGGGTCGCCAGCCGGGAGTACAGCTCACGTCCGAGCGCGCTGATTCTCGTCGCCGACTCCGCCAGCCGTGACTGCCGCCATCCGTGAGAGATGATTTGCAGCAGTGGGATCAGCAGGCCCGGTCCTGCCAGGGTGATCCGACGGGCGGCGGCGTACTCGTGCAGGGTGGGTTGCTGTTCCAGGGCGAGGCGGTAGAACTCGTCGCTGCCGAGGAACAGCACCACGAACTCGGGGCTGCCGGCGTCGAGGGCCCAGTACTCCTTGGCGGAGAGCTGGTCGATGTGGGTGCGGACGTGTCTGACGAAGCGCCGCAGGTGCGCGGCGCGTTCCTCCTCGTCCTCTGCCTGGCAGGCCTCCAGCACGGCCGACAGGGGCACCTTCGAATCCACGAACACCGCTCTGCCCCCGTCGAGGTCGATGCGCATGTCGGGGCGCAGCCGGTTGCCCTCCGATGAGGTGTAGCTGGTCTGGGTCTCGAAATGGCAGTGCTCCACCAGTCCCGCAACCTCCGCGATCCGCCGCAGACTGGACTCACCCCAGGCGCCCCGCACGTGAGGGGCCCGCAGCGCCGTCGCCAGCGATGCCGCTTCCTTCCGCACCGCCTCGCCGGAAACCCGGACCCCCTCCACCTGCTGCCTGAGTTCCGCTGCCAGGGCGGTGCGCTGGTTTTCCACCTCCGCCAGCCGCTGCTGGAGTTGCCGCAGCGCCTCGGATATCGGGGTCAGGCGCAGTTCCGCGGCGCGATCGGCCTGTTTCGTCTGTTTCTCCAAGGCATCCGCCGACAAGGACCGGAACTGGTGGGCGAGTTGTTCGCGGTCCGCGGTGACGTCCGCGGCCCGTTTGACGGCGGCGTCGCGTTCGGCCTCGGCGCGTGCCGTGCGGGTGGCGGCGCTCTGACGAGCCAGCAGGAAACCGAGTGCCACGCCGACCAGCAGCGCCGCCAGGGCCAGGAGCAGTGAGGAAGTGTCCATGAGGGAAGGGTCGCAGACGGCACCGACATTTTTTGCTGCACCCCATCGCGCATGCGGGGACGCGGCGGCGAGCGTTCGTCCTCAACGGGGGCGGCCGCGTGTGCCCCCGCCCCCATGCGGGGACGGTTTTGTCGGGGGTGGGGTGTTGAATGGGAATCGTGTTCTCGAATCCTTCTTCCCATCTGGATGACCTGGCCGCTTTCGTGACGGCCTCCCCGACGAGCTATCACGCGGCCTCGAGCATGGCATCGCGCCTTGCTGATGCCGGTTTCGTCCTGGTCGACGAGAAGGGCCGGTTCCCGCGGGGTGCCGGTCGGTTCTTCGTCGTGCGACACGGCGCCGTGATCGCCTGGCGACAACCAGAACGCATCGACGATGCCACCGGGCTGCGCGTCGTGGGTGCTCACACCGATTCCCCGGCGTTGAAGGTCAAGCCCGAGGCCAGCTTCTCCTTCCGTGGGTGGGGTCAGATCGCCGTCGAGATCTACGGCGGCGCGCTGCTGAACTCGTGGCTGGACCGGGAACTCGGCATCGCGGGTCGCATCATCACCCGCGACGGCGCCCAGCACCTGGTGCGTCTCGACTCCGTGGCCAGGCTCCCGCAGCTGGCCATTCACCTGGACCGGTCGGTCAATGACGGTCTCAGGCTCGATCGGCAGACCCACACCCAGCCCGTCTTCACCCTCGACGCCGAACCCGACCTGCTGGCGGCCCTCGCGGAACAGGCCGGGGTGAGGTCCAGCGATGTCCTGGGACACGACCTGTTCACCTACCTCTCACAGCCTCCGGCTCGTTTCGGGCTGCGCAACGAGTTCTTCGCCTCGTCGCGTCTGGACAATCTCTCCAGCACCCACGCCGGATTGACGGCCATCGAGGACCTGGGCGAGGGCGACGACCTGGTGGTCCTGGCCGCCTTCGACCACGAGGAGATCGGTTCCGCCACCAGCTCCGGGGCGGCCGGGCCGTTCCTCGAGGACGTGCTGGAGCGGATCGCCTCCGTCGCAGGGTGTGATCTCGACGCGACGAAGGCGCTGCTCGCCCGCGGCTCCTGCGTCTCGGCGGACGCCGGGCACCTGGTTCACCCCAACTACTCCCAGCACCACGACCCGCACGTCGATCTCGTTCCCAACGGCGGCCCCATGTTGAAGGTCAACGCCAACCAGCGTTACGCCACCGACGCGGTGGGTGAGGCGCTGTGGCTGCAGGCCTGCGAGGCCGCGGGGGTGCCGTCGCAGGTGTTCGTGTCCAACAATGCGATGCCGTGCGGCTCCACCATCGGCCCCATCACCGCCACGCGGCTGGGAATGGTGACGGTGGACGTCGGCATCGGGTTGTTGTCGATGCACTCGGCCCGGGAGATGTGCGGGGTGGATGACCCGCACCATCTGGCCGCCGCGCTGCGCGCCTACCTTGAGGGATGACCGGGTTCCCCCGAATCCGGTTGAGTCGAGCCTCACGAGCGTCGACGAGTGTGGTGTGTCGAAACCATTCCGGTTGAAGTTGGTTGAGCCGACCAGCGAGCGTCAGCGAGCCGGTCGTGTCGAAACCACCCGGCGGCCGTCTTGGTACCCACGCCCACGGCTGTCCCCCGAAGTGGCATCGGGTCAGCGCTCACACCCGCGGAACCCCTGGAAACAGTGTGCAGGCCCGCCTGCAACCCGGCCCAAGGAGAGAAAAAGGCCGGTGCGGCGGGCCTGCCGAGCGCTTGTGGCAGAGCGCGTAACGGTGGTCCTGAACACCTGTGACCAACTGTGTCGTTCACTGAAGAAACCCTAACCCACAGTATTTGGGAAACGCAAGAGGTTCGTAAATATTTTTGCCGGCACGACGCCGCCCCCTCCCGGGTGGCGTGCCGTAGACTCGTCGCTCGTGGCTCTCACCATTGGAATCGTCGGCCTCCCGAACGCCGGCAAGTCGACCCTGTTCAACGCGCTGACCCGCAACGACGTGCTGGCGGCCAACTATCCGTTCGCGACGATCGAACCGAACGTCGGTGTGGTGGGGGTGCCGGATTCCCGGTTGCCGGTGCTGGCGAAGATCTTCGACTCCCAGCGCATCGTGCCCGCGACCGTGAGTTTCGTGGACATCGCGGGCATTGTCCGGGGGGCGTCGAAGGGTGAGGGCATGGGCAACGCGTTCCTCGCCAACATCCGTGAGGCCGACGCCATCTGCCAGGTGACCCGCGTCTTCGAGGACGTCGACGTGACGCACGTCGACGGAAAGGTGGATCCGGCCGGCGACATCGACACGATCACCACGGAACTGATCCTCGCGGACCTCCAGAGCCTGGAGAAGGCGCTGCCGCGCGTGGAGAAGGAGGCGCGGATCAAGAAGGAGTCGCGCCCGAAGCTGGAGGCCATGCAGGCGGCCGTCGAGGTTCTCGAATCCGGGAAACGGATCCATGGTTCGGGACTGGACATGGAGCTGCTGCGCGACCTGTTCCTGCTCACCGCGAAACCGTTCCTGTACGTGTTCAACTGCGATCAGGACGAACTGGCCGACGAGGACCTCAAGGACCGCATGCGCCAGGTCGTCACCCCGTCCGAGGCGATCTTCCTCGACGCGAAGTTCGAGGCCGAACTGGTGGAGATGGACGAGGAGGAGGGCCGCGCATTCCTGGAGGAGATGGGAATCACGGAACCGGGCCTCGATGTGCTGGCCAGGGTCGGCTACGAAACCCTCGGCCTCCAGTCCTACCTGACGGCGGGCCCGAAGGAGGCCAGGGCCTGGACCATCCCCCAGGGGGCGACGGCCCCCGAAGCGGCGGGGGTGATCCACACCGACTTCCAGAAGGGCTTCATCAAGGCCCAGGTCGTCAGCTTCGACGACCTCGTGGCGGCAGGCTCCGAAGCAGCGGCGAAGGCGGCCGGCAGGATGCGCCTGGAGGGCAAGGACTACGTCATGCAGGACGGCGATGTCGTGGAGTTCCGGTTCAATGTGTGAGGCATCTGAGACACATGACATGGGCGAGCCGGCATCCGGTGCGCTGACCGGTGCCGAGGAGGCGTCAGAGGATTTCCAGGCACCGTCGGGACAAGATCCCGCAGTGATTGAGGTAGACCCTGAATTCGGTTTGGCGCTCGGGGACTGGTCTCATACGGGGATCGAGGTGATCCCGCTATCAGGGTTGAGTGAGGAGCATAACAAAGACCTGCTGGATAAAATCTCAATCGTTACCGGGATCGGCAACACATCGGCCCAGGCCCTGCAAGGCGCTGCCAGTGTTCAAGGTCTTGTCCGTTTGGCTCCCGAGACGGTGTCAAAGCTGCAGGTTTTCAAACCAATGACTTCCGGCGGCCTGAACCTCGGCGCGTTGACGGATAGTGGTGGGAAAGTGGCCCATCTGATCCGGTGGACGCCCGCCGTTGGAGCGCAGGCGGTCGGCCTTCTCACCGCCATAGGTCCTGCCGCAGCACTCTTGGCAACCCAGCTGCAACTATCCTCGCTATCCAGTCGCATTGACAAAAATATCAAGCTGACGAAGAAAATCATCCAAAACTTGGAAGAGGGACAGTATTCGCGAGTGCGAGCTTTTGAAAAGACTACTCAGGAGTGTTTGGAATCGGCCTTAGAATTCCATGAAGTCTACCCGCGAAGCTGGGATAAAATCAAAACGCGTGAATCGGATCTCCGTGAAGTCTTTGACAATTTCAAGAAAAAATTGAGTGAGTGTTTAAGTAATATTGGGGAATGTTGCCGAGGTGGTGGGGAATTTCTTGAGAAGAATGCAGTAGATATCGAAAGAAAAGCCGCTGCGCTGGTTGCATCTCTGGGTTCTTGGGTTCGATATCAGGTTTTGTATGTGCAAGTTTGCAGGCAGGATGCCTTCTTGTCTAAGGATGAGAAGCATCTTGATCGCGCTATCAAAACGGCTTCAAAAGAGATTTGTGATTTTCGTTCCGAGGCTTTGGGTCTCCTCGAAAAACTCGAATGTGCCGTTCATCGCTGTTGCCTGCTGGGAAGTGGGGCTGAGCCTTGGGAAGGTTTCGTGAAATGGGTTCAAGGGTTTCCGGGGAGGAGGCCCGGGGGCTCTGGAAAAGAGAAGCCCGAGGCGTCGAAGCTCCGAGGGATTGAACAGGTGCGCACCTTGGCGGAGAAGCTCTCTGAGCTGCGCGAGTCGATCCAACCGCGCCCTGAACCCCACAAGCCCGAGGTGACCTTCTACAGAACAGACGGGGATGTCGCCCGAGATGTCGCCGTTCTTCGTTGGGCCCTACCAGAGTGTTACGATCAACTGCGGGTGCTCGCCGAAGTGAAAACCGGCAAGAACAAGAAAGTGGAGTCTTCCTTGCTGGGTGTCACCGCCGACTCTTTCTTCTGTGTTCCACGAGATGAAATTCGCAAGAAGGGTAAGGTTGCTCGTACCGTTCCGCTGGCTGATATCCGTTATGTCAGATGCAAGGCGGAAGAGGGATTCGATATCATCACCAAGGATGAAGATTTCTCCATTTCTTTTGAAGAATGGCTGCAGGAGGACGAAAAGAGCAACGAGGCCCGCAAAATCGAGAGGCACTTGGCCAGTTTCGCAAACCTCCCTGACGAAGAGCGCGGAGAGAAGCTCCCGATTTCAAATGCGTCGCAAAAATCCGGTCGAAACGAGCTGGAGCAGTGAGCTCTAGTGCATTCTAGCTGAGTTCCGGAAGCTGCAGTGGGCAAATCATGTGCGTAGCAGGGTTTCCGAAAAGAAATGTTTTCGATTAGATCGCTGGTCTTCCGGCAGAAACGCCGTCTTGTGGACGAACGCCTGCACTGTAGCGCAAGCACACGACCACAAGGCGAGCGAATCGCGGGTGGCTTCCCTGAGTGGGCGGTCTGGCTCAATGAAGCTTATTCACGGCCCTTCCCAAGTATGCGCTGACTAGGGGTTTTCCTGGCTGGCGCGCCGTCTGTGAATAAGCCTTCATGAATAAGTCTCAGTGTATTCCACTGAAACTTTATTGCACTGGCGGCGTGTCAGTGCTGTGAGCAAACCGTTGGGGTCGCTGTTTGTGCTGAGGTGCGTCGGCTCAACACGGAGATGCTTCCAAATTCTCAATTGATCACGACTTTGAGGTCTCCTGCGACGTACTCGAGTGAGAGGCTGCCGCCGATGGCCTCGAGGTAGCGGCGGATCGTTCCGATCTTCGCGGTGTCGAGGTCACCGTGCTCGATCTTGGAGATTTGACGCTGCCCGACGCCGATGCGTTCGGCCAACTGCGCCTGCGTCAATCCGGCATTTTCGCGGAGCTCTCGAAGTCGATAGGCGCGAACCTCTGCGAGCATCCGGGATTTGTGTGCCTCGACTTGGCTGCGGTCCACGGAGCGTTCGGCGAGAATATCGTCAATCGTCATCACTTTTCTGGCCTCTTCCTCAATGCGCGGATATGTTTGTCGAACAGATCATCGGCCAGTGGGACGTTCCTCTTGTACCACCGAGTCCAGCTGCCAGCCTTGTCGCCCGCGATCAGCAAGATCGCCATGCGCTTGGGGGCAAAGGCGAAAAGGATGCGAACCTCGGATCGTCCTACCGAGCCGGGGCGAAGCTCCTTCATGTTGCGATGCCGTGAAGCGGTGATGGTGTCAACGAGAGGGCGCCCGAGTGAAGGACCACGATCACGAAGCACCTCCAGCGCAGCGATGACCTGTTCGTAGGAGGTTTGGTCCAGTGACCTGAGTCAGCCGGCGATCAACGTGACGTCTACCTCCCACATACCCTTCACTGTAGACCCTGCAAGGCCTGAATGGTAGAGATGATTCTGTCGTTCGCGCTGCCGCTGCCCGTGTTCCTGGGACGTTTGGTGACGCGACGGGTCTGCGGTGTGTTCCGTGTGAACCCCGGCGGGCCCAAGCGAAGTTGAGATCATGGACTACCATTAGGAGGCCCGGAATGAACAACAAAATGGCGCCGGTTCATCCAGGAGAAATCCTCGTAGAGGAGTTCCTGAATCCGATGGGCATTACTCAGCATCGGCTCGCGATCTCCATTGGGGTGCCGCCCCGCCGAATCAACAAGATTGTGCACGGCAAGCGTCGGATCACGGCTGACACGGCATTGCGGCTGGGACGCTTCTTCAGGATGAATCCACAATTCTGGGTCAACTTGCAATCGCACTACGATCTCGAAATCGGGAAGGATGCACTGGGTGATGAACTGGACAAAATTCAGCCTCTGGGATCTGTCGCATGATCGTTGTCCGATGGATGGACCCGAGCAACAGTAGGCTCTGACCTGTGACTGCTTCCGACGTGAGAATCATGCCCTACAAGGCCGCGATGCGTGAACGGCTTCTCGACCTGTCGATCCGCGCGTGGAATTCGGTTTTCGAGGCGATGCGCGATGACCTCGACAGCGGTTTCGTGCCTCGTTTCGTGTATGACAACTTCTACCCGGATGGGTGGGATGTTCGCCAGAGGGTAGACCTCGCCCGGGTCCTCGACGAAGAAACGGGAAACTGCGACATCGTGCTCGTCGACGACGAGATCGCAGGGTGGGTCTGCACCCGAATTCACCCCGAGGACTCCATGGGCGAGGTATACATCCTGTGTGTCGATCCCGCGCATCAGCGCGAAGGCATTGGGCGAGCGTTGATGGAGCACGCGCATGAGCGGGCCCGGCGGGTCGGGATGCGTATGGTCATGGTCGAGACCGGCGGAGACGTAGGCCATGCCCCGGCGCGCGCCACCTACGAGGCGATGGGCTACGAGCGCTGGCCCGTCGCCCGGTACTTCAAGCAGCTGTGACCCGCTGATCCGCGCGGGTCCTGGTCGCCCGCTTCCGCCACATCACCGGGAGAGGCGATGACGTGTGTCTCGAGCACGCCGTCAATGACTAACGGAATCGACGCAACCAAGGGATGCGGCCATTCTGCCCGGCACAGGGATTTGAGAGGTCATGGCTGGACACGGAATCAAGCATCAGTTCTCGAAGCTCGGCGGGTACGTGCGCGATGCCGGCTGTCGGTGCTTCCGAAGGTGAACAAAGCGACTACACCGACACGGATGAGTAGGACCAAAGGGGTGGTAGCTGTGGGCGGTGTCGCGGAAACCGTGCTTGGTTGAGGGAGGCTCCCGGTTGTGCAGCACTCAACGCTGTTTTTGGCCCTGAAAGAGGCTTTTTTGGAGTTGAGTGCTGCACAACCGGGATTTTTCCGGTATCCCGGGCGCGGGAACTGGTTCGGGGACGGGGCGCGTTGGCGGGGAGACGCGGGTATCGAAGTGTGTGCTCGCCAAGTGGCGTTCCGCCCAGATGATCACGTCCAGGACGCTGCGCGCCGTGTAGGCCCGTCGACCCCCGCCCACCGATTCGGTCGTCAGGATACCGGCGGCCCGCAGAGTCTCCAGGCCCCGGGACGCGGCTGTGCGCGAGATGCCATGGATTCTTGAAGCCGTTGTGATCGTGAGGACGGGGGTGCCCGGCAGGTCCTCGGCGGTGTCACCCTGAAGGGTGGTTCGTCCTGTCGTGGGCGCTGAATCAGCGAGGTTGTGCGCGGCAAGCGCCGGATCGCGATTGACGCGACGGCGCGGTTGGGGTGCTTCTTCGGGGTGAGTTCGCAACTCTGGGTCAACTTGCAGTCGCGCCACTGTCTCGAAATCGAGAAGGAAATACTGGGCAGTGAAGTGGGTGCGACTCATCTGCTGGGGTCTGCCTCGCGAGTGCTTCTGGAGACTGCGCGACCATGAGGAAGGGTCTGGTTCTCGGATTTGCAATTGGCGATTGCGAACCGGATGTAAAACCCTTGAAAAGGTGGGGTCCGATCGCGCTTCGTGCAAGATGGCGGGAAGGGGATTTTGGTTAATCAACCAATTGGAATATCCAGGCGCCAGCGATGTGGCTACATTGATGATGGTTTGCCAAGGTGTGGCACGCCCGCTTTCCGCGCCAACACATCCCAAGGATGCAAGCATGCTCGCTCGTTCACCGTACCCAGGCCTGTCTCGGGTGACCGTCATGGTGGTGGCTCTACTCATCGTTTTCCCGATCGCTGCGTGCGGGGGAAGTGGCGTTCCTGGGCGGGTCGGCCCGCCGCTCTCGGCGTCAGAAGCCAAGGGCAAGAAATATCAGGATGTTGTCACTCGTTTCGAGAATGCCGGGTTCACCAACGTCACGACCGAGGCAGTCGCAGACCTTGTCATTGGGTGGTTTGCTGGCGATGGCGAGGTGAAGGATGTGTCAATCGCCGGTGATTCCGATTACACCAAGAATGAGAAATTCGCCCCGGATGCCCCAGTAGTCATCCGTTACCATACTTTCCCGGCGAAAGAGTCAGCAACGCCCGAGGCTGCAGAGACCCCGACGGATCAACCAAGCCCGTCCTCGAGTCCGCAATCTTCCACTCCGCCCACGCCTGAAGAAGTGCCCTCCGCTCCGGAGGCGACGTCTACGCCAGGAAACCTGACCGTGGAAAACAACTCGGATCTGGCGGCTCTTCTGAGTCTAAAAGACCCGGCGGATCCCTCGGTTGCCGCTTTCGCCAGCAAATATCAAGGGCGGATAATTGAATTCGACGGATGCGTCGTGGCGGTTTCCCGGCACGGATCAACGAAGACCCGCTTCGATTACCTGCTGTCCGCGGGGAATTACGATCCGGACAATGCGGTGGGACCGTATTTCCAGTTCTTCGACATCAACTACTACGACTTCCATTTTCCTGCCGACAACTCGCCGGACAGCGTTCCTGTTGGAACCAATCTCCGAATCATCGCCGAAGTGGGAAAGTACGACAGCAAAACGAATCTGTTCCAACTCCGGCCGGTGAAAACAAACATGCGGTGAATCAGAAGTCCGTTGCGTTACATTGCGGAAGGCCCGCACGCCAAACCCTGCGCGTTCGCTCCTTTCCTGTGTCACTGATCTTGAGGTTTCACAGAGGCCTTGGTGAAAGCCCGAGCAGCCCTCACCGGGGCCAGTTTGAGGTGAGGTATGCCTCCACAGCGCGGTGCTGGAAACGGTAGGGCCTGCCGCGTTGGATGATCCGACGGTTGAGGTCCAGGCGTTGTGCGGTGGGGCCTGCGTCGGTTGCCTTCGCGTGGCCCATCTTCCGTGCGATGTTCGTCAGGGAGCGTTCCTCTGGTGCGAGCTCGGCCATTGCCTCGATGAACTCGCGTTCGCGGGCCGGGAGTCGGTCGAGGATGCGTTGTACGTGTGCCTCTGCCTCGGGCGCGGCGGTTGTCCAGCCGGTTCTGACGTGGTCGGGGGTGATGAGGTTGTCCGTTCCCGCGTACCAGGCGCGTTCTCCCGCCAGTTGGAACAGGAAGGGCTCTCCGCGGACCAGATCGGCGATGGCGCGTTGGGCTTTCGGTTCCATGAACACCCTGTCGGTGCCGCCGGCATTGTTGGCTACCGGCCAGCCTTCGGTGACGAAGGGTTGGAGTGCGGTCATGAGCGCCTCGTCGTCGATGGCGCCAAGAAACGTGGTCTGGAACCGGCGCGCGAAAGTGGCACCTGTCCTCGCCCCGGCCGTGTCCGCGAACTCGGGCAGGCCCGTGAGGTACACCGCGATGGGTAGCGCCCTGGTCATCCGTACCCCGCCCGGAGCCGTGGCGGGTTCCTCGTGGGTCAGTGCGTCGCCGAGGGCGACGAGCAGCTGCGATCGGGTGTGCTCATCGGCGATGTTCTGCACCTCGTCGATGTGAAGCACCACCGTGACGTCCTGCTGCCGGAGCGCCGAACGACCAATCTCGACCAGGAGATCGGTGAGGGCGGTGTACGGCTCGGGGCCGTCCGGTGCACGCATGGAGAACGAGATGCCCGCCGCCGCGACCGCCTCGACCCTGCGCAGAAGGTCGCCGATGCGCTGCTCCCGTGCGGCGGGAAGCCCCGCCGTGGATGCCAACTCCAGGAGCGCGGAGGCGACTCTTTTGATGGGATCGGTGCCCGAGGGGATGCGAAGTTGCGGTGTCACCCAGCCGCCTGCCTCGAAGGCCTCGCGCGCGATCCGGCGCACGAGTGAGGACTTGCCGGAGCCCGCCTCGCCGAGAATGGTGCGGCCCCGCTCGTGAATGCCGGCCAGACGGCGTGGACGAAGAACGTCCCGCCAGTCGCTGAGTTGGCTGGTGCGGCCGGCCCACACGGCGGGAACCGTGTCCGAGCCCGGGCTGAAGGGCGAGTCGAGCGGAATCCTCACGATGATAAGTTTATCAACGGATGAGCTTTTTGATAAACTTATCAAGAGATTTGGATTGTTCCACGGTTGAGTGACTCGACCGGACCGCGGACGCGCTGGTTTCCAGCGACCTGCTCGAAACCGAGTTGCGGCGCATCGCCTGTCTGGGAGGGCATTGATCAGGTTGCCGTGACCCGGATTCTCGACGGGGTCGGGCTGGCTGCTCTTGACCGGGCAGTTTACCGCGGCGCGGGTCTGTTGCCCATGCCATACCTGCGGGGCCTCGATGTGTTGCACCTCGAAGCGGCAATGCGACTCGATGCCACCGCGGTTCTCACCTACGACCACAGGCTCGGCAAGGCAGCCCGGGCCGTGGGGCTTCAGGTGATCGCGCCCGGAACAGCGTACGTGTGAAGGCTGGTGATCGGGCAGGAGAAGCAGCGGAGCGGGGCGATCTATAGCCCGCGACCCTGTCGGTCGCCACGGAGAGGTCTGCTCATTCGCCGGGGACATCTCCCGACGTGCAACGTCGCCACGCGTCGGTGAATAGCTGCCCGAAAGGAACCAACGGAACCACCACGGACAGCCGGGGAAGAACCTTGGGTGTCGCCTCGAGATCGTAGAATGAGGACTTCCACGACTCCATGGGCAGGTGGGGGGTTTTCGCCTCCTGCCAGCCGCCGGGCAGGAACAGGGAACGTCCCGCGCGCGCACGTCTGGCCCGCACGATCAGGTCCTTCTCCAGCAGAGGAGCGGCGGCCCTTTCCCGTTCGGCCTTCCGCCATCCGTTCCAGAGGGTGATGTTCTTGTCGGTGGGGTTGTGGAGAGCCAGGAGCTGCAGCCAGTAACGGGCCGGATCCTCCGGGAGATCGAACCTGGCCGCCACCTCCGCTACGATCTCGGGTGCGGTGACCAGCGGATCCTGCGACCAGCCGTCGCCGGGGGAGCACAGATCCGCCTGGATCCCTTGATAGGGGGAGGGGTCGAACCCGGACTCGAAGTCGTCGAGACGCCCGGCCAGCCAGGCACGCAGAGGATCGTCGCGGCGCAGCCTGGTGGTCAGCCAGAGCCACGTCGAGATCAGGGACTTTTCGAGTTCTTCGGAAGAACGCAGCGCTTCCAAGTTTCTTGCACCGGCATAGGGGAATTCCTGCTCCGCAGCTAGGACGATCTCCTCCGGGAACCGGACATCATCCTCACCCAGGCTGAAATCTTCGATGATCGCGTCCACGTCAGGTCCTTCGGCCACCACCCTTTCGGGGTCCTGGGCCCCGGCAGCGAGAATCCTCATCAGGTGGAGAGGGTCCTGGTCTCGCAAAAATGCCCTCGCCATTTCGGCTTCTTTGGGCGTGAGCCCCAGCAGTACGCGCACCTCCTTCGGCAGGAAATCGTACTTCCATGTTTTGAAGTTGCGCGGCCCGCCCAGGAGGAGGGCGACGGCGCCGCGCAGCCACCCCAGTCCCTCGGCCAGCCGGGCGACCTCGTCGGGACGCCATTCAGGTGCCCCCGTGGAGAGCAGCGCCTGGAAGGCTGCCGTCAATTTCTCGGCGGGAATCCCCTGGGCCCGCAGCAACACTTTTGTCGGTGCGCCGTCAACATGCTCGGGGACACCGCCGCCGGGCGAGTAGACCGTCATTTTGTAGGACCTCCCCGGCATCCGCAGGAACATGGCGGGGCCGGTCGGGGTTTCGATCAGGCTGCCGGGGTGGTGAACCGGCATGTCCCGGGTGCGTTCGAAGGTGAAGACGACGGTATCGGGTGAATAGAGCCCGGAATCGATGACGGCCGCGACGGCGGCGGCCGCGGACGCCACGACATCGCGGTCCAGCAGCGGAGCCGAGGCCAGGGCCAGCACGACCTCCGGCAGGACCAGAGGCAGGTACTCGAGTTGGGGAAGCACGCCCATCGTCACGTTCTCACCGGCCAACGCCCTGCGCACCTCGGTCAGCTGTTCCCGGGTGGAGGCGCTGGAGCCGTGACCCATCCACTCGGCCACCTTCAAGTCGGGCTTGGGCGGGGGTGTCGTGACGGGTTTCTTCTCGGGTGGGGTCAGCAGGTCAGCAGCCCAGGTGGCCAGCGCCTTGATGCGGGACGCGAGCCACACCGCGGCGTTTGTCAGGGCCGGATCGGTGGTTCCCAGCAGATTCTCCGCCGCCGCGCGGGCATCCGGGGCGATCGGTTCTCGTGACGTGGGCCAGGTGGAGAACCGACCGTACTGGAGTTCCGTCTCCGGGACGGCGTTCAGGAGCGACGTGACGTCCTCGGGTGTCAAGGCGCGGAGTCGCGAGCTGGCAGCGGCGTCACGGGTTCGGAACCAACGCCAGCCGCTCAACGGGACGCGGTGCAGGACGTGTGTGTTGCCGAACTCGTCCTGCGCGGGGAACAACAGTTGATTGTCCTCGCGGTGGAGGCCGCCGTCCTCGTCGATCCACCAGCTTTCACCGACCCCGGGGAGCATCGCCCGCCCTGCCTGGGCAGCTGGTGGCTCCGGCGGTGGTGTTTCCCGGTGGGTTTCAGGGTCATCGGACCAGGTGAGGCACCAGGTGCTGCCGCGCAGCCAGTGGCAGCCGGTGACGGAGCCGTTCAGGACGTAACGCCACTCCTGGGGTCTGGCACCCAGGCGGGGCTGGTGGAATCTCGCCTCGGCGATGCGCTGGTCGCCGTCGAGCCAGATCACCCGGCCCCGGGCCGCCACCCCGACCGCCGTCCCGGACTCGTGGAAGGTGATTGCCGCGGTGGGGTCGTCGTGGTGCAGCTCGGCGACCGCTGCCTCCAGGGTGGGCCAGGTGTACTCGGTGAGCATGCCGTCGCGGAAAGCCCCAGCGAGGAGCCGGGGGCCGTCGCAGAGCTGCAGGAGCCGGGCCATCTGCCCGGGAAACAGAGCGTGCCCCTGCGGGGAAAACAGGGGACCGGCGGCGCGGAGCCCGTCGAGGGCCGTGAGCATCGTCGACGACTCGTCCACGGCCGAACCGAGCCACGAACCGAGCATCGCGCGGCTGCCCTCGTGGGCCAGCAGGACCTCCGCATTTTCCCTGAGCAGCCCGACAAGAGCGGGAAGACTCGTATGGGAGAACGGGCTGCGGGCCAGATGGGTCAGTTCCGGGCGGTCCTCGCCGTTCACCCAGCCGTTGAACCAGGTGGGAAACAGCTCCTCCGGCACGTCAGCGCCCGCCTCGAGCAGCGCGTCGCACAGTTCCGGGGTGACGGGGTGCTTGAACCGTACCGTCACTCCGGCCAGGGGCAGCGTGCGAACCAGACGGCTGAGCCGGTTCCAGTAGGTGTACTGCCAGCGGGAATCCACGAACCGCCTCAGCCATGCGACGGCGTCACGGTTCCCGGAGCGGAGCTCGTCCGCGATTCCGGTGGTCTCGATCAAGTCGAGCCAGGTGTCGGATTCGACCTCGGTGGGGTTCAAGTCGAAAAGCGTCGAACGAATCTGCGGATCCTGTCCGGCCAGATCGACGAGCCGGTCACGGTAGGACCTCCAGAAATCCTCCGGCGCCCGGGACAGGTACGCGGTTTCGAGGAGGTCACGCAGCAAACGGTTCTCGACCGCGACCCGGTCCGCTCCCGCCGCATCGATCAGGCGCCGGACATCGGCTGCGAACCGCGGATACGGCGGTATCCCGATCCTGGCGCGGTCAACAACCAACCCGATGAAGTAGTCCAGGGCCTCACCGGTGGGGCAACGTTGCAGCAGGGAGGCAGCCTCGACCGTCAACTCAGCGGCGCCGAGGGCACCGAGAGAGGAGAACTCCCTGAAAACTCGGCGGTGATGCTCCTCGTCAATGGGCAGGCCGTGGACCTCCTCTGCCTCGCGGGCCTTGGCGAACAGTTGCCTCACCACGGAGAGTTGTTCATTGTGGAGCGCGATCCGGGTGCCCTCCTCGAGGAACGAGGGAATGAGGCGTGGATCGGAGATGCCGAGTTCGGCGGCTTTGTCCAGGAGGAGGTCGCGGGCGAGTCCGGGTTTCTTCTCCATCACCTCATCGGCTCGTTCAAGGCAGGCGACGAGATCCGGGGGAAGGGGCTGCGAGGGCAGGGAGGTCATGTCGGGGCCTTTTCCGTTTCGCCATCATCGCGGCGAATCGATCGGATCGGATGGCCCAACTGTACGTGACAGAGGCGGCGGATGAGCTCGCTCGTCACAAGGCGTTGCCGCAGGTCGGGGAACGACCTTCACGAGACGCCCACCCACGACTCCTGTTCGTCCCGAGCTGGGGATCGGCGATCACCTCGTGGGCTCGAATTCGGCTCTTCGAGCGTGACCCCGATGTTTCCCCGGCATTTTCGGGAAACGTTCACGGGCGGCCGGCACGAACAGGGCCCGCCTGCTGCGTCCTGCGGTACCTGCGGATGATCAACCACGTGAGGACTCCGGCCAGCAACAGTGCCGGGTAGGCCTTCCAGACGGGGATGTCGACGTCGTAGGTGGACACGTATTCCTCGTCGGAATCGGCCTGGGTGAAGCGGATGTCATCGGTGATCTCCGTCGGCATGAAGTTGCCCTCCACCGCAGTCAGGTAGCGTTCACCATCGCCGAGGCCCAGCTCATTCGCCGGGACCTTCCCGGCGAACTTGACGTTCAGGTCGTGTGAGTACGAGGTCGGTCCCTGCGCATCCATGCGGTGATCCGCCAGCACGAAGAGCTTCACCCCTTGGCGCGTCTGGGCATGCTGTGACAACTTGATGGGATAGATCGGCTCATCGGTGGGGAACTCCATGCGCAGCGAGTCCAGGCCGCTCGACAGCGCCGCCGAGTCACCGCCGGGCGTCAACCGGGTCGCGGTGATCTGCCAGCCGGCGTCGAGATACTCCTGAAAAGTTGTTTCCACCTCTTTTCGGGCCGGGAACCCGTTGGTCTCCAGCCACTCATTGACCGCGGCGGCGCTGGTGCCCTGCAGGGTGGTCACCTCGAACGGCCCCACCGTCTGGACATCGACGACCTGAACCCCGGGGGCCGCTCCCTCCTTGGGCCCACCAACCCCGGATTGCGGTCCTCCGTCCTTGGAGCCGGGCAGGAACTGTGGCACGTACCGGGGGCGAGGTTTGGTCAGTTCCTTGAGCCGGCCGAAGACGTCCTTGTCACCCAGGCTGACCTTTCCCCCAGGAGGCAGCGGCATGATCCAGGCCGCTGTGGAAGCCTCACCATCGAGGTGCATCACCATGTCAATGCGCTCCCGCCCGTCGTTCATCACCACGAACGCGGTCTCCGCATTGATGTTCGCCTCCGAGTCGGTCACCAGGGCCCCGCACGCGCACGCCTGCGCTGGGGTCGGCAACCAGGAGGTCGCTACGATGAACAGCAGACCCAGGCAGATGCGGAGAGCGTTCTTCACGAGGATCAGGGTATTAGGCGGTCGGTTCATCCCGGTCCGTAATCGGTGCGCAGGATGTGGCGGAGAGAACCGGGATCAGGGAAGTGGATGCGCCGGCCCGAAGCGTCCCCGCTCGCTCACCACCTGATTGCCCCACTGGGTCAGGGCGTTCAGCGCGGGCAGGAAGGTGCGCCCGAAATCGGTGAGCGAATACACCGTTTTCAGGGGCGGTTTGGTTCCGAAGACCTGCCGCGATACGAGGCCGTCCTGCTCCAACTGTTTGAGCTGGTTGCTCAGCACGGTTTCTGTGCTCGAAATGAGTGCACGACGCAATTCGCCGAAACGTTTCGGACCGTTCTTCAGATGGTAGATGATGATGGCTTTCCATTTGCCGCCCACCAGATCCATTGCGACACTGATCGGGCAGGGATACGTCTTTTCTCCCAGGCTCACGAAATCGCTGACGCATTCCAGTTTCACGCCGTGCTCCTGCCGTCGTCGAGGTGGTATCGGAAAGGATAGTTCTTGATCGCGGGGATCCGTGGTCCCACACTGAAATTCGTACACGACCCTACCGCTCATCACGCAAGGGAGAAACACCATGACCTCCACCGCACCACTCGTCGCCGTCGCGGGCGGCACCAGCAAACAGGGTCGCAGCGTCGTGAGGACGCTGCTGGCCGACGGGCGCTTCCGGGTGCGCGCGCTCACCCGAGATCCGTCGTCCCCGCAGGCGCGGGAACTCGCGCGGCTGGGCGCAGATGTCGCCGCGGCCCCGCTGGAGCCGGGGCATGACGACGAATGGTTCGCCGCTTTCACGGGCGCGCGGAACGCCTTCCTCGTGACCCCACCCACGCCTCCGGAGAACTCGTGCGAGTTCGAGCTGGGATGCCGACTGGCGGACGCGGCAGTGCGGGCGGGCGTCGAGCACATCGTCTTCAGCACCCTTGAAAACGTGGATGAAATCTCGGGCGGCAAGCTGTTCGCTCCGCACTTCACCGACAAGGCGCGGATCGCAGACCACATCCGCACACTGCCCGTCGCGCACACCTTCGTGATGCTGGCCTTCTTCTACACCAACCTGCTGGAATACTACGTGCCACGCATGGAAGACGACGTTCTCCTGCTGCCCATCTACCTGCCCGAGGATTTCCGTGCGCCCTTCGTGGATCCACTGACCGCGACAGGTCCGGCTGTCCTCGAAATCCTCACGCACCCCGAGCTCTACCAAGGAGAGACCCTCCCGCTGGTGGGGGACATCATCTCACCGCGGGAAATGGTGGAGACCTTCCAACGGGTCACCGGAATAAGAGCCGAGTATCGCAATGCATTCACGCGCGACGGACTGCTCCGCTGGTTTCCCGAATTCGCTTCGGACGAACTGCAGATGAAAGAGCTCCTGGGCATGGTGAACTACGCCGTGGACCACGGCTATTTCAGGCTGGGGCGCGACCTGGAATGGAGTCGTCGCATCACCCCGGAAGCCCTCACATGGGAACAGTTCCTGCGTGCGACCGGCTGGCAAGGGAAGCGCACGTCCTTCAACGCCTCGTAGGTGACGTCGGGCCGAAAAGGTCATCGCTTGGTGGCGCGGGGTGGTCGGCGACGCCGAGGCGTTTCACCGCGGCCGGGACCAAGACGGCGCCGGAGAAGATGATCACCGCACACGCGGCACAGGCCAGCAGCCAGCTTCCCGATTCGTAGAGGAAACCGGCGGCGAGGGAACCAATGGTCGCCCCGGCGAGACATGCCGCCTCGTAGAGACCCAACCCGCGACCGAGATGCGTGCTGCCCGCAGCCTCGGCGATCACGGACTGTTCCACCGGAATCACGCAGGACCAGGTGACCGCGGAGAGCACCCAGAGCGCCGCGATCCACGGGGGACTCGGCGCAAAGGCGAGGCCGACGGCGAACAGCGCGCTCGCCGCGGAACCGAGCATCAGCATCCTGCGGCGGCCGAACCGCACGACCAAGCGGTGTAGATGGGGCGGGAGGAAACTCATCGCGACGGCTCCGGGCAGGAACACGTAGGCGACCTGCACCGCCCCTAGATGGAATCTGCGCTGCAGGTGCAGGATCAGCAGCAGGCTGATCGTCGTTTCCGCGGTCATCGTGACCACCACGGCCGCGAGCATCGGTCGCAGTCTGGCGCCGAGTCCCCGAAGTGACGTGCCCGACAGTTCCGCGCCTGCGAGCGCGTCGTCTGGCACGTCGCGTCGCGGCAGGCTGAGAAATTCCAGGGCGGCCGCGAGGCAGCAGGCGGCGACGCCGGTGAACATCCATTGGTATCCGGCGGCGGACAGCAGAATGATTGCGGGCACCATGATCACCCAGCCCCCGGTTTCTTCCGCGGCCACCAGCTTCGCGAACACGCCCGAGTCCTCGGGCAGGCGCTCGCCGATGATCGCCCGGATCGCCACCCACAAGAAGGCCTCGGCCACCCCGGTCACGGTCGCGGCGATCAGCGCCAGCGGCAGGCCCGTCGCCAGGGCGTAGAGCCCGCACCCGACAGCGAACACCCCTGCACCTGCGCCGGCGATGACACCACGATCCGCGCGGTCCACGACCACGCCGGCGAACGGGCGAATCATGAACGTCGCCAGCGCGTTCGCCGCGACCAGCATTCCGGTCTGCCACGGGGGCAGGCCGAGCACCGCGCCGGCGAACAGGGGAAGAACGAACTGGATGGCCTGATCCACGCCGCTGGCGAGTATCGCGCCGTTCAGTGTCTGGCGTTCCCGCGGCGGTGCCGGGGTGTCGGAAGAAGACATCGACCCTCCAAGTTGTTAATACGATCGTGCTAGTAAAAGTTATGGTAACACGAATGCGCTACCATGGAGGATGCCCAAGCTCATTGATCACGACCGTCGCCGAGAGGAGATCGCCGAGGCGACCTGGCGGGTGATCCACGCCCAGGGCATCAGCGGGGTCTCCATCCGCACCGTCGCGGCGGAGGCCGGGATCTCCACCGGCTCGCTCAGGCATGTCTTTCCCAGCAAGGCCGATCTGCTCGTGCATGCCATGGAGCTGGTGGGGCGGCGCGCGCAGGGGCGGATCGAGGAACATCTGTACGAACCGGATCCGCGTGCGCTAGTCCTCGCCGTCATCAAGGAACTTCTGCCCCTCGACGCCGAACGGCGGGCCGAGATGGAGGTCAACGTTGCGCTCATAGCCGAGGCCCCCGGTGATGAGCGCGTCAAGGAGGTCCTGGATGTGGCCCACGCAACGGTCCGGGACGCCTGCCGCCACATGATCGCCCACCTTCACCGGGCCGGGCTCACCGCGCCGGACCTCGACGTCGAAGGGGCGACAACGCTCCTGCACGGGCTGGTGGACGGGCTCGCCGTCCACATGCTCGTCAACCCGGATCCCGCCTTCGGGCGACAGGCCCTCAGCATGATCGAAACCACCATCGACGGACTGTGACCAACCCGGTTGCGCAGCACTCAACGCCGATTCTGCTCTTCCAGGGGTGATATGCGGCGTTGAGTGCTGCGCAACCGTGATTCCTCCTCCAGGGCCTTGCGGGCGTGCAGGGAAAACGGTGATGAAGCGCGATGACTGGTACCGTTGATCCGTACCACTTTCAGGGGAGGGGTGGCCGTGTCCATCAGCGCCAGCGAGGCCCGCAGGACGTTGTTCCCGCTCATCGAGCAGGTCAACGACGATCGCACTGCCGTCGAGATCGTTTCCCGCAAGGGGAACGCCGTTCTCATGTCCGCCGATGAATACGCCGCGTGGCAGGAGACGGCCTACCTGTTCCGTTCCCCCGCCAACGCCCGCAGGCTGCTCGACGCCTACGAGAGGGCCCGGGAGGGACGGGCCGAGGAACACGATCTCATCCGGGAGGACTGAGGTGCGCCTGGCGTGGGATCCCTCGGCCTGGGAGGATTACACGTACTGGCAGGCCGCGGATAGCCGGACTCTCAAACGGATCAACGTGCTCATCGACGCCTGCCTCCGCGATCCCTTCGGCGGGATCGGGAAACCCGAACAACTCAGGTATGGGGCAACCGGGGCGTGGTCGCGGCGCATCACGGAGGAGCACCGGCTCGTGTATCTCGTCGACGGCGACGACCTGGTGATCCTCCAGGCCCGCTACCACTACTGAGGGCGGTGTTTCACGACCGGGAGGAGGGCGGTGACGCGGACTCACCCCTGGCGTCTGGTGTGGGAGGCTCCTCCTCTGAGTGCAACAGAGCCGGTCGGATCAGGGCGAGCCAGCGTCCGAGGGTCTCGGTGGAGCAATCGGTGGGACAGAAGGCCACCAGGAGATAGACGTCACTGACAGTGAGGTCGGATCGCACTTTCCTCGCCTTCCGGCCCGCGTCGAGCAGAAGCTCCAGCGCCCCGGCTGCCCGGGCCTCGGCGTCAGAGTATTCCGGCTCCGCCCCCAGCGCGCGAGCAGCAGCCTTGGCGGCATGGTTTCCTGCCGTCATCTCCAGTGCGTGCGACACGAAGTCCAACACCTCTTCTCCGGCGTCGGTCCGGCCGGTTTCGACGCGGTCCCAGGCCTCTTCGGCGGCCCGGGCCAGCGACTCGACGTATTCGATGACGACGGCGGCGACCAGGTCGGTCTTGGTGGGGAAGTGCCGGTAGAGCGTGCCCACGGCGACGCCGGCGGCCCGGGAGATCTCACTCATCCCGACCTCGGGTCCCCGGTCGGTGATCAGGCGCCTGGCGGCCTTCAGGATCCTGGCGCGGTTGCGAACCGCGTCGGCGCGTCTCGCCTGCGGGCCTGGGCCTGTCGTGATCTTCTCCATGGGGTCCTCCGTGTTGTGGTGAGTCGCACTTGCCAAAAGGTGAATCTGCGTTCATGATATAACCTGAATGTAGATTCATGTTACCGGAGGGAAATCCATCATGACCACGACCAGGACAATCACCAGAACCGCGCTCGTCACCGGAGCATCGTCCGGGATCGGCGAGGAGACGGCCCGTAGGCTCCAGGGGCTCGGCTACACCGTCTACGGGGCCGCCCGCCGCACCGGCCGCCTGGAGAAACTGGCGGCGGAGGGCGTGCGACCGCTGGCCATGGACGTCACCGACGATGCCTCAATGGCCGCCGGCATCGCCCACATCATCGAGGAGACCGGCCGCATCGACGTGCTGATCAACAACGCCGGTTACGGCTCCTACGGGGCTATCGAGGACGTCCCGATCGACGAGGCCCGCCGCCAGTTCGAGGTCAACCTGTTCGGTCTGGGCCGCCTGGTCCAGCTCGTCACTCCTCACATGCGCGGGCAGAAATCCGGCACCATCATCAACATCTCTTCCATGGGGGGCGCCTCACGACCCCGCTGGGAGGTTGGTACCACGCCACGAAGTACGCGGTGGAGGCCCTCAGCGACGCGCTCCGGATGGAACTCAAACCCTTCGGGATCGACGTCGTGCTGGTCGAGCCCGGGGGTATCCGCACCGAATGGGCCGGCATCGCCGCCGATCACCTCGAGGAGACCGCAGAGGACAGCGCCTATTCCGACCAGATCAGGGCCGTGGCCGGTTCGATGCGCAACGAATCGGTCCAGAGACGCCAGTCGCCCCCCGCAGTCATCGCGAATACCGTCGAGAGGATCGTCACTGCCCGCAGACCCCGGACCCGTTACGCGGTCGGTTTCATGGCGAAACCGCTCATCACGGCGCGACGCGTGCTTCCCGACCGGGCCTTCGACCGCGTCATCAGCGCGGCCCTCGGAGTGCCTCGCTGAGGCAGGCTCGTCGAGCAGACCGCTCAGACGGGGCCGTCTGATCCGGCAGGGGAGTCGTGAACAACTCGTTCAGCAGCTTCTGATTGATGTAGACGACGTTTCGGCCGATCTTCTCCTTGGCGATCAGGCCGGTGGTGGCCAGCTCATTCAGCCACTTGGACGCCGTCTGCCGCTGGGCCAGTCCCGCGTCCACCACGTTCTCTATTCGAAGATAGGGCTGCGTGAAGAGCAGACGGGTCAGTTTCCCGGCGGGGAGTTTCGGCCGGATTCGGCGGATGTCGTGCTCCACGGTGCCTCGTAGGCCATCCGTCGCCTCCACGAGAGCCAGGGTCCAGCGGGCCGTCGACTCGACCCCGGTCAGCATGAACAGTATCCACGGCTCCCATTCGTCGGAGCGGGTGACGGCATTGAGAAGGCTGTAGTACTCGTCCTTGTGGCGCACGATGTGACCCGACATATACAGGATCGGGAGTTCGAGCAAACCGGTTTCGATCAGGGTGAGCAGGTTCAGGATGCGACCGGTGCGTCCGTTGCCGTCGAAAAATGGGTGGATGGCCTCGAACTGATAATGGGCCAACGCCATGACCACGAGAGGGTCCACGCCGTGGTCGCCGTGCAGAAACTTCTCCCACGCACTCAGGTGATCCAGAATGATCTCGCGCCCCTCGGGAGGCGTGTAGATCCTTTTCCCGTTCGTGGGGGTTCCGATGTAGGTGCCCGGGGTGTTCCGGATGATGGACGGCCGCCCCAGGAGGCGGGAACAGATGTCGATGGCTGTCTGCTTGGTCAGGGGGCGCGAGGTCAGGGACTCCACTCCGGCTCGGAGCGCTTCACAACAGCGGAGCGCCTCCTTCACCTGTGGGGTCGGCTGGGTCAACGCCCCGTGCGCCGCCTTGAACAACTCGTCGTTGGCGGTGACGATGTTCTCGATCTCGTTCGATGCCTGCGCCTCCATCAGGGGGATGAGGTTGATCAGCATAGTGGGGTCGGGCAACCGCTTGCAGACCTCGTCGAGCCGGGCCAGTGCCCTGCTCGCCGCAACCGTCGCCTTCAAGACCACCGGCGTCTCCACATCCTTCGCCGGTGGGAGCGGGGGTAGGTTCTGGTGCGGGCGGTCAGGATGGTGCCACATGCACGAAACGTAACCGCACAAGCGGGACGCGTCGAAATTTTGGTGATTTTTCGACACGTTTCACGGACGTGTCGATGATGTGTACACGTTCCCTCCCGGCTCCGGGGTCTTCATGATCCAGTGGCGGGGCTCTCGATAGGCCTCTTACGGGCGATTTGATATCATGTTTGATATCATTTGAGGGAGGTGGTTGCGATGGCATCCATCGTTGTCCGAGGCCTGGATGATTCAGTGAAGCGACAGCTCGCCGAGCAGGCCGAGCGACATGGACGTTCCATGGAGGCCGAGGCCCGCGATATCCTGACCAAGGGCGTGACCCGTCTCAACATCGGCTTGGCCCTCATACGGGCCGTGCAGGAGGTCGGGGGAGCGGACGACCTGCCCATCCCTGAACGTGATGACGTGGCGCGGGTGGCGGAGCTCGAATGATCGCGCTCGACACCAACGTTCTCTCGGAAGGCTTCAAGAGGCGCCCGGACCCGCGGGTCATCGAGTGGTTGGGTTCGGTCAAAGGGGAGGTGGTGATTACTGCGGTCACGCTCGCTGAAATCTTGGCCGGGGTACGTCGGCTCCCGGAAGGACGACGCAAGGTGCTGCTGGCTGAGGTGATCGACGCAGCCCTGCGACCTTTTCGCGACTCCGGGGCGGTGCTGGCATTCGACGAGGTGGCAGCGGATCACTACGCCGACATCCTGCTCATACGCGAACGGTCAGGCCTTCCGATCAGCACCGCTGACGCCCAGATAGCGGCCATCTGCCGATCCCGAGGGGCGACGTGTGCCACCCGCAACACCAAGGATTTCGCTCACACTGGCGTGAAGTTGCTTGATCCTTGGGGGTTCTGAGCCGATGCCCCGGCCGGGACGCGCGGGCGCCCCGATGAACCCGAATGACTTTTCCCTGGGGATCGACGGCGGGTACCGGATTGTTCAGCCGTCGGAAGCTGTGCGTACCAGGCAGGCCCTGACCTGATGCCGGTTCAGGCGCGGAGCAGGACTTCGCCATGGACGACGACAAACCAGCCGTCGTCGTTGGCACCCCACTGCCGCCAGGCCTCAGCCATCGTCTCCAGGTCGCTTGTCGTGGCCAGTCCGAGTTCCACCGCCCGCGGGCCGAACGAGGTCAGGCACCGCTCCGCCCAGGTGCCGGACCACCATTCGCGGTCCTGCTCGGTGGCGAAGCACCAGGCCGACGCCGACGTCTTCACATCCCGGAAACCCGCGGCCCGCGACCACGCCAGCAACCTGCTTCCCGCATCGGGTTCCCCTCCGTTGGCCCGGGCCGTGGCCATGTAGACCTCCAGCCACGAATCCATGCCCGCGGGCTGGGGAAACCACGCATCCGCCGAGTACACGGCGTCGCGCGCAGCGACGATCCCCCCGGGACGGACCACCCGACGCATCTCGGCGAGCGCAGCCACGGGATTGTCCAGGTGCTGGAGCAGCTGGTGGGCGTGGACGACGTCGAAGGTGTCGTCGTCGAAGGGCAGCGCGAACACGTCGCCTGCCATCAACTCCACCCGGTCTCGAAGGCCCCGTTCTGCCAGGAGGGCCCGGGCGATGTCGAGCACGGCGGGCGAGGCGTCGAGCCCCACGACCCTTCCGGGCGCGACGAGCTCGGCCAGGTCGGCGGTGACGGATGCGGGTCCGCAACCGACGTCGAGCAGGTCCATGCCCCGGCGCAGGTGGGGGAGCAGGTATCCCGCCGAGTCTTGGGCGGTGCGACGGGAGTGGCTGGCCAGGACCGCCGCACCGTGGCCGTGGGTGTATCGATGAGTGGTCCTTGGGGTTTGCTCGGAGGTCATGGGCCAGTATTGGACCGGCGGGATTCACGCTGCAGCCGTGTCCGGGATGAGAGATGAGGATCAACAACGTGTCAGGGTTTGAACGACGTCTCGATGCACGCCTCGTCGTCTCCATCGTCGCGGTGGGCATCATGTCGTTCGCCGGGGTGGTCGTGGAGACCGCGATGAACGTCGCCTTCCCGGCGCTCATGGGCGAGTTCGGGGTGAACACCGCGACCGTGCAGTGGGTCACGACCGGGTATCTGCTGGTGCTCTCCGCGATCATGCCGATCTCCTCGTTCCTGAACCGCAGGTTCCGCGCCCGGACGCTCTTCCTCGCGGCCATGCTCACCTTCCTGGCCGGGACGATCATGAGCGCGGCCGCCCCGCACTTCTCGCTCCTGATCGGCGGACGCATCCTGCAGGGCGTCGGGACGGGCGTTGCGCTGCCGCTGATGTTCAACATCGTGCTGCAACAGGTTCCCCACGAACGGATGGGAACCATGATGGGTCTCGCCACGCTCATCACCGCCATCGCCCCGGCCGTGGGGCCCTCGCTCGGGGGTTTCCTCATCGGCGCGCTCGGGTGGCGTTCGATCTTCCTGGTGCTCGTTCCCTTCCTGGTCATCGCCCTGGTACTCGGGACCCTGACGATCCGCCAGGCCCAGGAGACCAGACGGGTCTCCTTCGCCCCCGCCCAGTTCCTGCTCATGGCGGCCGGGTTCGTCGCCCTCATCTTCGCCACCAACGCCGCCTCCACCAGCGCATGGACCAGCCCGGAGGTGCTCGGGCTGTTCGTCCTGTCCGTGGCGCTCATTGCCGGTTTCGTCCTGCTCTCCCGGCGCTCCGACGATCCCCTGCTGCGCGTGCGGATCTTCACCGACCGCACCTACGCGTTGAGCATCGTCTACGTGGTGCTCATCCAGGCCATCGTGCTGGCGCTGGGATACCTGATCCCGTACTTCGCCCAGATCGGCAAGTCGATGGACTCCTTCGCCGCGGGCTGTCTACTGCTGCCCGGGTGCATCATCGGCGCGCTCCTCACCCCGTTTGGCGGCGGGATCCTGGACCGCTTCGGTCCCATGCGGCCCATCCTCACCGGTGCCGCCATCGGGGTGGTGACCCTCGTGCTCTTCGCCGTCCTCGGTGTTCACGGCTCGGGCGTTCGGCTGGCGTTGATCTACGCGCTCTTCCCGATCTGCCAGGGGTTGTCCGTCTCGAACTCCATGACCAACGGCCTGCGTTCCCTTCCCGACAGCCTCCAGGCCGACGGCAACGCCGCGTTCAACACCATCCAGCAGCTCGGCGGGGCCATCGGAACCGCGGTGGCGACCGCCATCGTCAACGCGGCCGAGGCGGCCGATCCGGTGGCGGGCACGACGACGGGCACCCAGATCTCGTTCCACATCCTGCTGGGCGCCGGCGTGGTGGCGTTCGTCGCGGCGCTGGGCGTGTTCATCCGGCCGGGAAGACCCGCCGGTGATCCGTCCTGACGGGGCAGGGGCGATTCATTTCCGGGAAGGCGATAGTCGGTGGCATGTTGGAAACACCCGCAGGGTTTACGTACCGAGCTGTCGTCGAGCGCGAGGAGGCTGTCATGACCGGTGAGACCGTGATCGCGGTGCCCGCCCCCGATGTCAGGGTGGAGCTGCCGGAAGGTTTCGTGGTGGACACGGACCGCGGTCGGCTCGATCTGGGACGCGTACACCGCTGGTTGTCGACGGATGCGTACTGGGCGCTGGGACGGTCCCGCGATTTCGTGGAGCGGGCCGCGGCGGCATCGGTGAACTTCGGCGTGTACGGGCCAGACGGCGCGCAGGTTGGGTACGCGCGGGTGGTAACCGATGGTGTTGCCTTCGGGTGGCTCTGCGACGTCTACGTCGCGCGCGAGGTGCGTGGGCGTGGGCTCGGGGTCGCACTGTCCCGGACCGTGGTGGAAACGTTCCGGCGACTCCGGCTAAAGCGGCTCATGCTCATTACCCCCGATGCACACGATCTTTACGCCGAGGTGGGGTTCGTGCCCTTCCCGGACCCGGAGAAGCTGATGGTGCTGGGACCCGCCGACCATTGAACGAGGGCCGATCCGATGCCCCGGGGTCAAGGACGTGGGCGATGGAGGAGATGGCGGCTATTGCTTGGCCATTGCTGGTTTGAATGGGGTGGCGGGGGAGGTTGTTGCTGAAGAAGTTTGGTAACCGCGGTGATTGTTTGTTTACAATTTGACGGATGACTCCCCCGCCGAGACAAGAGTAATGCATATCCTGACGAAATGACAACACTTATCGAAAGTTAATTGCAATATGGCAGGGAATGCTTGCAATAGTTTATTCGCGGGGGTGTGGGGCGGGAAGGGTTTGTCGATTCGTGGCCTTGGTGTCATTTGGATATAAAGCCGGCTGAGGGCGGGTTGTGCGGATTTGTTTGAAAGCGGCAGGAGAATTCGTCGGATGTCCGAGGTGCTTCTCCGTCCGGGGCGCGGGTCGGGTCATGGTCGGCCGATGGGTGGACGTCCGCGATACGCCAGGACGAGCTTCAGAGGCGACGAGCAGCGCCGGTCAATTAATCGATAAAGCGATAAAATAATCAAAAGATGAGTGCCCTTCCCGGGCCCGGCTGTGCCTACCGTGAGTGTCGCGGGGTAGGTGGCGTTGCCGCACTCCTGGCGTACTGGTCCTCCTGTGATCCGCTGGTCTTCCTGGGGTCCGCTGGTCTTCCTGCCGTCTGCTTGCCTTTCCAGCGGGAACGCCAGTCTTGTGGTCAAATGCTTGCGCTGTAGCGCAGGCGGACGACTGTAAGGCTGGTGTACCGGCGGGGTGGAATTGGTGTCCCGCGGAGTGTCCCTCTCGGCCTCGCGATAGTGCTGTGGGGTAAGCGTGGTTGATGCTCAACTAGGTGGCTGGAGCGCCGCATCGACGGCGCGCTGGTGCGGGGAAACTGCGGGTCTCGCAAAATCCGTAAATGCATTTATCTGCTGATTTTTCTCGCTAGGGCGGTTCCCGTCCAGGATGCGTGACAGTTCTCTTTGTTGTGTCGTCTTCGACGACACGCCCGGGATTCGGGTGGTGGGGTGGAATCCCCGGGCGGCTGGTTGAAGGGGCAAACATACTAGTCAAACGGTAAATAACTACTGAGGGGGTGACGCTCCTGTCCGGTTCTCCTCCTCCGGGTGGGCTGACGAGGCCCGTGGCCCTGTGCTGGAGTGGCTCGCAGCCCATTTTCCCTAACCAAGAGAGGACTGCTTCATGAAGATGACGCGTTTGTTCGCGGGTGCCCTGCTTGCCGTCGTGCCGCTCGTCGCGGCTCCGGTCGCCCAGGCCTCCGCCGGATCGGATGCGCCTGTCCAGACGGCCGTGCAGGGCGCTCCTGCGACCGTCGCGCAAAGCAGTGCCGCGTACTCCCGAACCATCCTGACCAAGGTCAACGAGCTGCGCGCGAGCCTGGGTCTCAAACCCGTGACCCGCTACGCTCAGCTGGACTCGATCGCCCAGGACTGGTCCGATCAGATGGCGTCGAGGAACTCGATGTCGCATCGGCCGCAGTTCGCCAGCGGCTACCCGGGCGGCTGGAACTCGGCCTCGGAGAACGTCGCCATGCGCGGTGGCAGCGCCCTCAGCGGCGACATCGGTGCCCAGCTCTTCGAGCAGTGGCGGAACTCGCCGGGGCACTACGCCAACATGGTCTCCCCCGACGCGAACGCGCTGGGAATCGGCCTGGCCTACAACTCGGCCACCAAGTCCTGGTATGCCACCCAGAACTTCGCCGGCTACCAGAACCCGACCGGGTCGGGACTTGTCGCCTCCTGACCACTGGTCAGCGTCCGCGACGTCGGGGCGGTCCGGATCGGTTCAGCCGGTCATCGGGCCGCCCCCGATGCTTTGAGCAATGGTTGACTGGTCCCTAAAGGGGTGAGCGATGAGTGATTTCCGAAGGAAACTGGCGGAGTTCTTCGACGCGGAGAACCGGCGGGACTGGGACAACTACCGGGAGTTCCTGCACCCACAGGTCGAATGGGTCCTGGAGGAAGACGTCATCAAAGGGCGTGAGCGCTACTGTGAGACCATCGTCGCTGCATATGCGCAGTCGGCCTCCCGGTTCAGGATGCACCAGATGCTTGAATCCGAGGACGGCAGACGCATCGCCACGCTGCTCGTGGACACGGATGGCAGGCGCTCACTGGACATCTTCGAGTTCGAGGATGGTCTGATCCGCCGGGAATGGGAGTACCTGCTGGGGTGTGGCGCCGACTGGAACGGCAGATCCCTGAGCTACGGCAGGGGACAGGAAGACGCCGACGAAATACCGCTTTGACAAGGGGTTTGGCAGCTTGGTCGCGGTGCCCGCAGGTGCCCCTGTGATACAGATGAACGCCCTTATTGATACAAGAAGTACAGCCCCTGCGGTGCAGATCGTGCAGACGGTGGGTGTGGGGAAGAATGGGCGCGTGATGTGTAACGACGAGGTGAGCTACGACGCCGACCGGCTCCCGTCCCGCGACGAGACGCGGACGCTCTACGACTCCGTGGGATGGGCCGCCTACACCGACGACCTGGATGCGCTGATCCGCGGGCTGGAGAACTCGGCGGTCGTGGTCACCGCGCGGTCGGGAGGGGAACTGATCGGCCTGGCGCGCATCGTCTCCGACCGGGCCACCATCGCCTACCTGCAGGACGTTCTCGTCCATCCCTCCTTCCAGCGTCGCGGAATCGCGACGGCGCTCGTCAACCGGGCCTTCGCCCCCTTCAGCCGGGTGCGTCAGCACGTGCTCCTGACCGACGCTGAACCGGGGCAGCGGGCGTTCTACGAGTCGATCGGTTTCACCGAGATCCGCGACCTCCCCGGGCAGGGGTGCAGGTCGTTCGTCCGTTTCAATCCGTGACGCACCGAACCCGGCGGGCGGGCCCCCGCTAGCCTGTGCTCCCATGAGCGAATCCCGGGTGCGTGCCGCGCAGCAATCGGACGTGGAGGCGCTCGCCGCGTTGGCCGCGGAAACCTTCCCGATGGCCTGCCCGCCCGAGATCACAGACAAGGACATCGCGGTCTTCGTCGAGACGAACCTCAGCCCCGAGCGGTTCCGCGCCCATCTTGATGCGCCACTGCACGCCGTCCTCGTGCACGAGACCGACGAAGGCCTCGACGGCTACCTGCTCATGATGGCCGGCGACGACTTCCTGCCGGATCCCTCCTTCGGGGTCACGCACCTGCCGGCCGCCTACCTGTCCAAGTGCTACGTGCGCCTCGGCAGCCACGGCGGCGCTGTTTCCGGGGCCCTGCTGGACGAGGCCAAGCGCATCGCCGCCGACGACCTCCACGTCGCATCCATCTGGCTCAACACCAGCCAGGACAACATCCGTGCCCGCCGGTTCTACGAGAAACACGGCTTCGTGAGGGTTGGTGTGAAGACCATGCCGGTGGGCGACCATGTCTGCGACGACTACGTGTACGAACACGTCCTCGCGACCTCCTGATGCGCCGGGGAAGCGCCCGGGGTGGCGGAGCCGGAGGATGCCGCTAGGTGGATGGCGCGCCGGGCGCGGGGTGTTGCGCGCGTGACAACGCGGACGTGCGGTGCCCGTCCCGGACCCCGGTGACGCGGATGCGATTCCCGCTCGACAATCGTGCCAGGCAACCGTTCGGGGGATCCCGCCGGGCCTCCGGGAAGGGGCGACAAGTCCCGCTGCGTGATTGCCCGCCGATCGGAGCCGGCAAAACTGGTGGTAGTTTCTAACATATGCGAGTAACTAACATCAAGAGTGGGTGGTACGGACTCGTCGCCCTGTCGTTGGGCATGGTCCTGCTGTTCATGAACACGACGATGATCAACGTCGCACTGCCCGCATTGTCGTCGGGGCTCGGGGCGAGCGGCGGGGAACTGGAGTGGATCGTGTCCTCCTACAACCTCGCATCCTTGTCCGTGCTGCTGCTGGGCGGCGCGCTGGGGGACCGGTTCGGGCACCGTCGTCTCCTGCTCGGAGGGATCATCGCGTTCATCGCCGGAGCGGTCCTGGCCGCGGTGGCGAAGACGGTGATCGTGCTGCTTGTCGCCCGTGTGGTCATGGGGCTCGCCGCATCGGTTTTCACCCCCATGTCGCTGGCGTTCATTCCCCGGCTCTTCCCGCCCGGGAGACGTGCCGTGGCTACGGCGATCTGGACGGCTGCCGGTGCAGTGGGTGCGCCATTCGGTCCCCTCGTTGGTGGGCCCATGATCGACCGCTGGGGATGGCGCGCCGTGTTCTGGCTCGACATCGTGGTCGCGGTTCTGGTCCTGGGCCTGTGCCTGGTCTTCGTCCCCGGCGGCCGGGCGAGGGGCGGGGAACGCCCGCTGCCCCTGGCGCAGATCGTGGTTTCCGCATCGGGTTTCTCCCTGTTCACCTGGGGACTGATCAACGCCGAACGCACCTGGGTGGCGCCGACCACCTGGGGTCCGCTCGTGCTGGGGGCGGTTCTGCTGGTGGTTTTCGTGCTTCTCGAAACCCGGTCCAGGAATAGGCTCACCGACCTGGGGCTGCTGGCGGAGCGCCGTTTCCGGATCTCGGTACTGGTGCTCATGCTCATCAGCTGCGTGCTCTTCGGAATCCTGTTCGTAGCGCCCAGCTACCTCCAGACCGTCCTCAGCAACAACGCCACAACAGGAGGGATGATGCTCATGCCGGTGGCGCTGACGGCGGTGATCGGTGCCGTCGTCGCAGGATGGCTGGCCCGGTTCGAGGCGCTTCGGGAACTTATCCTGCCGATCGCGTTGGTGCTCGTGGCGGCCGGACTGTGGTTGTGCGCGACCAGCACGACAAGCAGCGGGTACGCACCGATGTTCTGGGGGTTGCTGACGGCCGGACTGGGTCTCGGCGTCGGGCAGTCGCGAGGCATCACGTCGGGCATGAGCACCGTCCCGGACGAACGCGGCGGGGCCGGCGCTGCCCTGCTCAACGGCATCCGTCAGCTCGGTGCCGTCCTGGGGGTCGCGTTGTTCGGGTCACTGACCGGGAACTGCTATGCCGCAGGGGTGGCGGGAATCGCCGGGAAAATGCCCGGTGCCGACGGGGCGGCGATCGCCCAGTCCATCGCCGCGGCCTTCGCGGTGGCCGACGGGCTGCCCTCGGCGCAGGCCGCATCCGTCCGGGCAGCCGCATCCGGCGCCTACGTCGCTGCTGTGCAGACGGTGTTCGGGGCCAGCGCACTGGTGGCGGCTGTTGCAGCCGCCGTCCTCGCCACATCCGCCGCGGTGCGCGGTTTCGTACAATCGCGGCCATGAGCAGCGACCGCCGAACGCGCAAGAAACTTGCCACGCGCAAGAAGATCCGGCACGCCGCCCTTGACCTGTTCACCGCGAACGGGTTCGACAACGTCACCGTCGAACAGATAGCCGACGCAGCCGACGTCTCGCCCATGACCTTCTACCGGCATTTCGGAACCAAGGAAGCCGTCATCGTCGACGTAATCCTGACCGGGAGCATCGGGCAGGCGATTCACCGCGAGGCCACCTTGGCGCCGGTGGCGGGAACACCGGAGGAAGTCGTCGGCATGGTCGATTCCATCCTGGACGATTCCGCCGACTGGATCGACGATTTCGCGCGCCGGCTGAAACTGGTGCACGACAATCCCCGGCTCCAGGACCTGCTGTGGCAACAGACCACAGTGTGGACCGCGGCATTGGAAACCCTCCTGGCCGGCGACGGGTTGGGGGCTCGCGCCCGTGCGCGCGCCATCGTCGGTGTCGGCGTCGAGGCTTGCCTGGCCTGGCCGGACCGGGAAGGCTTCCCCTCGGCCTCGGCGCTGCGCCAATGCCTGCGGGAGGCGGCGGAAGTCCTGGGCTGAACGCGCGGAAATCCCCCGCAGGTCGTGTCATCCTTTCGGTCAGATGTGCATCTTGGATGCTCAATGTGCTCATACCCTGAGATTTTCTTGGGAACCCCCGGGTGGGGTGAGTGGGTTTTGAAGCCCATGAACTGGGGGTTTGACCCCTTGGGATGTCCGAAAGTTGCGCGTCAGAACCTGAAAAAACATTAAGGAACTGCTTGGATGGTTGGTGCCTTCCCGATCCGAGAGGACTACCGATGAAGATGGTTCGCCTGCTCCTGGTGGCGTTGCTGGCTGCTGCGGTTTCACTCATCGTCCCGACGGCCCACGCCGAGACGGGGCAACAACGGCCCGCTGTTCTTCCTGCGGACGTCAGCGAAAAGGGAACGGAGCACACCCGGACCATCCTGAACAAGGTCAACAACCTGCGGGCCAGCCTGGGGTTGAAACCGGTCACCCGGATCGCCGAGCTGGATGCGGTGGCGCAGGACTGGTCCGAGCAGATGGCTGCCCGGAAAACGATGGAGCACCGCCCGAACTTCGCCAACCACTACCCGAAGGGATGGCGGGGCGCGTCGGAGAACATCGCCATGCGCAGCGACGGCGGCGACATCGGGGCGCAGTTGTTCGACCAGTGGCTGAACTCCCCGCCGCATTACGCCAACATGACCGACCCCAACGCGGACTCCCTGGGGATCGGCATCGCCTACGAATCGGGCAGCGGGAACTGGTACGCCACCCAGAACTTCGGAAGCTACGGCGACCCCATCGGCAGGGGACTGACCGAGAGCGGCCGCGGGAAACGGTCCGGTTCGTCGGAAACCGGGAAGAACACCAGGAGCGCCACGCCCACCGCAACGAAATCCGAAAGCTCGGGCAAGAAGAAGACGTCCCGGAGCGGCGAACGGAAACAGAGCGAGAAAACCGAGTCCGCCACCCCGACGCAGACAACCGAAACCCCCGAGGCCACCGAAACCCCATCGGAAACGGTGACTCCCACACCCACGCCAACGCAGGTCGCTAGCACCTCGGAGGCGACGCCGACCCCCAGCACCCCGCCGAGCAGCGCGGCCCCCGTGGCTGCGACGACATCGGACGGTCCCGTCTCGCCGATCATCTTGATGGGGGCCGGGGCCATCGTGATGGTCGGTGGGGCTGCCGCGACGGCGATCGTCCGCCGGGTCCGTCTCCGCGGGTAACGCGCCCGGGATCAGTCGATCCTGAGTTCTCCCATGGCGTCCCAGTCGTCACCGTCGACGGTGCGAGAGATGATCTTGGGGGTGGCGGTCAGGAAGGGACGCATGGTTTCGAGTCCGGCCCTGAAGTGGTCGGAGGTGACGTGGGCCTCGGCGGCGTCGTCATTGAAGGCCTCGACGAGAACGAACTCGTTCGGGTCCTCCACGCCGCGGGACCACTCGAACCACTTGTTGCCCGGCTCGGCGCGGGTGGCGGAGGTGAACGGCCCCACCGCCTCGATGAACTCATCGGCCAGCTCGGGTTTCACGGGAAACTTCACGACAATCAGGATCATGCCGTCAACTCTATGTCCTGCCCTAAGAGACGGGGTCCGGGGCTTGTGGTCGGGTTTGTTGTTCGGCTGTCGGGGGTTTCGACTCGGGTCGCTCGTTTCTCGCGCCCCGGCTCAACCGGCTTGGAGGTGGTGAAGTTGGTTGAGCCGACCTGCGAGCGTCAGCGAGCAGGGCGTGTCGAAACCATGGTGAGAATGGTCGAGCGGGCTGTTCGATGCTCATACCGTCAGGCAAGTGATGTAAACGATGCCTGTTGGTGTCAGGCATCGGTTTTCTCCCGTGCGAGGCGGCGTTCTTTTTTCCGCTTGGAGTATCGCCAGCTGTAGATCACGCATCCAGTGACGATGATGTAGAGGAGTGTTAGTTCTACCACTCCTATGTTGGCTCCTCCGAGGGAAATAAAGGAAGCGAGCAGGGGCGGAAGGAGAAGGCAGATCAGAAACGAGAGTATCAGCCGAACAATCATGCGCATCCTTGTTGCCTTCCCAGCTGTTGGCCCCCGGGGTGTCGTCAATCACCGTACCCGCCCCGCCGGGGCGCTCACGTGACAGGGGTCTCCCGGAATTCACCGGGAGACCCCTGAGGTCCGTTTGCCGACGGATCGGTGCGGATCGTCAGATGCGCAGGCCGTCGGTCAGTGGCGTCGGGTGTCCGAAGCGGTGGTTCGTCACGGACACCGCCTGCTCGTGCACGTAGGGCAGCAGCGCCAGGCGACCCGGGTAGAGGGTCGGACCGGCGTGGACGCTGACGTCGATGGATCCGCCCACCGCGGTTAGCAGGTCCCGCTCGCCCAGGTGTCGCACCCGGCCCCGGACGCCCCGGTTGAACCGGGCATCGTCCTTCACCTCGACCGCCAGACCGAGACCGGTCAGCACCTCCGACAGCTCCTCCGACGGGGCTTCGCGGAACGAGAAGGTCGCTGCGGAACCGGTGATCAGGGCCGCCGAGGCCTCCCGCAGCACACGCACTGGGTCGTCGACCTCCACCCGTACCGTCACCGGCGTGGGACGGTACCGGAACGCGTTGATCTCCGCCTTCAGGGACGACGGGTCGTGCGAGACCCCGAACAGGGTCCGCCAGGCCGCCTGGTCCGAGGTGGCCGCGACGTTGAGCTGTTCGAGTTGCTGCTCGTCGAGCACCCGGGCGGCGGCCCGGAAGAGATGCACGAGTTTCGGGTCGGTGAGGGCTCCGGCGGGACCGAGATCCTTCGGTTCCCAGGAACCGAAACCCACCACGTAGTTCGGGCCACCGGCCTTGCCGCCGGTGCCGACCGCGGAACGTTTCCACCCGCCGAAGGGCTGGCGCCGCACGATGGCCCCGGTGATCCCGCGGTTCACGTACAGGTTTCCGGCCCTCACGCGGTCCAGCCAGAACTGGATCTCCTCGGCGTCGAGGGAGTGCAGACCGGCCGTCAGGCCGTACTCGGTGCCGTTCTGCCACTCCACGGCTTGCGTCAGGTCGCGGGCCGCCATCAACCCGAGCACCGGCCCGAAGTACTCCACTTGGTGGAAGGCGCTGCCCGGCCGCACCCCGGTCCGGATGCCCGGACGCCACAGCCGGTCGTCGATGCGCTGCGGTTTCAGCAGCCACGTCTGCCCGTGTTCCAGCTCGGTGAGGCCGCGCCTCAGTTTCTCTCCGGGCACCTCGGTGAGCGGACCCATCTGGGCCGCCGGATCTTCCGGCCACGCCACCGTCAACGACGACGCGGCGTCGATGATCTGGTCCAGGAGCCTCCGCGACCTGGCCACCGATCCGACCAGGATGCCCAGCGACGCGGCCGAACACTTCTGTCCCGCGTGCCCGAACGCGGATGTCACCAGATCGGCGGCGGCCAGATCCAGGTCGGCCGACGGGGTGATGATCAGGGCGTTCTTGCCGGAGGTCTCGGCCAGCAACGGCAGGTTGGGCCGCCAGGAACGGAACATCTCCGCGGTCTCCGCCGACCCGGTCAGCACGACCAGTTCGACGCGTTCGTCACGCACCAGTTTCTCGCCGAGCGCACGATCACCCATGACGACGTACTGCACCAGGTCGCGCGGCAGCCCAGCCCGCCAGCACGCCTCGGCAAGCAGCGCCGCGCAGCGACGCGACGGGGAAGCGGGTTTAAGCAGCACCGCCGACCCCGCGGCCAGCGCGGAGGCGACCCCGCCCAGCGGAATTGCGATCGGGAAGTTCCACGGCGGAATGACCGCGGTGACCTGCGGGGGACGGTGCGTGGCGCCGTCGACCTCCTCCCCGGCGAGGGAGGCGTAGTAGTGGGCGAAGTCGCAGGCCTCGGAAACCTCGATGTCCGCCTGGTCGATGAGCTTGCCCACCTCATCGGCGGCGACGGTGACCAGCTCGGTGCGCATCGCCTCCAGCTCAACCCCCAGCCGGTGCAGCGCGGCGGCGCGTTCCTTGGCCGGGGTCGCGGCCCAGCGCTTCCCCGCGGCGACGGCGGTCTCCAGCACCTCGTCGAGAGCTTTGGCGGTTTTCAGGGTGCCCTTCGTCACGGTGCCGCTGCCGAGGTCGGGTGCGGGCAGCGACTCGCGGATGGAATCTGCCCACCGCTGGTTGCTGAGCAGCGCGGGGTCGGTGTCGGAGGCGTTGGTGAACACGGACGTCGGTTCGCTGCGTTCCTGGACCGCCCAGGCGGCCGGGGTGGGGGAGCCGACCAGTGCGACGGCGTCGCGGTAGCGTCCTTCCTCCTTGTCGAGGAAGGCGATGTCGCGGCCGAGGGAGGCCGCCCCGGACATGAAGTTCTCCGGTGCGGCGTTCTCCTCCAGGCGCCGCACCAGGTAGGTGATCGCGGAGTCGAACTCGCTGCGCGGCACCACGGGAACGTAGAGCCGCAGCGAACCCATTTCGTCGAGGATCACCCGCTGCAACGGCACCGCCATGCCCGCCAGCATCTCGATGTCGAAACCCGACGTGATGCCGCGGGCCTTCGCCAACTCGACGGCGGTGGCGAGGCTGTAGATGTTGTGGCTGGCCGAACCGACGTGGAGGGTCTTGATGGATTCGGGGGTCAGGAGCCGGTCGAGGGCGCTGAGGTAGCTGGCGTCGGTCTCGACCTTCGACGGCAGGATCGGGTTCGGCCAGCCGCGCAGCTCCGCCTGGGTGCGTTCCATCGCCAGGTTGGCGCCCTTGACCAGGCGCACCCGCAGCGGAATGCCACCCGCTTCGCAGCGGCGCCGCGCCAGTTTCTGGATGTGCTCGATCATCAGCGGCGACTCGCGCAGGTAGGCCTGGACCGCCAGGCCCATCCTCAGCTTCGGCAGTTTCATGGCGAACCGCTCGAACACCTCAAGGGTGAGGTGGAGGTCGCGGTACTCCTCCATGTCGAGGTTGACGAGTTTGCCAGACCTGTTCGCCGCATCCATCAGCGGTCCGAGCCGAACCACGGCCTCCTCCACCGTCGCGTCGTGGGCCCACGGCGAGTGGGGACCCATCACCGAGGACACCTTGATGGAGACGTAATCGACGTCGGGCCGGTTGAGAAGCTCGATGGTGCGGTTGAGCCTGGAGGAGGCGTGCTCGTCGCCCAGCACGGCCTCACCCAGAAGGTTGATGTTCAGGCTCGCGCCGCTCTTGCGCAACCTGGCCAACGCTGGCCCGAGGTCGCTGCCGATGTCGACCACGAGGTCGCCCAGCAACAGGGAAAAGGCGCGCCGCACCGCGGGCAGCATTGCCCGGGGTGCGGGGGCGACGCCGAGACCGAGGCCGGCACGCAGGTAGGAGGGTAGGAAGGGAACGGGCTGCCGGGCCAGGCGCCCCAGGTTCTTGGCCGCCACCGCCGGGTCCTCGGGGCGCAGGACACCGTCGACGAACTCAAGGGTGAAACGAAGCCCGTCCGGGTGGTCGAGGGCACTGGCCAGCAGCTTTGCCGCCCGGGGCTCCGGGTGGGCGAGGGAGCGCTGCGCCCATCGTCGCGCGGTGCGCACAGCTTTGTCTGTCAATGCTTGGTTGGTCACGTTGCTCACAGGGCCATCTTGCCCGAAGATTTTTCCATCCGGACCTGGGCGGCGGTTTTTGGGGCGCCTTCCCAGCGGCATGGTCACGAACGCCCCCGGCCCGGGGAATGGACCAGTGCTGGGCACATATCGCCACGGATCGCGGCGGAACGATCCCAGGGCTCCGGGGGAAGGAACCTTGGGGGATCGGGTCCAGCGGCTTGAACAACCAGTCCCGAGGCCGTCACAGCCTCGCGCCCGTGTTCCGCACGTGCGCTACCCGGCGGTTCATCCGGTGCCGGATCACGTGCTTGTACAGAAGGCCCCGGAAACCGGAGAGGTTTTCGCCGTGAACCTGGTAGAACGAATCAGGGTCGTCGAAAATCCCGAGATCACGGGCGATCCCGGTTTTCTGGATGGCGGTTTCCATGCCGCACCACACCACCGGTGGGTCGGTGATGTCCTCGGTTCCGGCGCCATAACCCAGGACCTCTCCCTCGGAACGTACCGAACGGCGCAGCCCCCGAAGATAGCCGGAATCCAGGATCACGCCCTCCAACCCGACCCAGCGATCCTCGAAACGGGCCTCCGCCCAGCTGTGCAGGATCTCCCCGGGCGCGAGGACGTACGACAGGCCGGTCACGACTCCTTTCTGCAATTCCTTGCGGATCGTCGCCCCGTGGAAACGGCACTCGATCCCGGTGGCGCGCAGCAGGGCCATCAGGAGCGTGGCCTTCGTGTTGCACTGTCCGTGGCCATCATCCAGTACCCGCGACGCGGGCAGCAGGTCGGACGCGTTGTAGCCGAACGGGATCTCGTTCCTGACGAAGTCGTACACTGCACCGATCCGGGCCCTCGGTTCCAACACGACCCAGCCCCTTCGCTCCACGAGCTCCCGCAACCGGGGATGATCCAGGTCGAGCATCGGAGTGGGGCCGAGGTGGGTCATGTGGTCTTTCCTAGCACGCATGCCCGGAGAGGCTCCTTGGAAGTCCGGCTCCCGAGCGGACGTGGCGTCCTGCGGAACCTGCCATCGCACCTTTTCAAGCGGTCCGTGCAAGGGCGCGGCGAGGTTTCTGGAGCTGCCGGGATCTCGAGCGGGGCAGGGGCTTTCCCGGACCGAGGTCTTCCCGGGATCTCCTCGTCGAGGGGTCTTCGTGACAGAGTGGGGGATGTCCGCTGCCCGTCAGGGCACCGAGAGCCAGAAGGAGACACCATGTCCGTGCCCGTTCGTCGTTGCTTCCGTCTGCTGCCCGCGTTGGTGCTTGTCACGGGGCTGCTCGCCGGTTGCTGGGGTTCTTCCGGGACGGATCAGAACGCGACCTCCGACTCCGGTGCGCCGAGCACCCAGGACTCGGCGGGCATCGAGCTGCCCTCGACCCGTCCATCCGCGGGGACGGAAGCTTCACCGTCCGCGGCACAGTCGTCGGCACCGGTGCCGGGAGCCTATCCGGGGGCGGGCGGGCCACGACCCGCGAATGCCACCCCGATCACCGCCGTCTACTCGGGGTACGCGGTGATCGTCACCCCGTCGAAGAACATCAGCTGCGAGTTCTCGGACACGAGTGCGGGCTGCGGGGTCATGAACTACACGGACAGCAAGCCCTACGGCTCCGATGAACTCGGCCCCAAATGGTGGGTGAGGATGAAGAGTTCCGCGTCCGCGGACCAGGCGGAACCCGAGATGGTTTCGAGAAGCCAGCCTCCCCTGTCTCAGAATCCGGGAACCCCCGGCCAGCAGGTGGAATACGGAACCGTCGTCTACCACGGGGACTACGTGTGTGCCTCCGAGGACGCGGGCCTGACCTGCTGGAACACCACCACTGGTCACGGCGCGTTCATGAACCGCGACGCTACGGCGACGTTCTAGACCCCGGACAGGTGGCCAGCGGATGGTCCCAGCTCACGGGGCGTCCGTGTGCGCCCAGGGTTCCTGGTGACGAGGCAGACGCCCCTGCTCCCGGAGTTTCTTCGCCGCCTGTTCCCGGACGGTGTTGTTGATCAAGTGCCCGAAACCCCGCGCGGTGATCCGCGCGACCAGCCCGGGAAGATCGGTGCCGAGAGCCTCGGCGGTTTCTTGCAGGTTCCAGTCATGCGCAGAGAGCTGGTGCAGCAGATGGGCGCGCCGGGTCTGGGCCGAACTCAACCGCAGGGTGTTGACGTAGAGCAGCTCGCCGTCGTCACGGACCAGGCGTTCCCCGATGTGGTTTGGGCGGCGCAGCTCCAGGTCGGTCACGAAACGTTCCAGGCGCATGCTCCCGGGACGATAGACCGTCTCGGTGAGCAGGGGACGATCCTTCCAGTCACCCAGGAGGATCTCGGTGGTGGTCTCGGACCAGTCGCGCCGCACGCGTTCCAAAGCCTCGCGCAGCCCGTCGATGCTTTTGGCCCCGGCGAAGTGCGGGCCCGCATCCACCAGCCAGCGGTTGGGCCGGTTCAGGGCGTAGGTCATCATCAACTCGCCGTAGAGATCGTCGAGGAGGGTGCGGTGCAGCAGCCTGTAATCTTCGGCGGTCGGTACGACGAAGGCCGCCATCAGCGTGTCGGAGGTGTGGACCAGCATCCCGACCTGACCGCGGTGGAGTTCGAAGGTCCGCAGGGCGGTGGCGTATCCGGGGATCTCCTGCCCGGAGAAGAAGGACTCCGAACGGTGGGTCATTCCGAGGTTCCTGAACCCCTGAGACAACTCCTGCCAAGCGATCGTCGGGGGTTTGAAATGCAGCTCGAGAAGACCCTCGATGGCCAGGTGCTGCGGCAGGAAACGCAGCGCGTCCTCACCGTCCTTCTTCCGCAGCCGGTGCACCGACTCGAGGAACTGCCAGTCCCCGGGAGTGTCCTGCTCCTTCACCTGAGTGCCCGCGGCCGAGCCCCAGGTCAGGCGCAACCCGTGGGGGACGAAGGCGATGTAGCTCTTCCGGCCGGGCAGGTCGACGGTTTTCACACCGGGCGAGATGACCGCTCGAGACAACCGGACATCCTCGCAGGGGGTCTCGCGCAGCAACGGGATCAACCTGAATGCCCCGAAGGTCTGCGCAGGGGCAGGGCGCAACCCCGTCAGCTCGAGGGGCGGTGCCATCTCACGCATGTCCTGTTGCCTCCAGGAAATCCCGCACCCGGCGTTCGAGGTAGGCCTCCAGCTCCGCCAGGTCGCCGTGGCCGGTGACGTAGCGCGCGAAACCAAGCGCCGTCGGCAGATCCTCGGCGTTGCGCAACCCGATGGAGCGGGTCAGCGGACTGAGGCTGCTCACCTGCAACTCCTGCGGGTCGAAGACGGGATTGAGGTGGAGCACGTAAAGCTCCGGGACGATCCGCAACGCACCTTCGAGGGCGGCGTGGAAAACCCCGGGAGGGTCGTTCTCGGCGCCATCGGAGACCACCAACACCGTCGTCGCACCCCAATCGAGGGCGTCGATCAACCGCTCCGTGAGATTCGTCTGCCCCCGCGGCCGGGGTACCTCGCCTTCGGTAACGGGATGCGTCCAGAAAGCCCTGTAGTCGTGGTCGGCGAGCCCTGCCCGCAGCAGCTGGTCCACACCCCAGGCGACGGCCAGCGGTCGGCGACGTTTCTCGCGGGAACCCGAGGAGGAGAACGAGTTGTCCAGCACGGCGGCCACCCTCCCGGTCAGGGGCAGGGGACCGGTGCGCGCCAGCACCGCACGAGCGGATGCGGCCAACCAGCCGATCTCGTCGCGCGGCGTTTCGACCCCCAGGACGTAGCCGGCCAGCTCGGTCAGCGACAGCTTCTCGGGACGCACCTCGACGGTGTCGCTGCGCCCGGCGACGCGGAGCCGTTCCCGTTCGGTGAGACGGTTTCCCATGCTCTTCAGCAACTCGTCGGGGCTGATGCCGTGCTTGGCGGCCAGGCCTTGTGCGACGCTGAACGGCAGCTCGCTGAGCGCACTCTTGCTGAACCGCGCCTGCCGGTAGCGCTCCAGGATCGGGGTGTCGAAGGGGGCCTTGTGGCTGCTGAACAGGAAATCGGCCAGTTCGCCGCCGGGATGCAGGTGCGCGTGACGCATCGCCCCCGCCATCTTGCGGCGGTACTTCACCGCATGGAAGGCGAGGTCGGGATGCTCGGTGATGTAGTCGCGGATCAGGGCGCGGGTACGACGATTGTTGACGCCCTCCCGGCGCAGCCGGGCCATCAGTTTCCAGGCCCGCTGCGGGGGCAGGGAACGCAGCCCCGCGCGCAGCAGGGCGTTCTCCTCGCTCCGGAAGTCGTCGGGGGTGTCGCGGCCGCTGCTGAGCAGCCCGATGATGATCTGCGCGACATTGAAGTGATTCACCCCGACCGCCAGCAGCCGGGCGTAGAGGCGACGATAGTTGCCGCGCACGTACTCGTGGAGGAAACCAAGACCCAGGCGTTGCTCGTCACCTCCGGTGAGGAACTCGGCCTGCCCGGTGGAGACGAAGGCGGCATTGAGGAAGGTCAACAGGTCCTCGCGTGCGACCTCGTCCGCGCTCAGCATCGAATCTCCAGATATCAAAGGCTGGGTGTGTCCGGGGAGGAGCGGTGTGATGTGGAAGTAATTCCTGTAGAGGGAAGCTCGGAAATCACACCCGGGTCCCACGGACACGGGGCCATCGTAGCGAAGCGGACACCGTCGGGGAGCAGCCGCCGAAGGGTGCGGTCCCGGCGGAGTCGTGCAGGGGGCCCAGACCCGGTCCCGTAGGGTATGGGTCCTGTTGCGGAAGCCATGCCCGGGTGCGGCGCACCGGATCGGGCGATCCGGTGAGTCCTCGCCCGGCCAGCGCTGTCCGCAACAGGCCCCGGGCGCTGAACGAGGAGGAGAAGATGAGCGATCGCGAGCTCGTCGCGCTGGGAACATCCAGCTTGGTGCCCACGAAGACGCGGAATCACAACGGATACCTGTTGCGGTGGGGAGCCAGTGGCGTTCTGTTTGACTGCGGCGAGGGCACCCAGCGTCAGATGACCCGGGCCGGGGTCTCGGCGCGCAGCATCGACGTCATCTGCCTCACCCACCTCCACGGCGACCACTGCCTCGGGTTGCCCGGGGTGTTGCAGCGCATCTCCCTGGAGCAGGTGCCCCACCCGGTCACCGTGGTCTACCCGGCCCAGGGGCAGGAGTACGTCGAGAGACTCCACCGCGCCAGCATTTACCACGACCAGGCCGACATCCGGTTCCTGCCCGTCGACGCGGGTCCGGAGCCCGGTGAGGTGCTGCGGACCAAGGACTTCATCCTCTCGGCGGCCTGCCTCGACCACCGCGTCCCCGCCATCGGATACCGGGTGGAGGACCTGCCCGGGGTCAGCTTCGACCCGGAGGCCCTGGCCGCCCGCGGCATCTCCGGACCCGCCGTCGGGCAGCTGAACCGCGAGGGCCGGGTGGAGATCGACGGTGTCATCACCCGGCTGGAGGAGGTGTCGCGTCCGCGACGGGGTAGGTCGTTCGCGTTCGTCATGGACACCCGGCCCTGCCTGGCAGCGGAGAAACTGGCCGAGAACGTCGACCTGCTGGTCATGGAGGCCACCTACACCAGTGACCTGCGGGAGCTGGCAGTCGAACACGGACACTGCACCGCCCCGGACACGGCCCGCATCGCCGCAGCAGCCGGGGCCCGCCGTCTGGCCATGACCCACTTCTCCACCCGGTACACCACCACCGAAGACCACCTGCGGGAGGCGAACGGCATCCACGACGATGTCATCGCCCTGGAGGACCTCGACCGGGTGCCGGTGGACCCCGCCATCTGTTGAATGGCGCCGTGGGCGGGTGACGAGACCGGTTTTTGGTTTTCGGGTAGTTGTGAGACTGGTGGGTCACCAACGGGAACCTTCGGAACCGGGAAGGATGAAGGAACATGGAGCACGACCTCCTGGAGTCGCTGCGACGGGCACACGCCGAGGCGAGGATGACCGGCTGGGACTTCTCCGCCCTGGAGGGGAGGCTCATCGCCGACGATCCCTGGTGGGACTTCGAGGCCGACTGCCTGGATGCGATGCGGGAGGCCCGGGCCATCGCCGATCTCGGCACCGGGGGAGGTGAACGACTCATCCGTCTCGTCGACGCGCTTCCCGATGACCGGGGAGGGACCCGTACCGTCGTCGCGACGGAGGGGTGGGAACCGAACCTTGCGGTGGCGCGGCGAAACCTGGGGACGCGAAGCATCGAGGTGTTGCCTTATGACGCGGAAACCGGGCAGGTCATGCCCTTCGGGGACGGAGAGCTGGACTTGGTGATGTCGCGTCACGAAGGAATCGATGCCGGTGAGGTCGCCCGGGTGCTCGCGTCCGGGGGACGGCTGCTGACCCAGCAGGTGGATGGTCGCGATGCGGAGGAGATCCACGAATGGTTCGACGCCGGTTTCGCCTACCCCGAGGTCACGGCGGAAAGATTCGTCGCCGATCTCGAGGCCGCCGGGATGAGGATTGATCAGGCCGACGAGTGGTCCGGGCAGATGCGGTTCACCGATGTCGAGGCCTTGGTGATCTACCTCGGCTACGTGCCGTGGGATGCGCCCGGGTTCAGCGTGGACGAACACCTTGAACGGCTGTCGGAGCTGGCCGCCAACCCCGGGATCACGGTCACGCAGCGGCGTTTTCGGATTCACGCCACGAAACCGTGACACGGGCCCGGGACTCTACGCCGTCCGGTGCCTGGAACCGGGGAAACGATTTGCCGGGCAGTGGCAGGATCGACTCATGGATGCTCAAGCAGTTCTGATTGATTCGGTCAACCGGCCCGTCGAGACGGCCCGGACGGTACTCAAGGAGATCTCCAAGGAAACCCTCCACGCGATGCCCGGCGGCCGGGCGAACTCGATCGCCTGGCTGGTGTGGCACTCCGCCCGGCAGATGGACATCCAGGTGGCGTGGCTGGCCAATGCCGGGCAGTTCTCGGAGCAGCTGTGGATCACCGACGGCTGGAGCGAGCGCCTCGGAATCGACCGCGGCCCGAAGTCGATCGGTTTCGGCGACACCGCCGAGGACGTCGCCGCGCTGCGCGTCGAGGACCCTGCCCTGCTGCTCGACTACCTCCAGGCCTGCACCGATGCGTTCAAGACCTACGTCTCGGGGCTGTCCGCCGACGACCTGGACGAGGTGATCGACACCAAGTGGAACCCGCCGGTCACCCGCGGGGTACGGCTGGTCAGCATCATCGACGACGCGGTCACACACCTGGGACAGGCGGCCTACGCTCGCGGCCAGATCGAGGAATGGAGCATCGGCTTCTGACCTGGTTTCTCCTAAGGTCCTCGACGCAGGCCGTCGCGGCGTGCCACATCTGGGGCGGGGTGTCGGATCGGCCTGTCGCCCGTGGGTTTGCTCACTGGCCCGCCCGATTCTTCGAGAAGTCCCTATCACCGGTTTGCTGGCCCTATTCGCGGTTTGCTGGGCTTGTTCACGTTTGCCTGTGCTGTGAGGCCAGCAAACGTGAACAAGCCCAGCAAATAGACGGCAAGGCCAGCGGACAAGGGGTAAGACCAGCGAAAGTCGAGGCAGGCGCGTGGAATGGGTGGTCGCGTAAAGGGCCTCGGATGTAGGGGTGAACGGGGACCGCGAGTCACTACTCGGGCTGGTCGGTGAGCGTCTGTATGACGATTCCGCCGAAACGCGCCTCGTCGGCGTAGCAGCGGATGCCGTCGATGAAGCAGAGGTGACCGGGATGGGTCTCGGTCTGGTGCGAGTCCGCGTAGTAGGCGATGAAACCACCCCCGATGGACGTGTTGAAGAACTCCAAGGCTCGCCCCGACTCGTCGGAGGCCTTCGCCGCGCAGGTGCCACACACCCTGCGCGGGTAGCGCGGCAGGGTTTTCGTGGTGGTATCGCAGATGGGGCACGAGATCTCGATCATGGGCATGTGCATTCTCCTCGCCTTTATCCCATCAATCATGCTGCAAGCGGTTCCCGGACGATGTAGCGATATCGTGAGACGCCTCCGGTGGTGGCCTGGTCGATTGCAACCCTTGGACATGGAAGTGGACGAGGATGGCTCAGGAGCCGACATGACACGTGACGTTTCGGACGATACGAGGGCTGGGTGGGCGCGGGCAGTGCTGACGGTTGACGGGATCGGGCGTTTCGCGGCGGCCGGGGTGGTGCTGGCCTCCGACAAGATTCTCCGGAGGGCCGATCCGTCGCTGAAGTCGCGACTCCTGCTGGCGGGTGCACGGCTAACCACGAGTGCCCTGCTACTCCGGGGAGCGGCGAGGAAACGGCCAAGATCCAAGGACCTGCTATGTGCTGCCACAGTAAACCTCGGCTGGGTGCTGGCATGCACCACATCCCATCGATCCACCCCGACCCAGGCGGGTGACAACTCCTGGCCGCCACCGCCCTTCTCGATGGGGCCTGTGGTTGGTTGCAGTGGAAACTGGGTCGGGACGCATCCAGAGAAGAATGAGTTCCACCCCGTCCGGGCGCTCGCCCGAGGCGCCGGGAGAAAGCCACTGACGCATCCACTCTCAGGGAGGAAACGATGACAAACATCGTGAGACGAGGCACTGGTCTTCCTCTGGTCCTTGTTCATGGCAACGGGGTTGACCATCGGCTGCTCCTTGACCTTGACGACGTGTTTGACGAGACGGGTCAGTGGGAGCGGATCTATTTCGACCTGCCGGGGTTCGGTGGCACCCCGGCGCTGCCTGGTCGAGGCGGGCTTCCTGATGTCGCTGACTGGCTGGACGACATGGTCGGCTCCGTCATCGGCCATCGTCCTTTCGCGATGATCGGTAGCTCTCTCGGAGGTTTGCTCGTCCGGGATCTGGTAGGACGACGATTTCCGCAATGTCTCGGATTTGCCCTCCTGGCCCCTGTGGTCGACCCTGTTCAGGGCAACAGGACCCTGCCTGAACCGTCGGTTGTTCTGGAGGATGATGCGCTCCTCGAGTCCTTGTCGGCGACCGATGCCGAGGCGTATTGCGAAGTTGCTGTCGTGCGAACCCGGGACAATTGGGAACGATTCCGGCGCGCCGCGCTTCCGGGCATCCGAGCAGCGGATCCAGATGCGATGCGCCGGCTCGGGGAACTCTATGAGCTTCCCGAGCCACCGGATGAACGTCTGGATGGTTTTGAGCAGCCCGTGCTCATCATCGCCGGGAGACAGGATGCCGTGGTCGGGTATCAGGATCAGCAGAACCTGTCGGAACTTTTCCCTCACGCGACCTGCGCCGTGCTCGACCAGGCCGGCCACAATGTGCATCTCGACCAGCCGCAGACGGTGCGCGAGTTGCTGCGTAACTGGCTTCGACGAATGGAGCCGTGACAGCCGCAGCTGTGGTGTTGCACCGCCGGACCCTGCACCCGCAGATGCCGACGAATTCGTGCACATCGCCTAGACATGCACGATGAGGCGATGCGGACGTCTAAGCCACGGAGGATTATTCACAGTTACTGTCGAGAGTGCACTGGCTAGAGGCTTTGCTGGTTGACGCCTTGCTTGTGAATAAACCTTCTTGTGTCAAAGGATTCGACGGTGTCTTAGAGGGTTATTCACGGCCCTCAAGCGCGCCTTGGCTAGGGGGGTGCTGGCGGATGCGGCTCTTGTGAATAACCCTCTGGGAATGAGCCTTGATGTTGGGGTCATGGTTTGGCGAACTCCTCCTTGATTGCTCCGGTGGTGGGATCGAGCACCACCGGAGCGCCGTCTTCGTCACCTTTCTTCTGGATGCCAAGGAGGCGGCCGTTAGGGGTGGCGGTTACGAAGTCCAGGACCTTTGGCGGCAGGGGTAGCTCCCGCTTGCTGTGGGAGGGGACGTCGATGATGACTGCTTGTCGGTCCTCAGAGTCCGACAGGGCCATCGTGTAGACCAGGGTGCCACCATCTGGTGTGAGCGAGCACTCGAGTAGTCGGTGTGGCAGGTCGATGCTCAGCGTCTGGTTGAGGGTGCCGTCGAGTAGGACCAGGGTATCGTTTGTTGCGAGGACTGCTGTGTCGCCACCTGTGATCACCCGCGCTTGAGCATATGGGAGGGTTTTGACGGTGTTTCCCTCCAAGTCCAGGACCAAGAGACTGTCCCCGCCGCCGATCAGGATCTGGTCGCCCAGGAACTGCGCTTGTGGGCTTCGATCGTTGAATGGGGTTATGTTGAACTGCTCTTCAGCCTTGCCTAGTTCAAAGAGGCGAAGCGTATTGTCGGCACCGGATGTGAGCACCAGATTCCTGGTGGCCGAATAGTCGAGTTCGGAGATCGCGTAGATGCCGCCGCACTCCGGCTCGACGAGCGCATGTCCGCTGCTGAAGAAACGGGCCTTCTTATCGGAGGGGCGGAAGTGCACCACGGCTGATCCGACGGCGAACAGCAGCGTGCCGCCGGGGAGCCAGCGGTCGGCAGTGCCGTCGCCGGCATCGAACGTGGTGGCGAACTCTCCGGTGCCCCACCAAATTGCGGTTGGGGCCTGAGAGATGTACCCGCCGATGACCTTGGCGACATGCGAGTCATCGGCGGCCACAATCAGCCTAGGTCGGGGTGGAGCTATGTCGCATATGGCCGTCGGTTCGCTCTGCCGGATCGGGGCTTCGGGCAGGCCATCATGCCAACCAGGGGTGACCGAAGGCGCAACTTTTAATGTGGGGGTTGGCTTTAGTGTGGGGTTTGGACGACACGCGACAAGACCAGCAGTGGCGCCGAGCAGCACATGGCGGCGAGACAGTTTCGGCATGCCCCAGTATCGCTAGACACAGGGTCAGCAGGGAGCAAACGAGTAGCCGGTGGCGACCTCCCGAATTCGTAGCCCTGATCCTCCGGGCTAACTAGCTTGTGCCATTCGGGAATGCCATCGACCCAGTCGGTGGGTGAGGGAGGGTCGAACGTCACAAGCCGTCAGCGATGGCAGGCCGAGGCCGGCAGCGGCTAGTGCGTGGCGTCGAGGAAGTCGGACCATGACTCAAGTTTGTACATTAGTACTTGTTGAGTCGATGAGGCTTAGTTTGATGTCAAGTGGCGGAAGCAATGAGTAGGCGTTCGTATGCTTCGCGTGGGTCGGGCCATTCCCGGGCTGCTCTGGGGTGTTCCCCAATGTTCTTCGGCGATGGCGCCTGTGCCAGCAGTTGGTGTGTGGTGATCTGAGTGCTTTTGGGGCAGGGGTGGTCACAGATTCGGTCCGCCTATGTTCTGGTTGGTTCCCTGTCCTCTTACGGTAGAGCGAGGAAGAGACGGAACCACACCCTCTTATGTGAGGGTGTCAGGGTGAGTGCGGCATGACAGGTGCGTCTGCGAAACCGTGACACCTAGTGGCGTGGCGTTGAGGTGAGTTTACGTTTGCGGTTGATTTTGGCGAGGATT